>Ga0183260_10001092_pt1 | contig 23093 bp, 28 predicted proteins | sample AntDrymUQ4972206_2_FD_129768 | JGI IMG/M metagenome (GOLD analysis project Ga0183260, IMG submission 129768) | Polar desert sand microbial communities from Dry Valleys, Antarctica - metaG UQ497 (22.06) (version 2) (version 2) | ecosystem: Environmental > Terrestrial > Soil > Desert | place... | reverse complement strand
CGCCGAATGTTCAGCGTGCGGAGTAAGTTCCAAAGTCGTGTAATGATCGGTGATCATGGATTTTTTGCTGCCGCGGGCTCCTTATCCAGAAAATCAGCCTCGGGACAGCCTGCGGAAGTTAGCTAGCGGCAGCTCCTCAGCCCCCATGGCGCTAGTGTCCGCAAAGGGTCGAAAGCAGACATAAGCTGGGCGACTAAGCGGAGGCACTCTAGCCTCGGTTGGATCGGCCCTCCTGGTTTGCGCGCGCTGGGGCGGCCAAGCCGGGAGCCCGCCAGGACGCGTTGGGGAGGGGCCGGGGGCCGGACCCCTGCCGGGCCCGCCGACGGGGCCCTGCGATTGCGCGAAACGCGAACGCGGTAAGGGCGCGGAAGGGGCGGTGCTTGGTCGGGCCAATCAGCGCCGACCGAATGGGGTCGGAAAGGCAAAAAAAAAGGGCGGTAGAGAGGGCCCCCGGACGCACAGGCGCCCGGGGGGTGAGGTGTCTTGGTTCAACTCTGCTTTGCGACGCCACCCAGCTGGGCCGCGCCGGACTCAGCCGCCGCCATCAACAGGTCCGGACGGCAATGGGCGTAAATCTGCGTGCTAGAGATTTGCGCGTGGCCAAGTAATTTTGATAAAACGTAAATATCGGTTCCACCCGCTATAGCAAAAGAAGCCATTGAATGGCGACAATCATGTAAATGGAAGTCAGAAATTCTAGCTATCTTCTTCGCACTTTTGAATGCATGCTTAATACTTACAAACGGTTTCTTTGTTTCCAGATTTGGTACTAGATATGGACAAGCCATAAATCTAGGTAGTTGCTCTATAACTTCCATCGCTGACTTAGATAGGGGAATCCTGCGAGACCGCCCGCTTTTGGACATCGGGATCAGCCAACTTTGCCTTTCGAGGTCAACATGGCGCCACTCAGCATGCAGTAGCTCGGACAGCCGTGCTCCCGTCAAGAGCAGAAGGTGGAGGATCGGGCGCAGTTGCGGGTTCGGGGACTGACCGGCGGCCTCGAGCAGCCGGCCCGCTTCCTCCGCCGTGAGGTAGCGCTGTCGACGGTTGTCGAAAGCCCTCTTAGGAACGCTGCGGATAGGGTTCCGATCAACCCCCGGAACCTGCCATTCCAAGGCCAGCTGAAAGCCCTTTCCAAGCAGACAGCGAAGCTTCTCCACCGAGGCGGGCTTGAGCTCCGCACCCTTGTCAGCCAGCCACCTGCTAATGTCCTGGGGGTGTATCTCATCGAGGCGTAGCCTGCCCCAGCGGGGAAGCAGGTGCTTCCGGATTAGACCCTCGGTGCTCCACCAGCTGCGCTGGTAGGTCTTGGCGTGGGCGATGTGCTGCTCGGCCAATGTGGCGTAGGTGGGTATCGCCTTTTTTTCCTGCTTCTCCGCTAACGGATTGGCACCAAGGACTACTTCAGATCGAAGCCGTCTCGCTGCCTTGCGCGCTTGATCGAAACTGATGTCGTTATACCCGCCGATGAGCAAAGCTCGCTGGCGAGACGCGGCGTCTTGGAATCTTATGTAATACGACTTCCCACCGCTCTCGCGGACCTCGAGCACGAAGCCCGTCGTGATGGTGTCCCAGTAGTCTGTTTTACGTTTCCCGGGCTGGCATTCGGCGGCTGCGCCGAACGCAGCGGATAGTTGAACTTTCGGCATTGGATTTCTCCTTCAGAGTTGTTGGCGCGCCGGCCGCACGGTGGCGAGCGGACGCTGGTGTTTTTCGTGAGTGTGGTTGGTGGCCGTGCAGGCCGAAGAGACGCCGAATGGTCGCGCTGGTTAGGCGAAGCTGTTGCGCTTCATCAAAATACGAGGGGGCACCGAAGCGGCCGTCCTGGGCTCAGGCGGGCGAAAACCTGAAAACCTGGAAAGCTGCCCCGCACCCTGTCACGCGAGCGGTGACCGCCCCTCCCCCTCCCCGCCGGCCGCGCTTTGTTCGAGGCGCTGGTCCCGCTCGGCACCGAGCTAGTCGCGCTCCACCTGCTCGATGCCGATGCACTGCCGAGCCTGAAGGACCCTAAGATCATCCGCCTCGCCGCCTAATTATTACCGCGCTCCGATCAGGATTGGCCAGCCACGCAAACGCTGGACTCGTTAGTTCGCGGGACGCATTATTCAGTTCGACTCGAGCGCTGTTCCCGAACCCCAGTCCACCAGCGCCAGTCACCAGAAAGGCGGCCCAGCGTGCCCCGTTGGGCCGCTTTCCTGTTTTCTTCGACCGCGTCATCAAACGTCGCAAGCGCTGGACTCGCTAATGCGGAAGAGTCAGCTTCACCGCGCCCAATCCTACTATGGAGTTAGCTATGACCGACGAAGAGCGGATGGACGATCTTTTGGCGCTGGCCGAAGCGCATAGTTCAGTGCTTTCCACGCTTGTAAGACATGTTTTGCCAAACCCGCAAAGCCGCGCAGCCGCGCGCGAGAAATCATGCGCGGCGTTTGAGCTTCTTTATTCAAACGTCGAGATGACGGAGCGATTGGATCGCTTGGCACAAAAGGCGATGGCAGAGATCGAGCTAATATTCCGTGATCCGTCAGCCGCTCCACAAGCCGATCAAACTGGCGGCTAGTCACTACGCTTCTTGCCAATCGGCTTTTGCGGCTTGTGCGGCGTCGCCAGCATCCGCTTCAACGCGGCCTCGCGCCGTGCCACCGTCTCCTCTTCGGAGTAGGTTTCATCCGGTTTAGGATTGTCTGCCATGGCCATCGTTCCCAACATGTCGAAGCTGTCCCCAGATACCAGCCCGAAGGCCATCTGGGAGGCGGTTGGCGAGGCCCTGACTTACTGGGAGGCCGCAGAAATCAAACCTAGCCGGCCTGTACCTCATCTTAATAGGACAACCTAGAAACATACCAAACCTGATCGCTTATGGAGAAGGCAAGGTCTGCTCAGCGAGGCTCCAGCAGCTTGAACGCGCAGCGGACACATATTTCGTAAAGAATCCTAGCCAGGCCCACGAAGGTGCCTTCCGTGACCTTTACGAATACGCGCTCGAACTCTCTGGATACCGAAACCGCATCGCGCATGGAATGGCAATGCCGCAGCACCAGAGTGGTCACTGGTGGCTAATGCCGCCTTGGTACAAGGAAAGGCAAGAAGGCGATAACGTGTATTTCTATTGTTCAGGCCAGATACGAGGCATCGCTGAGCATTTTTCGGCGCTTCAATCGAAGGCCATCGCCTTTAACAATCAGCTAGATCCCTCATAGCGCGATATACGCGGCGCACTATCACTTCAGCGTCAAAACGCCCCAACGGAAGCAGTAGATCGGGGTGCGTGAGAGCAAAGGCGTCAAGCAGCGCGTCTCGCCCAGCCTTTAGTGCCTCGGGCGCGACTGTTATTTCGTCAGGCTCATAACCACTTGGGTTATTACGACTCATGGGCTGCTAACTCAAATACATAATTGCCACTTGTTTAGTTGCAACATGTTAAGAGCGTCGTTCAAGTCTTCTCCCGCACATGGTAGCTGGACTTTCGACATTAGCTTGGGGGCCCAAAGTGCCCCAAACCTTACCCAAAACGGGCGCTAAGGTTTGCGGGGGCTTCAGCAGGAAACGAGCGGGTTGCCTGTGGAAGGGCCGGTGCCGCTTAGGTGACTCGAACACCTGACCCCATCATTACGAAGGCAATGGTAGCTTTCGCAAAAAGCGTTACGGTTCAGGGGCTTAGTACGCGGAATACACTCTTACAGGCAGCTTACCCAAGCACGACCCAAAGTCAGCGGAGACGTGCTTCCAGCTCGTTGCCTGCGGAAAGTGCTTTGGTCCAATGGCGTCGTCGGATGTGACCTCCTCCCAACCCACTATCGGAAACTGCGAAGAATGTCTGCGCCGAACATTCGGGACGCGCATTGGAAGAGCAAGAGACCGTCGCACAGGAAATGAGCCATCGACTGAAAAACTTGTTCGCGATGACCGACGGCATGATCCATGGCAGCGCAAAAAGCGCAGATACGCCCCAAGCCATGGCCGGTGCGCTCTCTGGGAGGATCCATGCGCTTGCCAGCGCGCACTCGCTTGTGCGTCGAAAGATCAGCGACCTTAGTACTTCCCCCGCGACAACCGACCTTAACGATCTAATCCGAGCAGTCGTGGGCGCACACGTGTCGGCGAATGGGCGGGACGCATCGTCGATCCGGCTTGACGGACCACCAGTGAGTTGCGGCGATCACGCGAGCAACGGCATCGCCCTCGTTATCCACGAGCTGGCGACCAACGCGTCCAAATACGGCGCTCTCAAGAATGAAGATGGAAGCATTGAAATCGGCTGGCAGATACTGGGCGATAAGGTCGTTCTGAAGTGGGAAGAGAGCGGCGGTCCGCCAATCGAGTCTGCACCAACCCTCAATGGCTTCGGCAGCACCCTCATGCAGCGAACTATCAAAGGCCAGTTCCGCGGCGTATTGCAACGCGATTGGCGACCCCACGGTCTCGCTGTGATGGTAACTTTGTCCCTTAGCCGAATGTCCACCTGACTTATCTGATTTTGGCGTGAACTGCATGTGGGCGAGAGCGGACAACCGTCTTATGGTACGTCCTACGACGAAGCAATGTCAGCAATGGGTAGACAGCGGACATTTCGTCGGAATGAACCCTCAAGTCCGGCGCATGCGCGCGATTAAAGTGACGAAGAACGCGGTCGACCAGCCGATCAGGATGATGCCGTTGATCCCTTCAATCGCAGAGACCAACCGCCATCTTTCCGCCATTGCCGCGTCGCTGTAACCAATTGCGCCATAGGTGATCGTCGAGAAATAAATGGCTTCGCGAAGACCATCGACCGAACCAATGCCGAGGTACAAGAAGGCGTACAGCCAGATCTCGATGCCGTGCAGGACGAATAAGCCGAGAATGACGATTATCGTTGCCGCGATACCGCGAAGCGAAAGAGGATGAACGTGCTCTTGCCTCTCCTCGCGCTCCTCTAAACGCAGAAGACGTGAGAGCGCGTAAAGGCCAGCCGCGTGGGATGGCGACCGTCAGCAAAACCATAACGGTGGCAAGTGCGAGTTCGGAAAACATATCCAGCGCACTTTGGACGAGCAGCCCCATCGGTCAATCGTTTGATAGTATGCGACACGGTGAAAGGATGGTTTATCGCGGCGCTGCTGGCAGCGACCCTCGCGGGAATCATGCTGGGGATGCTGCAGGTCACTTCGCCCGACCAATCCTGGTATCTCTACCGGTACAGCGCGTTCGGCGCGGCGACCGGATTTTTCGCCAACAGCAACCATATGGCGACCTTGCTGCTGGTCAGTTTGCCATTCCTGGTCGCACTCGCGAGTAATCAGTGGGTGCGGGCGAACAATGTCCGGCTTCGCGCGCTGATCACGGCGCTGGCGGCCGGCGGAGGGGCGGTGATCTGCGTCGGACTGATCCTCAACGGCTCCTATGCGGTCCTGCTGCTCGGGGTTCCGGTCGCGCTCGCCAGCGTGCTGCTCCTCCCACTCGACGCGGCATCGGACGGTCGAGTAAGAATCCCGGACGTGGTCAGCCCGACATCGGCAGTGGCGGGGAGGAGGGCGACTCTGCGCCGAGCGGGACGTAAGTGCTGATATCGCCCCCCGTCACTACCCGATCGCCGACCATCAGCCAGGCATGAGCTTCGAAATTGGTCGGGCCGCGCTTCCGCACTCCCAGGACAAGCCGCGATTCGACATCATGGCAGCTTAGCCAGCGCTTCGCGGCGAGCGCCTGAACGAGGCAGTCGGAGCGCAACGGGAGGCGTTTCGCGGCGCGCGGAATGGCGAAGGCAATTCGCTCGACCAGTCGCGCGCGGACCGAATCGAGGTTTTGCGCTTGCGATTCGGCCGCCACCGTTTTCCCAAGATCGTCGCGAGCCTGCCACGAGCGCAGCCGCACGCGCGCGATCGCGAGTTCACGGGCGGCGCGGAGCAGGTCGATCCAGCTCTCCCGATCGAGGCGGATCGCAAAATGCCAATCGCGTCGCAGCCTGATAGGAAGAGACTCGCTCCTAGGCATCGACAACCATGTGATGCGCCTCGAGTTGATCGAGGAAGCGGCGTGCGTCGGCGTCGATGACGTCGCGGTCGATGTCATATTCCGTGGCCAGCCTTGCGCAGATGTCGCCGGGGGAAAGCGCCTGCTTGAGCAGGCCCCAGATTCGCGTGCCGACCGGATCTAGCCCGAAATAGGTCCCGCTCTTGAGGTGGAGGATCACGGTTTCGTCGCCGACCTCGCTATCCACCGCATCGCTGGACGGACTAAGCTGCCGCTGAAGGATGTCTGTCACGCAGGCCACTCCGTTTTTACGCGATCGAGGATGTGCTCGCGCACTTTGGCAAGTTGTCCATAGTCGCGCGGGTAGGACAATTCGAAGGTCGGCACCCGGCGCGCCAATGCGCTCGCGGCGGCCAGACGATCCGCGGCACGGCTGGTATCCGACGGGTCGAGCGCGAAACTGTTTTCGACGAACGTTATGCAGGCCTGCGGAACAGTCATCCGTCGCAGGTTGATCGGTGCGTCGGCTACGGGCTCCGCGATGATGAATATTGCCGCAATAGCTACGGAATCAATGGATCCGACGTTTGGCCGCGGCACATCGATGCGCCGCTTGGAGGAATAATGCGCGACCTTCGTGGTCGTCCAGCTTTCGGAAAACAGCGCCGCGATCGAGTCGGGCAGCAGGCGCAGGCTTGGATAGACCGCCTTGGTTCGCGGACGGTCGTCGAGGCATGAAATGACCATTGCGTCGTCACCCAGAAGCGCCAGGCCGGCGCTGTCCAAACTGGTCACGAGCGTGGATTTTCCGCGTCCCGAAGCCCCCATCAAGAGGATCGCCTCATCATCGACCCGCACCGCACCCGCGTGGAGGACAAAGTCCCCGCTGTGCGCCTTGGCCCGCGGCAACACCTGATCGGCAAGAAAATGGTCGAGCGTCGTCTGGGAAAGCCCGGCGCGGACCTGAGTGACAATCTGCCGATCGTGGAGGATGTCGACGATGATTTCGTCTGCATGACGCAGGCGGTAATGCCCCGGCCGAGCCCCTGCGACAAAGGAGATAACGAGAGGTCCGGCTGGATCCATCCACCGAACCGTCTCGCCTGCCCCCAATTTCGCGTTGGCCAACAATTCCCCGGACATCACCGTCCAATCGTTGAACGCAGCCAACACGTAAAATTCTTAAGGCCTAGCCTGTCTAGTCATTTCGCTCGGAGTCGGGTTACCCCCCGGCTCGTTTAGGGCCTGGGTGCCAGCTGCTGTCAGCTTGGCTACGTCGCCATACACCGTGAGGGTAGGCTCCGAGTAAGAGGGGGTCCCATTGGTCTTGATCGGGGAAGGGGTAGCCATTTGCACTCCCGTAAATCGAAAACTTTTATCCCTACCGGTTCCGAGCAATCCAGCAGGATAGAAGGCGTAGCTCAAACTGACTCTGATTGTCTATACATTGGATAGAATTAACGGAACTTAAAGTGTCTAGCGTCCGCAAGGCGGTCGGCGATAGTAACCGTTCTAGCAGCGATTGGTTCCTGAGGCTTTCGGGCTTGTTACACTGCCAATGCTTTGCAACCGCGAGGGTGAACGCCCAGCCAAGATGCGTTTTGCCCCGGCGCCAGACGATGTCGGTCGGAACGAGCCCGTGCATTGCCCGCCGAAGGATGATTTTCGGCCAGCCGCCCGCTTCCAGTTGCGACGCGGGCAGCGACAGGACGTGTCGGATAAGCCGGATGTCCAGAAACGGGTCGCGCGGTTCGATCGCAACCGCGGAGGCGACCCGGTCGTAGCGTTCGCGGCCGACTACCAGATGCGGGTGACCCACGACTTCAGCGCGATGTTGTGCTCCCACTGGCACACCTCCGGCGACATGCTGTCGAAATTGGTTCCACCTTGCGACAAGATTGATCTTCCTCGCGAAATCGATGGACATCCTGCCTTTGCCGCTGCGCGCGCGACGATCATGATAATGGGCTATTAGCTTGCGTCGAAATCGGCGGACCCGTTGAGGAGCGAAGACTGCCCACGCAGCGGACATGAAAATCCCGGTCGCACGGCTACCGGCGCCCCAGAAACGCCGTTGATCCGAAGCTTCCGTCATCGCGTCGCGGAATCTCCCTTGTCTCAACAGGTCGGCGACGCGATTGCCCGCACTCAGAATCACGTCCGCGCTGACCCCGTCGAGCATGACCTTCGCTCCGCGCCGATGCGCAGCGAGATAGACCGATCTCAACAATGTCATGTGGCCATCGAACGGTTCCGCACATTGTTCGGTGAGTTCTACCAATTCGTCCTTGAGATCGTCCATCGCCGCGTGATCGATCAAAACAGGTACGAAATCGGCCCCCGTCACAGCTGACTGGATTGCGCGTGATTCGGCGCATGTTGCCGGGTCGGGACCGGTGGCGGAGAAGGTGAGAAGGGGACCGCGGCCATCCTCGGCCAGAAGGCGGGAGGCGACCGCCGCGACGGCATTGGAGTCGATCCCGCCGGAAAGCATCGAGGTGACGGGCCCGGCGCTTCGCAGCCGACAGCGGACGGCTTCGGTGAAGACTGCCAGGAAAGCTTGCGAGTAGTCCTCGTCGGTATGCAGTTTCAGCTCGGGTTCGGCTTTCAATTTCCAGTAGCGGCGAAGACACAAGCCTGCTGAGCCGAGGGTAAGGCAATGCGCCGGCGGAAGCCGAAAAACCTCCTCGAAAAAGGTCGAGGTGAGATCGAGGCCCTCGAGGTTGTCGAGAAAGTCGCCGATTCGTCCGTCGTTGATGTGCTTGTGAACTTCGCCGTGGGCAAGAACCGCCTGTGTCTCGGTGGCGAACAGGAAATGCCGGTCGGGCAAGTGGTGATAGATCAGCTGGCGCATGCCCATATGATCTCGCGCGCAGAACAAAAGCTTCGAACGCGGATCCTGGATCGCGAAGGCGAAATCGCCGAGCAGATGATCGACGCAGTCCTCACCCCAATGGAGGTAGGCGCGCAAGATCAATTCGCCGTCGCCGATGGTCCGGCTTTCCGTCGCAAGTTCCAGAGCGGCGATCAGCTCGTCCCGATTATCGAGGCGGACGTCGGCGGTGATGGTGCACCCGCTTGCCCGATCGGTGAGTGGCAGGACTTCGACCAGTGCCTCGGGCGTCGTTGCGAGCAGGCAGTGCCCCAGAGCGATCGTCCCCTGGTGCCAGAGATGCGTGCCATCCGGTCCACGGCGCTCGAGCGCCGCCGCCATCGCCTCGACCTCCTTGATCGGGGAACCGCCCCCATCAAGCGACCAGGCGCCGCAAATTCCGCTCATCGGCGCTCGCTCCGATCCGGGCGCGGGCGGAGCAGGTCGACGATCCGGCGCACATAAAGCAAGACCAGCGGCGTCCTTGCCGTCCCGGCGTATTTGCCGCGGATGTAGGCAGTCGAGGGAAGCGCGCGCGCTTTGATATAGGTCAGCTTCCAGCGGAGGCCGCGGATTGCAAGCAGGTCGAGCCATGCGCGACCGAATTGGCGCGAACCGAGTAGATAGGCCGACGCTCGCGCGTGTCGCGCCGGTAAAGCGAGCTGCTGGCTGACCTGATGCGGCGCCTTGGTTCCCAGCCGTCGCTGCGCCGCAACCAGGCCATCGAGGCAGACAGCCGAAACGCCTTTTTGCCGGGCAAGGGCACAAAATTCGGTCCATTGCGCGTCGGTCAATGCCCCGGCGAGCAGGTGAATGTCGTGGATCCAGATTAGGCGATTGCCGCCATGATAAGTCTCGCCGTCGACGAAATAGGGCGCGGTAACGTGCATCGCCCGATGAATGCAGGTGTGGATGAGCGTGCGGGTGCGATCCATCGACAAGGCGCTCGAAGACAGGCGCGGCAGCGCGATCAGATTGGCCGAACAGTCGGCGAATGGCAGCACGTCCCGCAGCGCGGGGGAATTGAGCAATTGCCAGTGCAGGTCGACATGATGCTCCATCCCATTGTCGCCGACGAGGCTCCAGACCTCCTGCAAAGCGTGATCGTCGCCTGCTCCACCGTCCGCCGCTTGCCCGTTAAAACCGAGCCGCCGCAGGATTGCGCGGGCTGGGCCGAGATCGCCCGAAGCGATCAGGACATCGCTGTCGCCTCGTGATCGGGTGGCAGGGACCGGATACAGATCGTAAGCGAGGGCTGTGCCCTTCAGCAGAATTGCGACGATGCCTGCATCGGCCAGCGCCGCGAGCAGTTCGCAAAGCACTGCCCGGTGGCGCAGCTCCCACATCGCCTGGCCCACGGCCTGCTCCCTTATGGGTTGCGTGACCTCCCCCGGCCAGCCGGTCAGGAGCGCGAATCGTTCGGCGAGCAGACCCGCGACCCCATGATAGTTGACCCGCCGAAGCACCAGCTCAAGCGTTTCTCGCGCCGTCCATGCGTCGGGCCAGGCGACGCTCTGCCCCTCCAGAACGTCAGCCACCATCTGATCGATCTGGTCCGTCTCGTCCGTCACTCGCGCCTCATTGATCGATAATCCCGCTTTCTCTCATAGCGTATGGAAATGAGCGAGTGGAAAGCGGGGAGATTTCCACCCGCGGCGGTGGATCGCCCCCGCGACATCAGGACCTCTCTCCCTGTCTGCCGTGAAATTGCGCGCGGCGCTGAACCGTGCCCATGCGCTTCCCCAGAGAGTGTGTCGCCAGCCCGACGAGTGGTCAATATGTCTCGCGCCTGCGGCCAGTATCCCGATATCTGAGCGAGGGCGAGTTCGGCTTCAGTTAGCGAGACGCCCAATCGACTGTGACCTTGCTGGTGTCGGCAAGGCCATCGGCCAGCCCGAACTCGCTTTTGAGCACATCATCCACCGCGCGGACGATGAAATCGACAACCGGCTCGGGCGTGTACCAGACGCCGCGGCTCTTGCGCTTCTTCGGGTTGTAGGCGGCGAGGAAGTCTTCGTAGAAATGGACGAAGGGATCGTTGCGCGCGGTGAACTTGCCGAAGTCGCGGAACAGCGAATGCGGATCGCTGGCGCGCATCACCTGGACCAGATCATCGACGATGTACTCAAGGCGGCGGGGCAGCTCGGTCCCGGCGATGTAGCGGAAAAGCCCTTTCAAGAACGGGTTCGAAGCCGGCAGCTTGTCCAAGGCTTCCTGCCGGCTGAAGGTGGAAAGATCATCGTCGTGGAAGCGCGCGGCGAACATGCCGTAGGTGATCGTCTCGGCGTAAATATCGGCGTACTCGTCGGGTGTCAGGTTTGGCAACAGGTTGGCCTTGAAGCTCTTATACTGGCCACCGAGGCCGGAGCGGAAATCGGGATCGTCGGCCAGCGCGATGCCGATCTCGTCTTTGATGATAGCGGCCTTGGCCGCCATGATTTCCGCCAGCTTTGCCGCCGAGCGGATGCTGATCGGCTTTTGTTCGGCGAAGAGCCTGAGCTGCCGCTCCAGTTCCTCAAACCTCTCAGGGCGTGGTTTCATGCCCATCAAGAAATCGGCGATCGAAACGAAGTGGACGCTCGCCCCTTCGCGGATAAATTCAAAATCGACGCCGTTGGTGTAGATCAGGTTGGGAAAGGCTCTCTCATAGCGCTTGCGCTGCTCGATCGAGTAGCCCTTGAGCTTGATGACGTCCTTGTCGATGTCCTTGGCTTCTGCCCAGCCAATAGGGATGTCACCGCGTTGGAACAGGAAGTCGGGCATGCCGGCTTCGGACTTCTTGGGCTCGTTGATGACCGAAATCGCGGGGTCGATGCTTTGAAACAAAGCCTCGAGCGCGGACCGATAGCTAAGCTCGGTCGCCTGCCCGCTCAGAAACTTGGCGCGGACCTGCTCGAGGTAGGAGGCTATATTCAACGGCAATCTCCCGGACGATTGACTGTGCGCTGAAGTTGAGGAGGCCTGCAAGCCTGTGGGTAGCGTCCCAAACCTCACCCAAATCGGGCGCTAAGGTTTGCGCGTCTTCAGCAGGAAACGAGCGGATTGCCTGTGGAAGGGGTGGTGCGGGACGCAGTCGTGAGCGAACGGTGCTGTCAGGCTAACACGCACAAATCTCCGATTGGCACATTTCGGTCTTTGATGATCGCGTCTCAGGTCATTAGGTTGCGCCACTCGGCCAAGGCGGCTGAGCGGCGTTGTTTGAAGCTCTGGCGATCGACGAGGTGACGTTCGGAGTTGAAGTGATTGTGGATGTTGGCATGGACTGAGGCGAACTTCTGCAGTGTCTTCATCTGCCTGAACCTCAGCATCGCCCGCTCCCGTCGTCGGAACGGCAGGTGGCTGTTCTCGACCCGGTTGTTGAGCCAGCGGCCGATGTGCTGTTTGTGGCTGTTGCCGAGCTCGCTCATCGCTGCCTTGTACGAGCGTAGACCATCAGTGATGATCGCCTCGGGATTCCCGAACCGCTTCATCGCCTTTTTGATGAACTTCAGCGCAGTAGCCTTGTCGCGCTCCTTGGTGACGTAGCTCTCGAGCACCTCGCCCTCGTGGTCGACCGCACGCCACAGATAGACATGCTCACCGTTGAGCCGGACGACCATTTCATCGAGATGCCAACGCCAGTGCCGGAAGTCGCGCATGTGGCGAACTCTCTGCCGGCGAATATAACTGGCGAACAGCGGACCGAACCGGTTCCACCAATGCCGCACCGTTTCATGACAGATTTCGATGCCGCGCTCGGCCAGCAGGTCCTCGACGTTCCGTAGCGACAGCGGATACCTCACGTACATCATCACCGCCAGGCGGATGATCTCAGGCGAGGAGTTGAAATAGCGAAACGGACTGGCGGATTTACGAGTGCGGGACATGCGTTCGCCCTAGCCAATTCGCCCCAAGTCGCAACCCGGTCCATTTAGTCTGACAGTGCCCCGTTGCGGCATAGGAGACCACCACGAGGGGAGCCAGCGCAAGATTTCGAGCGGCATCCAAGCGGAACCAATCGAGCAATCAGCACGGCCGTCGCTCCCTAAATTTAGCAGGTATACTGGCGACCTCCTTCCTTCCTCAAAGCGAGACGAGCGGCATCTTTCATCGCCGCAACGAAGCTCGCAATACGGGATGGAGAGTCTCCAGCCTCGGCGGCAAGCCCCACGATCGCAGAACCGCTGATCACTCCAGCTGCGCCGGCCGCAATCGCCTGCCGGACATGGGCGGGAGTCGAAATGCCGAATCCAAGAACTGGCGGCAGAGCCACCAGGCGCTTAAGATCGGTGAAGAGGCGTTCGTGTTCGAGCGCGAGCTCGTCCTGAACGCCGGTCACGCCCAGGCGAGTCACGCAATAGACATAGCCGGTGCAGAGGCGGGCGACGCGCGTGAGCGTCTGCTCTGGCGTGTTCGGCGCAGCGATCATCACCAAGTCCAATCCGGCGGCCCGAACAGCGTCGGCGTAAGGTTCGGCTTCAAGCGCCGGGACGTCGGCGACGAGCAAGCTGTCAACACCGGCAGCCGCCGCATGGGAGCAGAAGCGGCCGCGTCCCCGAGCCGCAAGCAGGTTCGCATACGTGAGAATGCCCACCGGCACGGGCGAATGCCTATGCCGAAAATCGGCCAGAAGCTGGAAGCAATCATCGACCCGCACCCCTGCCCTTAGCGCGCGGTTCGCCGCGGCTTGGATCACCGGCCCGTCGGCGATCGGATCGGAGAAAGGAATGCCGACCTCGATCATGTCAGCTCCACCGTCCACGAGCGCGTCCAGCAAGACGGAGCTGGTTTCCAGGTCGGGGTCGCCGAGCATGAGAAAGGCGCCGAATGCGCCTTCGCCGCGAGCGCCGAGCCGCTCGAACATTGCGCCGTAGCGGCTCACAACCGACCTCCGAGCAGCGCCTGCGCCTGAGCGACATCCTTGTCACCGCGCCCAGAGAGGTTGACGACTATCACGGTCTCCTTCTCCGCCCGATCCGCCATCCTCAGGGCGTGGGCGACAGCGTGGCAGGATTCGAATGCGGCGATGATTCCTTCGCCTTTCGCAAGCCGCACGAACGCATCGAGCGTCTCGCGATCGTCGACGCCGACATAGTCGGCGCGGCCGGTTTCCTTCAGGTGCGCGTGCTCCGGGCCGACCGCAGGATAATCGAGCCCGGCAGACACAGACCAGGTATCGCTGATTTGCCCATCATGGTCTTGAAGCACGAGCGTCTCGGCGCCGTGGAGGATGCCCGGAGTGCCCCGGAGAATCGTCGCGCCGTGCTCGCCGCTGTCGAGCCCCTTTCCGGCCGCTTCGACCCCAACCAGGGCAACTCCGTCATCCTCGACGAAGTCGGAGAAGATGCCGATCGCGTTCGATCCGCCGCCGACGCAGGCGACGACGGCATCCGGCAGCCGCCCTTCGGCCTCGAGGATCTGGGCGCGCGCCTCCTGCCCGATCACCCGCTGGAACTGCCTGACCATTAGCGGGAACGGGTGCGGCCCCGCCGCCGTGCCGAGCAGATAATGAGTTTCGGGAAAGCTCGCGCTCCAGTCGCGAAGCGCCTCGTTGATCGCGTCCTTCAGTGTACGCCCGCCGCTTTCCACCGGCACCACCTCGGCACCCATCAGCTCCATGCGGAAAACGTTAAGTTGCTGCCGCTCGATATCCTCCGCGCCCATGTAGATGCGGGTCTCGAAGTCCAACAGCGCGCCGGCGATAGCGGTGGCGACTCCGTGCTGGCCGGCTCCCGTCTCGGCGATCAGCCGGCGCTTGCCCATGCGCCTCCCAAGCAGCACCTGCCCGAGCACCTGGTTGATCTTGTGCGCTCCGCCGTGCAGCAGGTCCTCGCGCTTCAGATAGATCCGGGCGCGATCGGTTCCGAGGTTGCGGCAGCGGGTGAGAGGCGTTGGCCTGCCGGCGTAAGTCGTAAGCAGTTCGTTTAGCTCCGCCTGGAACGTCAGATCGTCCTCGGCATCGAGGAATGCCGCCTCGAGCTGCTCGAGCGCCGGCACCAGGATCTCGGGAACGAAGCAGCCGCCGAACCGGCCGAAGCGGCCGTCTAGCCGCATTGCGCGGTCCTTCGGCAGTCGGGCCGCAGAGATTCAAACAGCGCCTGCACCTTTGCGTGATCCTTGCGGCCTGGAGCGGCTTCGACACCGGAACAGACGTCGATTCCGTAGGCTCCGACCCGCTGGGCCACTCGCGCGTTCGCCAGACCGATGCCGCCGGCAAGAAAGGCTCTGCTCAGGTCCAGCCGCCCAGCTACCAGTCTCCAGTCGAAGGGCCGCCCCGAGCCGCCGGTTTGTCCGTTCACCAGACTGTCGAACAGAGAACGGTCGGCACCGAGGCGCGCGGGCTCGGCGATTTTGCCGACCCCGCAGGCGGTCCAGATCTCACAGCCTCGGGGCAGAATCGAGCGAAGGTCGCGAAGGTCCCGATTTCGGCCGTGGAGTTGCACCGCGTGCAAGCCAATATCGCTCGCAGTACGTGCGACAAATTCATGCTCGTGATTTCGGAATACGCCAACCAGCCGCAAGCCCCGCTGGCGAACCCTGGCGGCAATTCGGGCGGCCTCGCCGCCGACCTTTCGCGGGCTTTCCTCTACAAAGATCGTACCCACGTGCGTAGCTCCGGCCTCGGCGGCTAAATCGACATCTTCCTCGCGCGTCACTCCGCAGATTTTCACGTTGCCGTAGACGAGTGCGCGAACGGCGCGTGAAATATTATCGGCGGCCATCAGTGATGAACCGACGAGAAAGGCGTCGACTCTCGGCGCAAGCCGCTCGACGTCTGAGCGCTCGCGGATTCCGGACTCGCTGATGACGATCCGGTCCTTCGGTACTCCGCGCGCCAGCCGCTCCGTAACCGCGAGTTCGGTCTTGAGGGTCTTGAGATCGCGATTGTTGATGCCGATGGTCGCCGCGCCGAGCGCAAGCGCTCGTCCGAGCTCCCGCTCGTCATGCACCTCGACGATCACGTCCATGTTCAGCCGCTCCGCCTCGGCGAAAAGCGCGCGCGCTTCTTCGTCATCGATCATCGCAAGGATTGCCAGCACCGCATCGGCGCCGTGCGCCCGCGCTTCGGCGACCTGGCGTGGGTCGACAATGAAATCCTTGGCAAGGATCGGGCCGTCAAAGCGCTTGCGAACGGTTCTAAGATCATCGAGCGATCCGCCGAAGTAAGGGGCGTCGGTGAGCACGCTGATCGCATCGGCGACGGGCGCATAGGCACTCACAGCCTGCTCAACGCTGATCGTGCTCCGGTGTCCGGACGGCGACGCCTTCTTCACTTCCATGATGAAGCGCGCACCGGGCCTGGCGAGCGCCTTGCGAAGACTGCGTCTTGTCGGCTCCGGGTCGAAGGCGACGCCGCCGAGCCGCGCGGCGACGTCGCGCCGCTTGCGTTCGGCGATTTCGCCCAGGACACCTTCAGCCATTGCTCGCCTCGATATAGGAGTCGAGCACCGCGCCCGCATTGCCCGACAGCAAAGCATCGCGCGCCAGATCGGCCGCGTCGCGCAGGCTTTCCGCCTTGCCCGCGGTCAACAGAAGCGCAGCGGTGTTGAGGATGACGATATCCTGCTCGGCCCGGGTGCCCTGCCCACTCAGCAGCGCCCTGAACCGCGCCGCATTCTCCGCGACATCGCCGCCTGTCACGAGGCTCAGCGGTGCCCGCTCGAGGCCACCGTCTTCGGGTGTGAGAGTTATCTCGGTGATCGTACCGCTCGAGAGACGAATCGCCCGCGTTTCCGCGTGGAGCGCGACTTCATCCAAACCCGATCCATGGACGATGAGAGCCTCCTCGACGCCCATTGCATCGATGGTCTGCGCAATGCGCCGAAGCATCTTGGGGTCGGCGACTCCGAGCAGCTGCACGGGCGGCCTCGCCGGATTGATGCAGGGGCCAAGCAGGTTCATGACAGTGCGCACATGCAGCTGGCGGCGCACGAGCGCGGCGTGCTTCATGCCGGGGTGGTACGCCGGTGCGAACAGAAAGCAGAAGTTGGTCTGGTCCAGCGCCGACCGGGCGGTCGCAGGATCGACCTCGATCCGGGCACCGACTGCTTCAAGAACGTCCGCCGAGCCGCAGCGCGAGCTCACGCTGCGATTGCCGTGCTTGGCGATCGGCAATCCACAGGCCGCGGCGACAAAGGCGACGGCTGTCGAGACGTTGATTAGCCCCGAGCTGTCGCCGCCGGTGCCACAGCAATCCGCAAACAGATAGTCCGGCCGTTCGAAGGGAAGCGCTGCTGCAAACAGTCCACGGGCAGCCCCGATCATCTCCTCGGAAGTCTCCCCCTTCATTCGCAGCGCGATCAGCATGCCCGCGATTTCGGCGGGCTCGAGCTTTCCGAGCACTAGCCGCTCGAAAAGATGCTCTGAATCGTCGGCAGGGAGATCCTCACCGGCCAGCAGGCGCGGCAGCGGATTGGGGACCGGTCCGGTATCGGCGACGGGGTGACGGACGGGTGGGTCCGTCAAATGGCTTTGGGTCAACATGGGCATATCCTCGCGGCAACGAAAAACCCGCCGGAAGGCGGGTCGATGGTCGGTCAGGGAGTGTCGGGTCGATCGATCAGCTCACCAGTCGCGCCATCGCGCCGCGAAGGTCGTTTCGCGTGACCAAAGCCAAGCCGTCCCTAATGCGGCGGGCTGGAAGTGATTGGCAAGTGCGCGAAATTCGGTCACGGCATTAGCCTCGTTCCTGCCAATCCACTTGTCAAGCGTGACCAATGTCCGATTCTTCAATCACCCTTGCTGAAGCGCAGGCGCTGGACCGTGCCGACCCATTGAGCACATTGCGCGGCCGCTTCATGCTGCCCGAAGGCGTTGCCTATTTCGACGGCCACTCCCTTGGCCCTCTGCCGTGTCAAACACTGAAGAATCAGCGCGAAGTCGTCGAGTATCAATGGGGCCGGCAACTCATCGGCGGGTGGAATGATGCCGGCTGGATCGACGCACCCCAGCGCATCGGAGCCAAGATCGCCCACCTCATCGGTGCAAAGCCTCATGAGGTGATCGTCGCCGATTCAACATCGGTGAACCTGTTCAAGCTGATCGTTGCCGCGTCCCGACTCTCATCGCGCAGTACACTCCTGATGGAAGCCGACGACTTCCACACCGACCGGTATATCGCGAGCGGCGCCGCCGAGCTCACTGGCCTCAAGCTCCGCATCGCTCCACGTGCGAAGGTGAAGGACAGCATGGATCCTGACACCAACCTCGTCCTTTTGACGCACGTCCACTACAGCACCGCGGAGAGGTACAACATCGCGGCCGTGACGCAGTGCGCGCGAGATGCGGGGGCGCTCACTGTCTGGGATCTCAGCCACAGCACCGGAGCCGTGCCCTTGCAGCTGCACGGCGACGGGGTCGAGCTCGCGGTCGGGTGTGGCTACAAATATCTCAATGGCGGACCAGGCGCGCCGGCCTTCGTCTATGTTGTGGAACACCTGCAGGAGCGGTTGCTCTCACCGTTGCGGGGCTGGATGGGTCATGCGGCGCCGTTCGACTTTACCCCTAATTATGTGCCCGCGCCTGGCATCGACCGTTTCCTGGCGGGCACGCCGCCGATCCTGAGCCTTGCTGCGCTTGATTGCGGCATCGACACCTTCGATGGCGTCTCGATGCAGGCTGTCTGGGAGAAGTCGATTGCGCTGTTCGAGATGTTCGAGCGCTTGATGGCGGACCGCTGTCCGGAGCTGGTCTGCATCTCGCCAAGAGAACCCAGCCTGCGCGGCAGCCACATCTCCTTCCGCCATCCCCATGCCTTCGAAATCTGCCAGGCGCTGATCGACGCCGGCGTGATCGGCGATTTCCGGGCTCCTGATGTAATCCGCTTTGGACTGACGCCCCTATATCTTCGCTACGAAAATGTCTGGACCGCAGTCGTGTGCTGCGCCGAGATCGTGGACAGCCGCGGCTGGGACCGTCCGAGGTTCAGCGCTCGTCGAAAGGTGACTTAGGCCGGATCGCTCGCACGGCCGTCATGTCCGCAGTGGATCGGACGCAGACATTAAGCCGCTAATGTCAACAATGAGCGGAAAGCGGACGTCGCCAAGCCAGCTGATATTTGGGCGGAGTGCGTCACGTTCGCATGGGCCGCGAGGACACTTGCACGCTTGCCGCACGGGGAGCACACTCGATTACAAAAGGCACAAGGAATCTGTCATGACCTTATGCGGTGGCTGCCATTGCGGTTCGATCCGGTATTGCCTCGCAGGCGAACCGAACCATGTTGACCTATGCCACTGCGCCGATTGCCGTCGCAATTCCGGTGCGCCAGTGGTCTGCTGGGCGGGCTTTCAAGAAACCAGCCTCACGCTCGAAAAGGGGAAGGCAAAGACCTTCAACTCATCGGGCTCGGCGTTCCGCGATTTCTGTTCCGATTGCGGCACCGGCCTGTTCTATCGCAACGCCGAGCTGCTGCCCGGGATTGTCGAAGTCCAGTCCGCCACACTGGATGACCCAGAGGCGCTGCCGCCCCACCAGCACATCCAGGCGGCGGAGCGACTTGGCTGGATGGAACGTGCCCACGAGCTGCCTTCCGTGCAGCGATTTCCCGAGATGGCCTAGCAAGCCCGACGCCAGTTCCAATGTCCGCAATGGGTGGAAACCAGACGCGGTCAATCGCATCGGCCGGCGCTTCTCTCCGCGCGGACCGTTAGGCGTTGTTGATCTCGGCTATGACTTGGTCGAGGCGCGCGATTCTGGCGCGGACGTTACCAGCTCGATCAGGCGTTACGTCCCGCGTTAACTCACCTCGCTCATCCTCGTCTTGATGGGTCAGGCGGCCCGCCTCGTAGGCATCAAGCAATTTCTGAAGCCTGGCGCGCTCCGCGTGCGCCTCCGTCTTGTCCATACCGTCTCCATGCTTGCGCCAAGCATATAGGAGGGCGGCGGCCCGGTCTAATGTCCGCAATGGGTCGAAAGCGGACATAGGCGTAGAGCCTGAACGAACGTCCGCTTACGGGTAATCAATCGGCGGGCCGCGAGGACCGGAATGGGCGCAAATCAGCCGGTCGACATAGCGTTGGCCGCGATACTCAGGACGAGCATTTGCTCAGTGGCCCTCAGGACCGCCCCGACGCGTGCATGAAGGTCACCCGCGAGCGAGTCTGAGAGCAGCGCGGTGGGGCTAATATCTTCCATGATCATGGCCACACGCGTGAGAAGCTCGTTGATCAGGCGCTCCGCGTCGCGATCGGTCTCGTCAGGCTGCTCCATGCCGCTACTGACGCTCTGGGCGGCGGCAAGTCCACCCGCAGCTTCGCGCCACTTCCCGGATCTTCGACTGGACTAGTGCCTGTAAGGAAGCATTGGTCGCTCATCGCCTGAGCAGGCGAACGGTGCCGCTCGGCCTCATGGCTCAGCGGCTCGAGTCAGTGCCACCGGAATAGTCCGGCTGGTACGATGGAGACCCGACCATGAGCACCCAGATCAAGACCACCACGAAGGCCGCGATGGTTCGCAAGATCCTTTCGCGCGAGAAGGGTGCGACCCTCCTCGAGATGAGCAAGGCCACCGGCTGGCAGCAGCACAGCTGCCGCGCGTTCCTGACCGGCTTGCGCAAGAGTTCGCGCATCCACAAGGAGCAGCGCGGCGACGGCAAGCTCGCTTATCGTTTGGAGATCGCACCAGCTGCCGTCGCTCCGGCTGAGCCAACGGCGGCCCGATGAGCGAGCTCGACCGCAAGCTCGGCGAGTTGCCGTCCATGTCACCTGCCCAGCTTCGCGCCTTGTGGCGCGAGTGCTGGCGCCGGCCGGCACCCGACATCGGGCCGGAGCTGCTTCGGCGTGGCATTGCGTGGAAGCTGCAGTCGAGGGTCTATGGCGAGCTGCCCGGCAGCGTCAGCCGGACGATCGAGCAGAGCGCCAAACGCCTGCGCAAAGGAGAGGCACTCGAGGCCCGGGCGGTGTCGCTCAAACCCGGAAGCCGGCTGGTCCGCCAGTGGCGAGGCAAGACCTACCACGTCCTTATCCTGGATGACGGCTTCGAGCACGACGGTCGCCGCTACACCAACCTGACCCAGATCGCCCTGGCGATCACCGAAGTACACTGGTCGGGTCCAAGGTTCTTTGGCCTCAGACCTCGCAAGGGCCTGGACCGGCGAGCCGCTCCATGACCTCGAAGCGCCGCTGCGCCATCTACACTCGCAAGTCGACCGAGGATGGGCTGGATCAAGCGTTTAACAGCCTCGATGCGCAGCGCGATGCCTGTGCCGCCTATATCATGAGCCAGACTCACGAGGGCTGGGAGCTGATCGACGAGCAGTATGATGATGGGGGCTGGTCCGGCGGGAACATGGACCGTCCTGCGCTCAAGCAGCTGCTGGCCGATGTGGCATCAGGCAAGGTCGACGTCATCGTTGTTTACAAGGTCGACCGGCTCACCCGCAGCCTCGCCGACTTCGCGCGCATCGTCGACACGCTGGACCGGGCAGGGGCCTCGTTCGTCAGCGTGACCCAGGCGTTCAACACCACGAGCAGCATGGGCCGGTTGACGCTCAACGTGCTGCTCTCGTTCGCACAGTTCGAACGGGAGGTCACCAGCGAGCGCATCCGCGACAAAATCGCAGCGTCCAAGCGCAAGGGCATCTTCATGGGTGGGCCAATCCCGATCGGCTATCGTCTTGAGAGCCGCAAGCTGATCATCGACGTTGAAGAGGCTGCAACCGTCCGGCTAATCTTCGAACGGTACCTTGCTCAGCGCTCGATCGGCCAGGTGGTTGATGAACTCGCCTCGAGAGGCGTGCGCACGAAGATCCGTCCACTCAAAGATGGGCGGAGCACTGGTGGCGTGACCTTCTACCCGGGACCGCTTGCTGCCTTGCTCAAGAACCCGGTCTATGTTGGCAAGGTGGCGCATGCCGGCGTGTTATACGAGGGCGAGCATGAGGCGATCATCGAGGAAGCACGGTGGGCCGAGGTGCAGGCGCTGCTCGCAAGCAATCGCCACGCGCGCAAGCTCGGAACCAGCGCTCGCAACCCGAGCTTGCTGACCGGCTTGCTCCGTGACCCCGATGGGCGCGCGATGAGCCCGACGTTCACGAGCAAGGGGAACCAGCGACACCACTATTACGTCACGCGGCTGAAGCCTGGTGAGGATCGCAAGAGCATCTGGCGCGTGCCAGCGGGCGAAGTCGACCGCGGCGTCCTGGTCGCGCTTGGCCGATGGCTTAGCTCGTCATGCGAGCAGGTGACCATCACCAGCGATGGTTCGGCAGCCCAGTCGTGGGTGGAACAGCGCGCTGCAGTGGCAGAGGCCTTGCCAGGCATGGCCGTTGCCGAGCAACGCGCGTTGCTGCTCGAACACCAGGTTGGCGTCCAGCTTTGCGCAGACCGCCTGTTGGTAACCCTCGGTAACCTCGAAACGCCGATCACCATGGATTTACCGGCCCGGCTCGCGCATCGGGGTAGCGAGGTGAAGCTGGTTATCCCTTCGAGTCTGGGGCCCGAACGCCAGCCTGACCCGATTTTGCTCAAACTGGTCGTGCTCGCCCGGGTTGCTCAGATGGCACTTGCCACCGAACACGCCGACCCCCTCGTCTCGCACTACAGCAAGGGCCATCTATCGCAGCTACTGCGGATTAGCTGGCTTGCACCCGGCATCACTGCTGCGATCGTCAACGGCGATCAGCCCTCGACGCTTACTGGTCGTCGCCTGCTCCGCGCCGCCGAATTGCCGCTCGACTGGAAAGCCCAGCGCACCTTCCTCGGGTTTAACTAGAACAGATCTGCAACACACAACTGCAACCGGTGCCAGCGAATCCGGGGGTCAGAGAAACGCGTCTGCAAACAGGGCATTCACGCTAGCCCAACGGGTCTCATGGCACCACCGGTGATGCGGTGGAGACTCCTAAGTGGCTGTGATCGCGTAAGAAATTATCCTATGCTGATCCGGGCAAGTCCTTGAGCCAGAGAGACAATTATGGGTGGTGCCGCTTAGGTGACTCGAACACCTGACCCCATCATTACGAAGGCAGGGGTAGGGTTTGAAAAAAGCGTTTTCGGCCAACCGCTTAGCGGCCGGATCGGGGCTGGGAGCCGCCAATACCCAAAGACCACCCAAACCGGCCGGCGAAGGCGGTTCGGCGGTTTGCCTTGCCAAGGCGCGTTGGCTCAGTGCCGGGGCGGGCTGCGACCCCGTGCGGACCCACAGTGGGCCTCCTGCTCTAGGGGAATACGAACGCTCTTAAAGCTTGGGGCGAAGCGCTTGAAGCCAGCCCGCCACTCGCGAAGAAATGTCATTTGGCAGCGTTTCGAGGTTGGCTTCCATAACGTCCTCGACCTCCCAGGACCAT
>Ga0183260_10001091_pt1 | contig 23095 bp, 27 predicted proteins | sample AntDrymUQ4972206_2_FD_129768 | JGI IMG/M metagenome (GOLD analysis project Ga0183260, IMG submission 129768) | Polar desert sand microbial communities from Dry Valleys, Antarctica - metaG UQ497 (22.06) (version 2) (version 2) | ecosystem: Environmental > Terrestrial > Soil > Desert | place... | reverse complement strand
GTCGCCTGCGACGCGCTCGACGGCGACAAGCAGGGCGTCCTTGGTGGTGACGTCCAGGCTGTTCATCGCCTCCGGGCGTTGCAAGGTGATGGTGGCAACGGCTCGGTCCACGACGAGGCCGACGGGAGCCGGCCGGGTTTCGTCGGTCATAAAAGCTCCCGGTCGGGTTGGAGGCAGGAGTCCACGAAACGGGCAGCGGCGGGCGCCAGCCGGGCGGACTCGCGGTCGAACAGCTCCGCCGCCGCATGCCCCGGCCAACCGGGGGGCAGCAGCACGGCGGGCAGTGCGGGGTCGGTGAACAAGAACTTGCGCCACTCGTGCACGAGTCGGCTGCGCGCAGCGAACTGCTGCTCGTCGTCGGCGTCCGGACCGGCCTGCTCGGCCCACCCGTGTGCCTGCGCCTGCCATCTCCGGTAGGCGGCTGCCAGGCCCTCGAGATCCCACACCTGGGCGGCGAGGTCGTGGGCGTCGGCGCCCGTACGTGGCGCCGTACCGTCGGTGGCTACCGCGTCGAAGCACTGTGCAGAGGCACCTTCGGCGCCCAGCGTCGCCGCCAGGTCGGGGGCGGGGCGGGGGGCGATCCAGGTGTCGCCGTGCAGCGGTGCGTAACCGAGGAACCTCAGCGCCGCACGCGTACGGTCACGACCGCTGCGGTTGCCGACGGGTGCCAACACCACCAGATGCCAGTGCCCGCCCCAGCGCGCGGTGGCGGTCGTTCGGTAGATGCGGCGGGAGGCGTCGTCGAGCCGGGTACGGGCGCGGTCGGTCAGGGCGTATCCCGCGGCGCCCTGCGGGGTGCGGGTGGGGACCAGCCAGCCCTGGCGCACCATCCGAGACACGGCGGTCCGCACGGCCGGCTCGGAGATGCCGAGCGCGGCCAGCAGCCGGACCAGCGCAGAGATGGGCGCGCAGCCGCCTCTCGCGGCGATGTGGTCACCCCAGAGGTCGAACAGGGCCGAGCGCGCATGCATTCGCGCAGTCTGCCGCAGCCGGGCATCGCGGCGGCGGTCAACGCGTCGGTGTCCCACCCGCTGTCGCCGGACCGCGCGCCGGGCTTCGCTCGCGTACGGAATAATGGCAAGGCGCCGACGCCCACGGCCTGTTGCCACCCCGACCCGGGGCGGCGCGTGGCGGCGGTGAGAGAAGGGATGACGCCTATGGCGGCCATGAAGCCGAGGACTGGTGACGGCCCGCTCGAGGTCACCAAGGAGGGACGCGGCATCGTGATGCGGGTCCCGCTTGAGGGTGGTGGCCGCCTCGTCGTCGAGTTGAACGCCGTCGAGGCCGGTGAGCTCGGCGACGCCTTGAAGGCTGTCGTCTCCCGATGAACCGTCGGCTGGTCCCGGTGCGTGCGCCTGCTGCTCGGGACCAGCCATCTCCGTGCCCGCCCGCCGGCCCACGTTCAGCACTGTCGCGGGACGGGCAGTGCAGAGACATCGCGCGCGGCCGCGTATCCGCTCGCCGGCGTCGCCCGGTGAGCCCCACTGTCGAACAAGGGAGTTCGCCATGCACGGACTGACCGTCCGCTGGTCGCTGGTCGCGGCTCAGCCGGACGCGTTGTCGCAGTTGCGCGACTACGTCGAGACCCAGTCGTACGAGCGGTTCAGCGGCAAGGAGGGGCTGGGCTTCAAGACGTGGCGGGCACGCGAGGGTGAGTGGTTCGAGGGCTGCTACGTGTTCGCCTCCAGTGCCGACCGGGAGGCCTTCCAGGACGAGTTCACCAGCGGTGCTGACGACGCGCCCGCAAGCCGCATCGTCGGCTCACCGCCAGTGCTCATTGAGCCTTGCGAGGTGGTTGCTGTCGTCGAAGGGGGAGCGGGCTTCCGCGCCGCGCCCTCCTATCGCTGATCGCAGCGCCGCCGCCCCCTCGGCCACGATCCGCGGATTATGGCACGTCGATCCGCGGATTATGGACGGCCGCGCGCCTCGTCGGCGACCACGACCGCGTGACAGCCAGGTGTCGGTCGATACCTGAGTTGTCACCGCTGTACGGCGTTAGAACACGGTGTGGCGGTGACAACTCCGCCAGGCCGCGGCGAGCGGCGACCAGAATCCGCGGATCGCGCGACCAGAATCCGCGCAATCGTCGCTGAGGGGGGCGGGGGTTAGGCGAGTTTGCGGGCGACGAGCAGCCCGTCACCCATGGGCAGCAGCAGTGGCGCCAACGTCTCGTCGTCACGCACGGCCCGGACGAGCTCGCGGATCGTGACCGTCTCCGGGTCGCGCTGCGCCGCGTCGGCGACCTTGTTGTGCCACAGCGCGTTGTCGACCGCCACCAACCCGCCGGGTCGCAGCAGGCGCAGCGCCTCGCGCAGGTACTCGGCGTACTCGCTCTTGGCGGCATCGCACAGCACCAGGTCGTACGCCCCGTCGGTGAGCCGGGGTAACACGTCGAGGGCACCACCGGCGATCAGCCGGTAGCGCTGCGCAGCGATGCCCGCCTCCTTGAACGTCTCACGCGCCAGCCGCTGATGCTCGGCCTCGAGGTCGACGCTGGTCAGCACGCCATCGGGGCGCATCCCGCGCAGCAGCCAGAGTCCAGAAACGCCGGTGCCGGTGCCGATCTCGACCACGGCGCGAGCGTCGATGAGCCCGGCCAGAAAGCCGAGAGCGGCGCCGCCACCGGCCCCGATGGGGGAGACCCCGACCTCGTCGGCGCGGCCGCGCGCAGCGCGCAAGGCGTCGTCCTCGGTGACGTATTCCTCGGCGTAGGCCCAGCTCTGGGGCGACAACCCGGTGCTGATGGTGATCTCCCTCGACGTGCGTGGCGACTGTGGTGGACCCGGTGTCGCACCGTCGCTCCGCAGCCTAGTGCGTCCAGCACCGCGACCGACAGGCGCGACACCCGCGGCAGTCTTTGTCAACCGTCAGCCCATTCTGTGCGTCCTTTCAGGTACGAGCCCCACGATTGGGGCTCCCTGTCACGAGGAGAGGTCGATGGCCGTCATCCCGCGCCATGCCGGCTCGCGGGCCGTCGGCTCGGTCCTGCCGCCACAGCGTGCGCCCACGCCCGTCATGAGCTGGGAGGACATCGTGCGCGAGCACACCGCACGCGTGTATCGCCTCTCCTACCGGCTGACCGGTAACCCGCACGACGCCGAGGACCTCACTCAGGAGGTCTTCGTCCGGGTGTTCCGCTCACTGGACTCCTACACCCCCGACAACTTCGAGGGCTGGCTGCATCGCATCACCACCAACCTCTTTCTCGACAAGGCCCGACGCAGGTCGCGGTTGCGCTTCGACGCGCTGAGCAGTGACGCCGCCGAGCGCCTCGTCGGCCCCGGCGTACCACCCGACCGGCATCTCGTCGACCGGCTCTTCGACGACGACGTCGAACAGGCGCTCGCCGATCTGCCCGAGGACTTCCGGGCAGCGGTCGTGCTCTGCGACGTCGAGGGCCTGTCCTACGAGGAGATCGCGGACGCGTTGGCCATCAAGACCGGCACGGTGCGCTCACGCATCCACCGGGGCCGACGCCTGCTGCGCAGGGCATTGGCCCACCGTGCCCCGAGCGCGGGGCGTACGCGCTTCGCCGGCCCGCTCGACGTCGCGGGGCTCCGCGCGTGAGATGTCCTGACGGCGCGCTGCTGGCCGCCTGGGTCGATGACGAGCTCGACGAACGCAGCGCGCGTACGCTCGGCGCGCACCTCGCCGGCTGCGCAGCCTGCAGCGAGCTGGTCCGCAGCGACCGGCAGGTCAAGCGGGTCACGGCAGGACTGTCGGTACGGCCGGCCCCGGCACCCGACGACGAACTGGTGCGCAGCCTGCTGCAGCTGCCGGCGGCAGAGCAGCGCCGTCAGCGGGCCGACCGCTGCGCGGTCGGGGTCGGCCCCACCCCGCGCAGCACCGGTGTCGCGGTGGGTGTCGGTGTGGGCGCCGCCTTGGTGGCGGTCGCCTGGCTGGTACCGGCCGGCGCCTCCACCCAGCCTCCACCCGGTGGCGGGTCGTCGCCGACACTTCCCGCAACGGCCCCCCAGTCGGCACCACCGGTGGGAACGCTCACGGCGACGGTGTCGCCCGTTACGCTGGCACGTTGGAGCAGAGGGCGCGACTGAGCCCCGTCAGAGACCGGGCAGCAGCCGCGTCCACGGTGAGTCATGCTGGTGGACGACACCAGCAACGAGGCGTCGGCTCGACACGGGCCGTGGCCCCAGCACAGGAGCGGCGAGCGTGAGCGGCGAGTGGGGTAGCGAGGAGCAGTCGGCACCCGCGCGGCCCGACCTGCTGCGCCCGGCCGGCCCGGCACCGTACCCCGGCTGGGGCGCCCCCGGCTGGCACGGCGACCGCGGTGCACTCAGGGGACCTGGCTCTGCTGGCTTCGAGAGCAGGCCACCGCACTGGCCACCCCCGCAACCTCGCGCCGGCACGCCCTGGCTCGGACTGATCGTCGTGTCGCTGGTCGTCAGTCTCATCGGCGGCATCCTCGGGGCGATCGCGGCGACCAACCTCCCCGGTGGCGACGACTTGACCTCGGATGCGGGCACGGTCGCGCCGCTCGAGACCGATCCGGCACCGTTGCCGCCCGACAACGCCAGCGTCGCCAAGGTCGCCGACCGCCTGCTGCCCAGCGTCGTACAGATCCGGGTCTTCGACGGTCAGCGTGGCGCCACCGGCTCCGGGTTCGTGCTGGACGAGCGTGGCCACGTGGTGACCAACGCCCACGTGGTGGGTGCGTCCGGCAGCCGTTCGGAGATCTCCGTGGTCCTGCCGGACGGGCGTGAGCGCGCCGCTGAGCTGATCGGCACCTCTACTTCCTACGACCTCGCCGTGCTTGAGGTGAGGCGCGGTGGGCTCCGGGTGGCCGACCTGGGATCGTCGGGTGGTCTTCGGGTGGGGCAGCCGGTGGTGGCCTTCGGCTCCCCGCTGGGCCTGACCAGCACCGTCACGTCCGGCATCGTCAGCGCCCTCGACCGTCCCGTGACCGCCGGAGGCACGGGCGAGGACTCCTTCATCAACGCCATCCAGACCGATGCGGCCATCAATCCTGGCAACTCCGGCGGCCCGCTGGTCGACTTGCGCGGCCGGGTGGTGGGTGTGAACTCCGCCATCGCCACCGTCGGCGGCTCGCTGGGCAGTGAGTCCGGCAGCATCGGGGTCGGGTTTGCCATCCCCATCGACCAGGTACGAATCACCACCGTCCAGCTCATCCGCAGCGGTGTGGCGCAGTATCCGATCATCGGCGCGACAGTGGCGACGGGCGACCCGCGCGGCGCGGTGGTGTCCTCGATCTCGGGAGGTGGCCCCGCGGCGGCGGCGGGCCTGCGGCGCGACGACGTCATCATCGGCATCGACGACACGCCGGTCTCCGACGGTACCGAGCTGATCGTCGCCATCCGGTCGCACGCGCCCGGCGACACCGTCCGCCTGCGCTACCTGCGTGACGGGCAGACCGACAGCGTCGAGGTGGTGCTGGGCCGGGCCGAGGGCTGACCTGCCGGTCGGGCCTCAGGTGGCCTCGGTGTCGTACGGCGGCCGCTCGTCGAAGCGCAGCGGCTGCCGGCCAGCGGGCAGCTCGAGGGCTTCGGGGTCGTCGTCGTTCATCGCTTCCACGACGTTGCGCCGGACGATTTCGCGCGGGTCGAGGTCGCGCAGGTTGAGGTCGCGGAAGTCGTCGCCCAGCTCGTCGGCGAGGTCGTTGCGCGCACTGTCGACCATCCGTCTTGCGGTTCGCAAGAAGCCGCCGGCCTGCCTGGCCAGGTCGGGCAGCTTGTCGGGGCCGAAGAGAAATACCGCGACGATGCCGATCACCAGCAGCTCGGGCCACCCCATCCCGAACATCGCAGCGCCTCCTCGTCAGCTCAGCGACCGGTCAGCGACCGGCCGGAGTCAGGCCGAGCTGCATGCCGGCGAGGCCCCGGGCCTTGGTGGTCAGGGTGCGGGCGACGCGGGTCAGCTCGCTCGCCGCCGGGGAGTCGGGCGCGGTGGCGACGAGCGGGGTGCCGTCGTCACCGCCGGCGCGCAACCGTTCGTCCAGCGGGATCCGACCGAGCACCGGCACGTCATAGCCGAAGCGGCCACCCAGGGTGGCGGCCACCCGATCGCCCCCGCCGCTGCCGAAGATCTCGAGCCGGTGGTCCGGGCCGCAGTGCGGGCAGGGCAGGTACGACATGTTCTCGATGACGCCGGCGACCCGCTGGTGCATCATCGACGCCATCGTGCCGGCGCGCTCGGCGACGTCGGCCGCGGCCTGCTGCGGCGTGGTCACCACGACGACCTCGGCGTTGGCCAGGTGCTGGCCGAGTGAGATCGCCACGTCGCCGGTGCCCGGCGGCAGGTCCAGCAGCAGCACGTCGAGGTCGCCCCAGAAGACGTCGCTGAGCATCTGGACGAGCGCCCGGTCGAGCATCGGACCACGCCAGGCGACCACCTGGTCCTTGCGCGGCTTGAGCATGCCGATGCTGATCACGCGGACGCCGTGGGCGTCCACCGGCATGATCATGTCCTCGACCTGCGTCGGCCGGCGATCGCCGACGCCGAGCATGTCGGGCACTGAGTGGCCGTAGACGTCGGCGTCGAGCACTCCCACCGACAGGCCCCGCTGCGCCATGGCCAGGGCCAGGTTGACCGTCACCGACGACTTGCCGACACCACCCTTGCCGGAGGCGATGGCGAGCACCTTGGTCAGGGACTCCGGGCGAGCGAAGGGGATGTCGCGGTTGCTGGCGCCGCCCTTGAGCTGCGCACGCAGACCCTGTCGCTGGTCGTCGCTCATCACGCCGAGCTCCACCTCGACCCGGCTGACCCCCGCGACCTTGCCGACGGCGGACTCGGTGTCGCGGGTGAGCGTCTCTTTCAACGGGCACGCGGCGACCGTCAGCAGCACCCGTACGCGCACGGTGCCGCCATCGTCGATGCGCACGTCGTCGACCATGCCGAGCTCGGTGATCGGACGCTTGATCTCGGGGTCCTGGACGGTGGCGAGGGCGGCCTGCACCGCGTCCCACACGGTGCCGGCGCTGGTGTTGGACGTCGTGGTCGGCATGTGGTCGATGTTACGTGCCGACGTCGGGAGGGCGTTCCTCGCCCGTTGCCGGCCCTTCCCACTCTCCTGGTTCCCGGCGCTCCTGCAGGTCGCCGAGCAGGGAGCGGAGCTCCGAACGCAGGTAGTCGCGGGTCGCGACCTCGCCCAAGGTCATCCGCAACCCGGCCACCTCGCGGGCCAGGAACTGCATGTCGGCGCGAGCACTGGCGTCGGCATCACGGTCCTGGTCGAGGTTGACCCGGTCCCGCGCCTCCTGCCTGTTCTGCGCCAGCAGGATGAGCGGCGCCGCGTACGAGGCCTGCAGGGACAACACGAGGGTGAGGAAGATGAACGGGTACTCGTCGAAGCGCGCCCGGTCCGGTCCGCCGGGGATGTTCCACAGCACCCAGACGACGACCACGACGGTCATGTAGACGAGAAATCGCCCGGTGCCGATGAAGCGCGCCACCCGCTCGGAGAGCTGGCCGAAGATGTCGGGGTCGTAGCTGGGGCGCCGCACCAGGCTCCGCCGCGGGTCGACGGGCGCGTCCAGGCGCACCCGCCGATCCTCACGCGCCACGGGTGACCCCCTCCTCACGCCAGCCCTCCGGCAGCAGGTGGTCGAGGACGTCATCGACGGTGACGACGCCGAGCAGGTGATGGGTCTCGTCAACGACCGGGCAGGCCACCAGGTTGTACGCGGCGAGCACTCGGGTGACCTCGTCCAGCGCCGAGTCCGGCCGCAGCGAGACGATGTCGTTGTCGGCCACCGCGCTGATCAGGGTGGACGGCGGCTCACGGAGCAGCCGCTGGATGTGCGCCACACCGAGAAACCGCCCTGACGGAGTCTCCAGCGGCGGGCGGCACACGTAGACCATGGCCGCCAGCGACGGGGTCAGCTCGGGGTCGCGGACGTGGGCGAGCGCGTCGGCGATGGTGGCCGTCGGCGGCAGTATCACCGGCTCGCTGGTCATCAGGCCGCCGGCGGTGCGCTCCTCATAGCGCAGCAGCCGGCGGACGTCCTCAGCCTCGTCCGGCTCCATCAGGGCCAGCAGCTGCTCGGCGGTCTCGGGAGGCAGCTCGGCGATGAGGTCCGCTGCGTCGTCGGGTGCCATCTCCTCCAGGACATCCGCGGCTCGCTCGTTGTCCAGCTGTCCGAGGATCTCGACCTGCGTCTCCTCGGGCAGCTCCTCGAGCACGTCGGCGAGGCGGTCGTCGTCGAGCGCCGCAACGACCTCCATCCGACGCTTGAGGCCCAGACCGCGCAAGACGTCGGCGAGGTCGGCGGCCCGCAAGGTGTGCAAGGTCGCCAACAGGTTGGTCGCACCCTGCTCGGCGCCCTCGTCGACGAGGCCGCTCACGTCGTCGATGTCGACGATGTGGGCCTGCCCCTTGCGTCCGAAGCGGCTCGACCCCTCCCGCAGTGCCACCTTGACCAGCGACCAGTCGCGGCTGCGGTCGCGCTCCATCGCCACGTCGTACACGACGCCGGTGACGCCGCTGTCCTCGACGGTCACCGTGCGGTCCAGCAGCTCACCGAGGACCAGCGTCTCGCCCGGGCGCTGCTGGAAGCGGCGCATGTTGACCATGCCGGTCGCGATGACCTGGCCGGCATCGATGGATGTCACCCGCGTCAGCGGCAGGAACACCTTGCGGCGGCCGAGGACCTCAAGAACCAGCCCGAGCACGCGGGGACGCAAGCTCCCGGTCGTACGGCCGCGCAGGATGACGACAACGTCGCGCACCTTGCCGACCTGATCGCCCCGTGGGTCGAAGACGGCCATGCCGGCGAGACGGGCGACATAGACCCTGTTCGGTGCGCCGCTCACGAGCGCTCAGGCTACCGGCGGCCGAGCTTTTCAGGTGTGTCGCCATGCGGAATCCGCGCAACGCGTGCATCATGCAGCGATGAGTCAAGCCCTGGACCCGAAAGAGGACATTCGCAACTCCGAGAGCAGCGGGGGCTGGCTGTCGCGTGAACGCACGATAGCGCCACCCGGCTACAACCGCTGGCTGATACCGCCAGCGGCGCTGGCCATCCATCTGTGCATCGGTCAGGCGTACGCGACCAGCGTGTACAAGATCTCGCTCGTCGAGCACTTCGACACCAGCTTGACGGCGGTCGGAGTGGTGTTCTCCATCGCCATCGTCATGCTGGGCCTGTCCGCGGCGGTCTTCGGCACCTGGGTGGACACCGGCGGACCGCGCCGGGCGATGGTGGCCGCCGCCTTGTGCTGGTCCACCGGCTTCCTCGTCGGCGCGGCCGGTATCGCCACCGAGCAGCTGTGGCTGCTCTACCTCGGCTACGGCTTCATCGGTGGCATCGGGCTCGGCATCGGCTACATCTCCCCGGTCTCGACGCTGATCAAGTGGTTCCCCGACCGCCCGGGGCTGGCGACCGGGATGGCGATCATGGGCTTCGGTGGCGGGGCGCTCATCGCCGCACCCGTCTCCACCGAGCTGCTCGGTATCTACGGTATGGACGGCGCCGGGGTGTCGTCGCTGTTCGTGACCCTGGGCCTTGTCTACCTGGTCGTCATGCTCATGGGTGCCACTGTGGTCCGGGTCCCGGCTGACGACTGGACGCCCGAAGGGTTCGATCCCGCGCAAATCAGGAGCAAGTCACTGGTGTCCACCGGCCACGTGTCGGCCAAGAACGCCATCAAGACGCCGCAGTTCTGGATGCTCTGGACGGTGCTGTTCTGCAACGTGACCGCGGGGATCGGCATCCTCGAACAGGCCGAGCCGATGATTACCGACTTCTTCCGGGAGGGGTCCACCTCGTCGGTGGCGGTGGCGACCGCGGCCGGCTTCGTGGGCATGTTGTCGCTGGCGAACATGACCGGTCGCTTCGTGTGGTCCTCGACCTCGGACGTGATCGGCCGCAAGCCGATCTACATGATGTACCTGGGCGTCGGCATCGTCGCCTACGTGCTGCTGGCACTGTTCGGCAGCAGTAGCGTGGCGCTGTTCGTGCTGCTGGCAGCCATCATCATCTCCTTCTACGGCGGTGGCTTCGCCACGGTTCCGGCCTACCTGCGCGACCTGTTCGGCACCTACCAGGTGGGCGCCATCCACGGCCGGCTGCTCACGGCGTGGGCAGCGGCGGGGGTTGTCGGTCCGCTGATCATCAACAGCTTCCTCGACGCGCAGGGCACGCCGGGCGAGCTGACGGCGTCGGCGTACCGGCCGGCACTGTTCACGATGGTCGGGCTGCTCGCGGTCGGCTTCGTCGCCAACCTGCTGGTGCGGCCGGTCGACGAGCGGTGGCACGAGCACGCCGACACCGTCGAGCAGGCCAAGAACACCACTAACGGCCGACAGGGGACCGGCTCCAGCGGCTCCGGCGTGCCCGGCTGGCTGCTGCCGGTGGCCTGGTTGGTCGTCACCGTGCCGCTTGCCTACGGCGTCTACAAGGTGGGGGTCGCTGCCTCCGCGCTCTTCACCGGCGGCTGACCGGACCCTGCCACCCGCTCGGGTGGTCTGACCGGACGCACCGCACAATGAGCCGGTGCAGTGGCTGTTGGCGCTCGTCGGGGTGATGGGAGTATCGGCCTCGGGGCCGCTGATGGCGGCGACCGCGGTCCCGGCACTGGCGATCGCGTTCTGGCGCAACGCGCTGGCGACGATGGTGCTGGCCCCGACGGCGGCAGTGACGCGTCGCGATGAGCTCGCCGGGATCGGCCGCCGGGAGTGGCGGGTGCTGGTGGTGGCCTCGGTGGCGCTGGCCGCCCATTTCGCCGCGTGGACGGTCTCGCTCAAGCTCACCTCGGTGGCCTCCGCGACCGCGCTGGTCTGTCTGACGGCCGGCTGGGTGGTGCTGATCAGCCGACTGCGCGGTGAACGCGTGGCGGGTGCCGTCGTTGCGGGTCTCGGGGTTGCCTTTGCCGGTGTGCTGGTGATCTCCGGCGTCGACACCACGGTGTCGGCAGAGGCGGTTGTCGGCGACCTGCTCGCGCTGGTGGGGGGCCTGTTCGCCGCCATCTACACGATCGCCGGTGGTGAGGCCCGGCGCACGCTCAGCACCACCACGTACACCACCGTCTGTTACGGCCTGTGCGCCGCCATCCTGCTGGCGGTCTGCGTGGTCGCCCGGCAGGAGCTCAGCGGATACGCGCCACGGTCCTGGTTGGGCCTGCTGGCGGTGACCGTGTGCGCCCAGCTGCTGGGCCACTCGGTCTTCAACCACCTGCTCGCCACGATGAGCCCTACTCTGGTGACGCTGATCATCCTGCTCGAGGTGCCGGGGGCGGCCCTGCTCGCCGCCGCCTTCATCGGCCAGAGCCCACCGATCGGGGTGTACGCCGGCCTCACCCTGATCGTGGCGGGGCTGGCTGTCGTGGTTGCCTCCCGGCGCCCGCAGCAGCTGCCGGTCGAGGTCGCCGTCGACTGAGGTGCCGGGCGGTCGGTCGGCTGACTCTCAGGGCGGGCTCAGACGCGGCTGGCACCATAGAGCCTGCGCCCGACAGCGGGTGACGACCTCTCAGGGAGAATGCACCATGTCCATGCAGCCGAACATGCGTCTGCCCACGCCCCCCACCGGTGTCTCGGTGGCGTCCTACGAGACCTACGAGGCCGCGCAGCGAGCGGTCGACTTCCTGTCCGACGAGCAGTTCCCCGTGCAGCACGTGACCATCGTCGGCAACGGCCTGCGCATGGTCGAGCGGGTGATCGGCCGCTGGGACCGCAACAAGGCCGCCGCGACGGGTGCCGCCGGCGGTGCGTGGTGGGGGTTGTTCCTCGGCCTCATGCTGACGCTGTTCTCCAGCGGCAGCTCGAGTCTGCTGCTGGTCATCGCCGCAGCTGCCATCTCCGGCGCGGTGTTCGGCGCCGTGTTCGCGATGATCGGGTACTCCATGACCGGTGGCCGCCGTGACTTCCGCTCACAAAGCAGCGTCGTCGCCACGACGTACGACGTGCTGTGTCAGTATCAGCACGCCGACCAGGCCCGCGCGCTGCTCGAAAAGCTGGCCATGCGTCGATGAGCCGACCGGCCCGTGTCTGACCTGAGCAGGCTCAGCGGCTTCCTGACCCGCCAGGCCGTCGCGTGCGGCCGTCTCGGCTCGCCGATGTACGAGCAGCTCCTGCACCGTGCCGCCGGCCAGCTGAGCTCCGCCGGCCCGCTGCGCCGGCTGCTAGCGCCGCACGCCGAAGCGAACGGCCCCGCCGCCACCGGGCTGCGGCTCCTGGGCACGGTGCACCGGCTCGTGCTGGAGCGTCGAGGCGGTGACCTCGCGCTGTACTACCCCAGCGTCGGCGGCACGTTCGACCTCGAGGCGGCGTGGCCGGCGCTGCTCGAGGTGCTCGAGGTGCACACCGACGAGGTGGCCGCCGGGATGCAACGCCCGCCGCAGACCAACGAGGTGGGCCGCGCCGCCGCGCTGGTCGGAGGGTTGTTGCGCGTGCTCAGACCGCGTCCCCAGCCCGTACGCCTGCACGAGCTCGGCTCCAGTGCCGGGCTGAACCTGCTCGCGGACCAGTACCGCTACGTCAGCCCCACCGGGAGCTGGGGGCCGCCGGACAGCCCGGTTCGGCTCGATCCGGCCTGGACCGGCACGCCCACCCCGCTTGACCGCGAGCTCACGGTGGTCGAGCGGCACGGCTGCGACCCCGACCCCGTCGACGTCACGACCACGCAGGGTCGAACGGTGCTGATGTCGTATGTCTGGCCGGACCAGCGAGCGCGCCTCGAAAGGCTGCGCGGTGCGTTCGCGGTGGCCGGCCGGATGCCGATAGAGCTGACCACCGAGCGGGCGGGCAACTTCGTCTCGAGGATGCGCCTCGCCGACGGGCAAGCGACCGTGCTGTGGCACTCGCTCATGTGGCAGTACCTCGATCCGGCGGAGCAGACCACCGTCAACGACCACGTCCGCCGGCTCTCGCAGCAAGCAACCCCGGCGGCCCCGCTGATCCACCTGTTCCTCGAGCCCTGGCGGCGCGCGGCCGGCGCGGCGCACGACTTCCTGGTCGTGGCGCAAACCTGGCCGGGCGGGGAGTCGCAGGTGCTCGCCAGCGCGCCCGGGCACGGTGTGCCGGTGACCTGGGAGCAGTAGCCCGCTGCGCTTGCTTGCCACCGGGCGACCCGTGCTAGAGGGTGCGGCTATGGACGAGCAGGTCTGGTTGGTGCGGCACGGCGAGACCGAGTGGAGCCGCGACGGGCTGCACACGTCGGTCACCGACCTGCCGCTGACGCCCAAGGGTGAGGAGCAGGGGGCGGCCCTGCGGGAGCGGCTCGCGGACACCTCGTTCCATGCCGTGGTGAGCAGCCCGCTGCAGCGAGCGCGCAACACCGCGCTGCTCGCGGGGTTCGCCGGCGAGCGGGTCGAGATCGACGCGGATCTGCACGAGTGGCGCTACGGCGAGTATGAGGGCATAGGTACCCCACAGATCCAGCAGACCGTGCCCGGCTGGAGTGTCTGGACCCACGAGGTGGTCGGCGGGGAGACGAGTCACGAGGTGGCCGCCCGCTGCGACCGGGTCATCGCCCGGTGCCGTCAGCGGGGTGGCAGGACGCTGCTGGTCGCCCACGGACACCTGTTGCGGGCGTTGACCGCCCGCTGGGTCGACGAGCCCGTCGCCCTCGGCCGACATCTGCACCTGGACACCGCGACCGTGTCGGTGCTCGGAGACGACCGTGGTGCGCCCGCTATCGCGCAGTGGAACGGCTGAGTCCGGCGTCGACCCCGGCTCAGGACGCGGATGGCGCTCCACCGAGGATCTGCCACCCGCTCAACGTCTCGACCAGGCTCGGCGCGGTGTCCAGGCCGGCCAGCCGGTCGGTCGCGAACCAGCCGACGTCGCTGGCATCGTCCCCCGCGCGCAGCCGGCCGCCGCTCACCTGCGCGGCGTAGTCGGAGATCACGTACGTGACGCCGGCAGCGGCGGTGCGCTCCACCGTGCCGATCAGGTGACCGACGACCACCTCGAGGCCGGTCTCTTCTGCCACCTCGCGGCGGCACGCCTCGATCTCGGACTCACCGTCTTCGATCCGACCGCCGGGCAGCGACCAACTACCCCGCGCCGGCGGGTTGGCCCGTCGCACCAGCAGCAGCCGGCCTCGCTCGTCGAACACCACCGCGCCTACACACGGGACTCGCTGGGAACCGACCACGGCCAGACCGTACGCCGTCACCGGCCGTGCGGCGGGTGAGACTGATGACCCGGGCCGCTTGACGGCGTCGTCGCGGCTCGGTCACGGTGCACTGATGACCCCCGACCCGGCCTCCGCGACGCCGTCGGTGTGGTGCCCCCGGTGTGGTCAACCCATCTCCATCGATGCAGACGGCTGGTGGAGCTGCAGCCTGCACGGGTTGGTGCCGCCCTTGAGCGGTTGCAAGGAGCCGTCGGTCTACGTGCTGCTCGAGCACACCACCCGTACGCGCTTCGGGGGACGCTTCCCGACCTGGATGCCGTGGCCGTTGCCGAGCCTGTGGTCGGTGAGCGGTGTCGGCGTCGTCGGCGACCGCACGACGCTGGCCACGGTGCTCGCCTTGTCGGGCCCTGACCCGCTGGGCGGTCCCGGTGACCTGGTGGTGGTCGCCGAGGAGCCGCGCACCGGTCTGGGTGCGCACTATGCCGGTCTCGACGAGCTCGAACCGGACCCGTCGGTGTTTGCGCGAGCCGCGGACGCCAAGGTCATCGTCAGCGGCCACCCGACCCCGCTGTGGCACGTCGATGCTGCCGACGACCGTGCGGTGTATGTCGGCGAGGCGTCCGGGGTCTGGCTGTGGCTCATCGGCTGGCCAGGACTGGCCACCGCGGCTGTGTTGCTGGAGTCGACCACGCTCGTCGACCTGGCCACGATCACCGCCGAGCTCGACATGGTGCCGCTGACCGGCCGGTCCCCCCGCCTGATCGCATCCTCACCGCCGGCGGGGCCGGGCACCCCGGCTGGATAGCCTCTGGCCTGTGCGCGTTGACCTGCACACCCACTCCCACTGCTCCGACGGGACCGACAGCCCGGCCGCCCTCGTGCGCGCTGCTGCCGCCGCGGGGCTTGACGTCGTGGCGCTGACCGACCACGACGTGGCCGACGGATGGTCGTCAGCGGCTGCCGCGGCTGCGGATGCCGGGATCGGCTTCGTCCCCGGCATGGAGGTGTCGTGCACGATGGACGGCAGCGGGGTGCACCTGCTGGCCTACGGCGTCGACCCCACGCATCCGCCGCTGGCCGACGAGCTGCAGCGCGTGCTCGACGGCCGCAACCGCCGGCTGCCCGCCACCGTCGATCGCCTGCGCGCATTGGGCATCGACATCGATGAGGCAGCCGTACGGGCGGTGGCCGGCCCGGCTGCGGCACTGGGCCGACCCCACGTGGCCGATGCACTGGTCCAGGCCGGGGTGGTGGTTGACCGCAGGGCGGCCTTCGTGCGGTACCTGATGCCGGGCCGACCTGCCTACGTGTCGCGCTACGCGGCGCCGCTGCGTCAGCTGCTCGACGCCGTGGCCGATGCCGGCGGCGTGTCGGTGCTCGCTCACCCGTGGGGGCGCGGCAGTCGTACCGCGCTCGGCGCGACGGCGGTCGCCGAGCTTGCCCGGCTCGGCCTGACCGGCCTGGAGGTGTGGCACCGCGACCAATCCGAGCGTGACAGCCGCGAACTGTATGCACTTGCCCGAGATCTCGGGCAAGTGGCGATCGGATCCAGCGACTACCACGGACTGGGCAAGGTGGACCACGAGTTGGGCTGTCACACCACGCCGCCCGAGCAGTTCGAACGGCTCCTCGCGGCCATGGCTGCGGCCGCGGGTGCTGCCCGTGCGGCCGAGCCCTCCGTCCAACCCAGCCCGGCGGTGCTGCGATGAACGCGGTGGTCAATGTGACGTTGCTCGCGGAGGTGTTCATCACGTTGTTCGTGATCATGGACCCGCCGGGCACCGTGCCGATCTTCCTGGCGCTGACCAGTGGTCAGTCGCCGACCGTCCGGCGTCGAGCGGCTTGGCAAGCGGTCAGCGTGTCGTTCGTCGTGATCGTGTTGTTTGCGGTGTTCGGCCGGCAGCTGCTCGCCTATCTGAGCGTGTCGTTGCCAGCCTTGCAGGCGGCCGGTGGTCTGCTGCTGCTGCTGGTGGCCTTGGAGCTGTTGACCGGCAAGGAGGCAGAGCCGAGCGCGGCCGTCGACGTGAACGTGGCGATGGTGCCCCTGGGTACCCCACTGCTCGCGGGACCGGGGGCGATCGTGGCGACCATGGTCTTCGTCGAGCGAGTCGACGGCGCGCCGGCGCTGATCGCGGTCGTCGCAGGCATCGTGGGCGTCCACGCGGTGCTGTGGCTGTCGATGCGGTTCTCGGTGGCGATCCTGCGGCTGCTCGGCGACTCGGGCGTCACCCTGGTCACGCGCATCAGCGGCCTGCTGCTGTCGGCGATCGCGGTGCAGTTGGTGGCCGATGCCGTGCGCGCCTTCGTGGCCGGTCAGGGCTGAGCAGCCCGCTCGCCGGCCCCACGTCGCCGGCCCCGCGTCGCCGGCCCCGCGCGACGTAAACGTGGCGCAGGATGGAGCACGCGGCGGCGCCAGATGTCACCGGCCGCGACGGGCGACCCTCGCCACCCAGCCGTCCGGCACGACCGCCGCCAGCCGCACCAGCAGCCGGTAGCGACGCGACGGCACCGATACCCGTACGCCGGCGGCCAGATCACGCAGCGCCTCGCTGACGACTGAGTCGGCATCCAGCCACATCCACCTCGGCACGCCCGCCATGTCGACGCCCATGCGCTGGTGGAACTCGGTGTGCACCAACCCCGGGCACACCGCTATGGCGCGTACGCCCTCGAGTCGGTAGGCGATGTCGAGCCAGCGCGTGAAGCTCGTCAACCACGCCTTGTGCGCGCCGTACGTTCCGCGGGGCAGCCAACCCGCGATGCTCGACACGTTGACGATGGCCCCGTGCCCGCGCGCACGCATCCCCGGCAGCACGGCGTGGCACAGCAGCAGGGGGGCGCGTACGTGCACGTCCAGCGAGCGCTGCTCCGCGGACACGTCGTTGTCACCGAAGGGCAGACGCTGCCCGAAGCCGGCAGAGTTGACCAGCACGTCCACGGGGACGCTGTCGTCGGCAAGCACAGCCGCCACGCGGGCGGTGCCGTCCTCGGTCGACAGGTCGGCGACCAGCACCGTGGCGTCGACGTGCCAGCGGTGCATCAGCTCGCCGGCCACGGCCTGCAGCCGCTCCGCGTCGCGGGCCACCAGGACCAGCCGGTGACCGCGGCCGGCGAGCGCTCGGGCGAAGGCCAGGCCGAGGCCGGCGGTGGCGCCGGTCACGAGCGCTCGGCTGGTCCGGCCCGGCGGGGCAGCAGGACCGATCGGCTGCTGCTGCATCGCACCAGCATCTCGACACTCGGCACCGCGAGCAACGGCGGACCCACCCCTGCGGCACACTGGTGGCGATGACAACGACACTGGCCGTCGCCAACCAGAAGGGCGGCGTCGCCAAGACCACGACCGTGGCGTCGCTGGGTGCCGCTCTCGTCGAGCTCGGGCAGCGGGTGCTCCTGGTCGACCTCGATCCGCAGGCCAGTCTGACCTTCTCGCTCGGCATCGACCCCGAGACGCTTCAGACGGCGGTTCATCAGGTGCTGCTGGGCGACGAGAAGGTCGCCAACGTGCTCGTTACGGTCGACGACGGTCCCGATCTCCTGCCGGCCACGATCGACCTGGCGGCCACCGAGGCCCAACTGCTGACCCGGACCGGCCGCGAGCATGCGCTGCGGGTGGCGCTGGAGGAGGTCGTCGATGACTACGACTGGATCCTGCTTGACTGCCCGCCCTCGCTGGGGATCTTGACGGTGGCAGCCCTGTCGGCCGCTGACCTGGTGCTGGTGCCTATGCAGTGCGAGACCTTGTCGCACCGCGGCGTCGGCCAGCTGCTGGATACCGTCTACGACGTCCGGCGCTTCACCAACCGCCACCTACAGGTGCTGGGTGTGTTGCCGACGCAGTACGACGGACGGACCCAGCATGCCCGTGCGGTGCTCGAGGCGGTCTCCACCACCTACGACCTGCGGGTGCTGGAGCCACCGGTGCCCAAGACGATCCGTTTTGCGGAGGCGCCCGCGGTGGGACGGTCGATCTTGGCCACATCGCGGCGCAGCAAGGGTGCGATGGCCTACCGGGAGATCGCCCGCACGCTGCTCGCATCCGGCTGATCCCCGAGCGACATCACGCCCAACTGCGTGGCGTGGAGTGCGACCCTGCCACCGCAGTTGGCTAACATGCCGACCATGGCTGCCTCTGACGGTGACGCGGCGTCGGTACGCCCGTGGCGGCTGGCGGCATTCGTGACCTCGCTCGGCCTCACCTTGACCGCGGCCGTGGCGTCGGTCATCGGTGGCGTCGCAGCGGCTCCGATGACCGCGGTGAGCGCCGCCGACGAGCGTCCCGACCGGCCGACCCCGACCCCTGCTGAGCCAGCCGCGGACAGCGACTTCTGGGCGGTCCGGGCGCTGGTGGCGACTGCGGCACGGCTCAGGGCCTCAGCGGGTGCGGCGAGCGTCGACCCGCCGCGCAGCACCGACCTGACCGCCCAGCTGCCACGACGCTCGGGACACGGTCGGCGCGTGGTCTTCGACCAGTCCGCACAGCGGGTGTGGCTGGTGCGCGAGGGCGGGTCGGTGCGTACGACGTACCTGGTGTCGGGCTCGCGCCTGGGCAACCTGAGCCCCGGCGAGTACGAGGTGTACTCGCGCTCGAGCGACGCCGTCAGCTTCAACTACGAGAGCACGATGAACTACATGGTGCGCTTCACGCAGGGGGACAACGCCGCGATCGGATTCCACGACATCCCCGTCGACGAGGCGGGCCGCCCGATTCAGACGGTCGACCAACTCGGCACGGCGCAGTCGTCGGGGTGCATCCGGCAACGCCCCCGCGACGCCCGGCAGATGTGGGATTTCGCGAGTCTTGGCACCGACGTCATCGTGGTGGCCTGAGCCGAGCCGTCAGTCGCCTGCTGGCGGTGCGGCCTGCTCCCCGCCGGACGCCTGCCCGGAGCGGGGTCGGCGGCGCCGCCGACGGGTGGGCTGGGCGGCACCGGAGCTGTCCGGTGCGGCCTCGACGTCCGCCGCTGCGGTGGAGGCTGCCGTGGCGGGCGCGGTGGCTGATTCGCCCAGGACCGGGGCACCGCCGCGGGTGCGCTGCCGCGACCGCGAACGCGCGGGTCGCTGGCCACCCTGCGTACCGGTGTCCTGCCCGCGGCGTGGGCGAGACGACTCGCGAGCCGGTCCGGCAGCTGGCGGGCCGACCCGGCCGGTGACCCCCGGGGGGATGCCCAGATCGTGGTAGAGGTGCTCGGAGGTGGAGTAGGTCTCCTGCGGCTCGTCGAAGGGCAGCCCGAGCTCACGGTTGATCATCTGCCAGCGGGCGATGTCGTTCCAGTCGACGAAGGTGATCGCGATGCCGCTGGCCCCGGCGCGCCCGGTGCGGCCGATGCGGTGCAGATAGGTCTTGTGGTCGTCGGGGCAGTGGTAGTTCATGACGTGGGTGACGCCCGAGACGTCGATGCCGCGGGCCGCCACGTCGGTGGCGACCAGCACGGGGGTCTTGCCCTCGCGAAAGCGCGCCATGGCCTTCTCTCGAGCGACCTGGGCCATGTCGCCGTGCAGGGGTGAGGCCGGGAAGCCCCGCTCGATCAGGTCGTCGGCGACCCGCTGGGCCTGGCGCTTGGTGCGGGTGAAGATGATGACCTTGCCGCTGTCCTCGGCCTGCAGGATCCGCGCGATCACCTCGGGCTTGTCGAGGTCGTGGGCACGGAAGACGAACTGCGCGGTCGCCGGCACCATCTCCGACTCGTCGCCAGACTCCGCCCGGATGTTGACCGGGTGGCGCATGTGGGTGCGGGCCAGCGACACGATCGCGCCAGGCATGGTCGCGGAGAAGAGCATGGTCTGGCGGGTCTCGGGGGTCTTGGCGATGAGCTTCTCCACGTCGGGCAGGAAGCCCAGGTCGAGCATCTCGTCGGCCTCGTCGAGCACCATCACCTTGACGTGGCCGAGGTCGAGCGCTCGCCGGTTGCTCAGGTCGAGCAGCCGGCCGGGAGTGCCGACAACCACGTCGACGCCGTTCTCCAGCGCCTCCAGCTGCGGCTCGTACGGGACGCCGCCGTAGATGGTGACACTGCGGGTCCCGCGCCGCTTGGCGGCGGTCTCGATGTCACCCGCCACCTGCAGCGCCAGCTCGCGGGTGGGCGCCACGATGAGTGCCTGCGGCTTGCCGGGCGCGACCAGCTCGGCGTAGTCGGGGTCGTGCATAGCGACCGTGCGCTGCAGCACCGGGATGCCGAAGGCCAGCGTCTTTCCGGTGCCGGTACGGGCCTGGCCGATCATGTCGGTGCCGGTGAGCGCGATCGGGAGTGTCATCTCCTGGATCGGGAAGGCGTCGACGATGCCGACGTCTGCGAGCGCCTCGGCGATCTCGGCGATGACGCCCAGCTCGGAGAAGGTGGTCAGGATGTCCTCGTTCCGTGTTGCCGCTCACGCGGCGAGATAGCCATGGGTGGCGAGGGCAGTCTAGCGATCTGCCTCGCTACGCTTCGCCCGTGTCCGACCCACCGCCCGAGTCGCCGCCTGTGCTGCCGCCTGTGCTGCCGACCCCCGAGGCTCCCGAGCCGGCGGGACCCGGCGAGGGCGGTCCGCTGGCCGACCCGGCCTATCGGGAGGCCGTCGTGGACCTGCTGGGGGTGCTGGCCTACGGCGAGCTGATCGCCTTCGAGCGGCTGGCCGAGGACTCGGCCACGGCACCGACGTTGCCCGACAAGGTTGCGCTGGCGTCGATGGCGGCCGCCGAGCTGGGGCACTTCATCCAGCTCCGCGACCGGCTCACCGAGGTCGGGGCCGAGCCGTACGCCGCGATGGAGCCGTTTCGTGCGACCTTCGACCAGTTCCACGCCAACACCGCGCCGCGCACGTGGTTGGAGAGCCTGGTCAAGGCCTACGTCGGAGACGGCCTGGCCGGAGACTTCTACCGCGAGATCGCCGCGTACCTCGACGAGGCGACCCGCACGCTGATCCTTGACGTGCTCGACCAGTCCGGGCACTCCGACTTCGCCGTCGAGCGGGTGCGGGCGGCGATCGCCGCCGACCCGCGGGTGGGTGGCCGGCTGGCGTTGTGGGGCCGGAGGCTTGTGGGCGAGGCGCTCAGCCAGGCCCAGCTGGTGGCCGCCGATCGCGACGCACTGGCCGCCCTGCTGGCCGGCGGCGTGGACCGCCCCGGGATGGACCTGGCCGCGATCGGGCGGATGTTCGTGCGGCTGACGGAGAACCACGCGCGACGCATGGCCGCCCTCGGGCTGTCGTCGTGACGTACGACGGGGCCCCGCAGATGCGGAGCCCCGTCGTCGGTCCGGCCGGCTGGCCGCACACCGGTCAGCGTCGAGCGGTCGTGTTGCGTCCCATCATCGTGGAGGCGATCATGACCAGCACCGCGGCCACGGCGATCGAGATGATCCACCGGATCCAGTCGATGCCGCCGGTGTTCCCCTCGTTGGAGATGGCACCCCAGATGGCGTAACCGGCCAGCGCCCCGACGATGCCGAGAATGATGGTGAGCCAGATCGGGATGTTGTCCTTGTCGCCCGGTGCGACGAACTTGCCCAACAGCCCGATGATGGCTCCGAAGATGATGGTGCCGATCCACTCCATGTTGCCTCCTGAAGATCTCTGCCCGGAGACCTCGGTGATGAGGTCTCCTGATTGTGTCAGTTCGGTGCCCGTTTCCGGGCGCGCGAAACACCGGTGTCGTTCAGGGGTGTGCACCGGGCCGCCTCCGAAAGAGCGGTTCGGGGCCCGGGCTAGCGGCTGCCGAAGCCCACCTTGCGCACGGACTCCTCGCCGAGATCGACGAACGCGAGCCGGTCCGCGGGCACGATCACGGTGCGACCGCGTTCGTCGGCGAGCACGAGCAGGCCGTCATCGGAGCTCAGCGCCGCCTGGACGGCCTCGGTGATCTCCTTGCCGGTCTGTGCCGATTCGAGCACCAGCTCGCGGCTGGTGTGCTGAACGGCGATCCTGACCTCCACGAGGCCTCCTGCTCAACGAGTGGGGTGACTACCTACGTGTGTCCGACTGTAGCCACTGGCTCAGCCGATGGCCCTCGGCGCCTCGGGGGACCCGGCCTTGGGGTAACCGCCGATGCCGCGCCACGCCAGGGCCGTCACCAGCTCCACCGCCTGGTCCTGCGAGACCTCGATCCCGCCGGCCAGCCAGTAGCGGGCACTCACCTGGGCCATCCCCACGAGGCTCACGGCCAACAGTTGCGACGCCGCGTCCGGCAGCCCGGTGTCGTCACGGATGACCGCCGCCACCAAGGTCGCCGATTCGGCGTTCACTCGCTCGACGCGCTCCCGTACGGCCGGCTCCTGGGTGAGGTCGGACTCGAAGACCAACCGGAAGGCCGCCTTGTCGTTGGCGACGTAGGTGAAGAAGGCGTCGACCGTGGCGGCCACCCGCTCCTTGTTGTCCGCGGTCGCCGCCAGCGCCGAGCGGACGGACCCGACCACGGCCTCGCACGAGCTGTCGAGCAGGGCGAGGTAGAGGTCCAGCTTGCCGGGGAAGTGCTGGTAGAGCACGGGCTTGGACACCCCCGCCCGGTCGGCGATGTCGTCCATAGCCGCAGCGTGGTAGCCCTGCGCGACGAACACCTCCAGCGCGGCGTCCAGCAGCTGCACACGCCGGGCGGGCCGGGCCATCCGCCCGCGTCGCTGCTGCGGAGGTGCGGAGGTGTCGCTCACGGGTGCGGACCAACCCTTCTTGCCGCCAGGCCGCGTCGATGCCCGGATGGGCGATCCTAACCGCGTACAGGTACGGCCAGCTGTCCCACGACCCGGGCGACGGTGCCGCCAGGCTGCTTCGAGGGTCATCATCGAGGAACACCGCGACCGATCCGATGGTTGCATCGTGGTGTCTGACGCACCGGCGAAACCGGTGCCCCGTACGCCCTCTGGAGGCCTTCTCGTGTCGACCACCGCGCTGCCGCCACTCGTCGAGCCCGCCGACGAGCTGAGCATCGACGAGGTCCGCCGCTACAGCCGGCACCTGATCATCCCCGACGTCGGGATGACCGGACAGAAGCGGCTCAAGAACGCCCGGGTGCTGGTGATCGGCGCCGGCGGTCTCGGCAGCCCGGCCATGCTCTACCTGGCCGCGGCCGG
>Ga0183260_10001090_pt1 | contig 23096 bp, 22 predicted proteins | sample AntDrymUQ4972206_2_FD_129768 | JGI IMG/M metagenome (GOLD analysis project Ga0183260, IMG submission 129768) | Polar desert sand microbial communities from Dry Valleys, Antarctica - metaG UQ497 (22.06) (version 2) (version 2) | ecosystem: Environmental > Terrestrial > Soil > Desert | place... | reverse complement strand
CCCGACGGCGGAGGACAGCGTCGCCCAGGTACCTCATCTTGATCTGACCGGTTTGAGCGAGGCGCTCGCGGCCGATGTCAGCCGGGATCTCCCCTCGCCGGATCGCCTCGTGCAGCATCAACAGCACCTGCGAGCGCAGCAGCGTCGACGCCAGCAGCTCGTGCCCAGCGGCCACGGCGAGCCGTTCGCCCGCCAGGTGAATCACGGCGCTGGGGTCGACGATGAATCGGGTCACGGTGGTTCTCTTACGGTCCAGTCACGGCGGTGATGATGGGGACGCGGCCGCCGAGGTGGACGTCGCCGTCGGTTTGTCACGGGCGCGGACTGTAGATGCGCGGTTGCGGGCGTGCGGTCTACCGTGCGAGCCGTGAGCGAGCACTGGCTGCAACGGTTGGGCGTCATCGTTCCGGTGGTCCAGGCCCCGATGGCCGGATCCGTGGGCGCGGCAATGGTCGTCGCCGTGACGGGTGCCGGTGGGCTGGGATCGTTGCCGTGTGCCCTGCTGAGCGCCGACGCCGTGCGCGCCGAGGTGGCCACGATCCGCCAGACGACCGACGGCCCGTTCAACCTCAACTTCTTCTGCCACGAGCGCGTGCCCGACGACGGCGGGATGGCGGCCGCCGTCTGGCTGCGGCACCTGCAGCGCTACTTCGACGAGCTCGGTCTCGACTCGACCGCGCCACTGCCCGACGTCGATCGGGCGCCCTTCGACGAGGGGACGTGCGAGCTGATCGAGGAGTTGCGTCCGGCGGTCGTCAGCTTTCACTTCGGCCTGCCGGGCCCGGACCTCCTCGACCGCGTGCGGGCGACCGGTGCCACGGTCTTGTCGAGCGCGACGACGGTCGACGAAGCGCGCTGGCTCGAGGCCCACGGCGCCGACGTCGTCATCGCCCAGGGCGTCGAGGCCGGCGGCCATCGCGGCATGTTCCTCACCACCGACATCGCCACGCAGCTCGGCACGTTCGCGCTGGTCCCCCAGATCGTCGACGCCGTCGCCGTCCCGGTGGTCGCCGCCGGGGGCATCGCCGACGTTCGCGGGGTCGCCGCCGCCGCCGCGCTCGGGGCGTCGGCCGTTCAACCGGGCACGGCGTTCCTGCGCTGTCCCGAGGCGACGACCTCGCCCGTCCACCGTGCCGCGCTGGCCGTTCCGTCGGCGGTGGACACGGCTCTGACCAACGTGCTCACCGGTCGTCCCGCCCGCAGCATCGTCACCCGGCTGATGACCGAGGTCGGGCCCATCAGCCCCATCGCGCCGTCGTTCCCGCTCGCCGCCGCCGCGGTGGCGCCCCTGCGGCGGGCGGCCGAGGCGACAGGCTCGGGCCACTTCTCTCCACTCTGGGCCGGTCAGTCGGCGGCGTTGGCGACGGATGCCCCGGCCGCCGAGGTCGTGTGGGCGCTGGGCGCCGGCTTCCCTCCCGCCGAGTGAGTGGGCGATGAGGCTGCTCGACGCCGTCGTCCCGCCGCGCCTCGGACCCACCTTTCGCTGGTTGATGGCGTCGGGCTGGGCGTCCAACCTCGGTGACGGCATCGCCCTCGCCGCCGGGCCCCTCCTGATCGCCGTCCAGACCCGCGACCCGTTGCTCGTCGCCCTGGCGGCGCTGCTCCAGCGCCTCCCGTGGCTGTTGTTCGGGCTCCACGCCGGCGTCCTCGCCGATCGCCTCGATCGGCGCACCCTGGTCAGCGTGTGCAACTCGTTGCGCACGCTCGTCATCGCCGCCCTCGTCGGAACGATTGCCACCGGCAGGGTGAGCATCGCCGTCGTCCTGGTGACGATGTTCGTGCTCGGTACGGCCGAGGTCTTCGCCGACGTCACCACTGGCACGCTGCTGCCAATGGTCGTCGCGCCCGCCGACCTCGGGGTCGGCAACGCCCGCCTCATGGCCGGGTTCTTGACGATGAACCAACTGGTCGGCCCAACCCTCGGCGCCGCCCTGTTCGCGCTCGGCGCGGCCTGGCCGTTCGTGACGCAGGCGACGTGCCTCACCCTCGCCGTGCTCCTCGTGTCCCGGGTCACCGTCAGCCGACCGCCTCGGTCCAGTGAACCGTCGCAGGTGCGGCGCGAGATCGCTGACGGCTTCCGCTGGACGTGGCATCACGCGGCCGTGCGTACGCTGACGCTGACCATCGTCACGTTCAACGTCACGTTCGGTGCGGCCTGGTCGGTGCTCGTGCTCTACGCCCTCCAGCGGCTCGAGCTGGGCGAGGCGGGGTTCGGCTGGCTCACCGGCGCGTTAGCGGTCGGCGGCATCCTCGGAACCCTGTCCTATGACTGGCTGGAGCGTCACGTCAGCCTCGGCAACATCATGCGCGGCGGCCTGCTCATCGAGACGTTCACCCATCTCGGCCTGGCTTTGACGACGACGACCTGGGTGGCCCTGGCCATCATGTTCGTGTTCGGCGCCCACGCCTTCGTGTGGGCCACGACCTCGCGCACCGTCCGCATGCGGGCGGTGCCGATCGAGTTCCAGGGTCGAGTCGGCAGCCTGTACATGATCGGCGTGTTCGGCGGGATCGTCGTCGGCCAGTTCCTCGGCGGCGTGATCGCCGACGTGTGGGGCATCACGGCCCCGTTCTGGTTCGCCTTCGTCGGGTCGGCGGTGATCCTCGTGCTGATCTGGGCCCAGCTCGACCACATCGCCCACGCCGACGAGGTGACGCGCGCCGACCCCGTGCCCTCGTCGTGACGCGCCGAGGGCACGGCTCCTCAGGCGTCGAGGAGCGGCGGCAGCACCGCGAGCATCGACAGTGACCACGTCAGGTGGGTGAGGATCGGCGACAGGACGCCGCCCGAGGCACGGCGTTGCAAGCCGACGACGACGCCGAGGAGCAACGCGGCGAACGCGAGCATGAGATTCCCGGTCGTCACGGTGGCCAACGTGTACACGGCCGTCGTGATGATCACCTGGTGGCGCCCAGGGACGGCCGCGTACAGGGCGCCGCGGAAGAACAGCTCCTCGGCGATGCCGTTGACCACCGTCACGATGATCGTCAACGGGCCCGTGCCTCGCCGCGCGTGGTCGAGGACTTCGTCGACGGCGTCGCGCAGCAGCGGGATCTCGCGCACGACCAGGGCGCCGAGGACGAACAGCGCCACGAGAGCGGTGCCGATGAGGATCGGCTCGAGGATCGGGAGGCGGCGACGGTCCCCGTCGACCAGGCGACCGAGGTGCAACGGGCCCGACAACACGGCCCCCAACGTCCACGTCACGGCGAGGAGCAGCGTTGCTGCGTAGAAGCCGTCGCCGCCCGGCGGCGAGTTGACGGCCCAACCGAGCAGGGCCGCCCCGATCACGGTCGTGGCGACGGTCACCAGCTGGCGGCGGCGGAAGTCGGCGTCGCTCTGGCGATGGTTGCGCTCCACCCGATCGACGAGGCTGGCGCGCAGCCACCGCGGGACGGCTGGGGTCACGGGTGGGTCTCGCCGGTGACCCTGGCCCGCTCGGCCAAGGCCTGACGGACGGTCTCGTCGTAGCCCAGTGTGGGGCCGGGCACGACCTCCTCGATGCGTCGGTCATGGACGATCACCTCGGTGGTCATCGACTCGATGAGGTTGCGGGCCGTCGTGACGTCGACGTCGGTGACGAGGGCGATCCACAGCGACGACAACCGTGGCGTCAGCAGGGGGACGACGACGATCGGCACCGATCGGTCACCGCGCACACGCGACGCCCGCTGCAGCATCTCGCCGTACGTCACCACCTCGGGTCCACCGATCTCGTAGGTCTCGCCGGCCGTGGCCGGGTCCTCCCCCACCCCGACGAGATAGCGCACGGCGTCGGTCAAGGCGATTGGCTGGGTCTTCGTGTTGACCCATCTTGGCGCCACCATCGCCGGCAGGTTCTTGACGAGCTGGCGGGTGATCTCCCACGAGATGCCGCCGTGCCCGATAACGATGGCGGCGCGCAGGACGGTGACGGCGACGCCGCCCTCGGCGAGGAGTCCTTCGACCTCGCGCCGGGAGCGCAGATGCGCAGAGAGGTCCGCTGGATCCTCGGGCCCGAGGCCACCGAGGTACACGATGCGCTGGATGCCGGCGGCGGCGGCCGCCTTGCCGAAGGCCCGGGCCGCCGCGGCATCGCGCTCGGCGAAGTCATCGTCACCGAGCGCATGGACGAGGTAGTAGGCGAGCTCGTTGCCGTCCAACGCCGGGCCAAGTGAGGCCGCGTCGGCGACGTCGCCGCCGACGGCGCGGCCCGGGCCGTCGTAGTCGTCGGGGTGGCGCGTCATCGCGGCCACGTCGTGGCCGCGCCCCACGAGCGCGTCGACCAGGTGGGCACCGACGAAGCCCGTGGCCCCGCTGACGAGGATCTTCATGGCGCCCCGCTTACCCGGTGGACCGCCACCCACTCCGACGATCGCTCAGGAGGGCACCCAGTTGCCGTGGAAGCCGACGGGAACCCGGACGGGCAGCGGCACGCGGGCCACCAGGCCGCCGGCCGGGTCGCCGGCGGCGAGCACGACGAGTTCGCTGGTGTCGGTGGCGGCGTCGTGGACGAGCGAGAGCAGCCAGCCGTCGTCTTCGGCCGCGCCCGCATCGCGCGGCACCATGACCCACTCCCCCGACGTGCGGCCCGGACCGAGGTCGATCACCGCCGTCGTGCCCTGTTCCAGGTCGACGCGCACGAGGTCACCGCTGAACTCGTTGCCAGTGCCGCCCGACGTTCCGGTGGCGGTGCCGTAGCCGTACCGGTACGGCCGCCCGACGCGTCGCTCGTCGACGCGCGGGAACTCGAAGGCCATGTCGGCGCGCTGCTCCTCGTGCACCGTGCCGGTCCCCGTGTCGAGCGTCCAGCGGTGCCACGCCGGCGCGCCGTCGTCCGGGCCCATGCGCACGCGGTCGAACATGCGGTCGTAGCGGACGACGTCGAGCACGACCCGGTCGCCGTCGTCGAACGCGTTGAGGGGGTGAAACACGTAGCACGGCTCGATCTCGAACCAGCGCACATCGGCGCCGCGGCCAGCAAGGGGCACCAGCCCGACACGGGCGGCCCGTTCCGGCTGCCAGATGTACGGGAAGGTGCCCTGCATGGCGACGTCGAGGTCGAACGTGACCGGCAGGTCGTAGACGAGCATCCACCGCTCGGTGATCGAGCAGTCGTGCACCATCGGGCCGTCCGTCACCGCGACTGGCTCGACCTGGCGGACCTGCCCGTCGGCGCCGACGACGACGTACTCCAGGTGCGGCACCATCCAGCAGTAGGCGATGAGATGTCGGTCGCCGGTCACCGGATCGACCTTGGGGTGGGCGCTGAAGCCGTGCGGCAGCGTGCCGCCGAGATCACTGTGGGCGACGGTCGCCAACTCGTCGCTCAACTCGACGGGCCGGGCCCCAGCCTCGACGACGGCGTAGGTGTGACCGGCGAGGACGATCACGTTGGTGTTGGCCGTGTCGCCCGGGCCGTGTCGCTCCCCCGGCGCCGGCGCTTCGCCGAGCGCGTCGCTGACCTGGGTCGAGCGGACCCAGCGGTTGCGGTACCACTCGGCCCTGCCGTCGCGCAGACGCAGGCCGTGGACCATCCCGTCACCGGTGAACCAGTGGAACGTCGCCGGGTCGACGGGCCCGAGCGGGTTCGGCCCGTTGCGCAGGTAGCGCCCGTCGAGTTCATGCGGCAGCTCCCCGATCACCGGGAGATCGAAGGCCGTGACCTCCTCGGTCACGGGCGCGTAGCGGCCGCTGATCCACTTGTTCGTGGTGGCGGCGGTGAGGTTCGTCGCGTCAGCCGTCTCGGTCATGTGGTGTCTCCCCTCGGATCACTCCAGCGTCAGCGAGTCGCCGGAAGCCCACGCCGCTTCGACCTGCTCCAAGCGGTCGGCGGCGGTGTCCTTCAACCGCTCGGCGCTCGATGCCACGATCAGGTCGAGCAGTGCCAGCGTGCCGACGTGGCTGTCGAACGGCGATACCGATGCCGCCGCCACGACGAAGGCGTGCTTCGCTGCCATCGCCAGCGGTGAGAGCAAGCCGTCGCTCAGCGCCACGATCGTGTGGCCATGCTCGCGGCACTGCTCGATGGCATCGAGCACCCAGCGCTCGTAGCGGCGCAGGTCGATGACGACGACGGTGGCCCCGGGGCGGCTGAGGGCCACGGCGCGGCGCACCATCACGTCACTGCCGCCGAGCAGCCCCACGCCGGGCCGCAGCGTGCTGAACTCGTAGGCGAACTGGTGAGCAATGCCGCGCTCGGCGTCGCCCGACAGGACGAACACGTCGCGTTCCGGGTCGACGAGCAGGTCGACGACGGCGTCCAGCGCGGCAGGGTCGACGCCGTCGAGGGTCGCTTGAACGTTGGACAGCTCGGCACCCCGATGGCGCTCGATCGGCGCGTCGCCGTCGAGCTCGCGGATCCGTTCCGCCGCCGGGCGCAGTTGGCGGGCAAGATCGTCCTGCACGGACGCCTGCAGCGCACTGAACCCGTCGAATCCGAGCTTGGCCGCCAACCGCACCACGGTGGCGGCCCCCGCGGTGGCGGCTTCGGCCAGGTCGGCGACGGTGCCGAAGCCGACCAGCTGCGGGCGAGCGAGCACGACCTCCGCCACCCGGCGCTCGGCGGCGGTCAGGGCGGTGCCGGCGCGACGGATCCGCTCGACGACTTCCATCTCCGGCACCTGGGAAACCCTAGTCCGCGGCGCCTTCCGGCTGGAGGGTCCCTTCCAGCGCTGGCGGCATACTGGCCCGGTGGCCCTCCCTCCCCCGCCCGCTCGCGGCTTCGCCAGCGACAACGCGTCGGGCGCTCACCCGGCCGTGATCGAGGCGATCGCCCGGGCCAATGTCGGCCATGCCCTGGCCTACGGCGACGACGACTGGACCCGCGACTGCGAGGGCCGGTTCCGCGATCTGCTCGGCGACGTCACGACGCTGCTGACGTTCAACGGCACGGGTGCCAACGTGCTCGCGCTGATGGCGTTGGCCGGCCCGGCCGATGCCGTCGTCTGCGCCGCCGGCGCCCACATCAACGCCGACGAGACGGGAGCGCCCGAACGCATTGCCGGCGTCAAGCTGATCGACCTCCCGACGCCCGATGGCAAGCTCGTCCCCGACCAGATCGACGACGTCGTGGCCGCCACCCGCGGCGTGCACCACGCCCAGCCGGGACTCGTGTCGATCAGCCAGGCGACAGAGTCCGGGACCCTGTACAGCGTCGACGAGCTGGGAGCGCTGTGCGAGTCGGCCCACGGCCACGGCCTCAACGTCCACGTCGACGGCGCGCGCATCGCCAATGCCACCGTCGCCCTCGGCGGCGACGTCGAGACCCTCCGGGCGATGACCGTCGACGCCGGCGTCGACGTGCTCTCGTTCGGCGGCACGAAGAACGGGCTGCTCGGCGGCGACGCCGTCGTGTTCCTTCGTCCCGAGCTCGCCCGGCGGGCCGAGTACCTGCGCAAGCAGGTCACGCAGCTGCCGTCGAAGATGCGCTTCATCGCTGCCCAGTTCGGCGCCCTGCTCGAGGACGGTCTGTGGCTGGAACTGGCCCGGGCGGCGAACACGGCCGCATCCCACTTGCACGCGCAGGTGTCCGCCATTCCGGGCCTTGGAGTCGGACCGGCCCCGGCGGTCAACAGCCTCTTTCCGACCCTCCCGGCGGCCGCCATCGCCCCGTTGCAGGAATGGTCGTTCTTCTGGGATTGGGACGTGTTCCGTCATCAGGTCCGGTGGATGACGGCGTGGGACACGACGACGGCCGACGTCGAGGCGTTCGCCGCCGGCGTCGAGGCGGTTCTGGCCGACTCCGGCGAGGCGGTCGGCGCGGCCGAGTGACGTGTCGGAGGTCACAGCGATCACCTTGCCGCGCACAATTGACTGCCTGATTAGTTCGCCGTACCATGACACGGTCGTCACGTGCCGAGGGGAGTTTCGATGACAGTGCTCGGTGAAGTGAGGAACCTCGACCCGGTTGAAGACGACTGGATGGCCGCCGCTGCCTGCCGGGGAATGACCCACCTGTTCTTTCCCTCGTCGGCCGAACGACCCCAGGCTCGCGAACGGCGCGAGGCGTCGGCCCGGCAGGTCTGCAGTGACTGCGTCGTGCAGGCGCCGTGTCGCGCCTTCGCCCGCCTGAACCACGAGTACGGGTTCTGGGGTGGCGAGAGTGAGGACGAGCGCCACGCCGCCGGCTATCGCCTGATCGCGCCGATCGGCGTGCGCGCCCGCGCCGGCTGATTCACTCGGGCTCCGCGCCCGGCTACCAGCGCAGGAGGACCGCCGCCCAGTTGTCCTTGACGACGGTCTCGACGGGCCGCAGCGGGGCCAGCGCGGAGAGGACGTGGTCGTGGGCGTTGGCGAGGATGCCGCTGACGATGAGGGCGCCGGACGGGGGCGTCACCCGCCGCAGATCCTTCGCCAGCTCGACGATGACGGGAGCCTGCAGGTTGGCCACGACGACGTCGAACGTGTCGGCGATCTCGGTCAGCGGCACGGTGCTCGCCTCGACGATGGCCTCGACCCCGTTGCGTCGGGCGTTGGCCTTCGTCGCCTCGAACGCTGCCGGCGAGATGTCGATCGCGCGGACGTAGGGCGCACCAAGACGGGCAGCCAGGACCGCCAGCACGCCGCTGCCGCTGCCGACGTCCAACACCGTCGCCCCCGGCCACCACGTCGCCCGCAGGAGGCGGGCGGACAGCATCGTCGTGGGATGGTCACCGAGCCCGAAGGCGGCGCCGGGGTCGATGTCGACGCGCAGGGCGCCGGCCGCGACGTCGGCGTCGAGCCACGCCGGGACGATGGCCAGGTTGCGGTCGGCCCACGTCACGGTGGCGTGACGCCGCCATGACTCGGCGATGTCGGCGTCCACCTCGACCAGTCGCCACCGCCAGCGGGCCGGGAAGGCGTCGGCCTCGCGGGTCACGCTGGCCCGATCGTCGCCGATCGACGTCCACAGCTCGACGAAGCCCTCCTCGGCGGTGCGCTCCTCGATGGCGGCGACGCCGAGGGCCCACAGGACGTCGCTGGCCAGCTCCCGTTCGCTCTCGGGAACGGTGACGACGAAGGCCGACGTCGGCGGTGTGGTCAATCGATGCGCCGAAGGTCGGTTGCGAAACGCTCGGCGCGGGCCACGTAGGTCGCCACGCTGCGCACGATGTCCTCGGCGCGGGCGCGGCCCGGCTTGATCGCAGCCGGCGCGCCGACCGCCAACGCCCCCGGCGGGATGTCGACGTCGTACAGCACGACGGCGTTGGCGGCCACGATGGCGCCACTGCCGACGACGGATCGGTGCAGCACGATCGCACCGTTGCCGACCATCGCCCCGTCCCGAATCGTGCAGCCTTCGAGGTGCACGATGTGCCCGATCACACAGTCGTTGCCGACGGTCGTGGGATCGTCCAGCGTCGTGTGCAGGACGCTGTTGTCCTGGACGCTCGTGCGGGCGCCGACGACGATCTCGCCGTCGTCGCCGCGCAACACCGCACCCGGCCACACCGAGCTGCGCGGCCCGATGCGCACGGAGCCGATGATGACCGCATCGGGGTGGACGAAGGCCTGGTCGTCGATCTCGGGAACCTGTTCGCCAAGGGCGTAGATCGGCATGCATCGACCGTACTGTCCGACCCCCGGGTCGTTGGAGTGTGGCCGGATCGAGGCGGTACCGTGACCGGCCATGCCGACCCGCATCGAGATCGAGCTGACGAGCACGACGTCGGACGGTTCGTGGACGTGGCGCGCGGCCGGGGCCAAGAATCCTCGCGGGATTCTCGACGGTTCGATCCTTCCGTCCGGCACGAACGTCGGCGACCAGGTGCGCGTCGAAGTCGACCAGGATCTCGACGGCATTCACGTGCTGTCGGTCCTGCCGAGCAAGGAGAAAGAAGCCCGCGACCTGCTGGAGCTCCTGCCGAGCGCGGAGCGCTTCGAGCCCGTCGTGGAGCATCGAGCGCCCCGGGGGGGCGGTGACGACCGTCGGGGCCCGCGCCGCGACGGCGATCGGCGTGAACGTCGGGATCGAGGCGATCGTCCCGATCGTCCCGATCGGGGCGACCGCGCTGGCCGTGGTGACCGCGGCGAGCGCGGCGACCGCGCCTCCCGGCCGGGCGGGCGGCCCGAGGGCGCCGACGCCGGCGCGGGCCCGGCTCCCGATCGCCGCAGCGAACGAAGCCGTGGCGGAGAGCGCCGGTCGCGCCCACACTTCACCCCGCCGCCGGAGGTCCCCCAGCGGCCCAAGCCAAAGCGGCTGCGGCCCGGTAAGGAGCACCGCGGCGAGGTGCTTGCGTCGTTGGCCGAGGAGCAGCGTCCTGTGGCTGAGCTCGCCCTGCAGGGGCTGGCCGCCGTACGCCAGCGACTGCGCGAGGACAACGCCCGCCTGAAGGCCGAGGGCAAACCCGAGATGCCTGAGGCGGGCGTCATGAGGATGGCGGAGGAGTTACTCCCCCGCTTGCGCGTCGCCGATTGGCTGGACCGCGCCGCGGCCGCCAAGCGCCAGCTCGAGCACCTCGACCTGCGCGACCTGCGCAGCGTCGTCGTTGCCGGCGACGACCCGGTGGTCGCCCGCGACGAGACGACCCGTGAGTTGGCCAGTGAGCTGAAGCAGGCGCTCGTCACCAAGCAAGAGTCCGAGCTGGCGCTGTGGCTGGGTGACGTCGAGGCCGCCCTCGACGTCGGACGCGTCGTGCGGGCGCTGCGCCTGTCTTCGCAGCCGCCGAAGGCCGGCGTGCCGTTCCCGCCGCCGCTGGCCGCGCGTCTCGGCGAGGCGGCGACGCAGTCACTGCAGCCCACCGACAGTGGTGAACGATGGATCGCCGTGCTCGAAGCCGCTGCTTTCTCACCGGTGCGCACCCAGGTGACGCCGCCGTCGGCGCCACCATCGGCGGCGCCCGACCTGGTCGCAACCGTGAAGCGCCTCGGACCACTGCTTCCCCAGGTCGCCGCCGTGTTCGGCATCGACGTGCCGACCGGCGCACATGTTCCGAAACCGCTGCGCCCGACGCCGCACAAGAAGCCGGCCAAGGCCGCCGCGGCCAAGTCGGCGGGCCCATCGCGGCGCCAGCCGGCCGATGCCCCGGCCGACCACGCAGCCGCGGCCCCGCCCACCGAGGCGGCGACCGACTCGATGCCGGACGCCGACACGCCCGTCGGCACCGACGAATCGCGTGAGCACGAGGGCCCGGCTGACGGCCAGCCTGCCGACGCCGGCGCCGAGTCGAGGAAGGACGTACCACCCGCAGGGGCGGCGACCGATTCGACCCCGGCGAGTGGCACGTCGGTCGAGGGTGGAACGGCGACCCCGGGCGGAGACGAGTCGTCGCCCGCGTCGACAGCCGAGCCGGATACTTCCCACGCCGGTGACGAGGCCGCTCCGGCGGCGACGATCCCTCAGCCGGAGCCCGAGCCGGTGCCCGAGCCGGAGCCGCTGCCCAAGCCTGAGCCAATACCTGACCCGGAGCCGGAGCCGATCCCGCTTTCTTCGCCAGAGCCTGACCCGGAGCCGAGCCCCGAGCCGGAGCCGGTGGCGCCGAACATCACCGACCCGGAGCTCCCGACGGTCACCGACCCGGGGACGCCGACGGTCACGGACCCGGTGCCCGACCAGCCGCCGCCAGAGCTCGTGCCGGAGAGCCCGCCGGACGAGCCGAGCACCTGAGCCGACCCGCCTCGGTCGTGTCACATCCGTGTGCAACCGTGTGTCCACGAAGCTGACGAGCGGCGTGTACGCCGGCCGGGCAGGATCCGCGGCGGTGTGCGTAGCATCCCCACGATGTCCGACATCGTCAGCTACGCCGCCGACGGGCGGGTCGCCACGATCACGCTGAACCGACCCGAAGCCCGCAACGCCGTCAACGGCGACGTCGCCGAAGGCCTGGAAGCGGCCATCGACCGCCTCGAGGCCGACGACGACGTGTGGGTCGGCATCCTCGCCGCCAACACCGCGCGCCAGGAGCGACCCGTGTTCTGCGCCGGCGCCGACCTCAAGGAGATCAACGCCGGCAATGCCGCTCGCCTCAGCACGCGCCGCGGCGGCTTTGCCGGATTCGTCTACCGCGATCGCCGCAAGCCGGTGATCGTGGCCGTCGACGGCCTGGCGACGGCCGGCGGGTGCGAGATCGTCCTCGCCGCCGACCTCGTGGTCGCCACCACCCGATCGGCCTTCGGTCTGGCGGAGGCGAAGCGCAACCTCATCGCCGGGGCCGGCGGTCTGTTCCGTTTGCCGCGGGCAATCGGCCAGGCCGCAGCCATGGAGGCCATCCTCACCGGAGAGCCGATCCCGGCCGAGCGGGCCCATGCCCTCGGTCTCGTCTCGCGCCTCGTCGAGCCCGGGCAGGCCGTCGACGAGGCCCGAAGGTTGGCCGACCAGATCACGCAGTGCGCCCCGCTGGCCGTCTGGGAGAGTCGCGCCGTCGTGCGCGCCGCCGCCTTCGAGGACGACGAGACGCTGAAGCGGATGACCGACGAGGCGATGGGTGCGGTCATGGGATCGGACGATCTCAAGGAGGGCCTGATGGCGTTCATCGAGAAGCGTCCGCCGCAGTGGACGGGTCGCTGACCAGTCCGAGCAATTACAAGCGCGTCGACACGGTGATCAGGCGGGCGGTGATGCGGGCCCGCTCGTACAGGTTCTTGATGTTGCGGTCGCCCGGCAGCGTGTGGCCCTCCAGCCATGTCGCGCCCGAGGCCCGTGCGGCATCGACAGCAGCAGCCAGGAGGGCGTCCCCGAAGCCCAGCTCCCGGGCCTCGTGGTGGACGAAGACCTGCTCGACGGTAGCGACCGGCCGAGTGAGGTCGATGGCCAGGAAGCCGACCCTCACGGCGCCGATGAGCGCGACGAACACCCCGCCGCTGGCGACTCGCGCGGCCCAGGCGTCACCGACCACGGGATGCTCGGTCAGCCATCGCTCGCCGCCACGAGCTTCGACGAGGGCGGCGCGGGCGGTCGTCTCCAGCACGGCCAGCTCGGCCGCATCGTCGGCGGTCGCCGGCCGGACGACCGGGTCGATCATCCGAGCAACTGCTCGATCTTGCCCAAGATCGTGCGGCGGCCGCGATGGGCCGTCTCGAAGGATTGGACGGCGGTCAGTTCGTCCGGCGTCAGCGACGGCAGACGGGTGACGACCTGGCTGGCGGCCAGGCTTTCGTAGTCCTCGATGGCCAGCGCCGCCACGACGTCGTCCGCGCCGTCGCGGGGGCGCGTCGTCGACGGCGTTTGGACGGTGGCCGGGGTCGCCGTCGTCAGCGTGTGATCGATCGATCCGAGGGTGCCGTCGGCGGTGGCGTAGCCGGCCAGGGAGCTATCGGACGGTGACACGGCATCGACGAGCTGATCGAGCATCGACTGGGCCACCTCGAGCGGTGTGGCCAGCGGCCCGAGGAAGCGCAGGCGTCGCACCACGCACCGTTGGACGCGCGCCGTGGCCCGCAACGGCGCCCCGACGCTCACGTCGAGTGTCTGGCGCAGCGCTCGTTCGACGGCAGCACGAATCGGGTCGTCGGCGGCGGTGGCGCTGACCATGGGAGGCATGCTCAGGAGAAGATCGGGCAGGCATCGTCGCCGACGGGGCAGCCCGGCGCGGTCGAGCGCACCAGCAGGAAGCACGTGGGGCAGAGCTGCTCGTCGGCCCGCTTCGGCTGGAGCCGCTCGGCGGGGTCGCCACGCTCGTCCGGCTCGTCGGCCTCGTCTTCGTCGACCTCGTCCTCGGCCGTGACCATGCGGTCCTTGAGGATGCGGTCGAGGTCGGCCTCGACGTCGTCGGGCGAGAGTACCTCCTCGTCCTCGTCCTCCTCCTCTTCCCCCGCCTTGCGGGTCGCTCGCGCCTGCGCCGGCGTCTCTTCCTCGTCGACGGCCTCGGCCTCGGCCTCGTCGGTCTCGGCCTCGTCGGCGACGTCGTCATCGTCATCGTCGTCCGGGGGGATCAGGTCCTCGTCGTCGAGCTCCTCGGGATCGGGTTCGACCGCGTCGACATTCTCCTCCTCGACCTCGTCGTCGTCTGCGATTGGCTCGTCGGTCATCTCGTCGTCATCGGCCATGTCGTGTGTCTCGCGTCGTCGTCGGCGTTCGTGAGCAGGGCGGGGGGTGCCCGGCCGCGCCGGAGCCTAGGCCCACGGTTCCCGCGGCCCGAGACCACGGATCGTGACAACCGTCACAGTCGGCCGGCAGCCGACGAAGGTGGGCGAGCGTCGGAGCGCAGCGGAGACGGCGAGCTCGGCAGGCGCAGCCGATCCGGCTTCGCCGGTCGGCGCAGCCCGGAAGATCAGCCGCGGCGGGTCTCGGCCCGGCGCTCGGACTCCATGCGTTCCAGTTCCGGCGCCTCGGTGGTGAGGTGGGTCATCGCCTCGGCGACGGCCCGGTGTCCAGCCTGCTCGGCGATGAGGCGGTGCATCTCCAGGGCCACGCGGCGATAGGCGGGGTGGCCCTGGGCCCCCGAGCGCAGCTCGAGCAGATGGATCGCCTCGCGTGCGTTGAACTGCATCACGTAGCGCAGCCGGTAGGCCATGGCAACGGCGTAGGCCGCCTGTTCCGGGAAATCGGGCCGCAGCGCCTCGTAGAGCGCGGCCGAACGACTCATCGCGTCGTCGAACACCGGAGCCAGCCCGGCCTCGTCGACCAGTTCGGGCCGCACGTAGCCGTGGTGCGGCGTGAGGCGCTGCCACTCGATCGTCAGTAGCCGGTGGCGTTGCAGATCGCGGAACGCGCCATAGTCGGATAACACGTCGAAGCGGTAGTCGACGCGTTCGAAGGCGCGGCCCGGCTTGTGCCGACGGTTGTCCCGCTCGCCTACATACGCCCGGACGAGGGCGAGGCGTTCGGCGGCACCCAGTCGGGTGATGCGGTCGAGCAGCTGCGCCTCGGGCAGGTTGGAGTGGGGATAACAGATCGCCGCCAGCAGCTTGTTCTCGGCATCAGGGTCGAAGTCGACGAGCGTGACGCCGTCGGCGACATCGGGCTGGTCGTCGGCGAACAGCGAGTCGACGAGCTCGGCCGTGCGCTGGCGGGTCGTCGCCAGGTACTGGCTCCAGCGCCCGCCGCGCTCGGGCAGATCGACGCGACGCAGGAAGCTGGGGACCACTTTGCGCAGCTCGTGCAACATCAGCTCGGCGTAGTCGCGGGCCTCGGGTAGCGGGTGGGCGCGCAGGCGCAGCAGCAGCGCCTCGAAGGCTTGACCACTCCCGTAGATGCCCACGTTGGAGAGGGCCGCCGCCGGGAGAATGCCGCGGACGGCGTCCAGGGCCTTGGCCCGAGTCGCCTGACGGAACACGAAGTCGCTGATGCCGGGCTCCCGGGCGACGCTGGCGCGCACGTGCTCGGTGACGCCGCTCAGGGCGAGGCTGTAGGCGTCGAAGATGCGGTCGAGGTCGCCGACGTACCGAGTGCCAGCCCGGCTGGCGAGGACCATGGGGTCGCGGTGATAGCGATAACGCCCCCCGAGCCGGGCGTCATAGGCGATGTAACGAGTGCTCTGCTCGAGGTAGCTCATCAGCCGCCCCCACTCCAGCGCCTTGGTGAGGATGTTGGAGGCCTGCTCGCAGGCGAGGTGGACCCCACCGAGCTGGGCCACGGAGTCGTCGCCGTACTCGAGGAACACCTTCTCGTAGAGGTCCTCGGCCCGGCGCAGGCCGACGGTGGCGTCGATCGTCTGGTCGCCGGCGACGTCGAGGTCGCCGACGAACTCGTCGAGGAACAGTCGACGAAGGCTCTTCGGGCTGCGGCTGTACCGGGCGAACAGCGCCCCCTTGACGACCTCCGGCAGGTTGACCAGCGCGAACACGGGACCATCGAGGTTCGTGAAGTACGGCCGCAACATCTCGGCTTCGGCGGCGCTGAACTCCTCGGGAACGTACGCCGTCACGGCGCAGGATCCTAGGGCCCACTGTCCCTCGACCGAGGGGATGCCGGGTGCCCTCGAGCTGATGGTCAGGCGTGGACGAGGGCGGCGTCGGGGTCGACGGTAACGGTGACGGCATCGGCCCGCTGCGGCCGGCCTCCGTCGATGATCACGACGGCGCCACGCCCGGGCCGCCACGTCGCGGTAGCCGCGCGCGTCACCGTGATGTCGGGGTGGGGCAGATGGCTGCCCGTGCGCAGTCGCCGGCGGGCTTGGCGCCGGGTGCGCACCGACATCGTCCCCGCCACCACCACCACGTCGAGGCGGCCGTCGTTGGGGTGGGCGCGCGGGGCGACGTCCCACGGGCCGAGGTGCGAGACGTTGGCGGCCATCCACAACGGCCCCCGCCACCACCCCAGCCGCCCAGGGCGACGCACGACGACGTGCGCCACGGCCGACACCGCTGGCGCTCCGTCGAGTTCGACACGTAGCAGGTCGAGCGGGTAGCGCCGCCGCTGTCCGTCGCGCGAGGGACCGCCGATCGTGCGCAGCAGGTCACCCCCGGTGACCAGCACGGGGTCGCCCGCGGCCAGATCGAGCAGGCGGGCGAGCGTGCCGTCGTCAGCGGCAACGACGAGTCCCGCGGGTGGCTCGACGACCTCGCCCCACGGTTCGCCGGGGCGGATCGTCACGGGACGTCGCCGGTCGCCGAAGCGGCCGGTACCACGGCGGCCGGCAGGTCGGCGACCACGCCCCGGAACGCCCGCTCGGCCACTTCCCGGGCTCGTTGACGGGTCGTCGCGTCCGGTGCGACGAGAGCGAGCTGACGGGCGAGGTCGACCAGTTGCTTGGTCGTGCGGACGAAGTCCCCTCCCGTCAGCTCCTCGTCGGCGACGACATCGGCCAACCCTTCCCCGCTCACCCAGGCGTAGGCCGCGGCCGCAAATCCGGGGTCCGGGGCGCGGTGCTCGGCCAGCCCCTCCGACCGCTCGTCGGCGGCGAGGTCCTCACTGCTGGCGCGGATGCGCCGCCAGCGGGCAGCCACCTCGGCCGACGGGAACCAGGGCGGCACCGGAGGCTCGGGGCTGCGGTGCTCGTAGACGAACGTCGACAGCAGCCCGGCGAGGACGGGGGCGTCGAGCTCGTCGAGCAGACCGGCGTGGAGGCACTCGCAGACCAGCAGGTCGGACTCGTGGAAGACGCGGGCCAGCACGGCGCCTCGTCCGGTGACCGACCACGTGGCCCCGTCGACGTAGCCGCGCCGGCCGAGCACAGCGAGCACCCGGTCGAAGTCGCGGGCCAGCGATTGCTGGTGCCCGTCGACGCGGTGTTCGAGCTCGGCCAGTTCGCGCTCGTAGCGCTCGGCCTGGCCAGCGACCCGCATCCGTTCGCGCAGCTGCGGATCGAGCTCGACGGGGTGGTGCGCGCCATCCTCGTCGTCGACACCATCGGCGGCGCGGGTCTGCCGGCGCGACGGCCGGTCGCCGCTGGCGGCGGGCTTGAGCCGGGCGAGGGCGCGGGCGACGTCCTTGCGATAGTCGGCCCGGTTGGGGGCGAAGGCCGTCGGCAGACGCACGTCACCGAGGACGGTCGGCGGCTCGCCGAAATCGTCGCCGGTCAACAGCAGGACGTCGGCCTGACGAGTGATCGTGGTCAGGCGTATGCCGGCCTTGCGATGGGCGCCGGCGACGACGGCGACCGGCCCCCGGTACCGCCCCTTCGACGCGTAGACGACCTGTCCGGGGCGCAGCCGAGCGAGGGCGCTCTCGATCACGTCGACCTGCCCGGCCCGCCGGCGCCTCGCCTCGTCGCGCTGGGCACGGTAGTCCCAGATGTCGCCGTAGGAGCTGTCGGCCTGCTCGCGCGCCGTGGAGGCCGAGTGGCGTAGGCGCTCCCGGCGAGCCTCCAAACGCACGACGTCGCGGTCGGACTGGTACTGGGCGAACGACAGGTTGAGCAGGTGGTGGGCCTCGTCGCTCGTGTAGGACTCCACCAGGTTGGCGGCCATGTTGTAGGTCGGTCGGAACACCGAGCGGAGATGGAACGTGCGGCTGGCGGCCAGCGCGGCCACCTGGTCGAACGGCACGAACGGGCTCCACAGCACGACGGCGTGGCCCTCGTCGTCGATACCGCGCCGCCCGGCCCGTCCTGTGAGCTGGGTGTACTCCCCCGCCGTCAGCGCCTCGTGGTGGTCACCGGTGAACTTCGTCAGCTTCTCGATGACGACGGTGCGGGCCGGCATGTTGACGCCGACGGCCAGGGTCTCGGTGGCGAAGACGACCTTGATCAGTCCGGCGATGAAGCAGGCTTCCACCGCCTCCTTGAACGCCGGGACCATCCCCGCGTGGTGGGCCGCCACGCCCGCCGCGAGCTGGGTGCGAAACCGCTCCACGCCGAGAGCTTCGAGGTCCTCGGTGTCGAGGCCGTCGAGCCGGGCCTCGATGAGCTCGTCGATGATGACCCGTTCTTCGGGCGAGGTCAGGCGCAGCCCGGCGTCGAGGCAGGCCCGCGCCGCCTCGTCGCACTGGTTGCGGCTGAAGATGAACACGATGGCGGGAAGCAGTCCCCGACGGCCGAGCAGGTCGACCGTCTCGACCCGGCCCGGCGTGTAGAGCACCCGTCGCCCGCTGCCCCGCAGGCCCCGATCCGAACCGCGTGCGCGAGCACCGCGGCGCACGGCCGAGGCGTCGAGACGGGCCGCCTCGGCGTTCGGGCGGCCGGCGACGAACGTCTCCAGCAGGTGCAGGCGATCGTTGGTGCGGTCCCCGATGAGGTAAGCGTCGTGCAGCGCGACCGGCCGGTTCAGCTCGACGATGGGACGGGTCGGACCGCGCACCGTCGTGATCCAGTCGGCCAGCTCGCTGGTGTTGCTGACGGTGGCCGACAGGCAGACGAGGCGGACGTGGTCGGGGAGATGGATGATGACCTCCTCCCACACCGGCCCGCGATAGGCGTCCTGCAGGAAGTGCACCTCGTCGAGGACCACGACGGCGAGGTCGGCCAGCGCGACCGACCGTCCGTAGATCATGTTGCGCAGCACCTCGGTGGTCATCACGACGATCGGGGCGTCACCGTTGATGACGTTGTCGCCGGTCAGCAAGCCGACGTCGTCGTCGCGGTAGCGCTCGGTGAGGTCACGGAACTTCTGGTTGGACAGCGCCTTCAGCGGGGCGGTGTAGAACGCCCGCCGACCGGCCCGTCGGGCCAGCTCGATGCCGTGCTCGGCGACGACGGTCTTGCCGCTGCCGGTCGGGGCGGCGACGACGACATGCTGGCCGGCGTCGAGGGCGGCGATCGCCTCCTGCTGGAAACGGTCGAGCGCGAATGGATAGGCCGGCGCGCTCACCACGCCGTCCTCATGGCGTCGCGGCCGGGGCGGCCTTGCGCTGGCGTCGTTGCATGAACCGCCCGATCACCACGGCCACGAAGAAGAGCACCGTCATGGGGATGGCGAGGGCGGCGAGCGAGACCGGGTCACCCGACGGGGTGATCACGGCGGCCAGGACGACGATGATGATCAGCGCGTAGCGCCACCCGCCGAGCAGCTGCTGGGGCGTGACGATGCCGACGAGCTGCATGAACACGAGCAGCACGGGGAACTGGAGGCCGACGCCGAAGGCGCCGATCATCATCATCACGAGATTGACGTAGTCGGTGACCCGGAACGCCTGGGTGACGTCCTGGCCGCTCCAAGCGATGAGGAACTCGAGGGCCTTCTCCAACGTGATGTAGGCGAGGAAGCCGCCGAGCAGGAACAACAGGACGGACGAGAGGATGAACGGCACCGCCAGCTTGCGTTCGCGAGAGTGGAGGGCCGGGACGATGAACCGCCAGACCTGCCACAGGATCACCGGGGAGGCGAGGATCAGGCCGGACCACATGCCGATGCGCAAGCGGGCGCTGAGACCTTCCAACGGCCCGAGGGCGAACAGCTCGGGCTCGCCGTCAGCGCCGACCGACGCCCCGCAGTACCCCTCGCCGCGGCGTCGGCAGAGGTCGATGTAGGGCCCGCGCAGGAAATCGAGCACCGGTTCGTAGAAGGCGATCACGAGGACCGCGAACAGGGTCACGGCGAGCGCGCTGCGGATGATCCGCACGCGCAGCTCGCCGAGATGCTCCGTCAACGTCATCACGTCGTCGGGCGTCTTCAAGCTGGGACGGCGATTCCCCCGTCGGATCATCCGCCACCCTCGTTCTGCTTGTCGCCATCGACCGGATCTGGTCGATGGCGCATGGCAGAACCCGTGGGATCGGAGGCGGCGGCGGCCTCGGCCGCGTCGGCGTCGAACTGGGCCGACTTCTTCAACAAGTCGGCCGTCTCGCGCATCTCTTTCATCGGTTCGTCGAGCGCCGAGCGCATCTCGGTCTGGAAGTTCGAGCCCATCTTCTTCAACTCGGCGTACGTCCGCCCGGCCCGGCGGAGCGCGTCGGGCAGCTTGTCGGGGCCCAACACGACGAGGGCGAGAAGCAGGATCACGACCAGCTCGCTGCCCGACAGGTTGAACACGCGGCGCAGTCTACGGTTCGGGCCGTTCCGGCTCCGGGCGGTGGCATCATCGGGTGCATCGTCCAACAGCGCCTTCCGTCCCTGCTCTCCCGTCCCATCGCCTTCGGCCACCGAGGGGCCCGGGCCCATGCGCCGGACAACACGCTGGCGTCCTTCGAGCTCGGACTGACGCTCGGCGCCAGTGGTCTGGAGAGCGACGTCTGGGTGACGGCCGACGGCATTCCGGTCCTCGACCACGACGGTCTCGTGCGGCACCGTCGCCGTCGCCGACCGATCCCCGAGCTGCGCCGGGCCGAGCTTCCCGCCCACGTCCCCGAGCTCGGTGACCTGCTGCAGCGCTGCGGATGCGACTACGACCTCTCGCTCGATCTCAAGGACGCCGAGGCCGGGCGACCGGTGATCGACGTCGTGCGGGCGTCGGCGCCGGCGCTTCTCCCCCAGCTGTGGCTGTGCCATCCCGACGTCGCCGTGCTCGTCGCCCTGCGCCCCTACGACGCCGCCGTCCGCCTCGTCAACTCGACACGGCTCGGGCGCATCAAGGAGGGCCCCGAGCGCCGGGCGGCGACGCTGGCGGACGCCGGCATCGACGGCGTCAACCTCCATCACACCGACTGGAACGGCGGGCTGACGACGCTGTTCCATCGATTCGAGCGCACGGCCTTCGCCTGGGACGTGCAGTTCGAAGAGCAGCTCCGCCCGTTGCTGCGAATGGGCATCGATGGTGTCTACAGCGACCACGTCGACACCATGGTCGACGCCTTCAAGCAAGAGCTAGGAGCCATCCCCACGGACTTGTAGCGCGAACTCCTACAGCCACTGCCAGTTCGACGTCGGCCAGAACACGACGAAGGCGCGCCCGACGAGATCGTCCTCGGAGACCGGCCCGAGGTCGCGGCTGTCGAGCGATCCGCCGCGGTTGTCGCCCATCACGAACACGTGCTGGTCGGGCACGAGCAGGGGCCGCTGGTTCCCGCCGCACGTGCCGGGGGTGGTCGCCTGTGGATCGAGGTAGGGCTCGTCGAGCGTCCGGCCGTCGATGGTGATCTGACAGTCCTGCACTTCGACCGTTTCGCCAGGGAGGGCGATGACGCGCTTGATCAGGTCCCGCTCGCTCGTCCCGTCGAGCTGATGGAGCACGACGACGTCGCCCCGGTTGGGGTCGTGGAGTCGGTAGGAGAGCTTGTTGACGAAGACCCGGTCCTCGTCGTGCAGCGTCGTCGACATCGACACGCCGTCGACGACGAAGTGGGCGAGCACGAACGTGCGCACGAGGAAGGCGACGAGCAGCGCGACGCCGACGACGACGACCCAGTCGAAGATCGCCTTGCGCCGGCGAGCGGCGGCCTCCTCCGGCGTCTCCGGGACCGCTCTGGCGGCGGCCTCGTCGCTGCCACCCTCCGCGGCGAGGGCCTCGTCGGGCGCAGCGGCAGCGGGCGCGTCGTCGACGATCGTCGCCGATGATGGTCGGGCCGGGGACTCGTCGCGCCCGGCTGCGTGACGGGACTGGTCCGGCGGAGGGTCGAGGGTCGCGCCGAACGCGGCGAGGCGCTGGTCGAGCGCGCGCAGACGCTGCTCCCAGGCGGCGTCCGGGGACCCGGCTGCGTCGTCCGATGCTGGCTCGGGCGAGCGGGCCGTCATAGCGATTCGATCAACTTCTCGACCCGCTCGTCACGGCTCTTGAACGGGTCCTTGCACAACACGGTGCGCTGAGCCTGGTCGTTGAGCTTGAGGTGCACCCAGTCCACGGTGTAGTCGCGTTTGCGTTCCTTTGCCCGGCGGACGAACTCGCCGCGCAGGCGGGCCCGGGTCGTCTGGGGCGGGACGTCGGTGGCCGTCTCGATGTCGGCGTCGGTGCAGACCCGCTCGACCATGCCCCGATCCTGCAGCTTGTAGAAGGGGCTGCGAGCGCGGGCGACGTCGTGGTACTGGAGGTCGAGGAGCTGCACCCGGGGGTGTCCGAAGGCGAGCCCGTGGCGCTCGCGGAACGCCTCGATGAGCTTGTACTTGATGACCCAGTCGACCTCGCGATCGAGCTTCATCGGGTCGTTCTCGATCGTCGCGATGCAGTGCTCCCACATCTCGAGCGCTCGTTGCTCGAGCGGTGGGAATCCTTTACCGTCGGCGTAGCGCAGGGCCCGGTCGAGGTACTCGCGTTGGATGTCGAGCGCGCTGACCTCGCGACCGTTGGCCAGGCGGACGGCCCGCCGGCACGTCGGATCGTGGCTGATCTCGCGGATCGCCCGGATCGGGTTCTCCAGCGTCATGTCGCGCAGCACGACGCTGCGGTCCTCGAGCATGCGCAGCATGCAGGCGGCCGCGCCGACCTTGAGGAACGTCGTGTACTCGCTCATGTTGGAGTCCCCGACGATGACGTGGAGGCGACGGAAGCGCTCGGCGTCGGCGTGGGGCTCGTCGCGAGTGTTGATGATCGGGCGGCTGCGGGTCGTAGCCGAGCTGACGCCTTCCCAGATGTGCTCGGCCCGCTGGGCGATCGAGTATGTGGCGCCGCGGGCGGTGTGCAGCACCTTGCCGGCACCGGTGTAGATCTGCCGGCTGACGAGGAACGGGATCAACACCTCGGCGTAGTGGCCGAGATCGTCGTGGCGGCTGGTCAAGTAGTTCTCGTGGCAGCCGTAGCTGTTGCCGGCCGAGTCGGTGTTGTTCTTGAACAGGTAGATCGTGCCGCGGATCGACTCCTCGGCCAGGCGCTGCTCAGCCGACTCGACGAGCGATTCGAGGATCCGCTCCCCCGCCTTGTCATGGACGACCAGTTCGTACAGCGAGTCGCACTCGGGCGTGGCGTACTCGGGGTGCGAGCCGACGTCGAGGTACAGCCGCGCTCCGTTCT
>Ga0183260_10001089_pt1 | contig 23109 bp, 20 predicted proteins | sample AntDrymUQ4972206_2_FD_129768 | JGI IMG/M metagenome (GOLD analysis project Ga0183260, IMG submission 129768) | Polar desert sand microbial communities from Dry Valleys, Antarctica - metaG UQ497 (22.06) (version 2) (version 2) | ecosystem: Environmental > Terrestrial > Soil > Desert | place... | reverse complement strand
TGGGTCTCGGAGGTCGCGTTCCACTCATAAATAACTACTGAAGGACATTCCAAGCGGCTCAAAAACGTTCGCTTTGAACACTTTGCGCACCGTTCCTACCTACCCAGAGGGCTGCGGTAAACTGGTGTCAGGCATGATCGTCGCGGGACTGGTGGCCGATGAAGCACAGCGACCTGGCGCGTTACGCACTGCGGAACTGCATTCGGGATACGATCTCCACACGGACGCTCACGAGGCTCGAACACGATGCACACAGGCGATGTCTCGAGAACGCTCGCCACCCTGTTCGGCGAGCTGGGGGAAGGGCCGTCGCCCTCCGGCGGCTACGTGCTGAACCCCTCCGATCCGGGGCTGCTCCGATCACTCAACAAGCTTGCGGCGGCTGACGCCTCGGCCTTTACTCCGACCGGATCGTCGGTCGCAGCCCACGTCGATCACCTCGCTACGGTCTGTCGCTGATGAACCGCTGGAGTGCCGGCGAGAATCACTTCGGAGGCGCCGACTGGAGTGCCAGCTGGACGAATACGACCGTTTCCGATGACGACTGGCGGAGTCTGCGCGCGCAGTTGCGAAGCGAGGCCGAGCGCTGGCTGGTGGTCTTGCGTACACCGCGCGAGGTACAGGAACAGGAGCTGAACGGGATGATCGGGAGCATTGCCCACCCTGGCGTATCACCTCGGCGCCATCCGGCAGATCGATCGCACGCTGCGCGGAGCCCGCGAAGCGAGCCCCGACGGTTCTGGACGATGAGCTTCGTCGATGCTCTGACGCGCCGGACATGCCACTGAAGACCATCTGGTCTGGACTTTTCGCCCTGCCCCTGATCCTCCTCTCCCCGTCCGCGTCAGCGGCCGATGTGGTGCTCAGCGACAGGCTGCACCACCTGCGCTCGGGAGCCGATCGCGAATGGGCGGAATTTCCGGAACGCGCCGAGGCCGCGGCGCTCGTGCTGGCCTTTGACGCGAAGCCGGGTGGGGTCGAACGGACGCTACGTCTGCGGCACCGCGATCTGAAGGGGCCCTGGCGCGTGCTGCTCAACGCCCACGAGGTGGCGCGGCTGCCATTCGACGAGTCGGACATAATCACTTACTGGCGCATTCCGGCCGCCTGGCTCAGGTCCGGGCGGAACGAGCTGCGGATCGAATCGACGGGCGCCGCCTCCGACGACGTATTGATCGGGGAGGTGCGGCTGATCGACGGGCCGAGGGAGGAAGTGCTTTCGGAAGCGTACGTGGACGTGTCGGTCACCGAGGAGCCGGGTGGACGCGCGACGCCCACCAGGATCACCGTTGCCGACGAGAACGGGACGCTCGTTTCGACGGGGAACACCTCCGGCAGGGAGCACGCCGTCAGGCCGGGAGTGATTTACAGCCGCAGCGGCGCCGTCCGAATCAGGCTGCCCGCGGGACGCTATGTCATCCATGCGGGACGCGGGTTCGAGTACAGCGTTGCGACCACGCGAGTGGAGCTGGTGCCGGGCTCAACCATCTCGCGGCAGTTGTCGATCCAGCGCGAGGTGGACACGCCAGGCTGGGCGGCGATGGACACGCACGTGCACACCGGAACGTTCGCGCGCCATGGCGACGCGGGCGTCGGCGAGCGCATGCAGACGATCGCGGGCGAGGGGATCGAGCTGCCGGTCTCCACGGAACACAACATGCTCGTCGACTTCGACGAACACGCGCGTGCGGCAGGTGTGCGCGGGCATTTCACGCCGGTGATGGGAAGCGAGGTGACCACGCCCGACATCGGGCACTTCAACGTGTTCCCCGTCCCGGGCGGTGCCATCCCGATTGACCAGCGAACGCCGGACTGGACACGCCTCGGCGAGGCCTTCAGGAGGGTGTCCACCGATCCGGCAGTCGTGTTGAACCACGGGCGCGACATCCACGGCGGGTTCCGCCCCCTCGACCCGGCGCGGCACATCGGCGTCGCAGGCGAGGACCTCGAGGGCTGGCGGCTTCCCGCGAATGCGATGGAGGTCGTCAACTCGGGAGCCGTGATGTCGGACGGGCTGGCGCTCGTCCGCGACTGGATGGGGATGCTCAGCCGGGGGGTGAGCCTCACGCCGGTCGGGTCGAGCGATGCGCACGACGTCTCGCGCTACATCGTCGGCCAGGCGAGAACCTACGTCTGGTGCGATGACAGCGATCCCGCCAGAATCGACCTCGCGCAGGCGATGAACAGCCTGCGCAGCAGCCGGGTGATGGTCAGCTACGGGTTGCTCACGGAAATCCAGGTGGCGGGAAGGGGACCAGGAGAACTGGTCGATGCGAGCGATGATCTCGATGTCCGGATCCGCGTCAAGGGTCCGGGGTGGACTCGAGCCCGCCGTGTGGCTCTGTACGTGAACGGGATCCTCGCCCGCGAGGAGGAGATCGAGGACGGCACGAGAGCCGGCGTGAAGTGGGAGGGGACGTGGCGCCTGCCGAAGCCGGCCCACGATGTGCATCTGGTGGCGGTTGCCACCGGCCCTGGCGTCACCGCACCCTACTGGCCTACCGCGAAGCCGTACCAGCCGACCTCCATCGAGTTCGCGCCGTACGTGCTTGGATTGAGCGGCGCGGTCTTCGTCGATGGGGACGGCAGCCGGGCCTTCGAACCCGCGGTGGAGTACGCGCGGCGGGAAGTGTCGGCTGCAGCCGATATCCGGCAACTCGCCGCCCGACTCCGGTCGTACGACGGCGCCGTGGCGATTCAGGCGGCAAGCCTCCTGCGGGTTCGGGACCCGGCCGCGTTCGACGAGAACATCCGCTCGATCATGCAGGCGGCCCCGGCACACGTGGCGAACGGCGTTGCGGCATATCAGGAGGCCTGGAACGACAGTCAGGCGCGCCGCGCGAGGTGAAGAACTCCCACCGCAGACTGCCAGAGGGCAGCGGCGCCGGCCGGACGCACACGGCGACCCCAGCTCGCCGCGCGTCGGGCGGCACGGACGCGTAAGATGGCTCGCGCGTGCTACAGTGCCCGCATGGTCGACGTGATTCGAGAGGTGCTCGTGTCCGAGCCGCGGATCGCATATGCGCTGCTGTTCGGGTCGCAGGCAGCCGGGCGAGCCACGGCGCACAGCGACCTGGATATCGCCATCGGCTCGTCATCGGGCGACGGGTTCGACCGCCACACGCTCGGCACGCTCGTTGCCAGCCTGGAGCGCGCGGCGGACCGAACCGTTGACGTCATCGTGCTGGACCAGGCCCCGCCTGCGGTGGCCTATCGGGTGTTCCGCGACGGCCGTCTCCTCGTCGAAGTCGATCCGTCGGCCCTCACACGCGGTTGCGCTCGTGCGATCCTCGGCTATCTGGACTTCAAGCCGGTGGAGCAACTGTGCGCGCGGGCCATTCTCGAGAGCGCGGCGCATGGTCGATGAGGCGGTGCTGGCCTCGAAGATCGCCGCGGTGACCGACGCCGTGCAGCGCATTCGTGAGGTGCTGCCCCCCCGGGTCGAGGACTTCCGCAGCAATCGGACGGCTCGTGAGGTCGTCACGCTCAATCTCTTCGTGGCCCTGCAGGAGTGTCTCGCACTGGCCGCGCATTGGCTGTCAGATGCGCGGTGGACCGTCCCCGCGAGCTACAGCGACGTCTTCGCGGCCCTGGCAGACCACGGCGTCATCGAGCGCGATCTGGCAAGCCGCCTAGTGGCTGCCGCCGGGCTGCGGAACCTCATCGCGCACCAGTACGGCGCGATTGACTACACGCGCATTCACGCGATCGCGTCCACGGATACCGCCGATCTCCTCACGTTCTGCCGCGTCTTGGCGGAACGCCTCCGGGAGACGCGCTAGGAAGGTCGGTACGACCTGTGGCGAACGTCCTTGCAAGGCAACACACGCGTCACCTGAACGCCAGCCTAGGCCTAGGGCGCGCCTCTCGCTTGCCCCCGGAGGCGGAGCACAGGACGCAGAGCAGCCGGTGAAATCGTCTGCTTAGTCTTCCCCCCCCGAAAAAGTCTCCGAATGGGTAAACTTGTGTCGCGTGGAATGGGGTTGCTGGTCGGAGCTTATCGGACTGGGGGCACCGGCACAGCGCCCATAGTCAGCCCCGTTGGTGCTTCCTCGGCACCCTCGACAGCAGTAGCAATACCGCACTCTTTTCCCATTGCCGGCGTCCCTCGCGCGACCTAGACTGCGAGTCTAAGGCGTCCCTGCACCGGAGGACCGGGTTGATTGGTGAGCTCGTCGGGCCGTATCGCGTACTCGAACTGCTCGGGTCCGGCGGGATGGGCGAAGTCTATCTTGCGGACGATCCCCGGCTGGGGCGGCGGGTCGCGCTCAAGCGGCCGTCCGACGCGTGGCTCTCCCTGCCCGACGCGCGCGCACGCCTGCACCACGAAGCGCGCGCGGCAGCCGCGCTCACCCATCCCAACATCGCCGCCATTCACGATGTCCTCGACGTCGGCGCCAACCCTTACATCGTCATGGAATACGTCGAGGGGGAAACGCTGGCGAGCGCCCTTCAGCGAGGGGCGTTACGGGTCGAGCGGGTCGTAGAGATTGGGGCTCAACTGGCGGACGCGCTTGCCGCGGCGCACGCCAAGGGGATTGTCCATCGCGACTTGAAGCCCGCAAACGTCTCGGTCACCCCGGACGGCCAGGTCAAGGTTCTGGATTTCGGCCTTGCCACGGCGCGGAATCCAGCGGGAGATGAGGGCGCGACGGGGCATATCACCGTGCCCGGGCTGTTCATGGGCACCCCCGGCTATGCGTCCCCGGAACAACTCGCAGGGAAGCAGCCGTCCCCGGCAGACGACATCTACAGCCTTGGCGTCCTGCTCTTCGAGCTGCTGACCGGCCGCGGTCCGTTCGACGAGAAGGATGCGCTCGGCCTTGCGGTCGCAACGATGACACGCACGGCGCCTCCGGTCGAGACCCTCAACCCGCAGGTACCGCGGGAGCTGAGTGCGCTGATCGCGCGGGCCTTGGCCCGCGACGCGCGTGACCGGATCGCGTCGGCGGCACAGCTCCGGACCGAGCTCCGGCGAGCCGGCGAAGCCCTCGCCGCCAACCCCACGATCGGCTTCGATGATGTGGCTCCGCGGCGCCGCACGCACCTGGTGCCTGCCCTCATGGCCATCGGCCTCCTCGCACTCGGCGGAATTGTGTTCGCCTGGTTGCGGGTTGACGCGCCGCCCGCCAGCGCTGAAGAGGTCCCGGTGATTGCCGTGCTCCCTTTCGAGAGCTTGAGCCAGTCTCCCGGTGACGCGGCAATCGCCACCGGCATGCGTGATGTCCTGATCGCGAACCTCGTGGGACACCCCGGGATCAACGTCCTGTCGAGAACCGCAACGGCGGAGTCCGGGCTGGATCGGACGGACATCAAAAAGCTGGCGAGAAGCCTCGGGGCGACCTACCTGGTCGACGGCAGCGTGCAACGCGCGGGCGGCGACCTCCTGGTCGTCGTGAACCTGGTACGAGGGGACACCGGCTACGTCGAAAGGAGCGATCCGTACTCCGCCTCCGAGAAGGACGTGCTCTCCTTGCAGGCGCGCATAGCCGAGGGGCTCACCGGGGCGCCGCCGCTCGGCGGCGGTGCCGGCGGGGCTCCGCGGGCGGCCCGCTCGGGCACGCGCGACCTGCAGGCCCTCGAGCTCCTGGGTCAGGCGGTGAGCGCCATGGAGCGAGCGGACATTCCGGGCAACCTTCACCGATCCGAAAAGCTCCTCCGCGCCGTAATCGAGCGGGATCCTGGCTTCGCTCTCGCCTGGGCCAGACTCGGTGAGACATACTGGGCCCTCTACGGATCCACTCGTGACAGCGCGTGGACCGACCAGGCGACCAAGGCCATCTACGAGGCGTTGCGGCTTGATCGCGATCAGCCCCGGGTATGGCTGTCGCTGGCGCTCATTCACCACGGTACCGGCCGGAGCGACGTCGCCCTCGAGGAGCTGGACCAGGCGCTCGCCCTGCAACCGAGCAGCGACGATGCCCACCGGCTGCGCGGACAGGTGCTGCAGGCGCTGGGGCGGCCGGAGGAGGCCGTCGAGGAGTATCAGAGCGCCATTCGCCTGCGGCCCGGCTACTGGCGCAACCACAACGCGCTCGGCGTGCTGTACTACGCAACCGGACGGCACGATGACGCGATCGGGGCGTTCGTGCGGGTCACTGAGCTCCAGCCGGACAGCGGTTGGGGATTTCACAACGTCGGCACGGTCTACTACATCAAGGGGGACCACGAGCGTGCGCTCGAGTACTACGCAAAGGCCCACGCCGTGTCCCCCATGGCGGAGACATACTCGGCCCTGGGGAACATCCATTATTATCAGGGCCGCTACGAGGCGGCTGCGGACTTGTTCCGGGGCGCGATCAAGGAGTCACCCAACAATGGACTCCTGCACGGGAATCTCGGAGATGCGTACGCGCGGCTGAACCGGCGCGAGCAGGCCAGGGCGGCCTACCTTGAAGCCGTCCGGCTGGAGGCGCAGGCCCTTCGCGTGAACCCGAAGGACGCGGCGGCGCTTGCACGACTGGCGGTAGCGGAGGCGAAGCTCGGGCGGCGCCGGGAGGCCGAGCGGAACGCGGCGCTGGCGGTGGAGCTCGCCCGGACTGACGCAGAGGTCCTCTACCGCTCCGCGGTTGTACATACGTTGAACGGCAACGAGACATCCGCGCTTGCCGACCTCGAACAGGCGCTGAAACACGGGTTCAGCGCCGCGCTGGCGGCCCAGGATCACGACCTGGCCGCCCTCCGCGAAACGGCCCGGTTCGGTGAGCTGATCGCGACACCCTGATAGGAGGACGCATGCGCAAGGAAATCGGAACGCTGCTCGTGGCAGGCGGAATTGGCCTGGTCTGGCTGCTGAAGAAGCATGTGAGGGGACCGAGGATCCACGAGCGGTTCATCACCCTCAAGTCCAAGGCGGGACAATGCGGGATCGTGGGCAGGCAGGAGGACATCAAGAAGGTGGTTCTCCGCAGGAGCAAGGGGGACCAGGTTCACTGGATTATCGAGAACGCTCGCAACAGCGGTTCGGCGTGCAATCGGGACGTCCATGTGTGCATCGGGAGCTGGGAGATGAACGGCCGTCCGGTCGAGAGTCCCGTGGTGGATCGGCACAATGAAGGCTTGTGCAGGACCGTGCCGCAGCCGAGGACCAAGCCGATTCATGCGGAGGTGAAGGAGGACGCACCGTGCGGGGCCTACGCGTACAAGGTGCTGATCGACGGCCAGGAAGCCATCGATCCGATGGTTGAGATCGTGGTCTGACCCCTCAGAGCGGCTTGACGTTGTCGCGCAGCCGGATCTGGCGGATGGCGGCCGTCGTCCGCCATGAGGCGATGCCGAGTGGCTTCGACGGCTCCATTTCGATGCGGGTGTCGAATTTGTTGCCCTTCAGATCCTGATTGATGATCCGGCGATCGTCGAGCCACACCTCGATGGCCGCCGGCGTCACACGGATCCGGACGCTGTACCAGCGCCCGTTCTCGAAGGTGATCGACTGCGAGGTCTCGTTCTCCGAGGCATCGCGTCCATTGATGCTCGACAGCCCTACGACCGTGCCCCCCCACCCCCCGAGAATGAGGGAGCAGAACGAGTCGGCAACCGGGAAGGTCACGCCCGCGAAGAAATCGCTGCCCTTCACGCGCCTGGCCTGAAGCGCCAGCTCGTAGCTGGTGGTCGGCAGCTCGGGACCCTCCCACGTGATGCCGGTGAGATCCGTCCCTGCTTCGAGGAGGATCTGGCCGTCTTCCACCTTCACGGGGCCTTCCCCAACGAACTCCGTCCCCTTCCACCCCGCAAGCGTCTTCCCGTCGAAGAGCGGTCGCCATCCAGGTTCCTCCTTCCCGGCGGATTGAGCCGGGGCAGCGGCTGCACCCAACCCCCAGAGCAGGAGGATCCACGCAGCCGCAAGGGCGAAGGCCGCTCTGCGGGACCGGACGAGAGGGTTACTTGTCTGCATAACGTTTTGCGGCCGCGAGGTCTCTCTTCAGCTCCTCCGCAGTGCGGCGAGGCCCATAGCCCGGAGTATCGCGCTGAATGCGCCAGCCTTCCTTCAGTGGACCGGCATCCACGGTGTCGAACCCGAACTGATCGAGCAGCCTTGTCACCACGCCCTTCGATTCGGCATCGTCTCCCGCAATGACCAGCGCCCGGCGGTTTGGCGTGCCCGCCGGCTGCCCGTGCGTCGTGAGCTCAGCCGCGTAGATGTGATTGAAGGCCTTGACTACATTTGACGTCGGGAGGTGGGTCTGCAGGAGCTCGGCGGTGGTCGTGGACTCGTTGTCGAGCTCGGGAATCTGCCCGTCTCGTTGGGGATAGTAGTTGTTGGTATCCATGACAATCTTGCCCGCGAGCGGTTCGACTGGCACAGAACGATAGTGCTTCAGCGGGACGGAGACCAGGACGATGTCGCCGGCCCTGGCTGCCTCTGCCGGCGTTGCCGCCCGGGCGGCGGGGCCGAGCTCCGCGACCAGGGAGGAGAGCGTTTCGGGTCCTCGTGAGTTGCTGATCACGACCCTGTAGCCATTTGCCACCGCGAGCCGCGCAATCTGCCCCCCGATGTGTCCGGCGCCGATGATTCCAATCGTCTGCATCCCGGCACTATACCGCCCGGTCCGAGCACGGGTCGAGCGGAGAACGTCCAGGCGTGGCGTGCCGACCTTGCGCAAGGGCAGTGCACATGGAGCTCTTTGGTATCATTCAGAGGATCCTCGCTGCTGAGGGTTTGATTTCTTGCCGTCTAACCTCAACCTGGTAACTCATGGCCACCACACCCAAGAGCAGTGCGAACACGATGGAGCGGCGGGACTTCATCAAGAAAACCGGCACGGCTGCCGGCGTGATCGCGGCCGGTTTCCCCGGCATCATTTCAGGCCAGACCGTCACCAATGCGCTCAAGGTCGGCCTTGTCGGCTGCGGCGGACGTGGCAGCGGGGCTGCCGCCCAGGCCCTGAACGCCGACCCGAACACCGAACTGACGGCCGTGGCCGATATCGATGAGGCTATCGTCGAGCGAGCGGCAACCCGGCTGCGGGGCAGCGAGCGATTCGGCGCGCGCGTCAAAATCGACCACGCCTTCTTCGGGATCGACGCCTACGACAAGGTGATCAACAGCGGCGTGGACGTGCTGCTGCTCGCGGCCCCCCCCGGGTTCCGGCCGCAGCACCTGACCGCGGCGGTGAACGCCAACAAGCACGTCTTCGCAGAGAAGCCCTGCGCGACGGATTCCCCCGGGGTCCGCGAAGTCATGGCCGCGCTGAAGCTTGCGCAAGCGAAGAACCTCGCGCTGGTTTCGGGGTTCTGCTGGCGCTACAACAACATGGTGCAGGAGGCGATTGCCCAGGTCCACAACGGGGCTATCGGCCGGCTCGTGTCGCACTACTCGACCTACTACACGAATCCGGTCAAGCCGATGCCGCCGGAGAGCGAGCGCCCTGCCGGGATGGGGGACATCGAGTGGCAGATCCGCAACTGGTACAACTTCACCTGGCTGTCAGGCGACAGCCTTGTCGAGCAGGCGGTTCATAACGCCGACAAGATCATGTGGATCATGAAGGATCAGCCGCCGATCAGCGTCGTTGCCGTTGGCGGCCGGGCCGTTCCGGCAAACGGGGGCAACATCTACGACCATTTCGAGGCCAACTACCTCTTCCCGAACGGCTACCGGGTGTTCCTGGCGAATCGGCAGATGACCGGCACGTACAACGCGACGCACGATTATGTTATGGGAACCGAGGGGACGCTCCTGCTCGGCAGCGGCCGCCCGCGGATCGAGACGCCGGACGGGCAGGTCAAGTGGCAGTTCGAAGGTGAGGAGTACGACATGTATCAGCGGGAACATGACGTGCTGTTCGGCTCGATCCGTTCGGGCAAACCAAAGAACGACGACATGAACCTTGCCACAAGTACGCTGCTGGCGCTGATGGGGCGGGACGCAGCCTATTCCGGCCAGCAGCTCACGTGGGAGCAGTCGCTGAACTCGGAGGTCAGCCTGCTGCCGCAGCCTCTCGAGCTGAACGCGAGGCACGAGGCCCCCGGCCTGCCAATCCCCGGCCGCACAAAGGTATAGAGGATCGGTGACTCTCCGACTCTGTGTCATTCTCGCCATGGTCGCTTCGGCCATGGCGGAGACCGTCTCATTTCCGCAGCAGGGTGACAAGCTGAACCCGAAGGAGCTTGCGGCGGTGGAGGCGATCCGTGCGCACATCGTTGCGCAGGAGAAGGGCACGCCCAGAGCGCCGTCCGAAGGGTACAAAGTCACAATCCCGAACACCACCGTCGGCTACGGCATGGCGCCGATACCTGCCGGAGAGTTTGTAATGGGCGCCAGCGGCCCCGGAGCGAAGCCCGACGAGGGCCCGCCGCACACGGTCAAGCTCGATCCGTTCTGGATGCAGACTCACGAGGTCACCTGGGACGCGTATCTAATGTTCATGTTTGCCGATCAGGCGGGGGAGCGGGATCGTCCCCTGGCGCTGGTGGATGCGCTGAGCCGCCCGACGGCGCCTCACCTCGAGATGAGTTTCGGCCGCGGTAACAACGGGTTTCCCGCCATCAGCATGACTCAGCACGCCGCAAACAAGTTTGCGCAGTGGCTCAGTGCGAGAACCGGCGAGTACTACCGCCTGCCGACCGAGGCCGAGTGGGAGTACGCCTGCCGTGCCGGGGCGCCGAACGGCGTGGGGCCCGGCGGGCAGGACGACCATGCCTGGCACGCGGGCAATTCAACCACCGCGGCGTTTGCCGACGGTACGTATCACCCCATCGGAACCAAAAAGCCCAATGCGTGGGGGCTCTACGACATGCTCGGCAACGTCATGGAATGGACGCTGGATCAATACGCCCCCTACACTGCCGAGCGGAAGGAAAACCCCTGGGTCCGCGCGACCGATCCCTATCCGCATGCGGTCCGTGGAGGGTCGTGGAACGATGAGGCCGCCCGGGTGACGTGCACGGCCCGCGTCGCATCGGAGGCGTCGTGGAAACGGCAGGATCCGCAGCTCCCGAAAAGCATCTGGTACATGACCGACGCCCAGTGGCTTGGCTTCCGCCTTGTGCGGCCCGCCACCCTGCCGAGCGCTGAGGACATGTATCGCGCCTGGAACAGCGGCGTCGAAGAGGATCCCTACTGAGATAGACCTGCAAGATGCGCCTGCTCATCGGCCTGAGTCTGTCCATCGCCGCTCTGCCCGGGCCGCAGGCGACGGGGCTGCAGCGCTTCGAGGCGGTCGAACCTCACATGGGGACGCTGGTCCGGCTCGTGGTGTACACGCCGGGCGAGCGGGAGGCGAGGGAGGCGTTCCGTGCCGCGTTCCATCGGATCCGGGTTCTGGACGAGACGCTCTCGGACTACCGGCCAGACAGTGAGCTGAACCAAATCACAAAAGAGGCGGTTGGGAAGGCCCTGCCGGTCGGGGCGGACCTGTTTGCCGTGCTGCGTGCATCGCAGGACCTCGCTGAGGCCACAGGCGGTGCGTTCGACATCACCCAAGGGCCTGTCGTCCGGCTCTGGCGCGAGGCCCGGAAAACTGCGCGCGCGCCAGATCCCGAGGCCCTGCAGGAGGCGGCCAGTCGAAGCGGGTTTCGCAGGGTTCACCTCGATCCTGACCGCCAGACCGTCACGTTCGACACGGCTGGCATGGTGCTGGACGCTGGTGCGATCGGCAAGGGCTACGCTGCAAGCGAGGCGCTCGCAGTGCTTGGCAGGGGTGGCGTGTCCAGTGCGCTGGTGGCGGTCAGCGGGGATCTCGCCTTCAGCGACGCCCCGCCCGGGGGCCGCGGCTGGCGAATCGCGGTTCACTCCGGTAACCCGCCGGACGTCAGCCTTCCTGAGGTGCTGGAACTGACCCACGCCGCCGTCTCGACCTCCGGCAGCAGCGCTCAGCACGTGGACATCGACGGGCAACGCTACTCGCACATCGTCGATCCCGCCTCCCGCGCCGGTCTGGTGGACGATCTCACGGTGACCGTCGTGGCGCGGCATGGCATCGAGGCGGATGGACTCGCCACTGCTGTCAGCGTGCTCGGGGTGGATCGTGGTCTTGCGCTGATCGATTCCCGTCCCGGCGCCGCGGCGCTCATCATCCGGCGCACCCCCGCAGGCGCCATGCTCCTGCCATCCTCCCGGTTCAGGGAACTCTCCCGGCAGCACGGCATATCCCCGGCCGAACACGAACAGTAACGCCGCGCGGGCGTGGTGACCCTTGCGCGCCCATGGGGCGTGCCCGCAGCGGTCCGGCCGGCTTGAGCCGAACGCCCGACCGGCGTTACCATCAGCCCATCTGCTCCTAAGACATCACCGTCGCAGGCGAGCGCCCACTTGGAGCCTCGATCTCCAGCCATGTCCACTGATTACCGACGCATCCTGGACTTCCTGCGCGACACCTTCAAGGGGGCTGAACTGCCCCCCGCGACGCGGCTGTCTGCCCGCGAGTATCCCCCGTCGCCGCGAGTGCCCGGCGGAAGTTCCCTCACTGAAGAGGCGATCGCCGAGCGCTGGGAACTGCCGGCGATGCAGGGAGCCGCCCGGGAGACGCTCGCCGATCCTTGGGCGATGGCACACCGCGAGGCCGAGGCCGGGCTGTTCGTCGCATGGGCCGCGTCCGCCATGGACGCGTTCAAGGCCGTGGCCCGCGAGACGACGCGCTACCGGGAGCTGGTGAATCTGCAGCTGACCGTGGAGGGGAATCACGTCTACCTCGGTCTCCAGTTCACCACGGGGGATGCATCCGGGCAGAACATGGTGACGATCATCGGCGCGCTCACCGCGGGTCACTTCACCCGGGCACATCAGAAGCTGGCGCGCGGGACTGCCGAATGATCACGCCTGCACCTTCCGCCCTGGCGGGGAAGGTCCGCCCGGCGAAGGACGGTCCGGCGGGGCTCCGCCGCTGGGTCGTCTACCAGCGCGAACGGTTTCCGCTCGCCGGGCACGCGCCGCTGGTGGCAGCATTCAGCGCGTCTGCCGTCTGCTTTTCGGCGCTCGTCCGCGGCCACGTGGCCTTTCCCCGACCCGGCGCGCTTGTCGTCGCCTTCATCACGTCGCTCCTGTTCTTCCTGCAGCTCCGCATTGCCGACGAGTTCAAGGATTTCGAGGAGGACTCCCGATTCCGTCCGTACCGGCCCGTCCCGCGGGGGCTCGTTAGCCTGCGGGAGCTTGCGTGGGTCGGGATCCTGGCTGCCGCCGTGCAGCTCGGGCTGGCGCTGTGGATCGCGCCGTCAATCGCCTGGCTGCTGGTGTTCGCGTGGGTGTACCTCGCCCTCATGACGCGCGAGTTCTTCGTGCCCCGCTGGCTCAAGGCTCACCCGGTTCTCTACATCGCGTCGCACATGCTCATCCTCCCGCTCGTGGATCTCTATGCCACCGCGTGCGACTGGTGGATTGCGGGCCTCCGGCGTCCACCCGACGGGCTGTACTGGTTTCTCGTCGTCAGCTATCTGAACGGCATCGTCGTCGAGATTGGGCGCAAGACCCGGGCGCCGATTGACGAGGAGCAGGGTGTCGAGACCTACAGCGCGCTGTGGGGGGCGCACCGGGCGGTGAGCGTCTGGTGTGCAGCGCTCGGATGCACGGCGATCGCTGCCTGGCAGGCCGCGGCAAGGGTTGGGACCGCGGGTCCGATGCTGACAGCCCTTGCCGGGCTGCTGGTGTTGTGCGCCATTGCCGCAGTCCGCTTCCTTCGTCATTCCGTCTCCGGCAGCGGCAGATCCCTGGAGGTGGTATCAGGACTCTGGACGGTACTGATGTACCTCGGGCTCGGCGTCTGGCCGCTCGCGTGGGCCGTGTGGCGCGCCTCATGAGCGGCTGGATACTCACCCCTGCCGACGCAGCGCTTTCCCCTGCTGCCGGCGGTAAGGCCCGGGCGCTCGCGAGTGCGGAGCGCGCAGGGTTGGCCGCGCCTCCCTGGCTTGTACTTTCGACAGGCGCCTTCGACGCGAGCTTCGAGCGCGCCGGGTCGCTCGACCGGATCTCTCTCGAGGGAGACCTGCGCGACGAGCTCATGGCGGCAGTCGCCACGCTGTCTCCGGACGGGGAGTTGCTGGCCGTGCGATCGTCCGCGGCCGATGAGGACGGCACGTCGCACTCGTTTGCCGGTCAGCTCGAGAGCTACCTCGGCGTGCGCCCGGAGGATGTGCCAGCTCGCGTCCTGGACGTCTGGCGCTCCGCCTTCACGGAGCGGATTCTCGCGTACCGCCGGGAGCATGCGCTGGGATCTTCGGCGGGCCGGCCCGCTGTGCTGATCCAGCGCATGGTCCAGCCGCGGGCTGCTGGCGTCGCGTTCAGCGCTGACCCGGTGAGCGGACGCCGCGGTGTGGCGGTGGTCAGTGCCGTCCTCGGGCTGGGCACCACGCTGGTCTCCGGAGAGGCCGACGCTGACACATGGCTCGTCGCTCGCGACGGCACGATCATCGACAGACGCGTGGTCCAGAAGCCGACGATGTACGTTGTGGGTCGGAGGGACGGCCGTATCAAAGGGGTGGAGGTGCAGGCGGATCTCGTAAACGCACCCGCACTGTCGGATCCGGAGGTCAAGGCGGTCGCGAGCCTCGCGCGAGCGGCCGCCCGTCACTTCGGCCGCCCGCAAGACGTCGAGTGGGCCCTTGCGGAGCGTTTGTACCTCCTGCAATCCCGCCCCATCACGTCGCTCAGTTCGATGGCCGATCCCGACGGACGGCTGGCGATCTGGGACAACAGCAACATCGTCGAGAGCTACAGCGGGGTGACGACCCCGCTCACGTTCTCGTTCGCGCGTGAGATCTACGGGCACGTGTACGAGCAGTTCTGCCGAATGATGGGCGTGCCCGCCGGGCTCATCACCGCGCACGACGAGACCTTCCGCAACATGCTGGGCCTCATTCGCGGGCGGCTGTACTACAACATCCTGAACTGGTATCGCATGCTGGCGCTGCTCCCGGGCTACAGGGTCAACGCGCGGTTCATGGAACAGATGATGGGGGTCAAGGAACCGCTGCCGGAAGATGCCGTTGGGGAGGTGGCGCACGGGGCCCGCGGCCGGGCGCTCGACAGCCTCTACCTGGCGCGAACCATGGCAGGGCTCCTGGTGAATCACTTCACGGTGAACCGGCGGGTCGATGCTTTCTACCGCCGGCTGGACGAGGCCATGCGATCCCCGGATCCCTCGCTCGAGGACAGGCGGCCGGATGAGCTCGTGGCGCACTACCGGGCGCTTCGCGGTCAGCTGCTCCTCAAGTGGGCCGCGCCCCTCGTCAATGACTTCTTCGCCATGATCTTCTACGGCGTGCTCCGGAAGCTGGTCGTCAAGTGGTGCGACGCTGACGGAACCCTGCAGAACGATCTGATCGGCGGGGAAGGGGGGATCGTCAGCGCGGAGCCGGCCGTGCGGATGCAGCGCATGGCCCGGCTCGCCTCAACGAGCGAGACGGTCATCGAGCGTCTGATGTCAGGCCCCCTGGACGAGGCGCGCGCGGGGCTGAAATCCTTGCCCGCCCTCGAGGCCGAGTACGTCGCGTACCTCGAGAAGTTCGGCGAACGTACTGTGAACGAGCTCAAGCTCGAAAGCGAAACGCTGCTGGACGATCCGCTGCCGCTCCTCCGGGCTGTTGGCGCACTCTCCCGGCGGATGGCGTCCGGGGCGGCTGATGGGGCCGCGTTGCAGGTCTCGTCCGGAGATCGCCTGCGCCAGGAGGCCGCACGTCGGGTCTCAGCAGCCTTGCACGGGCGTCCCGGCCGGCGGATCCTCTTCGAGTGGACGCTCCGTCATGCCCGGAGACGTGTCAAGGATCGGGAGAACCTGCGGCTGGAGCGGACCCGTCTGTTCGGCCGAGTGCGGCGGATCTTCATCGAGCTGGGACGACGATTTCACGCCGCCGACCTGCTCGACCATCCCCGCGACATCTTCTACCTGGAAGTAGATGAAGTCCTGGCGTTCGTGGAAGGGCGGGGCACGACTACCGATCTGCGGGGACTGGCAGCGCTGCGCAAGTCGGAGTTCCGCGGCTACGTCGAAGGGCCTGCTCCGGACGAGCGGTTCGAAACCCGCGGCGTCGTGTCTCACGCGCAGGCCTACCGTCGGGCAGGCCCGCCCGGCGGAGAGACGGGCGAGGAACGCACCGGGCTTGGCTGCTCTCCGGGCAGCGTCCGGGGCCCCGTGCGGGTCGTCACCGACCCGCGCACCGCCGATTTGCGGGAGCCCGCCATTCTCGTGGCAGAGCATACAGATCCCGGATGGATCATGATTTTCCCCTCGGCACGGGCCATTCTCGTCGAGCGTGGCAGCCTGCTGTCTCATGCGGCAATTGTTGCGCGCGAGCTTGGCATCCCGGCCATCGTGTCGCTTCCGGGGCTCACCCGCTGGTTGAGCAATGGTGATTGGGTGGAGATGAACGGCAGTACCGGGATTGTGCGGCGTGTCCCCCCTGAGGAGGAGCGTGCGCAGTGAAGCCGCCGCGCGGGCTGACTTCGGCGCCGTTCGTTATGCGCAGGTCTGGGAGGACGCCGACATCCTGCTGGAGGGTCTGGACGTGCGGCCTGGAGACACGTGCGTCTCGATCGCATCCGCCGGCGACAACGCGCTGGCATTGCTCACGAAAAGCCCCGGCCGCCTAATCGCGATCGACCTGAGCCCTGCACAGCTGGCGTGCCTGCAGCTGCGGGTGGCGGCGTACCGGACCCTGTCGCACGGAGAGCTGCTCGAGCTCATGGGATCGCGTCCCTCGGCCAGGCGGCTGGCGCTGTACGCTCGGTGCCGCGTCGCACTCGAACCGGTCGCCCGCACGTTCTGGGACAGCCGGCCGGGCGCCGTCGCCGCAGGCATCGGAAGCGCCGGGAGGTTCGAGCGCTACTTCGTCCTCTTCAGGAGGCGGATCCTGCCTCTCGTTCACAGCCGCAGGACAGTTGCGGAGCTGCTCCGGTCCAGGCCTGTCGACGAAAGGCGAGCCTTCTACGAGCAGCGCTGGGATACCTGGCGCTGGCGGATGATGTTTCGGATGTTCTTCTCCCGCCTGGTGATGGGCCGCCTTGGCCGCGACCCGGAGTTCTTCAGATATGTGGAAGGGGACGTTGCCGTCTCGATTCTGGACCGCACGCGGCATGCACTCACCGACCTGGACCCGTCGAAAAACCCTTACGTGCACTGGATCCTGACAGGGACGCACGGCGACGAGCTTCCAGCGGCACTCAGGCCAGAAAACTTCGACGTGATCCGCGACAACCTGGACAGGCTGCAGTGGCGGTGTATTTCCCTCGAGGGGTTTCTGGATGGCTGCGGAAGGGGAGAGCTGGACCGCCTGAACCTGAGCGACCTGTTCGAGTACGTCTCACCGGAGAGCTATCACCGCACGCTGCAGGCCGTCGTCCGATGCAGCAGGCGCGGCGCCAGGCTGGCGTACTGGAACATGCTCGCACCCCGCCGGCGGCCGGAGAGCCTCGCTGCGTATCTGCAGCCGCTCGAGGATCTCGCGTCGCGGTTGCATCGTGCTGACCGTGCGTTCTTCTACAGCGCGTTTCGCGTCGAGCAGGTGTTGTGAATACCTGGCTCCCCCTCGCCGCCTGCCTGGCCGGGTTTCTCCTGCTGTTTGCCCTCGTCCAGGCGCTCGCGCGGACCGGCGTGGTGCGGGCGGAAGGCACGCGCAAGATGATGCACGGCGGCTCGGGATTGCTCACGCTGACGTTCCCCTTCATCTTCGGGGAGCTCTGGCCCGTTCTGTTCCTCACGTCCGCGGCTGCGCTGCTGATGGGACTGGTGAAGTTCGTGCCTCCGCTGCGGCGCCGGATGGGAGGGGCGGTGAGCGGAGTGAATCGCACCACGGTCGGCGAGCTGTACTTCCCGATCGCCGTAGCCGTGCTCTTCTGGTTGGCGGCGGCGCATGGGCGCGCGGACCCGTCACTGCTCTTTCCCTACATGGTCGTGTTTGCCGCGCACCTGGCGATGTTCGGGCTCTCGAGGCTGGCTTCTGAGAATCCCGGCCGGGACCTGCCGGGCCTGCTCCGGCGCGCGGTGGTTGTGAGCGGCGCTGTCGTGCTCGTGCCCTATCTCGCAAGTGTCGGGTTCCAGGCGGCCCACCTGTTCTCTTCAATGGTGGCGCCCGTTGCCATGATGAGCGGCGGCCTCCTGTTCATCCTCACGCAGCCAGACATCCGCAACACGGGACAGGACGTGCGACGCTGGCTCCTGCAGTCAGGAGCGGCAGGTGTGGCATCTGTGGCCGGGTGGATCGGCCAGGCTGTCGTATTGAAGGTACTCGCGTCATGACGTTCACCTTTTTCGAGCTTGCCTCCGGCGATCCCGATCCCGCTTTCACGACTGACCAGGGTGTGAGCCCCGTTTCACCCGGGCATCGGACACTGCACGCACCCGATCGTCACATCATCGTCCTGCGGGGCTCGTCGCTGGCAGGCCGGTGCTCGTGCTGGTGGACGGACACACCGCGGACGCTGGGCGAGCGCTATGGCGTGATCGGTCACTATGCCGCGGCGGACCATGCCTCCGGAAAGGCCCTGCTCGACCAGGCCTGCAAGGTTCTGGCGTCGGCCGGTTGCACGGAGGCTGTCGGTCCCATGGACGGCAGTACCTGGCGGCGGTATCGCCTGATCACCGAACGTGGCGAAGCTCCCCCGTTCTTTCTCGAACCGGACAACCCCGACGAGTGGCCGCGTCATTGGACGAGCGCCGGCTTTGCACCGCTTGCGACCTACATCTCTGCCGTGAACGAGAATCTCGACACGGAGGATCCCCGAAGTGACGCCACGCGCGAGAGGCTCGGGTCGGAAGGCATCGCTCTGCGACCATTCGACGCCGGCAGAGCGGACGAGGAACTCCGCCGGATTTTCCACCTCTCGCTCTTCGCCTTCAGTCGCAACTTCATGTACACGCCGCTTGCGGAATCGGAGTTCATGGCGGAGAACCGCGCCGTTCTGCCCCTGGTGCGGCCCGAGCTCGTCCTGCTTGCCGAGCGAGAGGGGGACCTGGTCGGCTTCATGTTCGCACTGCCGGACATGCTCCAGGCGCGCCGGGGGGAGGCGCTGGATACGGTGATTCTGAAGACGATGGCCGTGCATCCGGACCTGGCAGGGCGTGGGCTCGGCGCGCTGCTGATGGACGACGTGCAGCGTGTGGCAAGGGACCTTGGGTTCAGGCGGGCGATCCATGCGCTGATACACGAGCAGAACAGGTCGGCGACGTTGAGCGCCCGCTACGCGAAGCCGATCAGGCGGTATACGTTGTTCTCCCGCCCGATCGCCGGTTCATGAACATCGCAGCCATTCTCCACGACCAGGCGGTGCGGTACGGACAACGCCCGGCCATTCTGCAGCGCCGGCGTGTCATCACGTTCGAGGAGCTCGACCGGGCCGCATCGGCCGCGGCGGAGGACCTCGAGGCCGCCGGGCTCCGGCCGGGCATGAGGGCACTGGTGTTCGTGCCCCTGTCGATCGAGCTGTACGTCACCATGATCGGCCTGTTCCGGCTGCGTGCGACGGCCGTGTTCGTAGACCCCTCGGCGGGTCGTGATCGGCTGGACGCGTGCATCAGCCGCGTCCGCCCTGACGCGTTCCTTGCCATCCCCCGTGCGCATCTGCTGCGCTTCTCTTCACCCGTCGTCCGCGCACTGTCCCTGAAGGTCATTGTTGGTGCCCGTGTTCCGTTCCTGCCTGCCGTGGGGGTCCGGCTGGCCCGAGAGGCTGCACCTGTCGTGCCGTGCGACTCCGGGACACCGGCGATCGTGACGTTCACGAGCGGCAGCACCGGCGAGCCGAGGGCAGCCGTCCGCACGCACGGCTTCCTCGTGGCCCAGCATCAGGCGCTTGTCGAAAGCCTGGGATTGTCCGCGGGTGACATCGACCTGACCACCCTTCCGATCTTTCTGCTGGCGAACCTGGCGTCGGGTGTGACGAGCGTGATTCCCGACGCGGACCTGCGCGCGCCGGGGTCCATTTCCCCTGCGCCCGTGCTCGCGCAGGTCCTTGCAACCGGCGCCACGAGAACGGTCGCGTCGCCGGCCCTGCTCCTCCGGCTTGCCGGGCATCCCGCGGGATCACGAAACCTGGGTACACTCCGACGCATTTTCACCGGGGGCGCTCCGGTATTCCCGGCTGCCCTCGACACCATCACGAGATCGGCCCCTGCAGCAACCGTGGTGGCCGTCTACGGCTCGACCGAAGCGGAGCCCATTGCGCAGATCGCCCATCACGCGATCTCGAACGAGGACCGGCTTCTCATGCGCGGCGGGGCCGGGCTGCTGGCCGGGGTGCCGGCCCGTTCCCTCTCGCTGAGAATCCTGCCCGATCGCTGGTCCATCCCGCTGGGACCCTGGACTCATGCGGACCTCGAACGAGAGGCGCTGCCGGCCGGGAGCATCGGTGAGATCGTGGTGAGCGGGGAGCACGTCCTTCCGGGCTATCTGGATGGACGTGGCGACGAGGAGACAAAGATCCGCGTGGGGGGCAGCGTCTGGCATCGAACTGGCGACGCGGGTTACCTCGATGTGGACGGCCGGCTGTGGCTGCTCGGACGCTGTTCTGCACGCGTGCAGGACGGACACGGCACGCTCTACCCGTTTGCCGTGGAGTGCGCTGCGAGCGACTCGGAGGCCGTACACCGCACCGCGTTCGTGCAGCACGACGACAAGCGGGTGCTTGTGGTGGAACTGTCCGCCGGTGCGGACGCCGAGCGTGCCATGACCGACCTCCGCCAGCGTCTGGGCTGGGCGCGACTCGATCGTGTGCTGGTCGTGCCGCGCATCCCGGTGGACCTGCGCCACAACGCGAAGATCGACTACCCGGCCCTCCGGCAGATGTTGAACGCCCGGCCGCGATCGTAGCCGCGCGCACGACAGCGAGGCCTGGAGGTGGGCTGGCTTCCTCAGGGGCACCCGCTGTTCAGCCTGACAAACGTGTCGTTCGCCCGCGCGGATCTCACGGACTTCGACCGCACAGCTGAACCCGAGGCCTGGGATGCCGTCACCACCTTCGACGCCGTACACGACCAGGCGCAGCCGCTTCAGGTGCTGAAGGGCATTCGGCGTACGCTCAAGCCGGGTGGTGTCTACGTCCTGCAGGACATCAGGGCCTCGAGTCACCCGGCGAAGAACGTGGACCATCCGCTCGGGACCCTGCTGTACACCGTGTCCTGCATGCACTGCATGACGGTGTCACTTGCGCAAGGTGGGGAAGGGCTGGGCGCGATGTGGGGCGAGGAGAAGACCCGCGAATATCTCGAGAAGGCAGGATTCACCTCCGTCGAGGTGCACCAGCTGGCACACGACATTCAGAACAACTGGTATGTGGTGCGGTAAGCAGACCGGCCACACGCCGTACCGAACGGGCGGCAGGCGCTGAGGTCAAACCGGGACAGTTGCATGGATCGTGTTGATGCAAACAATTAGCCACACTCGAGCAAGCCCGCAGGCTCCGCTGCGGGAAGCCTTCCGCGCATGTCAGGCTGGCCTTTCGGTGTCTCTCGAGTGCGCGGACAGTAGACGAGCGCCATCTCGTATGCGCCGCAGCCGCTTCATCGTGTCCACCTGGCGCCCGAAGATGTCATACAGCGATCCGTAGCACTCGTAGAGCTCGTCGTAGACCGGCCGGTGGGCCCCCTCGGCTCGGTAGACACGAGCGGGGGCCGGAGCCATCGCTGCTATGGCATCGGCAAGCGTGTCATGCCCGCCGCGTGCGCGACCCGCCGCAATCGCGCCAAGCATCGCCGCGCCGAGGGCGGAGGGTTGTGGTGATCCGGCAACGGTGAGGTCGCGCCCGCAGACGTCCGCGTAGATCTGCATGATGTGCGGATTCCGGGTGAGTCCCCCGCCGGCCACGAGGTTCGACACCGGCAGTCCGCTGCCGGCAAAGGCATCGACGATCACGCGCGTGCCGAACGCGGTGCTCTCGACGAGGGCTCGATACACGTGCTCTGGCCGCGTGGCCAGCGTCATCCCGATCAGCAGGCCCGAGAGGTCGGCGTCCATGAGGGTGCAGCGGTTGCCGTTCCACCAGTCGAGTGCCAGCAGGCCGCTGGCGCCTGGAGAGAGACGGGCGGCACGTTCGCTGAGCACGTCGTGAATGGATTGGCCGCCGGCCTCCGCCTCTTCGCGATATGCCGCGGGAACCGCGTTCGCAACGAACCACGCGAAGATGTCTCCGACAGCCGACTGCCCAGCCTCGTATCCGTGGTACCCCGGCGCGATCCCGTCTTCGACGACCCCGGCGACCCCCGGCACCTGCGCCTCGCGCCCGGCCATCATGAGATGACACGTGGAGGTGCCCATGATGAGGAAGAGAGGACCAGGCCCGGCGATCCCCGCCCCGAGCACGGCGGCATGCGCATCGATGATTGGGGCGGCGACCGTCGTGCCGGCGGGCAGACCGAGCCGGTGGGCCCAGTCGGCGCTCAGCCCGCCGAGCCGGCTTCCAGGGGCCACGACCGGGCCCTGCGCCTTTTGCTCGTAGAGCCCGGCCAGCCGCGGATCCAGCGTGCGGAGGAATTCGGGTGAGGGGTTTCCGTCCCGCTTGTGCCACAGCCCCTTGAACCCGGCGGCGCATGCGTTGCGCGCCCGCACGCCGGTCAACTGCCACGCGATCCAGTCACCACCTTCGATGAAGTGTGCCGCGGCATCGTAAAGGTGTGGGGCTTCATCGGCAACCTGCCAGGCTTTCGGGAGCAGCCACTCGGACGAGATGCGCCCTCCGTATCGTCCGAGCCACCTCTCGCCGCGCTCCCTTGCCACATCGTTGATGCGCTCAGCCTCCGGCTGCGCGGCGTGGTGCTTCCATAGCTTCGGCCAGGTATGCGGGTGGCTCGAGAAACCGGCAAGCCTGCAGAGGGGGGTGCCCTCCGCATCCGTGGGCAGCACGGTGGATGCCGTGAAGTCGATGCCAATCCCGACCACGAGCGCCGGATCGACGCCCGCCTGGACGATAACGTCACGAACGGTCGCCTCCAGCCCCGACAGCCAGTCCCCCGGGTCCTGCAGCGCCCATTCCGCGCCCAGGGATTCGGTTGAGCCCGGTAGCCGCTGGTCGATGACGCCGTGCTCGTAGCGGTGCACGGAGGTGGCGCGCAGTTCTCCGGTCGCCGTATCGACCAGCACGGCGCGTACGGACTCTGTGCCGAAATCAAGACCGAGGGCGCAGGTGGTCATGGGTGAGCTAGATTAACTCCCAACGCCCAACTCCCAACGCCCAACGCCCAACGCCCAACT
>Ga0183260_10001088_pt1 | contig 23122 bp, 21 predicted proteins | sample AntDrymUQ4972206_2_FD_129768 | JGI IMG/M metagenome (GOLD analysis project Ga0183260, IMG submission 129768) | Polar desert sand microbial communities from Dry Valleys, Antarctica - metaG UQ497 (22.06) (version 2) (version 2) | ecosystem: Environmental > Terrestrial > Soil > Desert | place... | reverse complement strand
TGGCCGCACCCGAACTCATGACCGGTTCAGGAGGTTCCAGGAGCGGGACGGACACGTGCTCGCCATCGCCCAGGCGTCCCGCAAGGTGGAGGCTGGTGGTGTCGGCGTCGCTGGTGAGTCCTCCAGCCACCTCGATCGCCGACATCAGCCGCGTTCCAGGTGGCAGGACGTATGTTCCGGGAGTCGCGACGGCGCCGTCGAGAAAGACGACGATGTCGCTGTCGATGCCGGGCGCGATGGTGACCTGACCCGGACGCATCCAGTCAAGCCACAGAAAGGTCGCGATCGCCACGAGACCGCCCGTGAGCGCGCTGAGCAAAATGACGCGCAGCCAGTGCCTGACGCTCATGGTTCGAACACCTTGACTGGAGCCTTCCAATCGAAACGAACTGGAATGTCGACTGCGCGGGGGAGTTCGTGTTGACAATGACTGCGAATTGTGGGCAATGATACCCGTATTCTGACCTGTTGCGTGCGTTGTCAAAGGCTGATTGTCAAGTTCGCCCCTGGAGCGCCGTCATGTTCAGTAGCGTGTCAAGCACTCGTTGACATGGCCACACACGCAGGGTCGTCATTCTTCCGCTTCGCGTCAGAATGACGCTCAACTGGGGTATCAGTCCGGACCTGACACGGAACTGGCAGGCGACGGTCTCCGGGACATCACTGACTGTTTGCACATCGCAACGGGTTTGCCCACAGTGGCCAGTCGTAGCGTACGTACAATGCCAGGATGGCCTCGAACGTGCGAGAATAGGGCTTCAGTTGCGTGCTTCGTGACGAACGAACCCCGGATGGGGTAGGATTAACCGTCTCATTTACGGAGTGTACCGAAGGAAACCGTGACCTTCGGACTATCCAGGAACGGAGGGGTTCTCGGATGTCTCACAACACCATCGATCAGTTGGTTGACCAACTGAAGAACGGGCAAATCAGCCGACGTGGATTTGTCCGCCGAGCGACGGCGCTCGGCGTTTCTGCTTCGGCCGCCGGCATTTTGGCCAAAGGCGTTGTCGCGCAGGACTCGACGCCCGGGGCATCGCCAGCAGCCACGTTCGAGCCGCAGACCTCGATCACCCGCGAGGAATATGGAGCCGCGGTCGAGGAAGAGTTCCAGTTCAGTGAACCGGAAAACATGGGCGGCGATGTCATCGTCGTCGGCACAGCGGACATCGGCACACTCAACACCACACTCTCCACCGATGTCTATTCGGGCTGGATCACCGGCATGCTGTTCGACGGTCTCGTCGGCGGCAGCATCATCGACGGCACCGACGTTCCGGGCCTGGCCGACTACTGGGATATCGCCGAAGACGGCGTGACCTACACGTTCTACCTCAACCAGAACGCCATGTTCCACGATGGGACACCGGTGACCGCGGCCGATGTCGAGTTCACCTTCCAGTCAGTCCTCGCCGAGGACAGCCTCAGCGTCCGTCAGGGCACGGTCGCGTCGACATTGCGAGAACTCGTGGTCGTTGACGACTACACCGTGCAACTCATCGCCCTGGCCCCCTCCGCGACATTCGTCAGTGACGCAGCCGGCCAGTTCGGGATTCTGCCGAAGCACATTTGGGAAAGTGTCCCATTCGCCGAGTTCGGCGCCGATCCCGGAACCACCGGTCAGGATCCAACCCGCGTCATCGGCTCTGGTCCATTCAAGTTCGTCGAATGGGTACCGAACGATCACGTCACGGTCGAACGGAACGCGGATTACTGGGACCAGAACAACGTCCCGTACGTCGATCGCTTCATTTACCGCGTCGTCGCCGATACCAACACTGCGGTGCAATCGGTGATCACCGGCGAATCGGACATTGTGGAAGTGCCGTTCACCCAGGCCAACTCGCTGCGGGAATCGAACCCGGAACTCAACATCGTCAACTACGACACGACGTCGATGAACTATTACCACGTGAATCAGGACGAGTCGCGGGAGACATTGTTCCTTGATCCCCGCGTGCGCCAGGCGCTGCAGTACGCGCTCGACCGCGAGTTGATTGCAAACACCGTCTATCAGGGCTTCGCGATCCAGGCGGACGGTACGCAGCCCGTCCTTTCGCAGGCCTATGCTCCCGAACGAACCAACACCATCTACAACTTCGACCCGGACATGGCTCGTTCGCTGCTCGATGAAGCAGGCTGGGTTCCCGGCGATGACGGAATCCGTGTGATGGGCGACCAACGGTTCAGCTTCGAGTGCATTTATACGGAGGGTCTCGCAACCTACGCCCAGCAGATTCCGTACATGCAGCAAGCGTGGCGCGAAGTCGGAGTCGAGATGGTTCCGGCGGCCATCCCGTTCCAGACTCTCCTCGACGAGACCGACAATGGCACCTACCAGATGACGGTTCAGGGCTTCCAGTGGAGTTTCGATGGCGCGCAGATCGCAATGTACGGTTGCGAGTTCACCCCGCCGTCTGGTTTCAACTCGATGCGTTACTGCAATGAGGAGTTCGATCGCCTCGAAACCGCGGCGATCACCGAACTCGATCACGAGGCGCGAATCGACCTCCTGATCGAAGCCTCGAACATTGTCAACGATGAGGTCGCCACCGGCATCATCGTCTTCCGCCAGAACATCGTCGCGTCTCGCCAAGGATTGAACAACTACGTGCCGAGCGGGTACGCCGGCGTGATCGTTGGCTCGATCGGCAAAATGTGGATCAGCGAGTCCTAGTCAATTCGCACATGCACCTGGAGACGTTCGGGGCGTGAGCATCAAAAACCCGGTCCGCCAAGGCGGACCGGGTTTTTGGCGCCCGGTGCGCGTCGCACAAGATGGTTAGTGCATCGATTCTTCCTCATGGAAGACAAGAAGTCTCCTCGTTCCTCGGAATACAATGGTTTCGCAAGCGTCGCACGTAAATCCAGCCAGCAGCAAACCCGTAGAACTCATCGTTGCGCCGCCGATCGGGCCAATTCAAGTGCGGCGCAATCCGCGATGTTGTATGCTGGGCACACCAACCAGTCTTGCTCGGTGAACAACATTGAGTGCATGGCGCCGGGAGCAGCCGAAAGGGTCTCATCCATGACGCAGTACATCATTCGCCGGTTGCTCGGCATGGTGCCCCTGATTCTTGGAATCTCGTTCATCGTCTATGCGTTGTTGAACCTTGTTCCAGGGAGTCCGGCCGATCAAATCGAGCGCAGCCCGACAATGAGACCGGAAGATTTCGAGCGAATTCAGGAAAACATGGGTCTCAACGATCCCTGGTTCTTCCGGTACTTCACCTGGTTGGGCAACGCACTTCAAGGCGACTTCGGGAACAGCTATATCAATTATGCGCCAGTTGAATTTCTCTTGCGATCCGCCCTGCCCAATACGTTGATTTTGGCGGCAACTTCTCTTGCGATCGCGGTGATTGTGTCCGTACCGCTTGGGGTGTTTTGCGCGGTCAACCGGAATTCGCTATTCGATCGCATCGTCAACATCATCGCAACCGCATTCAGTTCCATTCCCACTGTTTGGCTGGGTTTGATGATGATCGTCGTGTTCGCGGTCAAGTTCCAGGAATGGGGCATCCCATCGCTGCCGACAAGTGGCGTTCGGAACCTGCGCGAGCCCGACGGATTGCTCATCAGGATCGAGCACCTGATCATGCCGGCGATGGCGATCGCCTTGCTCAGCCTGGCCGATTTGACCCGGTATATCCGATCCCAAATGCTTGAAGTCGTCCGCCTCGACTATGTGCGAACCGCCCAGGCAAAAGGGTTGAAAAGCCGGTCGGTGTTGATGGGTCACGCTTTTCGGAACGCGATACTGCCGCTGGTGACGCTGGTCGGATTGTCGATTCCCGGTTTGTTCGGCGGCGCCTTGATTATCGAGAATGTATTCGGCTATCCGGGTGTCGGGCAACTCACGGTGCAATCCTTGCAAGCCAGCGATTATTCAGTGGCGATGGCGTGCGTGATGATGCTCGCGATCCTGACCGTGATCGGCAACCTGATCGCGGACATCCTGTACGGCGTTCTCGACCCTCGCGTGCGATACGATTAGCGACGACCTGGGAGCGTTCAACGTCGAACGCCTGGAAATTGAGGACTCGTCATGTCAATGCAGGAAAGCAGCACATCGATCGGCGCAGATACCGGAAAGTTGGCCTCGGCGGCGGATTCCTCCACCAAGCGGGGACCCGGTGCCGCGATCGTTGTCGATCGATCCAAACTGATCTCGACACCAGGTTTCTATCGTCGCGCATGGCGGACCCTGCGACACGACAAGGTTGCAATGTCGTCGTTGGTCCTGAGCGCCATGCTGGTCGTTTTTTCGTTCGGGGCGCCTGTTGTATCGGCGATCACAGGGCAGAACTACGCGATGGGCGATCTCACCAATTACCTCGTACCCTGGCTGCAGACCTGGGAGCATCCGCTCGGGACCGATCCGAACGGACGCGACATTCTCGTGCGTCTCGCCTATGGCGGCCGCGTTTCGATGACAGTCGCGATCCTGGCACTGGGTGTCGCACTGCTGATCGGGTTGACTCTCGGCGCCATCTCCGGGTTTTACGGCGGACTGATCGATTCCACGATCATGCGATTCGTCGATGTCATTCTTTCGATCCCGACGATCGCCCTCTTGCTCTTGATGTCAGTCTTGTGGAGACCAGGACCTGTCGGCTTGGCGGTTATCATCGCCCTCCTCGGCTGGACGGGGCTGGCGCGCCTGGTGCGGGGCGAGGTGCTCTCGATCAGGAGCCGGGACTACGTCGATGCCGCAAGAGTGCTCGGCGCTTCGAACCGAACGATCATCGTCCGCCATATCTTTCCCAACGTGATGTCGCTTGTAATTGTCTGGGCCTCGCTCGCCCTCCCCAGCTTGATCATCGCCGAAGCGACGCTCAGCTACCTTGGATTCGGCGTGCGGATTCCGACACCATCATGGGGCAACATGCTTCAGGAAGCCTATGCGTTCATACGATTGTCATGGACATATGCGTTCCTGCCGGGATTGTTCATCTTCCTCTCCGCGCTTGCCTTCAACCTGCTCGGAATCGGTTTGCGCGACGCGCTCGATCCACGACTGAACAATTAGGGTAAACTTCAGACTGGGTTCCAGCAACACGGCCGGACATACGCAGACAGAGTCGGCGTGGGTTGGCTGAGTGTTGTGCCCGCTAGTCCGCTCCTGCGAACCGTTGCCATAACGATTGCTTTCTACTGAGGAGGTTTTGAGCCCGTGCGGACATGCCCGAATTGCGGACACCAAAACGGCGAGAACGATCGGTTCTGCAGCAATTGCGGCGCGCCACTTGCCACCGCTCAAAGCGAGCAGGAGCCCGTCTCGGCGACACCTCCGACATCAACGCCGAGCGGTATGCCCTCACCTGTCAGTTTCGACGTGCCGCCAGGAGCCTCGGTGGAAGACGAGTGGCGGATGTCCAGTCTTGGGCCGCCACCATCGAAGAAGCGCCCGCTCTGGCTGTGGATTGTGATTGCACTGATTGGATTGTGCCTGCTGACGTGCGTTGGGCTGATCGGGTTCGGGCTGACCGATACCGGCCAGCGGTTCTTCGAGGATCTCGCGACCGAAGCCGCCAACCAGGCCACCCAAGCCGCCGATTAGAGCGGGTGTCACAAAGGTTGACGATCTTGGCTGAAGACGGGCGGAGCAAGCTCCGCAGCCCTACCAAGACGGTAGGCGTCAACCATTTCGCGATCCACTCCAGAGCGGGTGTCACAAAGGTTGACGATCTTGGCGGAAGACGGGCGGAGCAAGCTCCGCAGCCCTACCAAGACCGTAGGCGTCAACCATTTCGCGATCCGCTCCAGAGCGCTGCACCGCGCTAGTCGCGGGGGCGGCGAGGACCACGGTCGTCGCGGAAACGGTCGCCTTCCGGGCGAGGGCGTCGCGGTCCGCGATCGTCGCGGGGGCGGGCCGGTTTCGGTTCCGGCATCACGCCGGTGATCGCCGCGCGCCGGGAAAGGCTGACCTTGCCGCTCGGCGCCACCTCGGTAACCATCACCGTGATCTCATCGCCGAGATTGGCGACATCCTCGACGCGCTCGACGCGGATCGCCGGATCGTCCGACATTTCCGAGATGTGGACCAGACCGTCTCGTCCTGGAACCAGTTCGACAAAGGCGCCGTACGGCATGATGCTGACGATTTTGCCGGTGTAGACCTCGCCGCGCTCGATCTTGATCTCTTCGGTAAGACCGAGAATCTTGGCCTTGGCGCGCTCAACACCCTCCGGATTGGAACCGGCGATCGAGACCGTGCCGTCGTCCTGGATGTCGATCTTGGCGCCGGTCTCTTCCTGGATTGAGCGAATCATCTTGCCGCCTGGGCCAATCACGGCCCCGATCTTGGCGGTGTCGATCTTGATCCGGTGGACCTGCGGCGCAAACTTCGACATTTCCTCTCGCGGGGCGGAAATGGCCTCGAGCATCTTGCCGAGGATGTGGGCGCGGCCTTCGTGGGCCTGGCCCAGGGCCTGGCGCATGACCTCGATCGTGATGCCCTTGACCTTGATATCCATCTGGATCGCGGTCACGCCGTTGGCGGTGCCGGCCACCTTGAAATCCATGTCGCCGAGCGCGTCTTCCATACCCTGGATGTCGCTGAGGACCGCGAACTTGCCGGTTTCAGTGTCGGTGATGAGACCCATCGCGATACCCGCGACGGGCGCCTCGATCTTCACGCCGGCATCCATCAAGGCCAGGCTCGATCCGCAGACGCTCGCCATCGAGGTCGAACCATTGGAGCTGACGATCTCGGAGACGAGTCTGAGGGTGTAAGGGAACTCCTCCGCATCGGGGATGACGTTGACCAGCGCGCCTTCCGCGAGCGAGCCGTGACCGATGTCGCGGCGGCTCGTGCCGCGCAAGCGACGAACTTCGCCGACGCTGTAAGGCGGGAAGTTGTAGTGGTGGATGTAGCGCTTGCTGGTTTCGGGGCTAATCGAGTCGAGCCGTTGTTCCTCGGCGGTCGAGCCCAGGGTCAGCACAGTCACCACCTGGGTCTGGCCGCGCGTGAAAATCGCCGAGCCATGGGCGCGCGGCAAGTAGCCGAGTTGAATCCAGATCGGTCGAATCTCGGTGTTGCTCCGACCGTCGGGGCGGATTCCCTCATCGAGGATGCCGCTACGAACCTCCGCCTTGAGCAGGCTCTCGTATGCCTCCTTGACGTCGACAGCCTTGTACTTCGGCTCTTCACCCTCGCCGGTCGCCGTGAGGTGGGCGACCGCGGCGGTCTGCAGCTCGTCGGTTTCTTCGAGTCGAATGACCTTGTTGGCGTTGCGAACCGCGGTTCGCAACTTGTCGCCGACATACGCTTCGAGGTCGCCCTTCAGCGCGGCGTCGGTGGCGGGTGGCGTGAACTCCCACTTCTCGACGTTGACCATGGCCGCGAGCTCGCGCTGGATTTCCACGATCTTGCGGATGTTTTCGTGGGCGAGTTCGATGCCCTTGAGCATGTGCTCTTCGGAAACCTGTTTCGCCTGCCCTTCGACCATCATGATCGCGTCTTCAGTGCCGGCGACGACCATGTCCAGCGTGCCATCGGACAGGTTGGCGAAGGTCGGGTTCACGACCAGCTCGCCATCGACGAGACCGATACGCACGGCGCCGACCGGTCCGTCGAACGGGATCGGCGACAACGTCAGTGCGGCCGAAGCGCCGATGACGGAGAGGATGTCCGGATCGTTTTCCTGGTCGGCGGAAAGCACGGTGGTCATGACCTGGACTTCGGCCCGGTAGCCCTTGGGGAACAGCGGTCGAATCGGGCGGTCGGTGAGGCGGGCGGCGAGGGTCGCGTTCTCGGTCGGTCGCCCCTCGCGTTTCGGGAAACCGCCCGGAATCTTGCCAGCGGCAAACATTCGCTCTTCATAGTCCACAGTCAGCGGGAAAAACCCAAGGTCTTCCTTCTGTTGCTTCTCGCCAACGACCGTCGTGAGGACGATCGAATCGCCGTACTGAACCGTCACGGCGCCCATCGCGAGACCGGCGATGCGCCCGATTTCCAGGGTCAGGGTCCGGCCGTTGATCTCGGTCGAAACGGATTTGATGTTGTCCAGGACGTTTTGAGGGATGGTCATGCGATCCTCCAGGGATACTGTGGGCGCCAGGTTCGTTATGTCGAACGGACATGGCTTCGGTGATGGGTCCTGGAAGATCAAGGTACTGGAGAAGATCGACACCGACGTCTCGATCTTCTCCAATGCCTCGATCGCTCCTACGCGACCCGGTGGTGCGGATGACTCCTTTCGCGGGTGCTGGATTCTCCGCCAGTCACAGCGACGCCCAGAACCTGATGGTCCTGGGCGCGCACGACGCTTTGAATCCTGCCGATTCGGACGCGGCCAATGGGGCGCCGCAGTCTACCTGCGCAGCCCGTGACGCGCGATCGTCGCGCGATACCGTTCGATGTCGCTTTCGCTGAGATAGGCAAGCAGGCGGCGGCGGCGGCCCACGAGTTTCAGCAGGCCACGTCGGGAATGATGATCCTGGCGATGGGATCGAAGGTGGGCGGTAAGCCCGGTGATGCGTTCGGTGAGCAGCGCGATTTGCACTTCCGGCGATCCGGTATCCGACTCGTGAACACGGGTCGCGGCGATGATGTCGTCTTTTTGTACTCGTTGCAACGCCATTGCGGCGGAGCCTCCTCGGGCCTGGTGCAGGCCATATTGTGGTCGTGACCGGGAGTAGCGCGCGTCGTAGGTCGCTGACGCCGCTGGTTCGTGAGTATATCACGCACGGCAATCGGCTCACAAACGTCGTGCGAGCGAAGCGGATTTGTGAGAGGTCGTCGGCCCCGGGTACCATGCTCAGGTTTGCAGACGGTTGTTGGTGGGAGTCAGGAGTGGGCGTGTCGGAATCAGTGTTGGGTGTGATCGGCGGCAGCGGACTCTACGACCTCCCCGGTCTGACCGGTGTGGAGGAGATCGAGATTGAGACGCCATTTGGGGCGCCGAGTTCACCAATCGTCACCGGGACAATTGGCGCGACCAGGCTCGCGTTCGTGGCGCGGCACGGTCGCGGCCACTTTCTCACCCCATCGGAAGTCCCCTACCGGGCCAACATCTACGCGCTGCGTTCGCTGGGCGCAACACACGTATTGAGCGTCAGTTCGGTCGGAAGTCTCCGTGAAGCATTGCCGCCGCTGACGGCGGCGATTCCCGATCAGATCATCGATCGCACGCTTGGACGGGAGCGCACGTTTTTCGATCGCGGCATCGTTGCCCACGTCGGAATCGCCGATCCGTTCTGCGAATCGTTTCGGCGGGAACTCCACCGGCTGGTCTCCGCGGTCACCGACAGAGTGGCGATGGGCGGCACGTACCTGTGTATCGAGGGTCCGCAATTCTCCACGCGCGCCGAATCGCACCATTACCGATCGTGGGGCGCCTCGGTGATCGGGATGACAGCGATGCCGGAAGCGCGACTTGCCCGCGAAGCCGGGCTGTGCTACGCAACCCTGGCGATGGTGACCGACTACGATGTGTGGCACGAGTCGGAAAGCCATGTAACCGTTGAGGTGGTGCAGCGCGTTCTGGCAGAGAACGCGCAAATTGGGCAACAGCTCATTCGGAACCTCGCGGAGCACGGGCTTCCGGTATGCGAGGAGTCTTGCGCCACGGCTCTGGAGGGAGCGATCATCACTGCGCCCGACCGGATATCCGATGAAGCGGCCGCCAGGGTCGAACTCTTCCTGCCTTGATGGTCGCGGCGCGGAAATGTGGAATCCCATGCACACACGATACCGGCCGACACTGAGACTCACCGAGTTTAACCTGCTGCTGCCGCCAGCCCTGCTGGCGATCGTCGGCATGCTGATGATCTTCCTGGTGCCGACCGGTCAGGTAGCGTGGGCCTGGAGCGACATCTGGGTCAGCCTGGGATTTGCCGGGGCCGTGCTTGGGATAAGCGTGACCTTCGGGATACGCGGGTTCCGCGGAGATCAGGCGATCCTGCCATTGACGGCGACGCTGGCGATCATCGGCTTGCTCATGATCCAGCGTCTTCACCCCGACCTCACGGCGCTCAACGCGGCGTACTCCTCCCTGGCGCAACGGCAATTGCTGTTCCTGATGCTCGGGTTGGCCGTACTCTGGCTTATCGTGATGCTGGCTGGCCCGTTTGGCGTGATGAATTGGCTCAAGCGCTACAAATACACGTGGCTATTGATAAGTCTCGCGTTGCAGGCAGCCACGTTCGCAATTGGAACGGGACCGCCGGGCAGCGGGGCAAAGCTGTGGATAGTAGTGGGGCCGATTCAGGTTCAACCCAGTGAAATCGTCAAAATCACGCTTGTGATCTTTCTCGCCGGGTATCTGGATGACAAGCGGGAGCTGCTCGGTTCGAGTTGGCGGATCGGTCGTGTATCGTTGCCGCCGATTCCGTACCTGATCCCGATGGGGCTGATGTGGGCGGCCTCACTCCTGACCCTGGTCGTGCTCAATGACCTTGGCGCCGCCCTCCTGTTCTTCGCGGTATTCCTGACCATGCTGTACCTGGCGAGTGGAAAACCAGTGTACGTGGTGGTCGGGCTGGTCTCGTTCGGCCTGGCCTGTTTCGGAGCGTGGAGGTCATTTTCGCGCGTGGAGGTGCGTGTCCAAAACTGGCTCAACCCGTGGCAGGATCCATTTGTGAGCGGATACCAACCGATCCAGTCCGACTTTGCATTCTCGAGCGGCGGCATCATCGGAACCGGGTTCGCCCAGGGCAATCCCTGGTACATTCCCGCCGTGGAAACCGACTACATCTTTTCGGCGATAGGTGAGGAGCTTGGGCTGCTGGGAACGCTGGCGGTGCTCGCGATGTTCTTCCTGTTGACGCTTCGCGGGTTCACGGTCGCGATGCGCGCGCAGGATGGGTTCGTGCAGCTTCTCGCTGCCGGTCTCACCTCGATCCTGGCATTCCAGACGATCATTATCGTGGGGGGAGTGGTGCGGATCATTCCGCTGACGGGAATTACGCTACCGTTCATATCCTACGGCGGGAGTTCATTGGTCAGCAATTTCGCACTGATAGGGTTGCTCTTGCACATATCCAGTTTGCCAAGGCGTGTTTAGAGCGGGTGTCACAAAGGTTGACGACCTTGGTGGAAGACGGGCGGAGCAAGCTCCGCAGCCCTACCACGCCGGTAGGCGTCAATCATTTCGCGATCCGCTCTAGTCCAGGGAGTCATTGTCGAATGTCCTTAGTCGTCTCGCTGGCGGGAATTTGCGCCATTGGGCTCCTTACCGCCGGTCTGGTGTTCAGCGATCGGATCAACGACACACAGTGGCTGCTCGCGTTGGGCGTCGCCTGGCTCCTGATGCTGGTCGTTACGCGCACAGCTCTGCCCATTCGTTTTCCCACGTTTAACCGAACGTTGATTCGAACGGCCATGGTGATCGCGACCGTATTCATCGTGATCAGCGCTCAACTCGTACGTATTCAGATCGTGGCGAGCGACGCGACCTTCAATCGAACGGCGGTGGCCCCGGACGGCGAAATCATGGGCAATCCACGGCTTGCCACAACCGAACTTTCGATGCGCCGCGGTGAGATATTCGATCGCCACGGGATCGCGATTGCGGAAACCGAGCAGCAGGGCGACATCTACGTTCGCACCTGGCCCGATCCATCGACTGCCTATGTCGCTGGATACTACTCACCACTGCTCTATGGTTCGGCGGGTCTGGAAGCGAGCTGGAACACCGAGCTGACGGGTGACTCAGGCAACGATCCTCTGGAGCGCGTGATCAACGATCTCCTGAATCGCCCGCAACAGGGAGCCGATCTTCGCCTGACGCTGGACAGCGCCTTGCAGCGGCAAGCAATGAATTTGTTGGGCGGTAGCACCGGTTCGGTTGTCGTGATGGATGTCGAGACGGGCGAGGTCCTTGTCTTCGCCAGCAATCCGAACTTCGATCCGAACCAGCTTTTTACGCCAACCACTGCCGCCAACGATGCGGCCGCCATGTATTGGCAAAGCCTGGTGGAGAATCCCTCGGCGCCGCTCGTGCTTCGGTCCAATCTCGGTCTCTTCACCCCCGGTTCGACCTTCAAAACCGTAACCTCCGCGATCGGGATCGAACTCGGTGTGATCGAACCCGACGATGTTTATGAAGACAACGGCCAGATCACGATCGACGGTCGGATGTTGGTAGAAAACAACCGGCCCGACGAGACGCGCGATCTCTGGACGGTGCGAGAAGCAGTCGCCTGGTCGCTCAACGTTGTATTCGCGCAAATTGGCCTGGATATCGGCGCCGATGATTTCTGGTCGGCTGGGCAGGACGTTGGGTTCGGCCAACAGATACCGTTCGATCTGCCGGTGGCGGAAAGCCAGCTCGCAAGCGGCCGCGAGTATCTCGACAGCGACAATGCGCTGGCCGACACGGCCTTTGGCCAGGGAGAGCTGCTCGTCACTCCCTTGTTCATGTGCATGCTGACATCGATGTATGTCAACGATGGCGAGATGATGCAGCCGTATCTCGTCGACCAGGTGGTGAATGAGAACGGGAAAGTGACGCAATCAACACATTCCCAAGTCTGGAATAGTCCGATTTCTTCGCAAGCCGCCTCCGAGGTCGAGGAGATGATGATTGGCGCTGTAAACAATGGATCCGTGGGGAGGGCACAGATCAACGGTTACACCGTTGGCGGGAAGACCGGCACGGCCGAGACCGGAGACGGGTCGGCCCACTCGTGGTTCATCGGGTTCATCGGCAATGAACAACCCCGATACGCCGTGGCGGTGGTGCTCGAAGGCGGCAGCGGCGGCCTGGTGAGCGCGGTCACAATCGGTCGGGACATCCTCTATGGCGCGATCATCGCCCCGGCGCCATCCGACTGACCGTACACCAGACGCTTTCCGGGCGCCGAGCGCGTGTACAACCACCTTTGAATAAGCTCAAAACATGGAGAAATCAGCGTCATTCTGGTAAAATTAGGCATGGTTCGAACGGCTCGGGGCGTCTCTCGAAAGGCGCGTTATCAACGATTTCACGCTCACGTTTCCCGAGTCGTCCGCGAACTGCCGGAGGATGTGCAGCATCTGATCCAGAACGTCGCCATCGTCGTCGAGGAAGAACCGCTCGCCGAACATTTCGACGACACGGACCTTGAGCAGGGCGATGAGTTGTTCGGGCTCTATCAGGGCATTCCACTTACCGATCGCGGCTCCTCCTACTCGCTTGTGACACCCGACCGAATCGTTATTTTCGCCGGTCCGCTGGAACGGGCGTGCGGCACACGCCGCGAGTTCGAAGAGCAGATTCGGATCACGGTGCTCCACGAACTTGGGCACCACCTCGGCTTCGATGAAGATGGACTCGACGTGTTAGGGCTCTCGTGAACAACCTGAATCGCCGCGGCGTCACGCAAACCAGGAATGCTGAACCTCAAGAGGTTTCGGGCGTGCTCGAAACGCTGGCGGCCGGCATCTCCTTGGTCGTGACGCGACCGTATCTGTTTGTCCTTCCACTCCTGGTGGATATCTGGACCTGGCTCGGTGTGCAAATCTACCCGACAGCGCTGATCGAGCCCCTGCAGGAAGTGATGATCGAGCAAGGTGGACGAAACGGTCCGGCAGCGGCCGAGGAACTGGGCCGGTTGGGCGAACGGCTCCGGATCAATGACACGGTCGCCAGCCTCACGCCGTCGGTGTTTTCCGGACTACCCAGCGATTCGTTCCTGAACTCACTGATCGGCTTGCTCGCTTCGCCGGTGTCCGAGGGGATCGATCGCTCGACGATGTACGCGGATTGGGGTGAAGGATTGGGTCGGCAATTCGACCCAGCCAACTGGTACAACGTACTCGGACTCGGGGTGCTGCTGTTTACGGTCGCCACGCTCTTGCTGGCCCTGTTCAAGGCCCCCTTGGCGAATGCAGTGCGCGGCGGTGATTTCACAATCGGCTCGCTCGCGCACGATGTGCTCTTCGGTTGGTTGCGGATTCTGGGGTTGCTGGCGATCGCGATCGTCGGATTGGTGGCGATCAGCATTCCGTTGCTGGCGGTGGCGGTCGTCGTCGCCTTGTTCGGCGTCAACCTTGTCGCGCTGGTGTCGTTGGCGTTGTTCGTGTTTGGCAGCATCGGCGCGTTGTACACCTACTTCCTGCTCGACGCCATATTCATTTACCGGGTCGGTCCGATTCGGGGCGCAAGGATGAGCTATGCAGTGGCCCGACACAACTTTGCCCAGAGCTGGCGGTTTGCCGGAGCATCGCTCTTGATTGCTACTGGCGTCCTTCACGTTTGGGGCGTACTCGTCGAAAACCCACCGGGCATCGTCTTTGCCCTGGTCGCCAACGCCGTTCTTGGAACTGGACTCTCAATTGCCAGCATGATGTTTTTTCACGATCGGGCTCGATTGCCCAGACCAACGTTGAGCGCTCGATCGTTCCGGCCCGCGAGGTCGGCTTAGTCACATCGTCACCATCATCGCCAAGGAGAAATCGCAATGGCAGTTGCCACCCCAAACAGAACGAGGCGGAAGCCAGAAACCGGCCCTGCTTATGGCGCCGACCAGATTCAGGTGCTGGAAGGGTTGGAGGCCGTTCGCAAGCGGCCCGGCATGTACATCGGCAGCACCGACCAACGAGGTCTCCATCACCTCATTCGTGAGCTCATGGACAACTCGGTCGACGAGGCGCTGGCCGGGATTTGTGATCACATTGTCTGCACCATTGGCGCAGACAATGTGATCACCGTTCAGGACAACGGTCGTGGCATTCCTGTGGGTAAGCATTCCAAGATGCAGAAGTCCGCGCTCGAGGTGGTGATGACCACCTTGCACGCCGGTGGCAAATTCGGCGGCGGCGGCTACAAGGTTTCGGGTGGCCTCCATGGTGTCGGCGCCTCCGTCGTCAACGCCCTCGCCGAATGGACAGTGGTCGAGGTCGTACCGCTCAACGACAACCGGATTTACCGACAGGAATACGACCGCGGCGTGCCGCGGGGTCCGGTCAAGGTTGTGGGCAAGGTTGAGGATGGCCGCCATGGCACGACAACCAGTTTCCTGGCCGACACGGAGATTTTCACCGGCGGGCACGATTACAACTTCGAGGCTATCGTCCAGTGGTTCCGGGAGTCGGCCTACCTGACCAAAGGGCTGACGCTGACGATCGACGATCAACGCATCGACCAGGAGATGACGTTCTACTTCGAAGGCGGCATTGTGTCGTTCGTGCGGCATCTCAACCGTCATCGCAACGTGATTCACGATCGTCCGTTCTATGTCTCCAAGGAGACGACCGCCGGTGTCGTGGAAGTTGCCCTTCAGTACAACGACACGTTCGGCGAATCGACACACACGTACGTCAACAACATCCACACCATCGATGGCGGCACACATCTCTCGGGGTTCAAGTCGGCGCTGACGCGGACGATCAACGACTACGCCAAGAAAAACGGCCACATGAAGGGCGAAGAAGCGCTCTCCGGCGACGATGTGCGCGAGGGGCTGACCGCGATCGTCTCGGTCAAGCTGGAGGATCCTCAGTTCGAGGGACAGACCAAAGGCAAGCTAGGCAGCCCGGAAATGGCTGGAGCCGTGCAATCGGTCGTGAACGAAGCATTGGGCGCCTACCTGGAAGAAAACCCCCAGATCGCCCGCCGGGTGATCGAGAAGTGCCTCAACGCCGCCCGGGCCCGCGAAGCGGCACGCAAGGCGCGGGAACTGGTCCAGCGCAAGGGTGGCCTGGATAACTTCAGCCTGCCTGGCAAACTCGCGGACTGTTCGGAGCGCGACCCGGCGCGGTCCGAGATTTTCATCGTCGAGGGCGACTCTGCCGGTGGCTCCGCCAAGCAGGGCCGGGATCGCCGATTCCAGGCAATCCTGCCGATTCGCGGCAAGATCCTGAACGTGGAGAAGGCGCGACTCGACAAGATGCTCCAGAACAACGAGATTCGAACGCTCGTGACCGCGCTCGGCACCTCGATCGGCGAGCAGTTCGATATTTCGAAGCTGCGCTACAACCGCGTCATCATCATGACCGATGCCGATGTCGATGGCGCCCACATCCGCACCTTGCTTCTGACGTTCTTCTATCGACATCTGGAGCAGTTGATCATCAATGGGCACGTGTATGCCGCACAGCCGCCCTTGTACCGCATCAAGCGCGGCAAGGACGAAGCGTGGGTGTACTCCGATGCCGAACTCAACGCGAATCTCAAGGCCAATGGCGAAAAGGCCGACATTCAGCGATACAAGGGTCTCGGCGAGATGAATCCGGATCAACTTTGGGACACGACCATGGACCCTGCTCACCGCACCCTCGTTCAGGTCACGATTGACGACGCCGTCCATGCCGACGAGACGTTCGACATGCTCATGGGGGCCGCTGTGCCGCCTCGCAAGAAGTACATTCTCACGCACGCGCGCGATGTCCAGAATCTCGACCTGTAGATCGAACTGGAGGATCGCCCATGACCAGCAGGATTGCCGTTGACGCCATGGGCGGTGACCATGGGCCATCCGTCATCGTCGAAGGGGCCGTCGCTGGGGGCAGAGCCCGCAATGCCAGGGTGCTGCTCGTTGGCAAGTCTTCAGAGATCGAAGCGGCGCTCGAGGGGATCGACCAAACTGGTGTCGAGATCGAAATTGTCGAAGCCACCGACACGATCGCGATGGACGATCACCCGGCTCAGGCTGTGCGACGCAAGCCCCAAAGCAGCATCATCGTCGCCCTTCGCCTGATTGCCGATGGGCGCGCCGACGCCATGATCTCCGCCGGAAACAGCGGAGCGGTGATGGCCGGGGCGTTGTTGGTGCTGGGCAGGGTCAAGGGCATCGAGCGTCCCGCAATCGCCTCGTACATGCCAACTGCCACGGGCAACACGCTGCTGCTGGACCTGGGAGCGGTGACCGATCCCAAACCGTCGAACATGGTGCAGTTTGCGGAAATGGGCCAGGTCTACGTGGAGCGCATCATGAATGTGAAGAACCCGACGATCGGCCTCTTGAGCAACGGAGAGGAGCCCACCAAGGGAAATGCCCTCGTGCAACAGGTTCATCCGTTGCTGGCGGCAAGGAGCGACCTCAACTTCGTCGGCAATGTCGAAGGCAAGGACGTGGCGATGGGTACGGTCGATATCGTCGTCACCGATGGATTCACCGGCAATGTTGCCCTGAAGACGGCGGAAGGTATCGCGAGTTTGTTGACCGATATCCTTCGCAACGAGATTGCGGCCAGTCTTCCGCGAAAGCTCGCTGCGCTCGTTCTGCGCCCGGCCTTTCGCTCGATGCGCGCCCGGCTCGACTACGCCGAGATTGGCGGTGCTCCTATGCTGGGGGTGAATGGCGCGGTGATCATCTCGCACGGACGCTCATCGGCACGGGCGATCGAGAACGCGATGACGGTTGGCCACAGGGCCGCCGAGTTCGACCTGGCGGGAGGCATCGCCGAACGGGTGTCTCGTGTGCTCCCGTCAAGTGAAGGTCCGAAGATTCTTCCTTCGTCAGAATGACATCACTCTGGGTCGTCGGAATGACAACACGGGCGCACGGAGAACTGGCGGATTCGGACCAGACCAAAACGGGCGCACCTCAATGGGAGCGCCCGTTTTTCTTGCGGAATTGACGCGACTATCCGACGGCGCGCTTGAGCTGTGTTCCCGGTCGGAACACCGGGCTCTTGCGGGCGTCGATCGTGATCGGTTCGCCGGTTTGCGGGTTGCGGCCGGGCCGGGCAACCCGCTCGACCACCTTGAACGACCCGAATCCGCTGATCGTCACTTCATCGCCCTCGGCGAGCGTCGATTCGATTGCGGCAAACACCGCGTTCACGGCCTTCGCGCTGACTGTTTCATTCTGACTGGTGGCGGCCGCCACCTCTCGAACGAGATCTTGCTTGCGCACGTGTCTGAACCCCCTTTGTCAAAGTGCTTCCCGCGACGAGATGAAGCCTCTCACATTGCGATGAAATTAGTCGCTCGAGTCAGCTGACAGACGATCCCTCAATCGTCCGGCGCCTGCTCGAAACCCTGCTCCTGAAGTGTTGCAGCGAGTCGTCGCTGTCGGGCTGCCTCCAGAACCACGTGTGATCCTGCCACGCCAGCGTTGAGACTTTCAAGGTTTCGGGCTAGCGGAATGCGTACGTACGCGGTGGCAATGTCCAATATTGCCTGATTTGGACCGAATGCTTCACTTCCCACAACAATTGCGCATTGGTCACACCAATTCACTGAATCGTACGATGCGGCCCCGTTTGCGTCGGCAACGGCTATTAATGGCATACCGGTCAGGTACGTGGAGAGTTCGTCCCACGACAATTGGCGAAGGCTGACCAGGAAGTGAGCGCCCATCGCCGAGCGCACACACTTGGGATTGAAAGGATCCACCGAGTTTGGGGTAACGACGACTTCCGTAACGCCGGCGCCCGCCGCTGTGCGCAGCAATGTGCCGAGGTTGCCGGGATCGCGAACACCATCGGCGACGAGGATGAAATCGCGTTTCCAGACATCGTAGCGTGGCTCGGCGCTGACAGCGTCGATCGGAACGACCGCCACGAACCCCTGCGGATGTGGCACATCGGAGAGACTCGCCAGCACCTCGGGACTCACCAGCCGGACCGGGCAGCGGACATCGAGGTGGTCGATGAGAGCTCGGTCGTCCGGCACGTTCCTGACGTAGAGGATTGTGGGCGTGACTCCCGCCTCAAACATGTCAACGACCGCGCGCAGGCCCTCGACAAGGAACGCTCGCTCCTCTGCGCGCCCTTTACGCCGGAGGAGCGAGCGTGCTCGCTTGATATGCATATTGTGAATACTGGTGACGATTTCTGTCGGGTATCGATCCAAGATGCGGATTCCAAAGCCTAGAGCGGGTGTCACAAAGGTTGACGATCCTGGCGGAAGACGGGCGGAGCAAGCTCCGCAGCCCTACCAAGACGGTAGGCGTCAACCATTTCGCGATCCGCTCTAGGCGGTTGGCAGCGACTGTTTGGCGACAGTCGCCAGGGCCGCAAAAGTCTCTTCATCGCGCACGGCGAGATCGGCAAGAATCTTGCGGTCGACCGCAACGCCGGCGAGATGCAACCCTTGAATCAGCCTGCTGTAGGGAAGGCCATTGAGGCGGCTGGCGGCGTTGATTCGCTGTATCCACAACCGTCGCATGTCGCGCTTGCGATTGCGGCGGTCGCGATACGCGTACTGTAGCGAACGCATCATCGATTCGTGCGCTCGCTTATAGAGGCGGTTTCGCGTACCGCGGTGCCCCTTGACCTGAAGTAGTACCTTGCGATGCCGGCGATGCGCCGCCACGCCACGTTTGACTCGAGCCATGTTTGGTGTCCTGTTCCGCTAGCGGTCAGGCCGCCCGTGCGACCTCGTTAAACCGTTTTGCACTCATCCAGTCTTAGCCGTTCGGAAGCATCCGCTTGACGCGAGGTGTGGTCGCGGAACTCATGATCTGCATCCGGTCGAACTGGCGCTTCACACGAGGCGCCTTTTTTCGGCGAAGATGACTCTTCATGCCCTTGGCGTGCATGACCTTGCCGGTGGCGGTGATCTTGAACCGCTTCCGGGCCCCTTTATGCGTTTTGAGCTTCACCTTGTTGCCCATGGTTGACTTGATCCTCTCGTTCCGATCCAATCATTCGTTGCCGGGCCGGGGCCATATACATGGTCATCGTGCGGCCCTCCATCCGAGGAGTCTGCTCTACTGTGCCATGTTCCTGAAGTTGCAGCTGAAGTTGATCGAGCAGATCGCGACCGAGTTCCGGATGCGTGATCGAGCGACCCCGAAAGAGAACCGTCAGTTTCACCTTGTCGCCGCCATCGAGGAACCGCGCGGCCTGGCGGCCTTTGGTCTCAAGATCGGCCTTGCCAATCTTGGGCTCGACGCGAACTTCCTTGAGCTTGATTACATGTTGATTGCGACGTGACTCGCGCTCTTTTCGGCCTTGTTCATACCGAAATTTGCCATAGTCCATCAGTCGACAGACAGGGGGATTTGCATTGGGCGCGACCTCTACGAGGTCAAGCCCTTTCTCTCGCGCCATGTCGAGCGCGTCCCTGGTCTGGATGATGCCGATCTGTTCACCTTCGTCGTCGATTAGTCGAACCTCGCGCACACGAATTCGATCGTTTATGCGAGTTTGTGCTGGTCTGGAAATAGCTCGCCTCCTGAACCGCGGTCGTATCGCGCTGGACACACAAAAACGTCGGTGCGGAATGACCGACGACATGCCAGTAGCGACACGAAACAAGCCTACCACGAACCGGGCTCCCGGTTCAATTCACGTGTCCGCGGCTTTCCTCGGGTCGTCATCCTGGAGGGTGTGCCTGGCAAGCACCTCGCGCGTCGCAAGTTCATCTCGCTCAAGCTGGGCAATCAATGCTTCCACCGACTCGAAGTTGGCGTCTGGCCGGAGCCGTTGCACGAAGTCGCAATGCAACGTTTGACCGTAAATGTCCTGTGAGAAATCGAAGATGTTGGTCTCGATTTGACGGGCGCCGGTATTGAGGGCCGGTCGCGTGCCGATGTAGGTCATCGCCCATTTCGGGCGATTGGTCTCACCCAACGTCGCAAGCGAGGCGTAAATGCCGTCGGGCAAAGGCACGAGCAAGGGAGGCGGCTCGACATTCGCGGTTGGGAATCCGATCGTGCGGCCCACCTGTGCGCCGTAGATCACTTCGCCGGATATGCGATATGGATATCCGAGCAAGGTGTGCGCCAGCTCCGGTTCACCAGCCAGGATGTGCTCCCGAATCCTGCTGCTGCTGACAATTTGCCCGTCATGTTCCCGCCGGGGAACGGCATGAAGCGAAAACCCGGCCCGGGCGCCGATCTCGGAGAGACGGGCGACGTTGCCGCTCCGGTTGTGCCCGAGGGCGAAGTCCTCACCCACCCAAACCTCGACCGGATTGGCCGCGGCAACGAGTTCGGCGACGAAATGCTCCGGGGACTCCTGCCTTCGCTCGTCGGTGAAGGGCACGACGACGACCTGGCCAGCGCCGCTTGCCCAGAGATGTTCGAGCTTTTGCCGGGGCGTGTTGAGGCGGCCGCGAAACCGATCTGGCCGGATGATCTGGGCAGGATTCGGTTCGAAGGTCACGACCAGCAGCGGGAGTTCGAGCTGCGTAGCGCGCGCTGCCGCAAGACTGAGCAAGTGTCGATGTCCGAGATGGACACCATCGAACGTGCCGATCGAAACCACATGCGGTCCCGACGGCGCTTCTCGAAATGACCAATGCACTGTATTCGCCACGCTGATCCGCTACTCCGCCGCGATAACCTTGACGGGCCGAAGGGTTGATGTCGAGACGTCCATCGATCCGACGCCCAACCATCGACCATGAGCATCATACGTGCGAACGATTGCTGTGATGCCTTCCGCCACCTCGAGCACAATCGATTTGCCGTGACCCCAGTCGATGGATTGGGACGATCCAAGGACGACCGCCGACCGATCCTCCAGGACCTTGTCCGGCGGAAACGCAATCTGCTCCCAACCTCGGTGTTCGAGCGCGCGTTCCAGATCCTCAAGCGACATCGCGTCCGCCAGGGTGAACGGTCCCGTCCGAGTCCTCACAAGTCGGGCGAGGTGCGCGCCGGTCTCCACAGCATCGCCTATGTCACGCGCCAGCGCGCGAATATACGTTCCCTTGGCGCAGTCGACATCGATGCAGAGTTCCGGGGCCAACCACTCCACCACCTGCAGATCGTAGATCGTGACCTCGCGATCCGCTACGTCGATTTCGACGCCCTGCCTGGCAAACTCATAGAGTCGTTTGCCACCGACCTTGATCGCCGAATGCATGGGCGGTCGTTGCGCGATGTGTCCCCGGAACCTTGGCAATACCTGGTCGATCATGGCGAGGCTGAGTTCCGAGGGATCGCTTGTGGCGACGATCGCGCCATCGCCGTCGGCGCTGTCGGTGGTTACACCGAACTGGATCCAAGCGCGATAGCTCTTGGAAGAATCGGCAAGATACTCGACGGTCCGCGTCGCCTGGCCCACCGCCACCGGCAACACGCCTGTCGCGGCTGGATCCAATGTCCCTGCGTGACCGACTCGCTTCTCATCGACAATGCGGCGGACACGAGCGACCACGTCGTGGCTGGTCCAACCGGCAGGTTTGTCGATCACGACGTACCCGTGTTGAGTTGACTGACGATTCTGCCTGGTCATTTGTGTTCGGCGGGATCTGACGCGTCGATGGACCTGGCGGCCAGCTCGTCGACTCGCTTCACGAATCGTTCGCGTTCGGAAGCGTCACCCGTGATCGAACAACCGGCCGCACGAGGGTGTCCTCCGCCACCGAATTCGGCGGCGATCGCCGCAACATCGACCTCTGCCAACATGCTGCGCATGCTGACCCGCCAGCCGGTTTCGTTGGCGTAGAGGATCGCGGCGACGCGCGATCCCTCGGTGCCGACAAGGAAATTGACCATTCCCTCGGCTTCGATCGGCGAGGCTCCGCAGGAGTCGAATACTTCGGGCGTGAGCTCGGTGTAGATCAACTGACCGCTCCAGCGTATATTTCGCAAGGCGCGTTCCCAGAGACAGACAGACGATTTAGGCTTGAGCCGAAAGAGCGCGTCGACGATCGGGCCGGGGTTGGCCCCGGCATCGACCAGATCGGCGGCGGTCCGCATTGTCCTGGAGGTGGTGGATTCAGTACGCAACCCCAGAGTGTCGCCGTAGAGTCCCGCAAGCAGGCACTGCGCAATTTCCGGTGTCAGTTCCGAGCCCCAACTCGCCAGCACGTCGGTCACGACTTCGGATGCGGATGCGGCTCCCGGTTCGACGATGTTGATCGTGCCGAACAGGTCGTTGGTCACGTGGTGATCGATGTTCACGATTGGCACGGTCGCGCTGTTCACCCGTTCGGGATCGTCAGCGTAGAACCCGCCCAGACGTTTGCGATCGGCGCAGTCGATGAGGCAAATAGCGTCGTAGTCGGGGAGGTTCGCCTGATCGTACACGATCACCTCCTCGACGCCAGGCAGGAACGCCAGGTTTCCCGGAACCGCGTCGTCCGTGACCATCGGAATCGCGCGAATCCCCCTTTGCCGCAGGGCGTGCATCATCGCCAGTGGCGACGACAATCCATCGGCATCAACATTCTGGTGCGTGGGCATCAAGACGAGGGAAGCGCCAGATAGCAAGCGCAACGCGTCAGACGCCGCGGTCGCATCGAGTCTCCAGGTGCCGCCGCTCATGCCGGCTCACCTGAGCCGGTAG
>Ga0183260_10001087_pt1 | contig 23123 bp, 28 predicted proteins | sample AntDrymUQ4972206_2_FD_129768 | JGI IMG/M metagenome (GOLD analysis project Ga0183260, IMG submission 129768) | Polar desert sand microbial communities from Dry Valleys, Antarctica - metaG UQ497 (22.06) (version 2) (version 2) | ecosystem: Environmental > Terrestrial > Soil > Desert | place... | reverse complement strand
CGAATGGCTGAAGCGCAAGCGCGAGGGCGTGCTCGTCGACCATCGCCAGAACGCGCGCGGGAAGACGATCGCCTCGGTCTACTCGGTGCGCCCGAAGCCGGGCGCGCCGGTCTCGACGCCGCTTCGCTGGCACGAGCTCACCGAGAACGTGGTGCCGCGTCACTTCGGGATGCGCGAGGCGCTCGCCCGGGTCGAGCGGCACGGCGACCTCTTCGAGCCCGTGCTCGCCGGAGGCCAGGCACTCGGACGGGCCCTTCGAGAATTACGCTAGGCGGCGGCTGCTCCGCGCCGGCTTCTCCCTTGACGTTCGGACGGGCGGGCACGAGAGTCTCCGGTCATCAAGGAAAGGGAGGAACGGCAATGCCCGCCATCGCTGCACCGCTCGCGGCAGACAAGGTCGACGCCTGAGAGAGCTGGGCCACCGAGCTCAAGGGGCCGTGGAAGGCCGAGTTCGACGAGATGAATTCCCGACACGGCGTGACCGAGCACCGTGCTTACTTGCAGCCGATGCCCGACGGCAGCTTCCTCGTCCTCGCCGTCCACGAAGGTGAGGGCGCGGACGGATTCCTCGGGAGCCTCGCGTCATCGGACAACGAGTTCGACCAGTGGTTCGTGGGGCAGGTGGGCGAGCTGCACGGGATGGACCCGAGCGGCCCGATGCCGCCGGCGGCGGAGCGGAAGCTCTAGCCCGACCCGAGCCGGGGCTACCGGCCCGACGAGCCGCGGAGCGCGGGCAGACTCTCCCGATGGAGATCGGGACCTTCTCGTTTGCCGAGCTGCAGCCGCTTCCCGGCGAGCCGGCAGTCTCGCCCGAGCAGCGCCTGCGCGACCTGCTGGAGGAGGCAGAGCTCGCCGAGCAAGTGGGGCTCGACGTCTATGCGCTCGGTGAGCACCACCGCCCCGACTTCGCGGTCTCGGCTCCCGCGGTCGTCCTCGGCGCCGTGGCCGGACGCACGAAGCGCCTGCGCCTGTCGAGCGCCGTCACCGTGCTCAGCTCGGAGGATCCGGTGCGCGTCTTCCAGCAGTACGCCACGCTCGACCTGCTCTCGGGCGGCCGCGCCGAGATCATGGCCGGACGCGGCTCGTTCATCGAGTCGTTCCCGCTCTTCGGCTACGACCTGCGCGACTACGACGCGCTCTTCGCCGAGAAGCTCGAGCTGCTGCTCGCCCTGCGCGACCACGAGCGGATCACCTGGAGCGGCCGGTTCCGGCCGCGGCTCGACGATCAGCCGGTGTACCCGCGGCCGGTGCAGGAGCGGCTACCGGTCTGGATCGCGGTCGGGGGCAACCCCGAATCGGCGGTGCGGGCCGGCGTCCTCGACCTGCCGATGGCGCTCGCGATCATCGGTGGTCTGCCGGAGCGCTTCGTCCCGTTCGCGGAGCTCCAGCGCGAGGCGGCCCGGCGCGCCGGACACGCGCCGCCGCGCCTCTCGATCAACTCGCACGGCTACATCGCCCAGCGGTCGCAGGACGCGCTCGACGAGTCGTTCCCGTACGTCGAGCTCGCGATGAACGCGATCGGCCGCGAGCGCGGCTGGCCGCCGCTCTCTCGCGAGAGCTTCGACGCCGCCGCGACCCTCCGCGGCGCGAATTTCACCGGCAGCCCGCAGCAGGTCGTCGAGAAGATCCTCTTCCAGCACGAGCTCTTCGGCCACGACCGCTTCCTGCTCCAGTTCGGAATCGGCACGATGGCGCACGCGAAGACCATGCGCGCGATCGAGCTGCTCGGCACCGAAGTCGCGCCGGCCGTGCGGGCAGAGGTGGAGCGCAGGGCGGCGGCGTAGCCGGCTTCCTATTCCCGAGAAGCTCCGCCTCGACACGTCGGAGCACGCCCATCGCACACGACTCGGTTTGCTGCCGTGGAGCGGCTTGCCACGGGGGCTGAAGTCACGGCGTCGCGACTCCGTTGATCTCGGCGACGACGGGGAGCAGGCGTCGCACCTCCTCGGTCAACGTGTCGACCGCGTCCTCGTGCGAGACCAGTTCTGCCCAGTTCCAACTCCGGCGGATGTGGAATGCGAGGGCCGTCCCCTTCCCGTAGTGGTTCATGGAGTGCTTCACGAGCCACAAAGCGTCGTAATGCTTTGCGGCACGCGACCCCAGCTCGTCGACCTCCTCCCGCTGCCAGTAGGGCTTCGCGTCCGCGCTCTTCTTGTAGGCGGTCCGAACGTACACGACGACCTGATGGTCGTCGAGGCGACGAAGCGCCTTCTCGGCGTCGTACGTCCTCAGCCAGCTCTGCATCTTCTTCGCCTGAGCCATGCGCCAGCCGACGACGTTCAGCTCGAGCCTGTCAGCCGGGAGCTCGAGGGAGAGGTTGACCCGCTCCGGATGCTCCGTGGTGGTGAACGCGAACGGCACGGTCGAGTCCTTGCCGACGTGAACCGTGCCAAGCATTGCTCGCTCGCGCTCGGCGAGGCGCGAGAGGATCGTAGTCCACAGATCCCCGAGCGCCCGTGCAGGCGAGATGGCGGTTGTGCCCACCTGTCCTTCGATGAGTGCCGCAAGTGGATTCGTCGTATCTCACAGTCTATCACACAGTGTGTATGTGTGATACATTGTATTTCACAGATACCAAGGGAGTCATCGATGACCACAACAGCACTGCGCGCTCTCGCCCGCGAGCTCGCACCCCTGATCGCCGAGGAGCTCGGGCTCGAGGTACAGCCAGGGAGCCCGCGCCCACGCTCGCGTTACGACGAGCGAACGATCCTCGAGTTCCTGAGTCCGCTCCACCTCGGTGACACCGTCCTCGTCCGGGCCCGGAAGTTCTTCGACGAGCTCGCGCGCGAGGGTCGCATCGGGTCGCTCGAGCTGGTCGACCTCCTCGAGCTGAAAGGCCCAACCAGCATTCCGGCCAACCTCACGAATCCGCTCAAGAAACGCGCTGCAAAGCTCGGACTCGAGGTGCCGTGGGAGGAGAAGGCCGATCGCGAGGACCGAACGGTCTGGGTCGACCGTGACGGCATCGCCGAGCGGATGCTCCGGGCTATCGATGTGGAGATCGGGCGGCGTGGGCTCTGATCGCGAATCCGACACAGCACAGCTGCTGACCGGGCACGCGGTGACTGATCGAGGTCGTTGACTCTATGCGTCTCCGTCGTACGCCCCCATCTGCCGGCCGCTCGTCGATGGATCGGTTTCGCCGAGAGCGCCGGACGACGATCCGCGAGGGCTGGCGCGATTGGGCGATTCTCACCGCGATGCTCGCGGGTGCCGTTGTCGCGATCGCCGTCGCTGACAGCTGGGTCCGCGTCACGGCCGCGGCGGTGCTCGGGTTTCTCGCCGCGATCGCGCTCGTCATGTGGACTGCCGGAGGCCACGTCAGCAACCTCACGTGGTCATGGGGTGCTGAAGGCGAGCGCCGAACGGGAGCACTGCTCGAGAAACTGGGCGCGGAGTGGCGCGTGGAGCACGACATCGAGCACGATCGCGGCAACTGGGATCACGTCGTCGTCGGCCCTGGTGGGGTCTTCGTGATCGATTCGAAGACATATCACCGGCCAGCCGCGGTCGTCGGCGACGAGCTTCGTTGCGGACGGATCCGTACGAGTGGGGGAGTCTTTCGCGGCTCTGCGGTCAAACTCAAGAAGGCGCTTGAGCAACGCACCGGCTCGGCGACGTGGGTTCAAGCGGTCGTCGTCGTCCACGGCGACTTCTCGCAGTATGTGCTCGAGCACGAGAAGGTGACCTACGTCGCGGCCGACGGTTTCCTCGACTGGCTTCGTCGACAGCCGGATCGTCTCACCGAACGATCGCGTGCTGGCTTCGCTCAAGCGATCGTCGAGATCGCTCGCTCAGCGGCAGAAACAACATGTGGCTGAGCCGTCGATACGTACGCCACGCCCGACAGGTTCATCGGGCCGAGCTCAGTACGCTCGATACAGCCGATCTTCCACCGCACCCGCTTGACCGAGCCGCTCGACGACGCTGTCGTACTCGTCCGGTCGGAGCGTGATGTGCGAGTGCTCTCTGATCGAGTCCGCGAGACGTCGGTCGCCGACGGAAACGTCCGCGAGTCGAGGTGCGTCGGCGTAGGGAACCGACATGACCTCACGAACGTCCAGGAACCACTTGTCCCACGGGTTGTCACCGACGCCCTCGTAGACCGGCGAGAACGCCTCGACGATTCCAAAGACGCGGTCGTGGCCGAGCGAGGGCCAGCTTGTCGCCGACTGCGACTGACGGCCGGCGCGGGAAGCGCGGAAGTCGGAGAACTTGCGGGACGATCGTTTCGTCCATCGCTCCTGTTCCGCTCCCGAGCATCTTCAACCAGGTCTTCATGGGCTTCCAGCCGACACGGGCCGCGAAGTAGCGGCGGACGCGGACACGACGCCGGGCACGAGGGCCATCTCGTGCACCACCGCGTACCGCCACTCCCCGTGCCGACCGTCCGCATTCACCGCATCCACCCACCGCTGGGCCGCCTGCGCCTTGACCTCCTCCAGCGGATCGTGGCCCTTCGTCTCGAGGATCAGGTTGACGCCGTTCGTCAACCGGATCACGAAGTCGGGGATGCAGTCGTGCGACTGGCCGTCGTGGAGGTAGGGGATCGCGAACCCGAGGCCCTGGTTCTTCACGAACGCCGCCACCGCGTCGTGGGTGTCGATGTAGTACGCGGCTGACTGCTCCCACGTCTTCGTGTCGGCGACGACGTAGTTCAGGTGCGAGCGCGAGACCTCGAACACCGGTTTCGTCGTCCAGAACTCGACTTCCGCAGTCGAGCCCTCGCCGCGGCCCGACTCGTACCGCGGCACCTCGGGCGCCTCGCCCTGCGAGGCATCAGGGTGGATCGCCTCGACGAGGCGCTCGACCGCCCAGCCGTAGTACGGGGCGAGGAAGACGTCGATGGGTGACGCTCCGCCCGAGACCGCGACCTTCTCGCGCACGAAGCGCTGCACGAGCTCGAGCATCTGCGGGAAGAGCATGTGCGCCGGCACCTGGCACGTCTCCTGCGCTGCGTAGAGGCGCGTGAGCGCCCCGGCAAGCTCGAACTCGCGCTGCTGCAGCCGCACCTCGCCGCGCCACGTCGCGAGCCCTACCTTCTCCAGTCGTCCCGGTCCGTGCAGGGTCGGCCGGCCCGCGCTCGAGAGCTGCCCCGCCTTCATCACCGCCTCGTCGGGAACCTGCGTCGGATCGACTCGCACGGTCGCAATCGCGTTCCAGTCGACGGCAATCCGATTCCTGACCGCCTGCTGGTATCCCTCGACGCGCGGGAACCGGATCTCGTACGCCTGCTTCTCCGGGAGTGCGAGAACGTGCGACCGCTTCGTCTTGCGCGGCGGCGCCGACTTCGACTGCTTGAAGGGAATGACCTCGAACGGGACGCCGAGCACCTTTGCGATCTCCTCGGAGAGCTTGCCGTCCTCGCCGAGCTCGTAGCTCTGGCGCCGCAGGCCGCGCCCGACGACCTGCTCGCACAGGAGCTGTGACATGAACGGCCGCAGGCCGACGATGTGGGTCACCGTGTTGCAGTCCCAGCCTTCGGTGAGCATCCCGACCGAGACGATGCAGCGGATGTCCCGGCCGGGCGGGTGGATCGGCCGCTCGAGCTTCGCGGCGAGCGCCTCGAAGCCGTCGGGGAAGACGGCGCGCCCGACGGCGTCGGTCGGCCAGGCGAGCTTGCCGACCGTGGCGAGCGTGTGGCGCAGCCAGGCCTGCTCGTCGGCCTTTGCGCCCGAGCCCTCCGATTCCTCGACGACCTTCGAGTCGACGCGGATCGTGTTCGTGTTTCCGTCGACGTTGCGGAGCCGGGGCAGGTCGGCCGGAGGGATCCCCTCGGGAGACGCTCCCTCGGCCAGCCACTCGTACACCGTCTTCGCGAGTCGCGTGTTCTTGCAGACGAGGATGAACACGGGCGGACGCGACTCCTGCGCCGCCTCCCACTCCGCGGCGAGGTCGTCGCGCAGCTTGCCGAGGACGGTGATCGGGATCGCCGCGTGCTTCAGCACCGCATCGGGCTTCGGGCTCGCGCGCCGACCACCGCGCTCCCGGGGCGTCAGCCTCGCCATGATCGAGCGCCAGAGGTTGAACCACGCCGCCCGCTCTTCGCCCGTCGGGTCGGAGACGGCGAGCTGCGGGATCTTGACGAGCCCCGACTCGATCGCGTCGGTGAGCCCGAAGTCGCTCACCAACCACGGGAAGATCCGATTCGTGTCGCCGCCGGCGCGCGCGAGGTAGAACGGCGTCGCGGAGAGGTCGATCGCGACGTTGATCCCGCGCAGCCGGTTGATCCGGTCGAGCCCGTCCACCCAGACCGTCGCCTCCTGGACGAACTCCTCGACCGCGTCCTCGTCGAGCGCCTCCGCGTCCTCGACCGCGGTCTCCTCGTCGTCCGCCGCGACGATCCGGTACGCGTGGTGTGCCTCGTCGTTGAAGACGAGGATGTTCTGCTTGCCGCCCACCTCGCGGCCGAGCAAGCGGTTGAGAAGCGCCGTGTCGCTCTCGAGGTAGCGCGTCTCCTCGACGACGACCTCCGCCTTGACGGGTCGCCGATCCTCGACGATCCGCATCAATCCCTGATCCACCGCGAGCTCGAGTGCCTGCTCGGTCAGCACGCGACGGCCGCGCCCCGAGGTCGTCTTCGGCCCGAGCTGATACGTGAACCGAAAGAGCTCCGGCACGCCCCGCTTTTGCACCTTCGCGCCCGCGCTCATTCCCTTTCGCTCGAACTCGTGCCAGTTCTTGACGAGCACCCGCCCTCGCCGCAGCGTCGGCATCAGATGCGGCGGGACGAGGTCGCGCGTGCGATAGATCGACGCGTCGCCCGCGTTCGGGTCGAGCTCGCGAAGCCGGTTCCGGATGGTGACGTTCGGGCAGACGACGAGGACGACGTCCGAGAAGCGCGCATCGCCCTTCGCCTGCACCTTGTTGAGGATCGACCAGGCCGCGAGGAGCGCCATCACCGTCGTCTTCCCCGAGCCCGTCGCCATCTTGAGCGCGTAGCGACGGAACGCCCCGCCCGGCTCAGGCGCCACCTCGACTCCCTGGAGGAAGTCGCTGCGGGCCTCGGTCAGGAAGATCACCGTCTCTGCCGCCTCGCGCTGCGCGAAGAAGAGTGGCAGCTCGAGGTCGTCGCGGCTCCACCACTCGAGCAGCTCGAGCGTCGTCCGGGTCACGCCCGGATGGCCCTGCTCGCGCCATGCCTTGACCCGCTCGCGGATCAGCTCGACATGCTCGAGCGGCTGCCACTCGCCGCGCGTGAAGCCTTCCTCCGGCTCGGGCGCGCGCGGGTCGCGGTACCAGTAGCCCGGCGGTCGCCGTCCTGGACGGCGCTCCGCGACCCGTCCCTCCTCGATCCACCAATGCTCGGTCGGCTCGGCGAAGGGCAAGCAGAGGATCGGCGTCTCGACCTCGAAAGCGCTCACGGACATGTCTCCAAGAGGGGATTGTCAATTCTGACTACTGCTGCGACGATGGGTCTGTGCTCGCGACGACGCTTGACCCGGACGGTCGGCGTGTCGTCCTGACGCAGGAAGCGTGGGCTCACATCCGGGAGGGACACCCTCTGCTCGCGTCCAGGATGCGCGAGATCATGGCCGCGATCCGGGAGCCCACCCGGCGATTGCCCGGTCGTAGCGAGGTCGAGGAGTGGTACTTCACCGATGAGGCGCTGGAGCGCCTCTGGGTGCAGGTGGTCGTACACTACGAAGGAGGTGAGGGATGGATAGTCACCGCATTTCCCCGCGAATCGCCTCGAAGACGGTGAAGATCGGCGGGATCGTCTTCGACAACAACACCTACGACGCGAAGGGCGACGTGCTCTACGTGAACGTGGGCGATCCGGCGGACGCAGTCGACTGGATCGGGACCGCGGAAGGCGACGGAACCTCGCACGGCGCCGACGGCAGTCTGATCGGTTTGACGATCCTCAACGCCAGGCTGCGGCTCGAGCAGGACGGAAAGATCGAGCTCACGTTTCCAGAGCACACAGTCGCCGTCCGCGACCTCGGCGATCTGCTGAGCTAGCGTCACTCCGCCTCCGCGAGCTTCTTCACGACCAGGAGCTCGTTGCCGCGGTCGTCGATCACCTTCACGGCGACCTCGCCCGACGCGCCCTGCGTAAACGGCGCGCTCGTCGTGCCCGCGAGGTGATCCCACACCGTCGACGCCGCTCACGACTGCGTCTCGGAGATGGCTCATCGAGCCGGAGCGGTCGAGGACGAACGCGACGTGGAGGGCGTTCTTCGGCTGCTTGGGCTTGGGCATTCGGGCCTCCCTTGGTTGGTCACTCTGGGAGTCCGGGTCGGAGTGCTTGTTCCTTACGCCCAGGCCTCACGTCTGTGTCCGACTGAAGTCGGACACGAGAGCAGGTGTCCGAGTTCAGTCGGACACCGGAGGGCAGAGGCTCAGTCGCTTGCGGGCGGGCCGAGGAAGAGCTCGTCGACCTCGTCGAGCGGCTCCGGCTCGGCGCGGCTGTAGGAGACCATGGAGGGCTCGAAGAGCTTGTCGGCGCGGTACATCGGTGCCGCCGCGACGACCGGGCCGCCGCGCGGGGCGGTGAAGAACGCGCGCGAGCGGCCGAGGAGGGTGACGATCGCGTCCCAGACGCTGTCGGCGACCGGATCCGGGTCGAGGATCCCGCCCTCGAGCTGCTGGTAGTAGCGGCGCACCTTCGGTCGCGCCTCCTCCCGCAGATCGCACGCGCGGACGATCGCGTCGACGATGTCGTCCACGCGGAGGCGCTTCGCGACGCGGGCGCGCACGATCGGCGGGTCGTCGAGCGAGCGGACGAAGGCGAGCGCGTCGGGGGACGCGGCGCGCCGCACGTTTCGGACGAGGAACACCTCGAGGAGCGGCGCGAGCTCGTCGGCCCGCTCGCCCGCACGGCGGAGCGTCTCCTCGACGTCCACCGGCTCGCCGCGCGCGTACCGCTGCGCGAACTCGTCGAGCAACCTTTCGAGCTCGGCGCTCATGCCTCGAGCCATTCCCGGAGCTTCTGCTTGTTGCGGCTGATCGCCTGGTACACGGCGTTCGGCTTCTTCTCGAGTCGCTCGGCGATCTCGCCTGGCTCGAGCCCCTCGAGGTAGGAGAGCGCCGCGACCTCGCCGTCACCGGGAGGGAGCGTTGCGACGAACTGCTCGAGCGTGAGCTCGATCACGACCTCCTGCGTCTCGTCGGGGGCCGCGCCGTCGAGGTCGAAGAGCTCGCTCTCCTGCCAGCCCGGCTCGAACCAGCCCCTGCAGACCCAGCCGATCACGGAATGGACGACGACCCGGAACGGGAGCCTGCCGTCGCGGTGCCGGCCGGCCTTGAGCTCCTTCCAGAGCCGCTCGCACACGGCCTGCGCGACGTCCTCGCCCACCGACCCGCGCATCCGGGCGACGCAGATGCCGCGGATCGTCTCGACCCAGCCTGCGAGCAGGAGGTCGATCTCCCCGGTCTCCAGCAGTCGTTTGTCTTCGGCATCCCGTGCATCACGCATCGAGATGTGAGTCACCTCGGACACGCGCCGATCTTATGACGCGTGGCCGCGCCGCTACGCGTCGGCGCCGCCGGGCACGACGACCACCTCGATGTTCTCTCGTCGTGCAGTCCGCGCCAGCGCACGGTCGGAGGTGGCGATCGTTCCATCGGGGAAGGCTGTCGCAAGCACGAAGCAGTCCCCGAGCGAGACGTCGTTGGTGCGCCGGCGGTAGTGCCGAGCGCGGAGCGATCCAGCCCGAGCGGCGATCTCGGAAGTCGGTGCGATGTACTCGACCGAGACCCCGAGAACGCCCTGCACGGTCTCCGCGATCGCGGGGGCCGCCCAGCCGTGAACACGCTCGAGCACATCGGCGATCTCCGCGAGAGTCACGGTGGATACCGCCGTCGGGGCGGCGCCGATCGCTATCGCGATGCGGTGTGCATGCGGCTCGTCGCGGAGGAGCGCGATCAGCGGAGCTGCATCGAGGACTAGCCGCCGCTGTGCTCGCGCCACTTCCGCTCGCTCGCAGCGTTGTCCTCGTTTCGTGCCTGCCGAACCGCCTCAGCCGCCGTGATGTCCGTTCGCCCCTTGCCCTTCAGGATTCCTCGGATCGCCTCCATCGGGTTGTCGGAGACCGGCCGCAGAATGATCCGCTCTCCCTCGTCGAGGATCAGGACGTTGGACGCTCCCCACCGTTCCCGCACCTCCGCGGGGATCGACACCTGGCCTGCGCGGGTGATCTTGTGGCGCCACACCTTACGACTCATCTTCGCATTGTCTCACTCGTTTCACAAGATGTCCAATCCGGACATTGCGTGCGGGACGTAAGACTGCAGGTCGAGAGCGGGGATTCCTCGCCACACCGAAAGGAGACCCCATGACACTCGACATTTTCCAGCTCGGCGAGCCCGTGGAGCACCGCGGGATCGTCGTCACACCTCTCTTCCCCCGCCGCAACCCGGTCGCGCCCTACGTCACGCTCGACGAGGCGCTGCCGCGCGGGCTCCGGATCACGGAGACCTCGGAGTCGGGCTCGGTGCCCGAGCTCCTCGTCGAGAACCCCACCGGGAGCGTCGTGCTGCTCTACGACGGCGAGGAGCTCGTCGGGGCGAAGCAGAACCGGATCCTCAACGTCAGCGTCCTCGTGGCTGCGGGCGCGAAGCTGCCGATCCCCGTCTCGTGCGTCGAGCAGGGGCGCTGGCGGCAGCTCAGCTCGAGCTTCGAGGCGGCACCGTTCGTCTCGAACTCGCACCTGAGGCGCATCAAGGCACAGGCGCAGGCGGCGCAGCCCCTCGCGCGCGGGGTTGCGCAAGGACCGGTCTGGGACGAGGTTCGGGAACAGCAGACGCGGATGGGCGTCAGCTCGCCGACCGGCGCGAGCCGCGACACCCGCGACGCCCATGCCGCACGGCTGAAGCGCCTCGAGCACGCGTTTCCGGCTGCGCCCGGCCAATGCGGTGCCGTGCTCGGGCTCGGTGACCGCCTCTGCATCGACGCCGTCTCGCGGCCCGACGCGTTCGCGCGCCTCTGGCCCAAGCTCCGCGCGGGCTACCTGCTCGACGCGCTCGAGCGGCTCGGCGGGCGTGCAACCTCGGTCGAGCGGATCTCTGCGTTCGTCGCGTCGGTCGGCGAGGCCGCGGTGACGCGCGGGCCGTCGGCCGGGCTCGGCGAGGACCTCCGGTTGCGCGGCCCAGGCGTGATCGGCTCCGGGCTCGAGCTCGACGGCGAGACCATCCAGCTCTCGGCGTTCACGAGCGAGGACGGCGGGGCGCGGGCGTTCGGGCGGATTGCGGCGCCGAGTCGGCGGCGGTGAAGTCAGGTGTCCGACTGAACTCGGACACCCTGAAGCCTCATTCGCCGTCGCCTCGCTCTCCTGCCCAGAGCTCGTACAGCAGCTCCGTCGCTTCGTCGGCTGTGAGGCTGCGGATCTCTGCTTCGGTTCGCCCCGCCTGGAACAGGCCGGCTACCACCCACCCCGGGATCGACGGTCCAGCCGGCGGGTCGACCGAAGCGTCGCCTCGATCGACCGGACGTCCGGTTCGCAGGGCCTCCCAGAAGGCGGCCTCGGTCTCCAGCCCGAGCTGGTGGCGCCAGATCCGTGCCCACAGACCTGGATCGCCGATCTCGCCTGCGCCATGCGACACACGCGTACGGAGGATCGTCCCGTCGGCCAGCACTTTCCGGTAGCGCCGGTGATCTCCCGTTCCGCCGCGGCCGCGCTGCACCTCCTCCCAGCCGTCGATCTCGCAGAAGCGGCTGAGCTCCGTGAATCTAGGCGTCGGCAACGGGCACCGGCCCGTTGTCGGGCGGGGCAAAGAGCAGGGCGGTCAGCTCGCCGGTGGCGTTGGCGACATAGGCGCGGAGCACCCACGGAAAGTGCGCCGCTCGGTTCGGGGAGCGGAGGTACAGCGTCGCGTCCTCGAGGAACTCGTCGACGTAGTCGGCGACTTCCTCCACCAGATCCGCTCGGGCTTCCTCGAACGTCGCGCCTCGACCGTAGAGGTCGAGCTCCGGCACCCAGATGCTCACGGCGTCCGTCTCGAAGAAGACCTCGGTGGAGAACGCGTACGGCTGCAGGACGAGGTTCGCCTCGTCGAAGCCGATCAGGAGGCCGTGCTCGTCTCCACCGCGAGCGATCGCGACCGGCCACCGCGCGCCGACCGCCTGGCTGAAGACGTCGGCCCAGCGCTGACGCGCGTCGGTGGCGGTGATCGTCTTTATGTACAGAGCGTACGCTCTGTACATATGATGGTCAAGCGCACTCTTCTCCGAGGGGCGGCTCAGGGTTGACTCAGGGTCATTCCGGATGGTGGCGCGCGGCGCGTGCCGCCATCCTCGACCCATGAGCGAACACATCACTGAAACCACTGAAGTCACAGACCTCCGCCGACTCCACCGAAGCCGCTCCGACCGCATGGTGGCCGGCGTCGCGGGTGGCCTGGCGCGCTACTTCGAGATCCATCCCGCCGTCTTCCGCGTCGGGTTCGTCGTCCTCACGCTGCTCGGCGGCGCGGGGATCCTCATCTACGCCGTCGCCGCGCTCGTGATGCCCGACGAGGGCAAGGACAACTCGGTCGCGACGGCCGCCCTCCGCAACCGGCGCGACCGGCCGTGGCCGCTGATCGGGCTCGGCCTCCTCGCCGTCGCAATCCTCATCCTGCTGTCGCGGGCGACGCTGTGGCCCGACGGCGACGCGTGGTTCGCATTCCTCGTCGCGGGGGTGCTGATCCTGTGGATCACCCGCGGCGCGGCCGACCCGGCTGCGAACGTGAAGGAGCTCGCCGCCCGGGACTCGCGCCGGGTGCGACGCGTGCTCCGCGGGTTCGCGATCGCCGCCGCCTCGCTCGTCGCGCTCGCGGTGCTCGCTGTCGCGATCTTCATGGCCATCTTCGACGTCGACCTCGGGAACGGGATCGGCGACCGCTCGTACGTCGTCACGAGCGTCGAGGAGCTGCGGGACGAGTACGCGCTCGGGCTCGGCTCGCTCCAGCTCGACCTGAGCGGCCTGGAGCTTCCTTCGGGCGAGACGCGCGTGGACGTCCGGGTCGACGTCGGCGAGATGGACGTCGTCGTCCCGGCCGACGTCGCGCTGCGGATCGACGCGACCGCGGAGGCCGGGGAGATCGACCTCCCGAACGGGATCGGCGGCGACGGCCGACACGTCGAGAGCGAGCTGGTCGAGACCGGCGAGCGCGTCCTCGTGCTGGATGCCCACGTCGGCGCCGGGCAGATCGATGTCCGACGCGCCGTACGATGACGCCGGATGCTGCGGACCTATGCGCCGAGCACCGACGAGCGGGTGATCGCGGGTGTCTGCGCGGGCATCGCCCGGACGCTCGGGGTGGATGCGACGCTTGTGCGGCTCGTCTTCGCCCTGCTGGCGCTGGCCGGGGGAGCCGGGATCCTCCTCTACCTCGCTCTCTGGGCGTGGTCGCGCGGCAAGCGGATCTGGGTCGCCGCCGTGCTGGCGTTCCTCGCCGGCGTCGCGCTGCTCGGCGCGGTCGGCCTCTCCGACCGGTCGGTGATCGGGGTGGCCCTGATCGCGGGCGGCCTCGCACTCGCCTGGCGCCAGGGCGGCGGCTTTCGGCCCGACGCACCGCTCTCGTACGGCGGCATCGGAGTCGCGGCGCTCGGCGCCGTGATCCTGCTCTCGAGCGGCGGCACCTCCTCGACGCTCCTCGCGCCGGGCGCGGTCGCGGGCGCGCTGCTCCTGATCGCCGGCCCGTGGGTGTGGCGGCTCGCGGTCGAGCGGGACGCCGAGCGCACGGGCCGGATCCGCAGCGAGGAGCGCTCCGACGTCGCGGCCCGGGTGCACGACTCGGTGCTGCAGACGCTCGCGCTCGTCCAGCGCCACGCCGACGACCCGCGCCGCGTTGCCTCACTCGCACGCAGGCAGGAGCGCGAGCTGCGAGGCTGGCTCTACGCCGACCAGCCGCTCGGCGACGACAACGCGTCGCTCGTGGCGGCGCTGTCGGCTGCGGCGGGCGACGTCGAGGAGCTCCACGGGGTGCGTGTCGAGCTGGCGAGTGCCGGTGACTGCCCCGTCGACGCCTCGGTCGGTGCTCTCGTGCTGGCAGCCCGCGAGGCGATGACGAACGCGGCGAAGTTCGCCGCCGTGGAGGAGATCGACGTCTACGCCGAGGTGACCGACGGCGCGGTCGACGTGTTCGTGCGCGACCGCGGCACGGGCTTCGACCGCGCCGCCGTGCAGGCCGACCGCCAGGGTCTGCGAGAGTCGATCGAAGGGCGGCTGGAGCGCGCGGGCGGCCGGGCGACGATCGTCACGACCCCGGGTGACGGCACCGAGGTCGAGCTCCACCTGCCGCGGAGGACGTCGTGAAGCGCCGCGTCGTCCTCGTCGACGACCACGACCTCTTCCTCGCGGGGGTGCGTGCCGAGCTCGGCGACGCGGTCGAGGTCGTCGGGCAGGCGGGAACGGTGGCCGACGCCGTGCCGCTCATCATCGAATCCGATCCGGAGGTGGTGCTGCTCGACGTGCACCTGCCCGACGGGAGCGGCGATGCGATCGTCAACGCCGTCGCGTCCGAGCGCCCCGGCGTGAAGTTCCTCGCGCTGTCGGTCTCCGACGCGGCCGAGGACGTGATCGCCGTGATCCGCGCCGGCGCGCGCGGCTACGTGACGAAGACGATCTCCGGCCCCGAGCTCGTCGCCGCGATCGAGCGCGTCGCGACCGGCGACGCCGTCTTCTCGCCGCGGCTCGCCGGGTTCGTGCTCGACGCCTTCCGCGCGGGGGAGCAGGTCGGCGGCGACGCCGAGCTCGACGAGCTCACTCCGCGCGAGCGAGAGGTGCTGCAGCTGATCGCGCGCGGGTACATGTACAAGGAAATCGCCGCGCGGCTGCACCTGTCGGTGAAGACGGTGGAGAGCCACGTCTCGAGCGTCCTCCGCAAGCTCCAGCTCTCGACGAGGCACGAGCTCGCGCGCTGGGCGACGCAGCACCGGCTGGTCTAGTTGGAGGAGATCGATCGCCGCGAGCTGATCGTCCATGGTGGACGTCTGGTCGCCGCCGGCGCGGCGGTCGCGCTCGGTCTCCCTCCGCCCGCCGGTGCGGTTGGCCGGGGCGCGCTCGACGACCTGGCCACGGCGCTTCGCGGCCCGCTCTTCCGACCCGGACGTCCGGGCTACCGTCAAGCGCGGACGCCGTGGAACGTGCGCTTCGGCGACGTACTTCCCCGGGCGGTGGCGCAGCCCCTCGACACGGCTGACGTCCGGGCGATCGTCCGCTGGGCGGAGAAGCACGAGGTGCGAGTCGCGGTGCGCTCGGGCGGCCACTCGTATGCCGGTCTCTCGTCGACGACCGGGCTCCTCGTCGACCTCCGCCGCCTCTCGGCAATCACCGTGTCGCAGGACGGCCGTGCGACCATCGGGGCGGGCGCGCGGCTCGGCCAGGTGTACGCGACGCTCTGGGCCGCGGGTCGACGGACGATCCCCGCCGGCTCCTGCCCGACCGTCGGGATCGCGGGACTGACGCTCGGCGGCGGGCATGGCTTCGCGAGCCGCGCGTTCGGGCTCGCCTGCGACAGTCTCCGCGCCGTCCGAATCGTGACCGCCGACGGCCAGGCACAGGACGTCTCGGCGGGCTCCCACCCGAACCTCTTCTGGGCGCTTCGGGGCGGCGGCGCCGGCAGCTTCGGGATCGTCACCCGACTCACGTTCGCGACGCGGACGGTAGGGACCGTGACGACGTTCGCGCTGCGGTGGCCCTGGGAGGCCGCAGCCGACGTGGTCGCCGCCTGGGACGCATTCATGGCAGCGGCTCCCGACCGGCTGAGCTCGGTCCTCGCGCTTCGCGTGCCGCAGACCGTCGGCGGCACGCCGACGGTCGCGGTGAACGGGATGGTCCTCGGGAAGAAGCCGGTGGCTGCTGCAACGCTCTCGGCGCTCACCGGAGGGCAGCCGAAGCCATCGGAAGCGGCGCTCGTCGAGCGCACCTATGCATCCGCGACGACCTACTTCGCCGGCGGCCAGAGCGAGCGGCGTCGGATCGCGGGGAGCTCACGTGTCGCCCGAGCCCCGCTCGGCCCCGCGGGCCGCGAAGCGCTCGTGCAGGCGGTCGAGGCACGCCATGCCGACCCACGGCTGAGAGGTGGCGGTGTCGTGCTGTTCGCTTTCGGGGGCGCAGTGGGGCGAGTCGGTCGCCGGGCAACCGCCTACGTCCACCGCGACGCGCGCTTCTCGGTCGAGCTGCTCGGCCTCTGGAGCAGCCCGAGCCCGGTGGTCGAGACCGCGAATCTCGGCTGGGTCAGGCACGCCCGCCTGGCGCTCGCGCCGTTCACCTCGGGCGAGTCCCTGCAGAACTACGCCGACCTCGGTCTCGGGGGTTGGAAGCGCGCCTACTACGCCGAGAACCTCGAGCGCCTCGTCCAGACGAAGCACGCCGTCGACCCGACGAACCGCTTCCGTCACGCACAGAGCGTCCCGACCACGCTCTGACCGACGACGTCTCCGAACCGCCCTCGGCTAGCGTCGAGCGCGTGCTGCCCGTCTCGATCCTCGACGTCGCTCCGATCGTCGAAGGCGGCACCGCCGGGGACGCGCTGCGGAACTCCCTCTCGCTCGCCCAGCATGGCGAGCGGCTCGGGTATGTCCGCTACTGGGTCGCAGAGCATCACAATCTGAGCGGTATCGCGAGCGCGGCGACGTCCGTGGTGATCGCGCACCTCGCCCAGGGCACCCGGACGATCCGCGTCGGCGCCGGGGGCGTGATGCTCCCCAACCACCCGCCGCTCGTGATCGCCGAGCAGTTCGGGACGCTCGAGGCCCTGCATCCGGGCAGGATCGATCTGGGGGTCGGTCGCGCACCGGGCACGGATCGGCTGACCCTGCGGGCGCTCCGGCATGACCTCGGCGTCGACTCCTTCCCGCAGGACGTGCTCGAGCTGCAGCAGCTGCTCGATGACCCCCAGCCGGGCCAGCGGGTGTTCGCGATTCCCGGTGTCGGCTCACGGGTCCCGCTCTGGATTCTCGGCTCGAGCCTCTACGGGGCGCAGCTGGCGGCGGCGCTCGGGCTCCCGTACGCGTTCGCGTCGCACTTCGCCCCGGCGGCGCTGCTCCCGGCGCTCGAGGTCTACCGCGCCAGGTTCGAGCCTTCGGCGCAGCTGCGGCAGCCGTACGCGATGGTCGCCGTCAACGTCTTCGCGGCCGACGACGACGCTCTAGCGCGCCGCCTCTTCACCTCGGTGCAGCAGTCGTTCACGAACGTGTTTCGTGGCAGCCGCGGCCAGCTGCCACCGCCGATCGACGAGATCGAGGCGCACTGGTCGCCGGAGGAGAAGCTGAACGTTTCCGCAATGCTCAGTCGCTCGTACGTCGGCTCGGCGGACACCGTCCGGCGGGGCCTCGAGGAGCTGCTGGTCGAGACGGAGGCGGACGAGCTCATCGTCGCCACGGCGATCCATGACCATGCAGCGCGTGTCCGCTCGTACGAGATTCTCGCGGGCGTCCGCGAGTCACTTCGCGTCTAGGTCGTCTCGTTCCCGGCCAGGAACGTCGATGCGGCCGCATCTCCGGCGGCGAAGCTCTTCTCGGCGAGCCAGCCGCCGTCCACCGTCAGCGCGATCCCGTTGACGTAGGCGGACTGGTCGCTCGCGAGGTAGAGCGCGGCGTCGGCGACATCGGACGCGACGCCGACCCGGCCCTGCGGCACGACCGTCCGCAGCCCTTCCTCGAAGGCGTCCTCGGCGAAGTACTGCTCGGTCAGCGGTGTCCGGATCAGGCCGGGGCAGATCGCGTTCACGCGGATCCCGTCGGGCCCGAGGTCGCGGGCGAGGCTCTTCGTCAACCCGACCACGCCGTGCTTCGCCGCCGTGTACGCCGGTCGGCGGGCGAGACCGATCAGGCCGCCGACGGAGGAGATGTTCACGATCGTCCCACCGCCGCTTGCGCGCATGTGGCGCGCCGCCGCCTGGCAGGAGTAGAAGGTGCCGCTCAGGTTGACGGCGATGACGTTGTCCCACTCGTCGCTCGCCATCGTGTACACGTCGCCGATCTCGCGGACGCCGGCGCTGCAGACGAGGACGTCGAGCCGGCCCTCGTCGTCCACGAGTCTGTCGACGGCACGCTCCACCTCCGACGGAGAACGGACGTCGCCCTGAAACGCGACGTCACCGGAGCGATCGAACCCCGCGACACGAGCGCCCTCTCGAGCAAACCTCTCGGCGATCTCCCGCCCGATCCCGCTCGCGGCTCCCGTGACGAGCGCGACTTGTTGCTCCAGCAGCCCGTCCATCGCGGAAGTACGTTAACCCGATGGCCGCGTGGGCGATCGTCGGACCCCGTCACGCGGGGATCACGGTGTCCGACCTCGACCGCTCGCTCGCCTTCTACGAGGGGCTGCTCGGGCTCGAGCTCCTCTGGCGACGGGTGTACGAGGAGCCCGAGGTCAGGCGCATCACCGGCGTGCCGGAGGCGACCGGCATCGAGATCGCGATGCTGCGCGTCCCCGGGAGCGAGGTCGACGTGGAGCTCCTCCAGTACCACGGCTGCGAGCCCGTCTCGGGCAGCTCTCCTCCCTCCCACAGCGGAACCGGCCACTTCTGTGTCTTCGTGACGGGCATCGAGGCGCTCTACGAGGATCTCCGCGGCCGCGGCGTCGGCTTTCGCTCGGACGGGCCAGTGGAGATGAAGACAGGCCCGAACACGGGTGGCAAGAGCCTCTACTCGCTCGATCCCGACGGCTACGTCTTCGAGTTCCACGAGCGGCCGCCTCGATGAGCGTCGAGGCGACCCTTCGCCCCGAACGTCCAGCCGACAGGCCCACGCTTCTCGAGCAGTACCGCCTGATGGCGCTCATCCGCCGGTTCGAGGACCGCGCCGCGGAGCTCTTCCAGGAAGGCGTCATCTTCGGAACGGCTCACAGCTGCGTCGGGCAGGAGGCGATCGCCGTCGGCGCCGCCGGCGTGATGCGCGAGACCGACTACCTCGTCGGCCATCACCGCTCGCACGGTCACCTGATCGCCGCCGGCGCCGACCTTCGTCGGATGATGGCCGAGATGTTCGGGAAGCGGACGGGCTACTGCAAGGGGCTCGGCGGCTCGATGCACATCGCCGCGCTCGAGCTGCAGATCCTTGGCTGCAACGGGATCGTCGGCGCCGGGCTGCCGCACGCGACGGGCGCCGCGCTCACGGCGAAGGTGCGCGCCACCGGTCAGGCCGTTGTCGCCTTCTTCGGCGACGGCGCGGCGGGACAGGGCGCGGCGCACGAGGCGATGAACCTCGCCGCCACCTGGTCGCTGCCGGTCGTCTTCGTCTGCGAGAACAACCAGTTCGCGCTCTCCGCCGACTGGCGTGTTCAGCGAGCTGTCGAGGACCTCGCGGATCGTGCAGCCGGCTACGGGATGGCCGGCGAGATCGTCGACGGGAACGACCTGCTCGCCGTCGAGGACGCCGTCGCCCGCGCGCTGGCACGTGCTCGTGAGGGTGCCGGGCCGACGCTCCTCGAGATGAAGACCTTCAGGCGTATGCAGCACTCCATGCGGGCCAACCTGCCCGACGTCCGCGACGCGGTGCTCGTCGCCGAGTGGGAGGTGAAGGATCCGCTCCCGCGCCTCGAGCGCCTGCTGCGGGAGCACGGGGAGCTCGACGACGAGCGGCTCGACTCGATCGCGCGCGAGGTCGAGCACGAGGTCGAGAGCGCGATCGCGACGGCGCTCGCCGACCCGGACGCGAGCGAGGACGATCTTCTCCCCGCGGCGCTCGCGCCGCAGCAGGGCTATCCAGAACCCGAGGCCGGGACCGAGCGGACGCTCGGGTTCGTCGCCGCCGTGCGCGAGGCGCTCGAGCTCGAGCTGGAGGCCGATCCCGACGTGATCCTGATCGGCGAGGACATCGGCAAGGTCGGTGGGCTGTTCCGCGCCACCGAGGGCTTCCACGAGCGCTTCGGCGCGGAGCGGATCCGCGACACGCCACTTTCCGAGAGCGGCTTCGTCGGCTGCGGGATCGGTGCCGCCCTGACAGGCCTGCGACCGGTCGTCGAGCTGCAGTTCTCGGACTTCGCCGGCGTCGCGTTCGACCAGATCATGAACCAGGCGGCGAAGCTCCGGTTCATGATGGGCGGGACGCCGAGCATCCCGCTCGTGCTGCGGATGGTCTCGGGCGGCGGCGTCCGGCTCGGGGCGCAGCACTCGCAAAGCCTCGAGGCGCTCTTCGCCCATCTTCCCGGCCTCGTCGTCGTGATGCCGTCGAATCCGTACGACGCGAAGGGGCTCCTCTCCGCTGCGATCCGGGGATCGAACCCGGTGATCTTCCTCGAGCAGAAGCAGCTCTTCTTCGGCGAGCCCGAGCCGGTGCCGCGGGAGCGGTACGGCATCGAGCTCGGCGTCGGCCGTGTCGTCCGCGAGGGAGCGGACGTGACGGTCGTCGCGCTCGGCGCGCTCGTGCCTCACGCGCTCCGAGCGGCCCGCGATCTCGAGCGCGAGGGGATCAGCGCCGAGATCGTCGACCCGCGCACCCTTGCCCCGCTCGACACCGACCTGATCGCCCGGTCGGTCGCGAAGACGGGGAAGCTCGTCGTCGCCCACGAGGCGACGCAGTTCTGCGGGTTCGGCTCCGAGATCGCAGCGCACGTCGCCGAGCACTGCTTCTGGGACCTCGACGGCCCCGTCGTCCGGGTCGGCGCCGCCTCCCACCCGATCCCGTACCAGAAGGATCTCGAGGCCGCGATGCTCCCCGGGCCGGCCGAGATCGTCGCCGCAGTGAAGACGCTGGCGGCTGCGTAGCTACTCGGGCGATGCGACCTCGAGGCCATGTGCGGTGGCGGCCGCTGCCAGGCGGTCGTCGTAGACGACGAAGGCGTCGATTCGAGGGCTGAGCGACAGCGCGGTTGCGAGCTGGATGGCATCGAGGGTGCGGAGGGTCACGGGCTCGAGCTCGACCGCCCGAACCAGAAGCTGCGAACGCAGCAGGACGACGTCGCACTCCGCGAGCACGTCAGTCGCATCGGCGCCGACGCGCCTCGCTGCCCGACCAACCTCGGTAAGCGCCAGCTCGCTCACGAGCATCGCGGGTCGCGGCTCGCCGAGAAACGCGCGAAGCGCTTGCGTTTCGGGCTCGAGCCGGACGAGCTTGACGAGGGCGGACGAGTCGAGGAAGACGGCAGGCACGCGCTACGGGAGACGTTCCTCGCGCTCGGCCTCGAGCGCCTCCGTGATCGAACCCTCACCGACCTGCGGCTGAGGCAGTACGGCCGACCGACGCTGTGCGGGCCTCACGAGGCCTGCGGCGACGAGCTCGTCGAGCCAGGGATCGCCCAGTGCAGGCGGGACGAGCCTTCCGACCGGGCGGCCACGGTCGGTCACGTCGAAGCTCTCACCGTGCAGCGTTCGAGCGACGTAGCGGCTCAAGTTCTGACGCAACTCACGGATGCCGACGCGCTGACTCATGTGCGTCAAAATGTAGCACATTGTCCATCCGGAGAGAGGGCGATCAGGAGAGTGCAGCTCGGATCGAGCGCTCGGAACCTTCGAAGGTCACCTCGAGCCGGCCGAGCAGGCGACGAAGAAGCCCGATCGCGGCGGCGTTCTCGGCCGCGACGAGCGACGTGACTTCCCGGATCCCTGCCGCGCGCGCGTCGGCCAAGAGCTCGGCGGTGAGTGCGGAGCCAATCCCGAGACGGTGGTGCTCGTCGGCCACCTCGAAGGCGAGCTCGGCGGACGAGCCGTCGCGGACGAGCCGTGCGATCCCTGCGGGCCGCTCGTCGCCCTCGAGATACCCGACCAGCACGTGGCGCGTCTCGTCGACCGCGGCGAGGAGCTCGACGGCCGCCAGCCGCGGCTTCGCCCCGTTGAACCGCAGGCGGCGCGACGGCTCGCCGAGCCGGTCGAACAGCGCCCCGACCGTCTCGACGTCCACGTAGCCGAGCGCCCGGATCGTGAGGATACGGCCGCTCCGTAGCCTGCGGGCGCGCGTCGGCATCCGAAGAGAAGGAATCGCCGCCATGTCGCCAAGCGTCGCTGCTCCAGCACGGGTCTCGCCTACGGTCTGCCGGTGGATCCTCCAGTGCGGTGAACCGCACCGACCGAGCGGCATGTGGCGCTGGCAGAGTGGAGCCGTGGCGACCATGACCGATCTGGACAAGCTCGCGCTCGCGATGCCGCAGACCGAGAAGGAGCTCTGGGAGGACGAGCGGCCCGCGTACAAGGTGCACGGAAAGCTCTTCTGCTTTCACCGCGGCCGGCGGCCCGACGCGAAGGATCCCGAGACGGGCGAGCGCCTCGCCGACGTGCTCATGTTCCGTGTCGCAGACCTCGACGCCAAAGACTTTCTCCTCGCCGACGACCGCGGGGTCCACTTCACGACGCCGCACTTCAACGGCTACCCCGCCGTGCTCGTGCGGATCCCCGACCTGAAGCGGATGGATCGGGACGAGCTCGAGGAGCTCGTCGTCGAGGCGTGGCTCACCCGCGCGCAGAAGCGTGTCGCGAAGGCTTGGCTTGCCGAGCATGGCGACCCGCACAGGGCGGAGTGACCTTCAGAGGGATCGCCGCCCGTGACCACACTAGGCAGCCACGGGCGAGCGATCGACCAACTACGAGACGACGGTGACGCTCGTCGCCTCGGGGCCCTTCTGACCCTCGCGGGCCTCGAACGAGACCTTCGCCCCTTCGGCGAGCGACTTGAAGCCGTCACCGGCGATGTTGCTGTGATGGACGAACAGATCCTTGGACCCTTCGGCAGGGGTGATGAACCCGTACCCCTTTGCATCGTCGAACCACTTCACGGTTCCTTCTGCCATGGAAAACACCTCCCTCAATACTCACGAACGATCAGGGAAGGCGCAGGCGCGCGAACCGGAACTCGCTCTAACTCTCCCCGAACGGTAGCAGCCAGCGGCGAGGCGACGAGCCTCGCCAGGGCATCTCCCCCTCGCCGTCACTCTTCCATTGCGACACCACGACCACGTCCCTCGCTCGATCCTTCGCTCTACGATGTCGCCGAGAGGCTGCGTGTCACACCCACGTGACAGATGCGCTCCGGCGCGCATACAGGGAGCAGGAGCGTGATTCGTGACCATGAGCTTCGAGCGATCGTCGACAGGGCGCGCGCCTTCGATCCCGACGCCTGGGAGGCGCTGTACCGGCGGCTTTACCCCCGCCTCCATGCGTACGCCAACCGACGGCTGCCGCCCAGCGAATGCGAGGATGCAGTGAGCGAGACCTTCACGCGAGCGATGGATGCGATCGACCGCTTTCGCTGGCGT
>Ga0183260_10001086_pt1 | contig 23124 bp, 21 predicted proteins | sample AntDrymUQ4972206_2_FD_129768 | JGI IMG/M metagenome (GOLD analysis project Ga0183260, IMG submission 129768) | Polar desert sand microbial communities from Dry Valleys, Antarctica - metaG UQ497 (22.06) (version 2) (version 2) | ecosystem: Environmental > Terrestrial > Soil > Desert | place... | reverse complement strand
TCGAGGAGCGTCGCGTCCGTCGACTCGTACGAGCGGTAGAGCTTCTGCGCGATCTCCCCGACGGCATCGCGCTGCCGCTCCGGCACTCCGGCGTCGAAGCAGAGCGCGCGGGCTTCGAAAGGCAGGAGTCCCAGCAGCGGGCTCGGCCAGCCGCGCGCGATCCTGTCCGGGGCGGTCACGGCGACCTCTTCGATGTCCATACCGCCGACCGTCGAGAGCATGACGACGGGGCGGCGTCGGTCGCGGTCGAGCGTGATCCCCAGGTAGAGCTCCTTCGCGATCGTCGCCGCGCGCTCCACGTAGACCTTCTCGACCCGGAGGCCCTTGATGTCCATCCCGAGGATCGACTCCGCATGCGCCTGAGCCTCCTCGGGCGTCTTCGCGAGCTTGATGCCGCCCGCCTTGCCGCGGCCTCCGACGTGGACCTGCGCTTTCACGACCCAGGGTCCGGACCCGAGCGCGCGTACCGCGGCGTCGACCTCGCCGGCCGTCGTCGCGACGCGCCCAAGAGGTATGGGAATGCCCGCGCGCGCGAGGACCTGCTTCGCCTGGAACTCGTGCAGCTTCAAGGGCTCGGCGAGGATAGCCCGACGGCCCGCGGTGCGGTCGGACCTTCGCGGCGCGGCGCATCGCCTACGAGCGCTTGATAGCCTGACCAGCCAGGAGTAGACCGTCACTGGAACTCAGAGAGGAGCGCGCATGAAGAGCTCTCGTCACGCGCACCATGATCTCGATCGAGCGATCCCGGCCTGGACCGAGGCCACCATCGCGGTGACCGGGAAGCCGGCGGCGCAGGCGCACGTGCACACCTGTCCACACCCCGGAGCGACCGAGGTCGAGCCGATGTCGCACGAGACCGGCATCGCGGCGCATGTCGCGATCCATCTGCACCCCTGCGTGGATATCTGGGATGCCTGGACCGCGATCGACGGCGAGCGGCTCGCCTTGGCGGGCCAGGGCTGCCATGTCGAAAAGATCCACGTCTCGCTCGGCGGAGAGTTCGACATGCTCGCGGACGTTCATGTCACCTGGACCACGCCCCCGGGTGGCGAGACCCACATCATCGGCGACTGGGTGAACATCATCCGGCAGCTGAAGGACGGCAGCGGCGTTTGTTACATCGAACGCACCTCGACGGGCGTCTGCATGTCCGTCGACTCCTAGTGGCGTGTCACTAGGGCCGAGCCGGCCGACCTTCCTCCCGCTGGAGCACCCACGACGCGACCTGGGCGCGGCTCGCGACGCCGAGCTTGCGGAGGACCGCGGCGACAAGGTCTTCCGCGTCGTCCACCGTGACGCCGAGCTCGGCCGCGATCCGGTCGTTGGTATGTCCGCGTGACACGAGCATCGCCGTGCGCAGCTCGACCTTGCTGAACGACAGGGTGGCCCCGTGCGGGGTGCGTGCGGGGGCCGCTCCGGAGGGCAGGGCCGCGTCGATGATGTTCACGTAGTAGAGCGCGCCCCGCTCCACGAGCTCCGCGCGGATCGCCCGCACGGGCGCGTCCGGTAGATCGGAGCCCTGTGCCCGGATCGCCGCGATCATGGCGCAGGCGTGACGATAGGCGGCGCGTACCGGAACGCCGAGCTCGGCGTACCGCTCCGCCACGCGGGCGAACGCATCCGCGGCGTTGCGACCTTCGATGTCGGCGAGGATCGCATCCATCTCGGCGCGCATGACGGCGATCGGTCGCGATTCGCGCCCCGCGAAATGCGCGTCGCATCGTGCCATGAGCCGCCGGAGCTCGGCACCGTCCCGCCGCGCCTCGGCGACGTCCGCCGCGGCAAGGAATGCCTCGACGCCCGCGCGTGGCAGCGCGGAGAGCACGAATTCGACGGCCCGGCTCGCCGCCTCGGCGGCCGCGTCGAGATCTCCGAGCGCGCGGAAGATACGCGCGCGCGTGGAGAGGTATCCGAGCCGACGGTCGGGCTCGACGGCGACTATCGGGATCGCGATCTGTTCGGACAGCGCGAATGCAGCCTCGCTCTCGCCCTGCAATGTGAGCAGGGTGCAGAGGAGCGACCGGGCGACCGTGGCGAGTGTCGTGCCCTGTCGGCTCATCGCGACGGCGCGCTCGGCCGAGTCGCGCGCGTCCCTGTAGCGACCCTGCGTGTAGTGAATGTGGACGAGCTCGGTCAGCAGACGCGCCTGGGCGAACTCGAGGCCACGCTCGCGGGCGATCGTGAGCGCCTCTTCGGCCGCCGCCCGCGCCGTGTCCCAGCGCCCGAGAGAGCGCAGGGCGAGGACGAGCTCGACCGACGCCACCACCAGCTCGCCCCCAAGATCATGCGCCTTGGCGACCGCGACCGCCTCCTCGAGGTCCGGCACCCCCTTCGCTCCCGCGAGCCGGACGCGCGCGGACCCGAGCACGGTCAGGGCGCTTGCCTCGATGGCCCTCTCACGACATCCCCGTGCGATCGCCAAGGCGCGCTCGGCGAGCTGGACCGCGCGCTCGTGGTCGTTCTCGACCCGCGACAGCCGCGCCGAGATGACCAGCGCCGCGGCCAGCGTCGGTCCTTCGTGGCCTTCGAGGGCCGCTGCCGCGCGCGACGCGGCCATCATCGCCTCGGAGCGCCGCCCTTGCATGAGCAGGACGTCGGCGAGGCGAACGTCGAGCGCCGCGGTGCGGTCGGCATCAGCGAGCGCGAGCTCTCGCGCCGTCCGGAGCGCCGCCTCGGCCTCGGTCGCCCGACCGCCGGCCTGGAGCGCATGCACCAGGGACTCGAGGGTCTCGAGCCGGCCGACATCATCCGGCGCGGATTCGGCGGCGACCTGGAGCAGGTCGACCGCGGTGCTGTAGGCGCCGAGACGCAGCGCGCGCGCCGCGCCCTCGCGCGCGTACCGGAAGGCCTGCTGCTCGTTGCCTGCTGCGGCGAAGTGATGCGCCAGGAGCGCCGCGCGCTCATCTTCCGGTCGGGGCGTCGCCGCGAGCGCCTCGGCGACGCGGCCGTGCAGCCGCCGGCGCCGCGGCTCAGGGATGGCCGTCTCGATCGCCTCGCGCGTCAGGGCGTGCCGGAACTGGTAGCTCTCGGTCCGCGTCGCGAGCCGCTCGAGCAGCTGCGCGTCCACGCTCGCGGCCAGATCCGCATCGACCTCCGCCTCCGCGCGGCCCGACAGTCGTACGAACGCCGGGTAGTCGAGCGGTACACCGGCGACGGCGGCGGCCTGCAGCAGATCGGCGATCTGCGGCCCGCGCTCCGTGACAAGGCGTTGGAGCCGCAGCTGGACCGAATCGCTCACGGATCTCGGGAGCGCCAGCTGCCCGGGCGCCCCCGGGGACGCATCGACTGTCGTCTTCAGCAGCTCCTCGACGTAGAAAGGGATACCCTGCGAGCGCTCGTGCACCACCCGCGCGAGCTCGCTCGTCGCGTCCTTCCCGAGGAGCGCTGCCGTCATGCGCTCGACGCCCGCCGGATCGAGTGGCGCGAGGCTCAGCTGAGCGAGCCGCCGCTCGCGCTGCAGGTCTAGCAGGAGCGCGCGGAGCGGGTGCGCCGGCCCGACCTCATCTTCCCGGTACGTGATGACCATGCAGATCCCGATGCGCATCGTCATCGCGAGATACAGGAAGAGCTCGCGGCTGGCGGCGTCCGCCTCGTGGACGTCCTCGAGGACGAGCAGGATCGGCCGCTGCGCGGCGGCATCCTCGAGCAGGAGCAGGATCGTCCGGAAGAAGCGCTCACGCCGCTCTTCGTCCGGGATGCTCGACTCGCTCACGATCCCGACGTCGACCTCGGGGAGCACGCGGCGGAGCTCGCTGACCAGCGGCCCGAGCACGCGCCGCAGCACCTCGGTCCCACGCGCGGAGGCGTAGCCGCGGAGGGCGGCCACGAACGGCTCGTACGGGAGGCCGGCGCCGACGTGCGACCGGCCTGCGAACACGTAGAAGCCGTCGGCATGCGCCTGGCCCGCGATCTCTCGGGCGAGGCGGCTCTTCCCCACGCCCGCCTCGCCGGTGAGGGCGACCACCCGGGTCTCGCCGCCAGCCGCCGCGCGGATGTGCTGCAGCAGCGCGGAGAGCGGAATCTCCCGCTGTACGAGCTCAGGACAGACGACCAATCCCTCGCCGCGTGTGGGTGGGACGAGCAAGGCCGGAAGCCGGAGCGCGGGAGCCAGGGCGCGCTGCGCCGTGCCCGCCTCGACCGCGACGTCGTACACGCGGACCGGCGCCGCAATGCCCTTGAGCGTCCAGGCGCCGAGGTCTCGCATCGGCGCGATCGCCGTCGTGCGGAGAAGACCGCGGACCGTGTCGGTGACGATGACGCTCCCGGCCGGCGCCTGTGACGACAGTCGCGACGCGACGATCACTGCCGCGCCGACGTACCCGCCGTCGTGTTCGACGGCCTCGCCCGTGTTGACGCCGATGCCCAGGCGCAGCGGCAGGCCGGGCTGATCCTGGGTGTGCTTCCGCGCCTTGCGCTGGATCGAGATCGCGCAGCGCACCGCGTCGCCCGGCAGCTCGAAGACGACATAGAACGAGTCGCCTTCCGTCTTGATCTCGGCACCCTTCCGCGCCAGCACTTCGCCGCGCACGATCCGCCGGTAGGCGCGCAACAGCCTGGTCGCCTGTGCGTCACCGCGCGATTCGACGAACGCGGTGTAATCGCGCAGATCCGCGAAGAGGAATGTCCGCACCGCAGACCGTGGCATGCGGGAATTGTCCGCACATCGTCCAGCGGCCGTTACAGGGACCGGTCCCTGCGCCGCTTCGCGTGGCACGGTAGCGTCCGCGCGCGATGCGGCGCTTTGTGGTGGTCGGCTCGTCCAGCGGGGCTGGCAAGACGACGTTCGCGCGCGCCCTCGCGGCCCGGCTCGCGCTGCCGCATATCGAGCTCGACGCCCTGCACTGGCAGCAGACCGGGTGGGAGCTCTCCGAGCGCGAGGTCTTTCGCGAGCGCGTCGATCGCGCGACGAGCGCGGAGGCGTGGGTCCTCGACGGGAACTACTCCGCGACGCGCGACATCGTGTGGCCTCGCGCGGACACCGTCGTGTGGCTCGACGTGCCGCTCCGAGTCGCGCTGCCGCGCATCGTCGGCCGCACGCTCCGGCGTATCCGCGGCCGGGAGGTCCTCTGGGGAACGAACCGGGAGACGCTGCGGAACGCATTCCTCGATCGCGACTCCCTCATCCTGTTCACGATCCGCACGTACCGTGGACGGCGCGGCCGTTTTCTTCGGGAGCTCACGCGGCCGGAGAACGCACACCTCGTCGTACACCGCTTCGCATCGAACGCCGCCGCCGATCGGTGGCTGGCTCAGCTGCCTCCGAGCGGTGACGCCTGAGGCGACATCGCGCCCGGCGCCTCGTGGATCTCACGGGCCGTGCGGATACCGGATTCGAGGGCCCCCTGGATCCAGGCGTGATGCAGGGAGCAGTGCTCCCCGGCAAAAAGGATGCGTCCTTCGCGGCGGGTGATGTCCTCCTGCAGCTTCGTCTGCTGCTCCGGCTCGAACAGTGCGAAGGCTCCTCCGGCGTACTTGTCGTCGTACCAGGCATGTGAGGCGCCCGACTCGAACTCTTCCCGGATCTGCGGGTGGATCTGCTCAACTTCCTCGAGCGCCTGCTCGATGCGCGTGACCTCGTCCATCGCCCCCCAGCGCGCGGCGTCCTGGCCCCAGGTGTAGCTGGCGAGAAGCACGCCCCGCTCGGTGGCAGGATCAGGGGTGGGGTAGTTGATCCGGCGGATCCCGAGATCCGTCGCGGTGGCCCCGCCGAAGATCCCGTCGTCCTGCTCCCAAAACCTGCGCCGCACCTGGAACAGGATCTTGGTCGAGGCCGAGTAGTGAAGCTGACGGATCGCTCGCTGCTTCCCCCGCGACAGCGGCTTCAGCATCTCGACGTGGCGCAGCACGGGGAACGGCAGAGTGCAGATCGCGTAGTCGGCCGTGACGGAGTAGCGGCCCGCGCGCGTGCGGTAGTGGACGGTGACCGAGTCCGGATCCTGGTCGATCGCGTGGACCTCGGCGCCGAAGCGGATCTTGTCCGGCAATGCCGCGAAGAACGCGTTGGGCAGGTGGTCCATCCCGCCGACGATCTCCTGCATGTCGACGTACGCGCCCCCCAGCTGCTCGCGCAGCTCCTCCATCACGGCGCTGTTGAGGTCCGACTCGACGAAGTTGAGGACCCCGTACATCTCGATCGCGCCCTCGGAGAAGCCCTTCAGCTCGAGGAATTCGCGGATGGAGTACTGGTCATACTGCCGCCGCACCTCGTCCCAGCCCTCCGGCCCGGAGGCGAGCAGCTCACGGATGTCCGCGGTGGCCCGATCCCACAGCGCGTCCGCGGTCTGCCCGCGCTCGTTCTCGGCGACCTCGAACGGGAGCTGCTCGGGTGCCTGCTGGGCCTGCTCGACGGTCATCCGCTTGCCGCCGACGTGCACGAGCCCCTTCAGGTTGCCCATCACGAACGGGCGCAGCTCGAGGCCGAAGAGGCGGCAGTATTCGAGCGTCAGATCATGCACGCGCGGGATCCGCATGCCGCCTGCCTCCGCGTACAGCCCGGGCGCGAACGTCCGGAGCGTGTAGATGCGTCCGCCGACGCGGTCCTGCGCCTCGAGCACCACGGTCTCGTGCCCCTGGCGCACCAGCTCGAACGCGGCCACGAGGCCGGCGAGGCCGGCGCCGATGACGACGACGCGCTTCGGCGGCTGCGGGCGGGACTCGAGGCCCTCGCTCGGGGTCGCCAGGACGTCCGGGGCGACGGGCTCATCGCTGAGGGGAGTGGCGTCGCCCGAGGCGGTGAGACGCTGTTCCTCCGCGTGCGCACGACCCGCCGTGCTCACCTGCCTGCGACCCGAACGCCGTGGATGCGGAGCGCGCCGCGCACCATGTCGTCACCTCTCGTGGCTCCGAGGCCGCCCCGCCGACTGTAGCCGCTCACGGGCGGGTCGGGCCGGCAAGCGCCGAGTTGAGCCGGGCACTCTCCTGCTCGATCTCGATCGCGAGGCGTCGCGCTCCGGTGACCACCGTCTCCAGTGCGTCGGCGATCGCCTTGCGGGCACCGGGCTCGAGGTCCGCCGGCAGGTCCTCCTCGTCGAGGATCTCCAGCGCGCCCGACGGCCGCACGACGACGTCGACGACGAGGTCGCGATAGGAGACGACGTCGGTCCCGATCTCGGTGCGGTCGGCGACGTTCACGTAGAAGCCCACGCTGCGACGGTCGATGAGCCAGTGGTAGACGTTGTACGGACGTTCGGTCCAGTAGTGCGCGATCGTGACGGTCCCCGCCGGCAGAACGATGTCCGTATCGCGTATGCGGACCTCCCGGTCGCTGGTGTAGCGCAGGACCGCCCGCCGGCCGGGCTCGAGGAGGAGCGACTCGCACCGGAACTCCGCGCTGCTGCCGTCGAGCCGGGTCTTTCGCTCGGTGACGGCTCGACGGCGCACTACGCGACGCGCATGAGCACAGCGATACGGGCTAGGGAGGAGGAGACCAGACGCCGCAGCGTCCGGGTGACGACGAGCGACGCCCGATTTGCGAAGCACACACGCGCCGGTAGCATGACATCGCCGGATGAGAGAGCTCTACCAGGTCGTCGAGGTCGCCCCCTCCTGGTATCAGGACAACATCCCGTGCCAGGAAGCCTGTCCTGTCCGCACGAACTGCCGCGGCTACCTGAACCTGGCGGCGGCCGGGGAGTTCGAGAAGGCCTGGGAGCTCGCGCTCGATCCCAACCCGATGGCCTCGATCTGCGGCTCGGTCTGCGCGGCGCCGTGCGAGTCGGCCTGCCGTCGCAAAGAGGTCGACAAGCCGCTCTCGATCCGCTACGTGAAGAAGTTCCTCTCGGACTGGTCACACCAGAACGTGCGCGTCGACGGCCGCCCGTACACGCAGCCCGCACCCCCGGTGTTCGGTCCGCCATCGAAGCGAGTGGCGGTGATCGGCGCCGGCTGCGCCGGCCTCGCGGCGACGAGCGACCTCGCGAAGCAGGGGTTCGGCGTCACCGTCTTCGATGCGCTCGATCAGGCCGGCGGGACCGCGCTGGCCGGGGTGCCGCCGTTCCGGCTGCCGCGCGAGGTCATCGACCGCGACGTCGCCGGTGTGTTGAACGAGAACGTCGAGATGCGCCTTTCCACGTACGTGGGGAGGGACATCACGCTGCGGCAGCTCCACGAGGGGTACGACGCCGTGCTCGTGACCGCCGGCTGCTTCGAGCCGAACTACATCGGCATCCCCGGCGAGGGCTCGCAGGGCGTGATGGCCGGCATCGTCTTCCTCGAGCGCGCGTACCGCGGTCGGCCCGTCGCGGTGGGGCAGCGCGTGGTCGTGCTCGGCGGCGGCTACACCGCGATGGACTGCGCCTCGACGTCGTGGCGCCTCGGCGCCGACCTCGTGAACATCGTCTACCGGCGCGGCCGCGAGGAGATGGTCGTCGAAGAGGAGGAGCTGGCGGAGACCGAGCGCGAGGGCATGCATTTCGTGTATCTCTCATCGCCCTTGGAAGTGCTCGCCGACGAGCGGGGGCACGTGCGCGGCGTGCGCTTCGTCCGCAACAAGCTCGGCGAGCCGGACCAAAGCGGCCGCCGCAGCCCCGAGCCCATCGCGGGGAGCGAGTTCGAGATCCCCTGTGAGACGGTGCTCCTCGCGCTCGGGCAGGCGCCCGACCAGACCTGGCTCGGCGAGTTCCCCGAGCTCCGCGTGAAGCGCTGGCGCGATCTCGGGATCGATCCGGAGACGTACCAGAGCCCCGTGCGCAAGATCTTCCTCGCGGGCGACTACCGCACCGGCCCGAGCACGATCATCGAGGCCGTCGCGGACGGCCGCTCCGCGGCGCAGCAGGTGGCGCGCTTCCTCGACCCGGACTCAGCGTCGGTCCGCGTCCCCGAGTACCACGAGATCGTCACGCTGCGGCGCTCGAGCACGCCGGACAACGTGGGGCTGGTGGCGGGCGAGGGAGAGCTCGCGCGGATCTACCACAACATGTCGGTCGACTACGACCGGATCCCGCGGCAGGAGATGCCGAAGCTCTCGAAGAAGGACCGCCGTGGCCTGTTCCTCGAGGTGAATCAGGGCTACACCGAGGCGCAGGCGATCGCCGAGGGCGACCGCTGCCTCAAGTGCAACTTCAACATCGAGATCATCGGGGAGCTCTGCATCATCTGCGGCGGCTGCGTCGACGTGTGTCCGATGGACGTGATCCACATGGTCGACATGACCGACGTCGTGGACGACGGCGCCATCCCGGCAGTCGGCGAGGCGAAGAAGTGGCAGAACGGCGTCGCCTTCTTCCTCGACGAGACCGCGTGCATCCGCTGCGCGCTCTGCGTCATCCGGTGCCCGACCGACGCGATCACCATGAACCGGTACGGAGCCGTGATGCCCTCGATCGGCAAGGCGCTTCCGAAGGAGTCCATCGACGACGAGATCCACCTCGACCTCACCGTCGGGAGCCGCAAGTCGATCCGCCCGCTGCCCATGTACGATCCCGTGCTGGCGGCAGGGCTCAAGGACGTTCCTGGGAACGGCCACGCGCCCAACGGCAAGGGCAACGGACATCTCGCCGGCGCCGGGGGCCACGTGCACCCGGAGACCGAAGTCACCGCGAAGCACTAGAGAAAGAGGGCCCGCCAACAACCGTGCTCGACGTACCGCTGCAGTTCTGGAACAGGTTCAAGCAGGGCCCCATCTGGCGTTCGCTGTTCCGCCACGGCTACCCGGACTCGCGCAAGAACCAGTCGCTCGCGGTGTTCTCCAACGTCTTCCTGCACCTGCACCCGGTGAAGGTGCGTCGCCACGCGCTCGCGATCCCCTACACGTGGTGCATGGGTGGCCTGTCGTTCTTCCTGTTCCTGGTGCTCACCCTGACCGGGACGCTGCTGATGTTCTACTACCGCCCCACGACCGAATGGGCCTATTCGGACATCAAGGACCTCGAGACGGTCGTCGTATTCGGACAACTGCTGCGCAACATGCACCGCTGGGCGGCGCACGGCATGGTCATCACTGTCTTCCTCCACATGATCCGCGTCTTCTATACCGGGTCATACAAGCCGCCGCGCGAGTTCAACTGGGTCATCGGGACGCTGCTCTTCGTCCTCACGCTGTTGCTCTCGTACACCGGATACCTGCTCCCCTGGGACCAGCTCGCGTTCTGGGCCGTCACGGTCGGCTACGAGATCGCGCGAGCGACTCCGTTCATCGGCGATGAATTCGCCTTCGTCGCGTTCGGCGGCTACCAGCTCGGCCCGAACGCGCTGCTGCGGTTCTATGTGCTGCATGTCGTGGCGCTCCCACTCGCGACGGCCTTCCTGATCGCCATCCACTTCTGGCGCATCCGGAAGGACGGCGGGATCTCCGGCCCGCTATGACCCTCCAGAAAGGTCCCCAGCCGTTCCCCGGGCAGGAGAAGCGCCTGCGCCTGCTCGCGTTCGTGCGGCAGGACTCGGTCGTTCGGGTCGACAAGCGTGTCGAGGACACGGCGATGGTCTGGCCGCACCTGCTCGTCATCGAGTTCATCGTGGCGATGCTCTGGTTCATCGCCCTCTTCGTCCTCTCGGCGCTGTTCAACGCGCCGCTCCAGGACCACTCGAACCCCGACCGGACGCCGAACCCGTCCAAGGCGCCGTGGTACCTGCTCAACCTGCAGGAGCTCTTGCTCCACATGGACAAGGGCCTCGCCGGCGTCATCGTGCCGACGCTCTGGATCGGCTTCATGATGACCATCCCGTACATCGACCGGAGTCGCGAGGGCGTCGGCATCTGGTTCACCACTCCGACCGGCAAGCGCCTCGCGATCTTCTCGGCGATCTACGGCACGGTCCTCACCTTCGGCCTCATCGGCCTCGACTTCGTGCTCAAGAAGATCGGCTACGTCGAGTTCGCGAGCCAGTACCTCCCGGGCGGCAAGGTGCTGTTCCCCGACTACCTCATCCCTATCGGGACGATGGTCGTGCTGACCGCGCTCCTCGTGCTCCTCGCGAAGCGGATCTTCAACGCCACCACGCGCGAGGTGATGATCGCGGTGTGGACGGCCTGGGTCTGCACGTATCTCGTCCTTACCTTCGTCGGCACCTCGATGCGCGGCCCAGGCATGGACCTGTACGCGCCGTGGAACCTGCCGACCACGATCGAGTGATCAGGCCACACGACGACACCTCCATCGAGGCCGGCGGCCTGCTCGGGCGCATCAAGCGCCGCCAGCTGTTCCGCCTCGCGTTCCTCGGCGGGACGCTGCTCGCGCTCGGCGAGATGAGCGCGGTCCTGCTGCCGTTCATGCGCGTGAACAAGATCGTCGGCCTCGGCGCGAAGATCCCCGCCGGAAGGAAGCAGGACATCCTCGACAAGTTCAAGTCGACGGACGACGTTCCCCAGCTCTTCGTCGAGGGGAAGTTCTTCCTGCTCCATGCGCCGGGCGGGATCCTCGCCGCCTACCGGAAGTGCACGCACCTTGGCTGCAGCGTGCCGTACACGCCGGGTGATGTCGCGCCCGACGGCACCCAGGGCCAGTTCCACTGCCCGTGCCATGGCTCGCTCTTCAATAAGCGCACCGCGGTCGTGCAGGGGGGTCCGGCGCCCAAGCCGCTCCAGCTCTTCCACATCAGCGAGAACGAAGCGGGCACCCTCATCGTGGACACGAACCCGCTCAACGTGATCGACCGCCAGTCGAACGAGTTCGACCCGCGCCACATCGAGGTCCGGGACGCCTGATGGACGTCAACATCCTCCTCGCGGCGGCATCGGCGCTCCTGTTCCTCGGGCTCATCGGCCTCTTCGCGTTCCTCATCCGCCACCAGGGCCAGGTCGAGCCGGAGGAGCAGGAGGTCTACGGAGTCGAGCTCCTGCGCCAGCACTACGACGCCGGCGCGACGGTGGAGCAGCCCACCCCGTACTACGTCTCGCCGATCCCGGCCTCGCCCGACCCGCTCGAGATCGCCGGCAACCTCGACAAGAAGATCCTCATCGGTGCCGCGACGATCTTCGGCGTCCTTGGCATGATCGGCGGCTATTTCGTCATCCAGGGAGAAGCCAGCCCGTTCGCGCCGGGCAAGGGTCTGCGCGGTGCGGCGGTCGAGCATCAGCTGCGTCTCGACGTGCGTCGCGGCAAGGAGCAGTACGCGAGCCTCTGCTACGACTGCCACGGGCGCGACGGCAAGGCTGGGACGAACCCCGAGGGCAAGGAGCTTCCCGGGCGTCCGCTCAACGTCGCGGGAAACAAGTACGAGAGCCTGAAGGAGGACCCCGCCGCTCTCGGCACGCGGCGGAAGTTCATCGAGATGCGCATCCACCGGGGCAAGGACAACCCGCCCGGCCAGTACGACATGCCGGCCTGGGGCCGTGCGGAAGGCGGGCAGCTCTCCGACTGGCAGGTGAAGCAGCTCGCCGATCTCATCATGTACGGCACCGACGCGGACTGGGCCGACATCGCGCACATCCGGCAGGAGCACGACCCGGATCATCAGGTCGCCGAGCGCATCCCCGATCGGCCCGCCATCCCGACCGGCAAGGATGTCGCCGAGGTCTACTGCACGGCGTGCCACGCCATTCAGGCCGGCGGCCGCAGCACGCTCCCGCAGGCGCCGAACCTCGCCGAGTGGATCGCGAACGGCTCGAAGCCGCGCGCCGAGAATCCGCCGCTCGAGGCGCTCTCGCAAACGGACCCCGACTGGCTCGTGAAATGGGTATCCAATGCGAAGAAGATCAAGCCGGACACGCTCATGACACCGCAGGCCGCGTCGGAGGGCGGTCCCGTGCCGGACGACCAGATCAAGCTGGTGGTCGAGTGGCTGCGGACCGGAAAGTAGCCACGGGGGCCGTACGGGGTAGGGTTGGAGCGAGATGCTGACCGAGGTCGCCGAATCCCAGGAGTTCTACGTCGTGTTCATCACGGTGTTCCTGCTGCTCGGCACGATGTACCTCCTGCAGAAGTGGTGGACCACCTACCGCTAGCCTTCGGACCCGGTGGTGTGGCGCCCCGGCCAGCGCGGCCGAAGCCGCGCCGCAACACGCTGACGCTCCTCGTTGGCCGCGTCACCACCATCAAGCTCGCCTACTGGGCCGCTGTGACGGCGGTCGAGCTCGCTCTGCCGCTCGCCATCGCGGGTCCGCTCGATGCCAGGACGCCCGCTTCGGTCGCGGCCGCCTCGCTCCTGGGCGCGGGTGCCATCGCGTGGTCGGTCGCGTCAGCGCGCTCCATCGACCGGCGCCTTGGCGGCCTCTACCGCTCGGTGCCCACCATCGCGACGGCGTTCGTCGCGGCATCGGTCGTCGCGTCGCCGGCATCGGTGCCGCTCCTCCTCATCGAGCGTCAGCGCTCACTCGAGGGCTGCGCGCCAGCCGTCACCTGCCACTACGGTCCGATCCTCTTCTGGGTCGCGGTCCTGGCCATCGGCATGGTGCTCGTCCCGGCGGCGTTCGCGCTGTCGATGCGATCGCAGGAAGCCGCCTGAGATCGGCGGGCGCCGTGCCGGGATCGGTGCCTCGCGGCGCATTGCTCGTCGCCGGCCAGGGCACGTCCGGTGTCGCCGGGCGTGCTGTGGACAGGCGACGCATGTTCGTTAGGCCTGTGGCTTCGTCACTGCCCGCGTGGTCGCCGGCTTCTTCGGGACGTAGATCGCGGACGCGACCGACTCACGCCAGCCCGGCACCGTCTCGACGCTCGTGATGCGGTACGAGCGGTGGTTCACGTCGATGAGGCCGCCGATCTCCGCGCCGTAGGCGACGGCGCTCTGGCCGTCGAAGGGACCGCCGTGCAGCTTCACGGTCAGGCTGCCCGACGGCTTGCTCACTTCCCCCGACCGTACGCCGCGCTCTTGCGGGCCTTTTGCGCCCGCAAGGCGGCGATCCGGTTCTTCTCGGCCTTGTCGCGCTTGGGGCCCTGCTGCTTTGGCACCCTAATAGCGCCGCGGGCCGGACGACTGCCGCTGCTGGAAGCAGTCGCTGCAGTACACGGGCTTGTCGCCGCGCGGCTGGAACGGGACTCGAGCTTCCTTGCCGCAGCTCGAGCAGGTCGCCGTGAACATCTCGCGGTCGCCGCGTCCGGCACCGCCGCGTCCGCCGTCCCCGGCACGGTGCGCCGCGCGGCAGGTGGGACAACGGCTCGGCGGGTTCTGCAGCCCGCGCGACTGGTAGAACTCCTGCTCGCCCGAAGTCCAGACGAACTCCTGGGAGCAGTCGCGGCAGGTCAGGCTCTTGTCTGCAAGTGTCACGTGGTGGCCCTCCTCGCTATTGGCCGACGGTCTCCGAGAGATCGGGTACAGCGGCGCGAGGGTGACCTCGGCGTCCCTAGGGACCTGACTCTGCTTCGATGGCGGCACTCCCCTTGGGAGTGCGCTCAGTGTAGGCGCCCTACAGGATGTCGGTCAGCCAGTGCCAGCGCTTGCGCGTCGCCGCCGGCTCGACCCATGGCGTCGCGATCGCGGCGACATCGGCCTCGAGCAGGCCGGTGAACGCGTCGATGCCCGCTCTCGTGACTGACCCGTCCGGGGGCCTGCGGGGTGGACCGATCGTGAGGGTGATCTCGCGCCCGAGGTACAGCTCCGCGGTGCCGCGCAGCCACGCCGGCACGACCGGCACCTGCGCGCGATAGGCGAGCCACCCCGTGCCCCGCTCGAACGGCCCGAGGTCGGCCTCCCGCCGGGAGACGCGGCCTTCGGGAAAGAGCGCGAGCACACCGCGGTCCGCAAGGACGCGGAGCGAGGCACGGATGGCCGAGCGGTCCGACGGCCTCGCGCGGTCCACCAGCACGAGCCCACCGAGCAGCCGGATCGTGGCGCGCTTCCACCAATGCGAGCGCACCGCGTCACGGTCGGCCATGAAGTGGACGCGCGGCTCCGCGGGCAGCAGCGCGATGAGCACGAACGCATCGGCCCAGCCCTGATGGTTCGCGATGAGCAGGCACGGGCCCGGCGGCGGGGAGACACCCCCGAGACGCAGGCGGAACAGCCGGCCGAGCACCGCGCGAAGGATGGCGCGAGCGGCCCTAGCCGCGGGTCCCGCGCGACCGGAACTCACCGCCGGTCGCGCTCGCGCATGAGCCGCACCAGCAGCTCCGAGAAGCGCAGGGCGGCGGGCGAGAGCATCCAATCGCGGCGATGCGCGAGGCCGATTGTCCGCTCGAGCGTCGGCTCCGAGAGCGTCACGGCGACGAGCGGCCCTCCGTGCTCCACGACACTGCCGGGCACCACCGCGACACCGAGTCCCGCCGCCACCATGCGGAGGACCCCGTCCATCTCCCCGCCCTCGAGCGCGAAGGACGGCTCGAAGCCGGCATGCTGGCAGGCCGCGACGGTGACCGCGCGCAGGTCATAGCCCTCGCGGAACATCACGAGCGGTACGCCGCGCAGCTCTGCGACCGCGACCCGGCGCCGCCTCGCGAACGCGTGGCCGCGCGCGACGGCCAGCACCAGGTCCTCGCGCAGCAGCGGCACCGTGGCGAACGCTTCCTCGTTCACAGGCAGGATCACGAGCGCGACCTCGACCTCCCCTTGCGCGAGCCGCCGGAGGAGGTCACGGGAGCCCGCCTCGTGGACCAGCAGGTCGATCCCCGGATGCTCGGCGTGGAAGCGCGCGAGGACGTCCGGCAGCAGCACGGTCGTGATGCTCGGTGTCGCGCCGACTGCGAGCCGGCCACGCGCGAGGCCGGCGAGCTCGCGCACCTGTGCCCGGGCGCCCGCGACGTCGTCGAGCACGCGCTTCGCCCACGGGAGCAGCGCTTCACCGGCCTGCGTCAGCGCGACCCGGCCGCTGACCCGGTGGAACAGCGGCGCGCCGAGCTCCTGCTCGAGCTTCCGGATCTGCTTGCTCACCGACGGCTGGGCGACCGAAAGCTCGGCCGCCGCGCGCGTGAAGTGGCGCTGCTCCGCCACGGCGACGAAGTACCGGAGCTGGTGGAACTCCACCTTCATAGCCTACGGCTATCGGCCGGAGAGCACCCATGTCTTGGCCGCCTTGATGACCGCTGAGTACGGTACACGCATGGCGACGACCGCCGGGGTGACTCGCGGAACCGTGACGACGCAGGTCGAGCGTCCGGATCGCTGGTGGCTCGAACCGGTGGCCATCGTGAGCGTGCTCGGGCTCTTCGTCCTGTATTCCGCCTGGGCCGGCCTCGTGAACGCGCACTACTACTCCGAGCCGTACCTCTCGCCTTTCTACTCGCCGTGCATCACGTCGAGCTGCCCGCATGTGACGTTCGGCGTGCCCTTCGTCGGCGACTGGTGGGGCTTTTCACCCGCGGTCTTCATCGTGGGCTTCCCGCTGGTCTTCCGCCTCACCTGCTACTACTACCGTCGCTCGTATTACCGAGCGTTCTTCTGGGCGCCGCCCGCGTGCACGGTCCCCGACGCGCGCGCGAAGTACGGCGGCGAAACGAGGTTTCCCTTCATCCTCCAGAACCTTCACCGCTACACCTGGTACCTGGCGGTGCCGATCTGGGCGATCCTCACGTACGACGCGGTCCTCGCGTTCATCTTCCCGACGCCGGACCACACCGGGTTCCGCCTCGGCGTCGGTCTCGGCAGCCTGATCATGCTGGCGAACGTCGCCTTCATTGGCCTCTACACCTTCTCGTGCCACTCGTGCCGCTACCTCTGCGGCGGCTACCTGGACCGGTTCCGGGGAGCGCCGATCCGCTATCGCCTGTGGAACACCGTGAACCGTCTGAACACGCGCCACGGCCTCTTCGCGTGGCTGTCACTGTTCTCCGTCGGCCTCACCGATCTGTACATCCGCATCGTCTCGATGGGGTGGCTGGTCGATCCCCGGATCGTGTTCTAGGTGTTCGCGATGACGTTGGGGCTCCCACACCCGCATCCCGCCGGCCCGCGCACGGATCGCCGACGATGACGGAGACCATCGACCGGCACGAGTACGACGTCGTGGTCATCGGCGCGGGCGGTGCGGGGATCAGGGCCGCCATCGAGGCGTCGGCGCAGGGCGCGCGCACGGCGCTCGTGTGCAAGTCGCTGTTCGGCAAGGCGCATACGGTGATGGCCGAGGGCGGGATCGCCGCGGCGCTGCGGAACGTCTGGAAGGAGGACTCCTGGGAGGTTCACTTCCGCGACACGATGCGCGGCGGCAAGCTCCTGAGCAACTGGCGCATGGCGCAGCTGCACGCACAGGAGGCACCCGACCGCGTGCTCGAGCTCGAGGAGTGGGGGGCGCTGTTCGACCGCACGGAGGACGGGCTGATCTTGCAGCGCGACTTCGGCGGGCACCGCTACGCGCGGCTGGCCCACGTGGGGGACCGCACCGGACTGGAGATGATCCGGACGCTTCAGAACCACGCCGTGCACAAGGGCATCGACGTGCACATGGAGTGCACGATCCGGCGCCTGCTCACCGACGGCGACGCTGTGACCGGGTGCACGGGGTACTGGCGCGGGACCGGCCAGCTCGTGGCGTTCGGTGCCAAGGCGATCGTGCTCGCGACCGGTGGCTTCGGCAAGGCCTGGAAGATCACGTCGAACTCTTGGGAGTACACAGGCGACGGGATCGCAATGGCGCTCGACGCCGGCGCGGACCTCATCGACATGGAGATGACGCAGTTCCACCCGACCGGCATGGTCTGGCCGCCGAGCGTGCGGGGCATCCTCGTGACGGAGGGGGTGCGCGGCGATGGCGGCACCCTCGTGAACAGCCTTGGCCGCCGCTTCATGTTCGACTACATCCCGGACTTCTTCCGCAAGGACACCGCTCCGACCGAGGACGAGGCCGACCGCTGGTACACCGACAAGGCCAACAACCGCCGCACGCCGGACCTGCTGCCGCGCGACGAGGTCGCGCGCGCGATCAACGCCGAGGTGAAGGCGGGAAGGGGGAGCCCGCATGGCGGCGTGTTCCTCGACATCGCGTCGCGCCGCGATGCTGACTACATCCGGAGGCGGCTTCCGTCCATGTACCACCAGTTCAAGGAGCTCGCCGATGTCGACATCACCGCGTCGGCGATGGAAGTGGGGCCAACGCTCCACTACCTCATGGGCGGCGTGCGGGTCGAGGCGGATACGGCCGCAACGACCGTTCCGGGCCTGTTCGCGGCCGGCGAGGTCGCCGCCGGGATGCACGGCGCGAACCGGCTCGGGGGAAACTCCCTCTCGGACCTCCTCGTATTCGGGCGGCGCGCGGGTCTCGGCGCCGCCGCGCACGCGGCGACGCAGCGTTCGTGGCGTCGGCCCGACGAGGCGCAGGTCGCGCTGTCGACCCGCGAGATCCTCGCCCCCTTCGAGCGTCCCGAAGTCGGGGAGGATCCGTACCAGCTGCACGGCCTCCTCCAAAGGACGATGCAGGCGAACGCAGGGATCATTCGAACGGAGGATGAGCTCACGCGCGTGCTTGCCGACATCGGGAAGCTACGGGCTCGAGCGCTCAAGGTGCGCGTGAGCGGCGGTCGCACCTACAACCCCGCATGGCATCTGGCGCTCGATCTCCTCTCGATGCTCACATGCGCGGAGGCGACGGCCCTCGCCGCTCTGCGGCGGACCGAGAGCCGCGGCGGCCACACACGCTCGGACTTCCCAGCGACGGACCTGGCATGGGGCAGCAAGAACGTCGTCACGCGGCGTCGCGACGGCGTGCTGGTCCTGACGGACGAGCCGATCCCGGCGCCACCCGACGACCTGCACCGGCTGCTCGGCGACGACGCACCTGAACAGGCAAGGGTCGAGCCGGAGCTCGTCATCGAGGCGGCCCGGTCGTGACGGAGGCCACGCTGCGTGTCTGGCGCGGCGATCGCGATGGTGGGGCCTTCGAGGACTACACCGTGCCGACGGATGAGGGCATGGTGGTGCTCGATGTCATCCACAAGGTCCAGGAGCTCCGTGCGCCCGACCTCGCGGTCCGCTGGAACTGCAAGGCCGGCAAGTGCGGCTCGTGCAGCGCCGAGATCAACGGCGCGCCGCGGCTCATGTGCATGACTCGGATGAACACGTTCGACCCCGGCGAGCCGATCACGGTATCGCCGATCAAGGCCTTTCCGGTCATCAAGGATCTCGTCAGCGACGTCTCCTTCAACTACGAGAAGGCGAAGACCATCCCGGCCTTCGCCGCCCGACCGAAAGAGGCTGACGGCACTCGGCGCATGTACCAGGAGGAGGTCGAGCGCGTCCAAGAGTTCCACAAGTGCATCGAGTGTTTTCTCTGCCAGGACGTCTGCCATGTGATCCGCGACCATGACGAGAACAAGATGGCGTTCTCAGGTCCCCGGTACTTCGTCCGGCTCGCCGCGCTCGAGATGCACCCGCTCGACGCGAACGACAGGATGGAGCTCATCCGCGCGAAGCAGGGGCTGGGCTTCTGCAACATCACGAAGTGCTGCACCGAGGTCTGTCCGGAGCACATCAAGATCACCGACAACGCGATCATCCCGCTGAAGGAGCGCATCGTGACCGAGTTCTACGACCCGCTCGCGTGGGCCAAGCGCCGCGTGTTCGGTCGGTCGGGCCGCGGGCTTCCCCCCGCCGCTGCACCCGGCCCGAGCTCTCCCCACTCGAGGGAACCGGAGCCCCCGTCCGCCTGAGCCCGAGGCGTGCCTTCGTCGTCGTCGCCGGGTCGGTGCTGGCCACAGCGATGGTGCTGCTCGTGGTCCGGCCGGCGGTCGAGCGCGGCGGCGCCGGCGAGGTCGTCCTGATCCTCGCCTTCGTCGGCGCGGTGCTCGTCGTCGAGCGCTGGCTTCGCACGCGGTAACGCCGGACCTCGGCGGCACACCTTCGCGCCGATCGTCCCGCTGGTAGCGGTCACGCGCGCCCTGTAGGCTCCGGCAGCGCGGAGGCGGCAGGTGCAACGATTCTCGCGACGAACTTCCCTGCTCGTGGCGGCCACGTCGGTCGCCGCTTTCCCGATACTTGTCCTCGGGAGCTGGTCGCTCCTTAGCGACGGCGTCGGCGGTCTGGCTATTGCCACCGGGTTGACGGTCGCGATCGTTGCCCTCGGCGCCCGGCCGATCCGGCTCGGACCATTGAGCGAGGTGAGCCTCGCGACCGTCCCGACGCTCGGCGGCGCGTTCGTCCTTCCACTCCTCGCCATCGCACCGATCGCCAGTGTCGCGCAGGTCGCCGCGGATCTCATCGCGCGGCGCTCCGCCAGAGAGCTCGCCCGCAATTCCCTCGCGACCGCGGTCTCCACGGGGGCGGCCTCGCTGGCGTTCCACCTTGCGAACAGCGTGGCCGGCGCGGCCGACGCGACCGTTGCCGGGATCGTGACGGGCGCTGTCGCTGCCTGCGCCTACCTGCTCGTGCACCTCGCGCAGTCGGCAGCGCTCCTGGAGAGCCTGCGGCCGGTGCAGCGCGGCGGCCCCCAGATCGCGGTGTGGACGTGGCGGATCACGCGGACGCAGCTCGTCTGGGCAGCCGGGTCGGCTGTGGTGGTCGAAGTCGCGCGGCTCGAGCCGGTGGTCCTTCTGCCGGCGATCCCGTTGCTGCTGCTCGGCTACCAGAACATCCGCCAGCGCTTCGCCGCCGAGCGCCGGGTCCGCGCCCTCACGACGCTCGTTGACGTGAGCCAGGCGCTGGGCTCGTCTCTCGACCTGACAACGATCTTCCGCGCGGTGTACGCGAAGGTGGGTGATGCGCTCGAGGCGGATGCATTCTTCGTCGTGCTCGGCACGCCCAGCTCCGAGAGCCTGTCGTACCGCTACCTCGTCGACGAGGGTCGAGAGCTCGACCGGCAGGAGGTGCCGCGCCGGGGGACGCTCGCGGGGAGATGCATCACGGAGTCCCGCCCGTTGCTCATGACCGACGCCATCCGCGACTTCAAGGAGCTCGGCATCGAGCGGACCGGCTGGGGCACGGTGACCGAGCGGTCGATCATGGTCGCGCCGCTGCGCATCCGCGGGGATGTCATCGGTGCGATCTCGGTGCAGAGCGTGAACGCAGGCGCGTATGACGAGGACGACCTCGAGCTGCTCGGCGCGATCGCGAACGAGGCGGCCATCGCCATCGAGCGGTCGGAGCTCTACGAGCAGACCGCCGACCTCTCGCGGCGCCTGTTCGAGCTGCACCGCGTCGGTCGCGAGATCAGCTCGGAGCGCGACATGCATGCCGTGGCCGAGCGGCTGAGCCGTGTGACGCGCGAGATGCTGCGTTCGTCGGCGGTCGCGATCTACATGGACGACGGGACCGATGACCTCCAGCTCGCGACGCGCAGCGGAGCGTCGAAGATCGAGGTGGCACGCGTTCCGAAGTCGATGCCCCTGACGAAGCAGGCGATCGAGACCGGTGTCGTCGAGGTCCCGGACTCGGTCGCCACGGCCGCGGAGTCGCGCCGCATGCTCGACGCCGCGGGACATCGCGCGATGCTCGTCTACCCGCTGCGTGCGGCGAGCGAGCTCGTGGGGATCGTGTACGTGAGCTGGGACGAGCCGCATGTCGTCACGACGGGCGAACGCGAGCTCCTCGACATCCTCATGAACATGGGCGCGACCGCCCTGCGAAGCCTCCGACTGTATGCAGAGCTCGACGACGCGTACCTCGCGACCGTGCAGACGCTGATGACGACGACCCTCGCGCGCGACGGGTACCGGGAGGACCACCAGCAGCGGGCCGCGGCCGACGCCAGGGCGCTGGGCGAGCGTCTCGGCCTGTCGGAGGACGCCTTGCGCGACCTGCGCTACGCCTCGCTCTTCCACTCGCTCGGCAAGATCGGTGTGCCACCGTCGGTCCTCGCAAAGCAGGGCCCGCTCTCGACTGAGGAGCACCGGATCGTCCGCGAGCATCCGATCCTCGGCGCACGGATCATGGAGTCCATCCGCTTCCTGCGGAACGTCGTGCCGATCGTCCGGCACGCGAACGAGCGCTGGGACGGCAGCGGCTATCCAGCCGGCCTCGCGTTCGAGGCGATCCCGTACGAGGCACGATTGCTGCAGATCGTCCTCAGCTACCACACGATGGTGGTCGACCGGCCGTACCGCCGGGCGCTGGAGCCGAGGATCGCCCTCCGGGAGCTGCGGCTGCTCGCTGGAAGCCGGTACGACCCCGCGCTCGTCGGTGAATTCGTCGCGATGATCGAGGAGCGTGGCGGTGCGGAAGCCGCCCAGCGCGAGATCCAGGACGGGACGCGCGAGCTCGCGATCCTCTCCGAGATCACGCCGCAGTTCAACACCCTCCTCGACCTGAAGCAGCTGCTCGATCGCGTGCTGAAGACGCTCGAGCGCCACTGGCCGGAAAGCAGGCTGCACATCCTGCTGCGCGACGAGCACACCGAGGATCTCGTCGTGCGAGCGGTCGGTGGGACGGAAGGCGGCGCGCCGCCCGGGGTCCGCCTCGCGCGAGGTCAGGGCCTCTCCAATTGGGTGCTGGCGAACCGCGAGGCCATCTGTGTAGACGACACGCACACCGATCCGCGCGCCCGACCCCCCGACGGCGACACCCACGCGGCGATGCTGGTGCCGCTCATCAACGAGGGTCGAGCGATCGGCGTGCTCTCCGTCACGAGTGCGCGCGTCGGGGTGTTCTCGCCGCGCGACCTGACCCTGCTCCAGGCCGTGGGGGCCCAGATCGCGGCGGCCATCGAGGTCGCGGCCCTCCACGAGCGCCTCCGGTGGGCCGCGAACAGCGATGCGCTGACGGGTCTCCACAACTACCGCTACTTCTACGACCGGCTCGAGGAGGAGATCGCGCGCGCCGAGCGCCGGTCGATGCTGCTCGCGGTCGCCTATTTCGACATCGATGGCCTGAAGCGGATCAACGACAGCCACGGTCATATCGCCGGGGATGCCGTCCTGCGCACCCTCGGACGCGCGATCCACGCGAGCGTCCGCACCGAGGACGTCCCCGCCCGCTACGGCGGCGACGAGTTCGCGATCGTGATACCGGAGACGGGCCGCGACGAGGCCGAGAAGGTCGTCCAGCGGCTCATGGAGCTGCTCGATGGGACCCGCATCGACCTTGGCGACGGCCGCACGCTCGAGATGCCGGAGCGGTCGTGGGGTGTCGCGGCCTACCCTCGTGACGGCACGACTGCGCGGCAGCTCGTCGACAGCGCCGACCGACGCGCGTACTCGCGCAAGCGGGCGAAGGCATAGCGCTGGCTCCGCCCACGCTGACGGAGCTCCGGGCGCGCCGCGCACAGGAGTGCCGCCTCACCAGGGAGCGCGCTCTCGCGAACCTCGAGGACGCGGAGGCCTTCCTGCGCGACCGGCGCATCCTCACCCAGACCCAGGACAGCTCACTTCCGAGCCTGGTCGCGGCGACCCACGAGGC
>Ga0183260_10001084_pt1 | contig 23145 bp, 19 predicted proteins | sample AntDrymUQ4972206_2_FD_129768 | JGI IMG/M metagenome (GOLD analysis project Ga0183260, IMG submission 129768) | Polar desert sand microbial communities from Dry Valleys, Antarctica - metaG UQ497 (22.06) (version 2) (version 2) | ecosystem: Environmental > Terrestrial > Soil > Desert | place... | reverse complement strand
TTTGGGTAGCGTATATACAACTAACGTAAATCTAAACTGTCCAGCGGACTTACAATTTTTAGCAGGTCTTTGTTGCTTGTATGCAGGTAACGCATGGTGGTTTTTATATCGTTATGCCCCAGCTGTTACTTTTACCTGTCAGGTCGCATACTGTAACATTTAAATAAAACTTATGGCACTTCTTTTACCGCCAGGTATAATGTTGACAAACTTGTATATAACTCTTTGTTCGACACAATAGTAGAAGCTATAACAAAAGAAAAAAGAATTAAAGGCAGTAACATGGCAGCTAAGCTCAGACTTATAGATTCGATGAATCCAAATTGGAGAGATCTGTGGTTGGAACAAACACCACAACTTTAAACCCTGCTGCATGTAAAAAATCTTCCATTACAGTTTTTGTTTTAGTGCCTGCTTTATCAAGGATATTACGGTCGTGTGCATGTTGTATCATCTTTTCCCGCGCCTTAGCTTTTACTGCGGTTACAGCCCTGGTACTCCACATACCTCTTTCCTCAAAGGTTTCCACATCACCCGGGTTCATAATGACATCAATAATTTTTGATGCAGGCAAGCTAAGCCAGACAGTATCCTTCGCAATGCGCACACTGCTATCAGCTAAGGCATTCAGGTCTGTACCAGCCAATACTTTGCCTCTGGCTACCAATACAAGCTGTTTATCGGACGGAGGTAAAATGGGAAAAGGAGTTACCGTGTTTATAGATCGTATGATCTCTGAAGCCGGCGTTGTTTCTGCTGAGTCCACCACTACTTCATCGTACAACGTAGCCGTGATTACCTGCCCGATTGATTTTATTTCTTTTATCAGTATCGGTGTTTCATCTATTATTACCGGCTTTGTTGCAAACAGATCACGGAAAGAGGGAAATATATTTTCTTTTCTTAAAAGCCATATTGCTGCTAAGCCAATGGCTATAATAATTACCGGTTTAGTCCACTTTTGTCTTTCTGTACTCACTTTGAATATTTATAAATAAGCATTTTTATATGTAACATTTATTTCCTTATAGCCAAGCGTTTTTAAGAAATTACTTACAAATAAAGTAGTGTTTTCTTTAGCCTGCTGCAAAATTCCTAATGAATCTATGCTGTTTCTTATCTGAGTTTCAGCCTGTGCAGCCAATTGGTCACGTTCACCTGCTTTAAATGGATCTCTGAACATATCAATATCCTGGAATTCCACTTTTATTTTATCAGGGGGAATACTAATGCTTATAACCTTTGGAGCAGGTAACTGCACGTCAACATTTTTACCATTGATCTTAAAATTTTTTTTAGCGATAGCGCTCATATCTATTCCCGCTTTTATGATTGCTTCACAGCTCATTAATATTTTTCTGTCCCCTATTTTAAACCATGTCGTATTGTCGTTTGCCTTAATGATTTTGGTAACAGTATATTCAACAGTTGCCAGGTCACTCATTTCCTGTAGGGAAAGAATGTTTCGATTTTCCTCCTGCTGTTTATTATTACATGCAGTGAGCATTAATAATATCAGCCAAATGTTTCGCAGCATCAGATAATTAATGATTAAAATTATGCCGTTTTTAGCTCTCCCCTGAAATGTCGTTAGCGAAAATGAAAACGGTTATCTAAAAGACGGGTTAATTTTTCTGTATTATTTTCAATACATGACAATCGCGATTGTACTCATTAGCCTTGCTATACTCATACTGCTGATCGCATGGGCAAAGTTCAATCCATTTGTGGCCTTCCTGATTGTATCGTTGCTCACAGGTTGGTGGTTGGGTATCCCTGTTCAAAAACTTACAACATCTGTAAAAACGGGTATTGGAAATATAATGGGTGACCTGGTGATCATTATTTGCCTGGGCGCCATGCTGGGTAAGATAGTGGCAGAAAGTGGTGCTGCTCAAAAGATATCTGATGTATCGTTAAAGATTTTTGGTAAAAAATATTTTAACTGGGCTATGATGTTCACCGGTTTCGTGGTGGGCATCCCGCTTTTTTATAATGTTGGTTTTGTACTCCTTGTGCCGCTGATCTTTTCTGTTATTTACCGCACGGGTATGCCTGCTGTGTACACCGCACTTCCTATGCTGGCAGCGCTCTCGGTTACGCATGGATTTTTACCGCCGCATCCATCACCATCAGCTATTACTGTGCAGCTCAATGCCAATACGGGTACCGTTCTTTTATATGGAATTGTTATTGCTATTCCTGTTATCATCCTGGCAGGACCTGTATTTGCAAAGACTGTAAAAAATATCAGTACACTCCCGTTGCAATTATTTCAGCCTCCGGTAAAATCCGAAGCATCGCTGCCTGGTGCAGCCAACAGCTATATTACCTCTCTCCTACCCGCTATGCTCCTGATCTTACTCACAGCTTTGCCTTATTTCATCCAGTTCAGCGAACAATTCCGCAGTGTATTTTCTTTCTGGAGCGATCCTGTTATTGTAATTCTTTTTTCAGTGCTTTTTGCTACCGTTTCTTTAGGTCTTATGCAGGGAATGTCTATGAAAAAAGTAATGAATTTTTATGGTGAAGCTGTAAAAGATGTTGCAGTTATATTATTAATCGTAGCAGGTGCGGGGGCATTGAAACAGGTGTTGGTGGACAGTGGAGTAAGCAATGAAATAGGACAACAGCTACGGGGCTTATCAATGAACCCGCTCGTATTAGGTTGGCTGCTTGCTGCAGTAATAAGAGTTTGTGTGGGCTCCGCCACTGTTGCAGGACTTACGGCTGCCGGCATAATAGCCCCGATGATGGGTACAGGTATAAATGCAAGCCTTATGGTATTATCAATAGGTGCAGGCAGCCTTATGTTTTCTCATCTCAATGATTCAGGATTCTGGATGTTTAAAGAATATTTTAATCTTTCGGTGAAGGATACATTGCGTTCATGGTCGTTAATGGAGACCATTGTTTCCGTCGCGGGATTAGCAGGTGTGTTGATATTGAATTTCCTGATTGGTTGAAACTAAACAGCTGATATAAATTGCTGTTCACTCATATATGCAATGATCATTTCTACAATTTTATCAGGATCGTTTTTTATATCTATGGTAAAAGCTGATTGCGGTATTTCCAGCGTGTCGAACTGTGAATGTAAAAGCTGCACCGGCATAAAGTGATCTCTTTTTTTCATTCGTTCTAAGATGAGTTCATAGTCTCCCTGCAAAAATATCCAGATGTTTTGTTGAACACCAGAAGATAATATAACCCGGTATTTTTCTTTCAAAGCGGAACAAGCAATCACAGCGCCTTTCAGGCCAGAGTGCTCTACGGCCAGTGTATTTAATCGTTGTAACCATTGCTGCCTGTCATCATCAGTGAGCGAATGGCCTGCCTTCATTTTTTCTTTATTGGAAGGCGGATGAAAATCATCTCCATCAAAAAATGGAATTCCTGTTTTGAAAGAAAGCACTTTTCCGATAGTTGTTTTTCCTGAACCGGCAACGCCCATGATGTAAATAATCGGATTCATTAGTATGCAAAGTAATAAGGGGATTCAAAATGAGAAACACAATTTCAAATGTCATTGCGGGTAATGATCTGATCAGCATAAAGAACCGCATTTGAAAAGCAATCTTGATCCGGCGTTTCTCACTTTCCTAAAGCTTAATCAGCATCTCTATTTACAAATGTAACTTCGGAGGAGCTAATTCGCTCCAGACATTTTCAGAACAATGAACTCAATTGACAATCCTTTTTATTCCGGTACAAGCGGTTTAGTGCTTCCTGTGCCTCAAAGCCTTTACCCAACTGAGTTTCAGGATAAAAGCCGCCTGGAGTATTATGCTTCCTTATTCAATAGCGTAGAGATCAACAGTTCTTTTTATAAGATGCCCATGATATCTACTGTCAGCAAATGGGCGGAAAGTGTGGGCGACCATTTTCAATTTACTTTCAAATTATCTAAAATAATAACTCATGTAAAAGGATTAGATTTTAATGTGGAAGACATTGAGCTTTTTATGCAGAGGATAGAAAATATACGTAATAAAAAAGGATGTTTGCTTGTGCAGTTTCCTCCCTCCTTAAAAATTGAAAACATATCCAGGGTTGAGCAACTTTTATTCAATTTAAAAAAGGCCGACGAAAATCAACTTTGGAAAGTAGCAATCGAGTTTCGGGACCAGTCGTGGTATCACGATGAGGTATATGATCTGCTCAATACCTATAAAACTGCAATGGTGATACATGACCTGCCTGCTTCCGCAACACACCTTTTTAAAACCAAATCAGAATTTATGTATATCCGGTTTCATGGACCAGATGGCAGGTATCGGGGTAGCTACTCTGATGAATTCTTATCTCAGTATGCAGACTATATTAAAAAGGGGATGAAGGAAGGAAAAGGGGTTTACATTTATTTCAATAATACAATGGGAGATGCAATAAAAAATTTGCAAACATTGAATGGTTTTCTCCAAACATAATTTTAAATAAAATAAAAAAAATTGTAATAGAAGGTTTATTTTTTCACGCTCTTCTTTATTATTCCATTATATTGGTGTTCGTTATTCATTTAAATTAAAAAAATAAAATCATGTTAGAAGAATTATTTAGCCTGGTAAAAAGCGTTGCAGGCAACAGCGTTATCAATAATGCGGAAGTTCCTAATGAACAAAATGATGAAGTAGTGGCGGAAGCTACCAACACTGTCGCATCCGGCTTACGCAATATGGTAGCCGGCGGTGGTGTGCAAAATCTTTTGCAGATGTTTGGAAACAGGAATTCTGGCAAGGCCGGGCTTTTGAGCAATCCATTAGTAAGCATGATGATCGGTCATTTTGCCAATAAGCTAATGAGTAAATTCAGAATGGGTTCCGGGCAAGCTAATAATGTAGCTACAGGACTGATACCTTCTGTAATGGAAAGCCTTATCAATAAAACTAACGATCCCAACGACAACCAGTTTTCATTAGAAGGATTATTAAAATCAATTACCGGTGGTCAAAGCAATGAAGCATTACAACAATCAGGCGGCAACCAGGGAATGAACATTAATGATCTGTTGAACCAGCTTGGAGGTGGCTCGCAGCAAGGTGCAGGTGGTGGTGGTGGCCTCATGGACATCGTAACCAAAATAGCCCAGGGTGCACAACAACAGCAACAAAAAAATGGAGGAAATTTACTTGATCTGATCAAGGGTTTTGCCAGATAGAAAAAAGCCTATTATTATTTAAAACGTCATTGGGGGATAACCTGAATGACGTTTTATTTTTAAGCAGGTTCATAACCTTAGCTTATTCTCTTTTCTCCACCCCCGGAGGCTTTATATCATTTTGTTCTTCAAGGTGCTTTTGCACCGCTCTGCTTTTTTTCCGGAATACAGCAAACTCCATAGGGCTTCGGGAAGGCCTTTCATCACCTAATAGCACACCCCATTGCTTCAGGGTTTCGGTTCGGTCAAAAATAATCTTGAATACTGCTATCACAGGGAGTGATAAAAACATACCCGAAATGCCCGCCATCGAACCGGCTACAATCACACCTACAATAGTAGCCAATGCATTGATCTTAACTTTGGAACCTACTATGCGGGGCATCAAAATATTGTTATCCAAAAATTGTACAAATGCAATGGCGATCAATACGGCCAATATGGGCCAAAGCTCCTGAGACGAAGAGAGTGTAAGCAACACCCCAATGATATTGCCAACCAGTGCACCTACATAAGGAATCAAATTCAACACGGCGAATATGGCGCCGATAAGTATAGCATGCTTAATGCCGATCACCAGCAATATGCCGCCTAATAAAATGGTAACATAGGTAACCTGGATAATGAGACCTATCAAATAACTTTTAATAATAACTTCTGTTTGCCGGATGGCTTCTTCTACTTTAGGTTGGTTCTCTTGCGGAAACCAGATAAACACAAAACGGACGAGCAAATTTTTATAAAACAAAATAAGAAATATATATATTGGCAAGAGCCCAATAAAAATGAGCACACTCGTAACAGAAGAAGCGGCCCCACCTAAAAAACCACCTGCGGCAGTTAAGATTTTTTCATTTTGTTTACCGATCAATTCTACCTGCTTAGCAGTAGAAAACCCAAATTTAGTATTGATCCATTCCGATAAAGAACTTAAGTGCATTTGCACATTCTGTTTGATCTGTGGGAAATCGGCTATCAACCTGCTGATCTGCGATGAGAAAAACCAGACAAGTAAACCTATGATGACCATTAAAAGAATAATAGAAAGTAAAATGGCAAGTCCTTCCGGCACTTTTTTTCTTCGTAAAAACCGGTTCACAGGAAGCAACATGATAGCAAGGAAAAACGCCATTACCAGCGGTGTGATTATGTCTTTTCCGGCAACGATGATCATTCCAAGAAAATAGAGACCCATAAGTTCAATGGATCGTCTTACGGTAAGTGATAGAGGAGGCATGCAATAGGTTTGGAGCGCAATTTAGAATAAATACAACTGTTGCATTTTTTGGGCCATCCTGGATGGTGAAGTTTTATAACATTTAATGACTCTGTCTTTTTATTCATTGACATATAAATGCGAAAACATTTTTCTTTGCTTGAAGCCGATGCAAACAATAAGGTTGTATTTTCATTATATTTCCTTATTTCTTAAACACTTTCTCCTGTTTTGAGAAGTCTTTTTTTTGCTGCCCCGATGCCTCTCCTACACAGCATCCTTAGTAAGGCTTCATGTCCGGCAGACTTTCACATATTGCTCAATAGAATAAAGAACGATGAAACGAGCGTGGCAACAAAAGCTAAATAGTAGCATTCTGCTTAGTACATAAAATTTCATTTCCACTTGCAAATGCTTAGCAATATTTATTTCCTTCATGAACCGCTTTGCACATACTTCTTTTTGAACCACCAGTACATAGGCACACCGGTAAGCATCAACACTATACCTATGGCTGCTTCGCGGGGGCGGCTGAACACCGTGTTCACCACAAGCGCTGCACAAAATAAAATCACAAGCGCAGGTACTACCGGATAGCCCCATACTTTGTAAGGTCGTACTGCATCAGGCATTTTTTTACGTAAAATAAAAACACCTACCGTAGTAGCGCCATAATATATAAATACAGCGAAAATGATCATGTCAGTCAATTGGTCGAAGCTACCTGACAGCACCAACAGGCAAGCCCACACACCTTGATAGAGCAATGAATTTGCAGGCGCTTGTTTGTCATTGAGCAAGGCTACATTCTTAAAAAATAAACCTTCTTTGGCCATTGCATAATAGGGCCGGCAGCTTGCGAATATGGTTGCATTGCAACAACCAAATGTGGTCACCAGGATAAGAATGGAAATAAATAACGCTCCGTTAGCACCCCAAAAACTACGCACTGCCTCTACCGCTGCTATCTGATTGCCGGATTTATAAATAGCATCCAATTGTCCGGTTGATAATAAACTCAGGTAAGTAGTATTGATTAAAAGATATATAACAATGACAGTGATGATACCAATAGCAATACCCCGTGGTATGTTGCGGTGTGCATCTTTTATTTCTCCCCCTACATAGCCTACGGCAGCCCAGCCCTGGTAAGCCCAGAATGCAGCCAGCATAGCTGTGAATATGGCGCTAATAGTGACAGGAGTATTATTGTTTGTCGTTAACGAAATTCGACTTATATCGGCCTGCCCGCTTGATAATCCAAAAGCTATGATGGTGAATATTCCTGCAAACACAAGCAAGAGTATTGCCGTACTTACACCGACTCCAGTCTTTATTCCATTGCTATTGATCCAGGTGAGAAAAATAATCAACGCAATGGCTGTGAGCTTTACATTGAGATCGGCAAATGGATAAAATACTTCACTAATATTATACGCGGCCCATTGTGGAAGCAAAGGCGGTAAATGAATAATACTGTTTAATGATTGAGCAAATAAATAAGCCAATGCCGAAATGGCTGCAGTTTGTATCACTGTAAAAAGGCTCCATCCGAATATGAAAGCAAAGAACCGGTTGTATATTTTTTTATAATAAACATATTCACCACCGGTATCGGCTAAGATGCCCGCTACTTCTGCATTGCACAATGCACCGAATAAACTGATGATGCCGGCAAGCACCCAGGCTATGAGCACCCACCCCGATGAATGGAGTTCAGCAGCCATAGGCGCTACCTTTTTGTAAACACCTGAGCCAATAATATTACCAATAACCACTACGACTACAAGGCGCAAACCAAGTGACCTGCTAAGTTGGGCTGTGCTCATAAATTCATTTGCGGGACAAGCTAAGAAAGAAATGGTAATTTATAATGACTGAACCAACTGGCTACCGCTGATTGGTCATTGAAGTATAAAAATTGATACAGGCACAAGATATATCTACGCTGTGCTGAAGTCAGATATAATTTACTTTGATGCCAAAAAAATCTGATTAGATTGCTTAATGCATTTCCATTCTTTATATGATAAATTAAGTGAGGTAGCGATGTCTTTTCCGGGAGTTCATGAAAAACCCTGTCATGATACACCGGCCTTTTACACAGGAATGAAATTATTTGTGCGGCTGAAAGAAGATGGAGAAACCATTGCCTTATATAATAAAGAGCGGGATGATTGGATAGCAAAAAACGAGGACATATTTTTTATCACAGATCACTATAAAAATTACCCCATGCTATTGGTAAATCTGAATATGGTATCAAAAGAAGATTTGGTAAAACTGATAGAAATATCGTGGAGGATCCGGGCATCGAAAAAAGCTTTGAAGCAATATGATGCAAAAAATAATAAGTAAAAAATACTTACTATTCGCATTTTTCTTCTTGTCTTCTTACCCTTATTCAGAAAAAAATAAATGCTTTGTGCTAGGAAGTATGCAATATGAAAAACTATTTAAGCAGCAATAAATTGTACTATACTTTGAAGTAATCTTCCAATTCACTCAAAGTGTCGTCTGATGTTTCAATGTCCTTTATGATCTTTCCTTTTTCCATCAATAAAATGCGGCTGCATATATCTGTAATATGATTCAGATCGTGGCTGCTGATCAAAATGGTCATTCTCTTTTTTTCCTGCAGCTCTTTGAGCATTTGTTTTAACCTTATTTGCGATGATGGATCGAGGTTCGCAAATGGTTCATCAATCAGAAGTACTTCCGGTTCCTGCAAAATACATGCGGCAATGCCTGTTTTGAATTGATTGCCTTTGGAAAGATCGCGTATGTACTTACCGCTTTTCAAAATAGTTCCATCAAAAAAAGCATCAAAGGTTTGCAAAAACTCATCAACATCTGCCTTAGAGTGGTTGTGCAATTTACCCACAAAATAAAAATATTCTTCCGGGGTAAGGTAGTGAATCAGAAAACCTTCATCTATATAAGCAGCAGTGTATTGTTTCCACTCTTCCTGGATAGTAACCGGTTTTTCTTTAGATAATATTTCGCCACGGTCAGCTTTTACCAAATCCAATATTAACCGGAACAATGTTGTCTTTCCTGCACCGTTATTGCCTACCAATCCTACAATGCCTCCTTCTATTTGCAATTGTGGAATATCAACAACTATTTGTCCGTTGTATGCCTTACCAATATTATTGATTGTAATCATAAATTATTTTTCTCTGAACCCGGACAGGATTTTGTGTTTGCGTTTTTGGAGTTGAAGCGAAATTTTATCTACCCACCAATCCTGCAGCAACAAATTAATGATACCAAGTATGCCCACCACTGAAATGCCTGCCCATGAACTGATCAGGAGTGCAAAAGGCAGGTAGATGATAGCACCCACGAGTATAATGATCAAGGCATAAATCCATTGTGCTACCCCAATACCCTGGAAATTAAATGAGGAACCTTTACTAAGGTCCAGTCCTTTATAATTATACGTTCCGATGTAGGCAGCAATCACACTGTGAATACCTATATTAAAAAAATAGGCAGCTATCTGAACGGGAATAATTTTCCAATTCATAAAGCCATACAACAGGCTTATCAAAAAAGCCACTGTGCAAAATCCTGTCAATAAAAGAAACTTACTTTTGATATAGGTTTTCAAATTAACGTTCGAAGCCATTAATCCATCAAAATGTGTGCTTTGCCAGGCAAAGAGAAATTGCCCATAATTCATCATAAACATGCCGGTGATGAAGATGGCTCCAAATAATATAGAGCCAAGCTGGTCTTTATCAAAATAAGCTGGTTTATACAACAAAAATCCATAAAGTAAAAAAATGCATGACAATAACAAGAGTGAGCGTGGACGCTTATTGCGAATAATTAATTTCAGATCAATGGCTATTAGATCTCCTATATTACCAAAACGTTGTAACCAGTGGTATTCAGAAGAAGCTTTGTGACCAGGTGACTTTACCAGGTCGTCGAGGTATAAATTATTTTTTAAATAAAGGGTGTTATTATAATATGAACCTATGGCTAAAACTATAAATGCAATACAAAAAGAAGGTGTGCTTAACAATAAACCAAAAACGGATGCGGATAATTTCTGGACGGAGAAGATCTTAAAATAATCACCTGCCATCAATACCAGCACTACAACAAAGAATCCAACCATCCACCAATTGCTTAAAACGGTCTTTCGTTTTATAAATAATACGAGAAAATTATTGAAAAGTATAAGACTAATAATAGTGATTACAAAAGCAAAGGATGCCGAAGAGCCGTATTGATTTTTTATTGTGGACAATGCAAAAGGAATAAATAAAAACAAGGGAAAGACATTAAAAAAAGATACCAGCGAGCGGAGATTTAGAAATTGAACCAACCGGCTTCGCTTAACATTCTGTACCAGGTAAGGCTGAATAACCAGAGTAGGCAAATCCTGCATCAAAAACCGGGAAAAAATATCCAGTAAAAAGAAATAAAGAATAAGGCCGCAATAAACAGTCACCGGATCTTGCTCTGGAAAAGCTTCTTCCAAAATAGAGTGGAGATAAATGCCCATGAATATCGCTGCACTCAAAAGATAAAGGATGATGAGGCCCATGAATATTTGCACAGCTAAGTTTCTGCCTGCGCTTTTGCTGCGCCAGAATGCTTTCCATTGATGCGTCAATAATGTATAAATCAAGACTATAATTAAGTGGTTTAAGATATGTAATAAAAAACATCATCATGAAATTTCAGATTTGGAATATTTCTGATCATTGTTAAGGCATTAAGTACTAATTTAAATAATCGTATTACTAATACTCAGCTATGGCAAATGAAGATTTTTTTGAGCCTGAAGAAAAACTAAATTCCCTGCATAGGGCAAGGCGTCAATTTTTAAAACAGTCATCAGCACTCGCAGCTATCGCAATGGCAAGTCCGGCATTAGTAAAAGCAGCCGGTAATGGGCTCGATGAAAAAGCAGCCGGCTATTTTGAAAAGGTACCGGTGCAACTGGAAATAAACGGAGTGCAGCATAAATTATCAGTTGAACCACGAGTGACCCTTCTGGATCTGCTGCGTGAGCAATTGCATCTTTCCGGTACTAAAAAAGGATGTGACTTTGGACAATGCGGTGCTTGCACGGTACACGTTAATGGCAAGCGTGTGTTATCTTGTATGAGCCTCGCAGTAATGCAGGATGGGAAAAAAGTAACAACAATTGAAGGCCTTGCGACTGGTGACAAACTACATCCCATGCAGGAAGCTTTCATCAAACATGATGGTTTTCAGTGTGGGTATTGCACACCCGGACAGATCATGTCGGCAGTGGCCTGTGTACGTGAAGGACATGCAAATAATGAACAGGAGATCAGGGAATATATGAGTGGTAATATTTGTCGCTGCGGCACTTATCCCAACATAGTAGATGCCATAACTGAAGTACAAAAAGGAGGAGGTGCATTATGATCAACTTCGATTACATACGGCCTTCCACACCAAAAGCGGCTATTGATGCAATCAATAAAGATGCATCTGCACAATTTATAGCAGGCGGTACTAACCTGGTGGACCTGATGAAAAGAGGAGTGATGAATCCTCAAAAATTAATTGATATCAACAACCTGCCTTTGCGTGCTATAGAACAAGGCGCGGGTGTCATTCGTATAGGAGCACTGGCATTGAACAGCGATGTTGCAGAACATGAATTGATCAATAAAAAATTGCCTCTGCTTGCACAGGCATTGAAAGCAGGCGCATCTCAGCAGTTACGTAATATGGCAACAGTAGGTGGCAATATGATGCAGCGCACAAGATGCCCATATTTTTATGATACGGTTATGCCTTGCAATAAAAGGAATCCCGGGAGTGGCTGCAGTGCATTAAAAGGATACAATCGTATGCATGCCATTTTTGGCGCCTCCAATGCATGCATTGCTGTGCACCCAAGCGATATGTGTGTTGCATTGGCAGCGCTTGATGCAAAGGTTATCGTGAGCAGCAGCAAAGGGAAAAGACGGATACTATTCACAGATTTTCATCGCCTGCCAGGCGCAACACCGCAAAAAGATAATAATCTCCAAAGAGGTGAATTGATCACTACCATTGAAGTGCCAGACAATGCCGCATTTGCACAGCGGGTATTATATACTAAGATCCGCGACCGTGCATCTTATGCGTTTGCACTCGTGTCTGTTGCAGCAGCTTTAGACATAAAAGGAAATACAATCAATGCAGCACGACTCGCACTGGGGGGAGTAGCTCACAAACCATGGCGATTAACAACTGCAGAGAATTTTCTAAAAGGCAAACCCGCAAACATCACCAATCTGCAACAAGCTGCTCAGTTAGCAGTAAGGGAAGCTAAGGGATTTGGCTATAATAATTTCAAGTTGAAACTGGTGCCAAATACAATTTTGCAAACATTGAAAACCATCACAGGTTTATCATAAAATACAGGTATGGGAAACAATTTTTTTGATACAGAAATCATTGATGAAGGAGACAGGGTAGATGGTATAGCCAAGGTAACAGGAGGGGCTAAATTTGCTGCTGAATATGAATTGCCAAACCTTACCTATGGTGTGTTGGTAGAAAGTAAAATTGCAAAAGGAACCATTGCAGCCATTGATTCAAAGGCAGCCGAAAGAGCGCCGGGTGTGCTAGAAGTAATTACACATCTGAACGCTCCCAAAGTACCAGGTTATGATGCAGGCGCAAACCCGGTGAAGGGCCCTACCGGAGGAAAAGGCTTGCAAATATTCAATGATAATATTATACATTTTAACGGGCAGCCAATTGCACTGGTGATTGCAGATACTTTTGAAAGAGCAGTGCATGCTGCATCGCTGGTAAAAATGCAATACAAGAAAGAAGCACATCAAACAGCGCTGCACACCGCAAAAGATACATTGCCTGCACTGGAAGGACAGCGATATAATGATTACCTGCGCGGCGAAGCCAATGCTTATAAAAATGCACCGGTGATAATAGAAGCGGAATACACATCGCCTCTTGAAGTGCATAACCCCATGGAAATACATGCGACAACCGCTCATTGGACAGCAGAAGATAAAGTAACGGTGTATGAAAAAACACAGGGCATTAAGTCAACACAACGCAGCATTATGCAAGCTTTTAAATTGCCGGAAGAAAATGTAAAGGTGATTGCAAAATATGTGGGTGGTGGTTTTGGAAACGCATTGCGCACCTGGCCGCATGCCATTGCAGCATGTATTGGTGCAAAAAAAACAGGCAGGCCCCTGAAGCTTGTTTTAACCCGCCCGCAAATGTTTACCATGGTAGGTTACCGGCCACCTGCGTTACAAAAAATCGGGTTGGGTGCAACAGCAGATGGAAAACTGATTGGCATCACACATGAAGCTATTTCGCATACTTCTAATTATGAAGAATTTACCGAAGGCATAGTAAATATGTCGCGATTTATGTATGCATGCCCGAATGTAAATACACGCTACAGAGTATATCCGCTGGACATGAGCACACCAACATGGATGCGTGGGCCCGGAGAAGCTACAGGCGCTTTTGCACTGGAATCAGCGCTTGATGAATTGTCTTATCAGTTGAACATTGACCCTATAGAATTACGGCTTAAAAATTATGCAGAAACTGATCCGCAAAGAAACCTTCCTTATTCAAGTAAATTTTTAAAAGAAGCTTATCAGTTAGGCAGTGACAAGATTGGTTGGGACAAACGTAATCGCACACCAGGCTCAATGAAAGAAGGTGATCTGTTGGTGGGTTACGGAATGAGCTCAGGGGTATTCAATGCTTCAAGAGGTACTGCACGGGCATTGGCAAGGCTGCAGAGTGATGGCACTTTATTGATACAAAGTGCAGTCTCTGATAGCGGGCCCGGTACTGCTACAGCCATGACAAAGGTAGCATCAACTACTACCGGTATTCCTGTAAATAAGATCACATTTGAATTGGGTGATTCATCTTATCCACCAGGACCAACACAAGGCGGTTCCACGACTACATCTACATTGGGTAGTGCGGTGTATGATGCATCTACAGCATTAAAGAAAAAAATAATTGACCTCGCAAAAAAGAATGCTGTTTTTCATACGGCTGATATTCATACCGCAAAACCTGAAGATTTTGTTTTCGGAGATAGCCATATTTCCTTAGCTGCTGATAAATCCATACGGCTCTCCTTAAGCGATGTTTTAAAAAGCTCCGGATTGAATCAGTTGGAAGTAACTGAAGAATCAAAGGGAACAGAAGAAGCAAAAAAATATGCTTCTTATTCTTATTCTGTACATTTTGTAAAACTGCTGGTGAATCCTGCTACAGGTGTAGTGCGGGTAAACCGTGTAGTGTCAGTAGGTGATGCAGGAAAGATCATTAGTCCCAAACAAGCCGCTGGACAGATGATCGGTGGTGCAGTGGGTGGCATAGGCATGGCATTGATGGAAGAGGGAGTTGTTGATCATCGCTATGGCAGGTGGGTGAATAATAATTTCGCTGACTACCATGTACCCGTGCATGCTGATGTACCGCATATTGAAGCCCTGTTTGTAGATAAACCTGATCTTATTTTAAATCCCATTGGCGCAAAGGGCATGGGTGAAATTGCCTTGATCGGTTTTGCTGCGGCGGTTGCCAATGCTGTGTATCATGCTACAGGTAAGCGCATCCGTGAATTACCGATTACGCCTGATAAGTTGATTTAGCTTGGTTTTTGTTTCCATATTTATTTAGGTGAGCGAGAAGCATCCCTGATTAATTGTCAAAGGCAAAATAATACCTTTAGTGGCTGTTCTCCATTATGCAAAGATCTTTGGACATTAATAAGTATTTTGTCTGACTTGGCAGTAAAAATTATATGAAATTATTTATAAGTATATCATTTTTCTTTTGGATAACCTTTGTCACAAAAGCGCAAAATAATTATGATGTTGCGCAATACTTTAATTCATTGCAAAATGCAAAGAACCTTTTTGCTCAAAAACTATGGAAAGAAGCTGCTGTAGAGAGTGAGAAAGTATTAGCTATTAATTCTTTGCAGGGAAATATTTGGTACAATTTGGCAACGTCATATTATAATACAAAAGAATACCAAAAGGCAATCTTTGCATACCAAAAATCAACAGAATTAAAATATTTTCAACAAGCGGATGCGCTATATAATATTGCCTGTTGTTTTGCCCTTTTAAACAAAAAGGATAGCGCATTATATTATTTGGAAAAGGTAAGTTCTAAAAATCCGGGGTATAGAAGATCTGCGCAAGGAGATCTTGATTTTAAATCTGTTAAAGAAGAAGCTAAATTCAAAGCGATAACCGGGGATGTCAATGTAAGCAATCTAAGTAGGGAAGAAGGATGGAAATATGATTTGAAATTGTTCAGCAACGAATTCAAAAAAGTACATTATGCCCCTTTTCAACAAATAACCGAAAAACAATTTGATCAAAATATAGCGCAAATAATCTCAAAAATTAATCAGTTAACAGATATGCAACTGACTGTGGAATTGATGAAGATATTAAGACGTTCTGCTGATGCACATTCAGGCGTTTTTGCCAATTTTAAAACTGCTATTCCTTTACAATTCTATTTGTTTGCTGATGGAGTTTACATTATAAGTGCAGATAAAAAATATGCAAACCTGGTAGGTTCAAAGGTTTTAAATGTTGGAAATTCAGACATCGCTAATATCTTATCTACATTCAATAAGATAATCCCTTTAGACAATGAAAATGGGCAGGTAGCAAAAGTGTTGTCCGCAGAGTTTATTCGGATACCAGCATTTTTAAAAGCATTAAATTTTATAAATAAGGAAGAAAACGTTTCATTGAGGATTGAAGATCTGGAAGGTAAAACGAAAGACATAGAAGTAAAGGCAGACGCAAGTAACGTTTTTATTTTACATAGTCTTCCCCATCCGGAAGGGTGGGCAAGTATAAGAGACAGGTTAAGTGAAAAAATGCCACTGTATTTACGAGATCCTGCAAACCCTTACTGGTTTGAATATCTTAACGCAGAAAAAACGATATATTTTCAATATAATTCAGTAAGAAATAATCCGAAAAATGATTTTAAAACTTTTCTTAACGAGCTGAGTAAGTTTATTGATCAAAATGATGTAGAAAAGCTGGTGCTTGATTTACGTTGGAATAATGGCGGGAATACTTATTTATTGCCACCGCTTTTGCAAACTATTTTGCAGCATGAAAAGATCAACAGGGAAGACAAATTATTTTGCATAATCGGGAGACGCACTTTCTCTGCAGCCCAAAACTTAACAAGTTTAATAGAAAGGTTTACTAATGCCACCTTGGTTGGCGAACCGGCAGGTTCAAGTCCCAATTTTATCGGTGAAGACTCTCCTTTTATCTTACCCTATTCCAAACTCTCTGTCAATTTCTCTAATCTATACTGGCAAACTTCAACACCAACAGATAAGCGTTCTTTTACAGCTCCGGAGTTGCTGATTGTGCCTACGTTTGCCGACTACAAAATAGGTAAAGACAGGTGTTTAGAAAGTATTTTTAAACTAAAATAATAATTCAGCGAAATAAAGTAATCTCAGGAATTACACATTGCGGTGCTTCACTATTCATGTCTCGTGGAAATTCATTGTGAGCTTTTTTGGAAACTTTTCATCCCACTTACCAAAGTGAGAAGCCGTTGCAAAATATAAAATGCAAAGGCGCAGCGAAATAAATAACTTCAACTAATCCCTTATGCAAAATGAAAAGCTTTTACCTGCCTTCTCTCATCATTTTTTTAGTATGCGTGTTCAGACCTACTGAATCTAAAGCATATTCTATTTTAAGTCACCAGGCGATAGTAGATGCTGCATGGAAAACCACGATACTACCGGAGCTCTTAAAAAAATATCCTGCTTCAAATGATTCTCTTTTGAAAGAAGCTCATGCTTATGCATATGGAGGTTCGGTAGCTGCAGATATGGGTTACTTCCCCTTCGGCAGTACATTTTACAGTGACCTTGTCCACTATGTAAGAAGTGGTGATTTTATAAAATCTTTGTTGGACGAATCAAAAGAACTGAATGAATATGCATTTGCACTTGGCTTTATAAGTCACTACAATGGTGATAAGTACGGGCATTCAATGGCTACCAATAAAATTACTCCCCTCTTATACCCTAAAGTAAAAAAGAAATACGGTAATGTAGTAACATACGAGCAGGACAAAACTGCACATGCCCGAACTGAGTTTGGGTTCGATGTATTGCAGCTTGCCCGGGGCAGTTATGAGTCGCAGGCTTATCATGATTTCATCGGGTTCCAGATTTCCAAATCATTGCTGGAAAGATCGTTTATGAAAACATATGGGTTAGACATTAATGATGTGTTCGGGAATTTCTCATTAGCGATCGGGTCATTTAGGTGGTCAGTAAAAAATCTTTTCCCCACATTGACAAGGGCGGCATGGAAATCTAAGAAGGCCGAAATTCAAAAACTAAAACCGGGAATAACCGGCAGGCAGTTTAAATATAAAATGGATAAAAAAGCCTATTACAAAGAGTTTGGTACTGACAGACACAAACCAGGATTGGGAGCTTCGTTATTATCATTTGCCTTACGCATTATTCCTAAAATAGGTCCCCTTAGGAAGCTTGAGTTCAAAGTACCCGGTCCTGAATTAGAAAAAATATTCATACAAAGTTTTGATACTACTTCACATTATTATATGCGCAATATCAGGCTTGCCGGAGCAGGCAATTTGATCTTGCCCAATATTGATTATGATACAGGACAGGCAAGCATGCATGGCGAATATAATCTTGCAGATGAAACCTATTTGAATTTATTGTTGAAATTAAAAGACGACAATTTTAAAACAGTCACACCCAATTTGAAACAAAATATATTAAAATTTTTTGATTCACCTTCTACTGCTAAAATTGAAGAGAAAAAGAAGCAAAGCCTGTACGAGGCACTTGCTGCACTCAAGGCATTCAATCCTTAATAGAAAATAATCAGTTACTTGAATCATTGCAAATTTATCTCCTTCTTCATCTTCATAATCCTGCGGTAGGCTTCCTCAATGCGTTGCTCCTTTATTTTACCTTCCTTCACCAATGCTGAAATCAGACTTACTAATTCTCCTGCAGAGGAAACAGCTTCGCTATTCCCGGAAAATAGCAATACATCCACACTTGCGTTAATAGCCAGAGTTACAGCTTCTTTCAAACCATACTCAGAAGTAATAGCCTTCATGTGCATATCATCGGAAATGATAACACCATTAAAACCGAGCTGTTGTCGCAGCAATCCCGTGATTACTTTTTTTGAAAGTGTAGCCGGTAACATACTTGCATCCAAATTTTTGTTTACAATATGCGCAGTCATCACTGCCTGCACCATTCCTTGCTTCAGCAAACTGCGGTAAGGTGCGAGTTCGCTTTGCTTCCATGTAGTACTTACATCGGTCATTCCAAGATGCGAATCTTCTGTGGAAGAGCCATGTCCGGGAAAATGTTTGACCACTGTGCCCACACCAAAATAGCGATGCGATTTTATTACTTCCACTGCATGCATGGTAATGATGTCGGTATTTGTTGAAAAGGTACGTTCACGTGAACCAAGCACCGGATTAGTGGGCATGTAAATATCAAGGACAGGTGCAAAGTTTACATTGATGCCCAGACGTGATAAAGTATAGGCAATATTATCGCTGTACCATTTAGTGCTGTCTGTATTTGATAAGCTTCCGAGGTATTGTGCCGAAGGCATTTGTGGAAATCCATATTTTGGTTTCAGCCGGTTCACTATACCTCCTTCCTGTGTAATAGAGACGAACAAGGGGACAGGGGCTACTTTTTGATATGCTGTAATAAGCTTTTGAAGATTTGCAGCGGCATCATTCGGAGTCAAATGCCGTTCGTACATAGTGATGCCACCTGCGTTACCTTGCCTGATGTCGTTATAAAAAACAGAGTTCGTGTCTACCACATTTGTTGGCAAGCCAATGAGTATCATTTGCCCTATCTTTTGCTTAAGTGTAGGTTTTTGGGCAAGTAAAAATGTAGGTATCAGGAAGAGAAGAATTATGGTTTTGAACATATTGATTCTTTCTATAAAGTTAGTTTGCGATAGAACTAAATTCTTAAATGTATTCAATGCAATCCAATCCGTGGTTTCAATCAACAACATGCTATGTAGCGCCAGCAGGTAGGCGAACGCCGGCAAAGGGGGATCATAAAATCAACAGATTAAAGTTTATAAATAAACAAAACCCATTGATAAAACTTAAGTTTTAAATTGAATGTTGATACTATAGCATAATGATTCGGTTCAAAGTATTCAAAAGATCAAGCCTCAAAGTATATTTATGCTTTATTAGCATCATAAATCCTTTTTGTAAACGGGATAATTTACCGAACTTTACCGAACAACAAAGTTTAAAAAGATATGGGTCGGTCGCAGGAAACCTTCAGTAAAAAAGAAAAAGAAAAGAAAAAAGCCAAACAGCGCCTCGATAAAGCTGAAAAGATGGAAGAACGCAAGGCTACTACCAAAAAAGGGAAAAGCCTTGACGAAATGATGGCCTATATTGATGAAGAAGGAAATATTTCCGCTACCCCACCCGACCCCCGCAAGAAAAAAGTATTCAATGCTGAGGACATGCAAATCGGCGCACCTAAACACGTTCCCGGCGAAGAAGGCGATACCATAAGGACGGGCATTGTAAGTTTCTTCAATGAAGCCAAAGGATTTGGATTTATAAAAGACCTGCAAACTGCAGAAAGTGTTTTTATCCATATAAACCAACTTACAGAACGGATCAGTGAAGGTCAAAGAGTGATATTCGAGGTAGAACAGGGACCAAAAGGCCTGAATGCTGTGAATGTAAAAAAAGGATAATTTTTATTAATATTTTCCCTGCCCGACTTTGTCATTCCCGTCTGCACCGGCACGGGCTGGCAGGCGGGCATTTGTTTGATATCAATTCACAACTTTTAATTTGCAGCTCCATAGCTGCTTTTTTTATTGCATATTCACGCGGCACGATTTTTCAAAGAGGTATAATAAACTAATATTATGGAACCTTTATTAAATCTTCGCGATCTCCTGCAACATGAGATAGACGATCTCTATTCAGCAGAGGAACAGATAATAGAAGCCCTGCCTGCAATGGCTGAAAAGGCTACGAATCGCGAGTTGAAAGCCGGTCTGAATGAGCACCTCAGGGTAACCAAAGAACAAAAGAAACGACTCGACAAAGTAAAATCTTTATTGCAAAGCAATCAGGAGGGTGAAAGGAATAAAAGCTTTTTGTCGGAAATTTTTGGAACTAATACTAAATGCAAAGGTGTGGAGGGACTAATTAAAGAAGGTGAGAAATTAATGGGAGAGGACATGGATCCTCAGGTAATGGATGCAGCAATCATTGCGGCTGCACAAAAAATTGAACACTACGAAATTTCTGGTTATGGTACAGCTCGTGCTTTTGCTGCAGGCTTAGGCTTGCAAGATGTTGCTAAGCTTCTACAAACTACATTAGACGAAGAGTATAAGTCTGATAACATGCTCACAGACCTTGCATTGCGCAAAGTAAATGTGGAAGCGGAAGATGGTGGTGCAAATACAGAGATGCGTAGTAATAGCGGAAGAGGTAACGGACAAAACGGTAATACCGGTAGCACATCATCCCGTTCGGGTTCAAAGTCTGGTAGCTCTGCAAGCAAAAAAGCAGCTCCAAAAAAAGCAACTCAAAAAACTGCTGCAAAGAAAAGTAGTGGAGCTAAAAGTGCCGGAGCTAAAAGCGGCGGAGCTAAAAAAGCTGCAAAAAAATCATCTAGATAAATTTTGGCCCTTAGCTTATAAAATGAACGGGTTAACTCACCCGTTTTTTTTTAGCCAAAAGGATTTGCCCTTATCGGTATATATTGCTGCTCCATTGGGTTATGGGTTTGTAAAGGATGAAATTGAAATGTATTTTAGTTAGCGTGTTGTTGCTCTGGCAAACAATTTCTTCAAAGGCTCAATTATGCCCCGGAGGCCTGGGTGACCCAATCGTAAATATCACTTTCGGCTCTGGGCCTAATCCAGGACCTGCATTGTCTGCAGCCACTACCAACTATCAATACAATGCAACGCAATGTCCAAACGATGGGCTTTATGCTGTAGTCAATCAGACCAATGCCTGCTTTAATAATTCGTGGCTCACATTGACCGCTGATCATACCGGTAATACCAATGGATATTTTATGGTTGTGAATGCATCTTATCAACCCAGCGCTTTTTATGTGGAAACTGTAGATCTTATTTGCAGTAACACCACCTATGAATTTGCTGCATGGATATTGAACCTGAGTCGCCCAACCGGATGTTCCAACAATCCTATTCAACCCAACCTTACATTTAATATTGAAAAGACAGATGGCACCGTTTTGAAAACATACAATACGGGTAATATTCCTCCGCTGGCAGCACCTGAATGGAAACAGCATGGCTTTTTTTTCGACTTGCCTGCTAACATTAGTAAAGTGGTAGTGCGTATTATCAATAACGCCCCAGGCGGTTGTGGCAATGACCTGGCGCTTGATGATATCACTTTCAGACCTTGTGGCCCATTGATCAAAAGTTCTATTGAAGGCAATGAATCCACGGTGAGCTTATGCGAAGAAACATCGAAAGACTATACGCTTCTATCAGACATTTCAACTGGATTTACGAACCCGTTTGTACAATGGCAACAAAGCGTAAATGGAAGTGCGTGGACTGATATTCCTGGCGCCAACGATTTAAAATTAGTACAGAATTTTTCTACCAATAAACCTGTAGGCAGGTATCAGTACAGGGTGGCTGTTTCTAAAGTCGAAAATCAAACTATAGCTATCTGCCGGATTAATTCACCTGTATTGACTGTGAATGTAGCTCCCAAACCGATAACTTCAGCCACAGTGAATAGTCCTTTATGCGCAGGTGCAACCGGCATACTCACCGCCTCGGGAGGCTCCCAATACCAATGGACAGGTGCAGGAGGCTTTTCTGCAAATACGCCAACAGTTCTTATTCCCAATACCCTACCCTCGAATTCCGGAATGTATTATGTCTCCGTTAGCAATAGCGATGGTTGTATAGTAAAAGATTCTGTACGATTACAGGTAAATCCCCGGCCAACTGCTGTCGTTGATATTACTGAAGCTAATATTTGCGAAGGCGAAAAAATATCCCTGAATGCTTCGGGCGGAATAAGATACCAATGGCTTCCTGCAAAAGGACTTAGTGCTAATAATATTGCCAATCCCATAGCTTCACCAGATGAGACTATTAATTACAGTGCAGTTGTTTCCAATTCTTTTTCCTGCAGCGATACTTCATCCGTTCGGATATCGGTAAGCAAAAAGCCCCGTGCAGATGCAGGTGCTGACCGCCTGATTATTTCCGGTGGCACTGCCCAATTATCCGGCACTGCAAGCGGAACAAATATTTCCTTTAGCTGGTCACCCCAAAATTCCATTAGCAATGCGACGACACTTACACCGTCCGTGACTCCCGTTACGGATACAGAATACTTTTTAACAGTAACCTCTGGTGATGGTTGTGGAGAAGCCATAGATTCAGTGAAGGTTAGTTTTTTTAAGGGCATTTATGTTCCCACTGCCTTTACCCCTAATAATGATGGCCTGAATGATAAGTGGCATATACCTGCGCTGCCTGCTTTCAGTGATTATGAAGTCTCAGTGTTCAATCGTTATGGACAGGTTGTTTTTTATTCCCGTAATTCAGATGTGCAATGGGACGGCAAATTTAAAGGGCATTTGTTGCCCACCGGTACTTATCCATATTTGATCCATGTCAGGGATCTTTCGTTAGTT
>Ga0183260_10001083_pt1 | contig 23151 bp, 26 predicted proteins | sample AntDrymUQ4972206_2_FD_129768 | JGI IMG/M metagenome (GOLD analysis project Ga0183260, IMG submission 129768) | Polar desert sand microbial communities from Dry Valleys, Antarctica - metaG UQ497 (22.06) (version 2) (version 2) | ecosystem: Environmental > Terrestrial > Soil > Desert | place... | reverse complement strand
CGGCGTGGCCGCGTGGATCCTCTTCCAGCTCGTGGTGAACGTCGGTATGGTCGTAGGCATCATGCCGATCACCGGGATCCCGCTGCCGTTCATCAGCCACGGTGGCGCGTCGCTGATCAGCATCGCGCTCGCTCTGGGGATCGTCCAGAGCATCAACATCCGTCAGGGTCGCGCGGAGTGGTAGACCGCCACGTACAGGCTGGGTGTAATCCCCATGGGTAGTGTCTCAGTCTTGAATGGGGTGGAAGTCACTAGGCAGCGTGAACTTGCCCTAAGCCAGGACGTTGGCCTCGCGCAGGTAGCGCACAGCGCCTGGATGATACGGCTCGTTCGCTTCGGCTCAGTCGTTCATTACCTGAGCATTTGTGCTCGTTGAGCGCAATGCAGTTCACATTGACACAATTTGTCGCTTGCGGATGGAGCGATAGGTGTGTAGGATAAGACCAGAGTTATCTGCTACATAGCGAGCGACAAATGTCGGACCTACACCTATCCTACGGACGGACACCAGAACTTGAGCGTCTGCTGGCATCGTGGGACGCACGTATCGGGGAGGAAGGCCCGATGGCCCAGCATCGTTGGGCTGACCTGTCTCTGTGGCCAGCGGCTCGCAATGCCACCGTAGCGGGCAGCACCGCGATTGAGGGCAACCCGCTGACGCAGGCCCAGGTTGGCGAGGTCCTGACGGGTGGTCAGGTCGAGGCCTCGCGGGCCGACATTCGTGAGGTTCTCAACTACAACGCCGCACTCGACCTTGCGAACCGGGCCGCACTCCGGCCCGACTTCGAATGGTCCTCGGAATTGATCCGCCGCCTAAACGCCACGATCATGCGCGACCTAGAGGACGACGAGCGAGGCGAGTATCGCCACGAGCCTGTGAGAGTAGGCAGGATCTTCCACCCACCGGAATGGGAACGCCTGCCGCAGCTCATGTCCGACCTTGTCGATTGGCTGCAGGACCCCACCGAAACGCATCCCTTGATCCTCGCTGGCCTCGCGCACCTGAATGTCGTGTCAATTCACCCTTGGCTGAACGGCAACGGGCGAGCGGCGCGGGTCGCGGGCTCTCTGATGCTGATGAGGTGCGGGATTGGTGCGCCTGAGCTGCTAAATGTGGAATCGGAGATTCGGGCGAGCGGTGAGCGCTATTTCGAGGTGCTGCAGGAGACACATGGTCCGACCTATTACCCAACGGAGCATTCGGCTACGCCTTGGCTCGAATACTTCGCGCAGATCTGTGTAAATCGACTCGATGCCCGCAACCGTGCATTGGCCGCACTCCCGCAGGACATTGGTCTGCTGTTCATGGAGTTGAGCCAGGAGCGTCGGGCCGGACCCGAGTGGCCCCCAATCCTCCTGGGGGCTCGACTGTCACCGATCCGAACAACGCGTGTTGCGGAAATGCTGGGTCTATCGCCAGCGCGAGCCCGTGCGATGTTGTCGGCCATGGCTGCGTCTGGCTGGCTCGTGCCCATCGGAGAAAGGCGCGGCCGAAGATACGGACCATCTGCTCGTCTGCTAGCGCTTGATCTTCGGACGCCCGACCTAATGACCCGAGTGTTGGGCGCAGGGGCTAGCGAGGCAGTGGTGGCTGAGGCTACGGCTCCCGCGACATGGACGGCCTCTGGGCGTGAGACGTCCACCGCGACACCGCCGCCTTCCGAGCGATTTCCGACCGTCGCTCAGGGCTGAGCTTTTCCGCGCGGAGTTTCCCGCCCTTTGCCCCGCCGAGCTTCCCGCGCGCGACCCGCTCAGGGTCTTTCTCCTGGGGCACCGGCTCCGGCCAGCGGTCGAGGATCGCGTCGATCATGTCCACCGTCGCCTTGGCGCTGCGGTTCGGATCGGCGGGCATCTTGGACTTCTTCATCGCCCGAAGAACCCCGCGATGAGCCAAATGCCGGGGAAGATGAACAACGCGACGCCAGCGGCGATGATGGCCAGGACAATGCCAGCGTGCGCGAGCGCCATCCAGATCGATGGGCCTTTCTGCTCCGTTCACATCCCTAAGCATGGCCCGATGCTTAGGCTAGGGTCAACGTCCGCCACGCTCAAACTGAATCTCTACCCCCGCGCACGGCAAATTGACGCTCTGAGGCGGCTGGCCGTACAATCCCGCTTCGTGCCTCGGCCAGCCGAGGCGCCTTTTCCTGTCTCCAAGGCCGCGGTTGCCGCCGCGCGACCGCCAGCACGCCCAGGGGTTCCATGTACGCAGTCATTGAGACCGGCGGAAAGCAATATCGCGTCGAGGTCGGCACGGAGCTCGAGATCGAGCTCCTCGAAGCCGGGCCCGGCGAGTCGGTGGCGTTCGAGCGCGTCCTCCTGATCGCCGATGGCGACAGCGCGTCGATCGGGCGCCCCGTCGTTGCGAACGCCTCGGTCTCCGCGGAGGTCCTTCGTCGTGACCGCGGCGAGAAGCTGATCAGCTTCAAGTACCGCCCCAAGGCGCGCAGCCGCGTGAAGAAGGGCCATCGCCAGGAGCTGACGGTCGTTCGCATCAGCGACATCGTGCTCGATGGCAAGAGCGCGGCCGACGAGGTCGCGAAGGTCGAGGAGCGCCGGCTGACGGAGCGCCAGCGCCTCGAGGAGGCGGCCAAGCGCCAGGCTGCCCAGGACGCCGCTCTCGCCGCCAAGCTGGCCGCGGACAAGCCCGCCGCGGACAAGCCCGCGAAGGCGAAGTCGGCGGACGATGACGCCGACACGAAGAGCACGGCGAGCAAGAGCACGGCGAGCAAGAGCGCCGCGAGCAAGACGGCGGCTAAGGACACCAAGGCCAAGCCGGCAGCCAAGAAGGCATCAGCCGCGAGCAAGGCCTCGACGAAGACGACGAGCAAGGCCGATACCACCGAGTCGAAGGCCAAGAGCTCGACGACGACGAAGGCCGATACCACCAAGACCTCCCGCACCGCCAGCTCGAAGGACTGATCGATGGCCCACAAGAAGGCAGGCTCAAGCGTCAAGAACGGCCGCGACAGCGTCGGCCAACGGCTCGGAGTCAAGGCCGGTGATGGCCAGCTGGTTCAGGCCGGCGCGATCATCGTTCGCCAACGGGGAATGACTTTCCTCGCCGGTCCGGGCACGGATCTGGGCGGTGACTACACGCTGTTCGCGACGACGGCGGGCAACGTAAAGTTCGAGCACGCAACCAAGTCGAAGAAGCGCGTCCGGGTCATCCCGGCAGAGGCAGTCGAGGCAGCAAAGCCGGCATGAAGCCAGAGATCCATCCCAAGTACTTCCAGGCGAAGATCCACTGCGGGTCCTGTGGGACCGAGTGGACCGTGGGCTCCACGAGGCAGGAGCTGCGCGTCGACGTCTGCGGCAACTGCCACCCGTTCTTCACGGGCAAGCAGACGATCATCGACACGGCCGGCCAGGTCGAGCGCTTCCAGAAGCGCCTGGAGCGCCAGGTCCGAGCCTGAGCACCTGCCCGGCCGGGGCCGGAGGGGCCGAACGCGCTCGCAGCTGGGTCCACGGCCGGCTACCAAAGCGCTCAGGGCGGGGCCCGCAGTGCTAGCCGGTAGACTCCCCTGATGGCGAAGCCGAAGTTCAGCTACGGCGGGCAGGCGCTGATCGAGGGCGTCTTGATGCGCGGTCGCGACGCGATCGCCGTGGCGTTCCGCCATCCCGAGGGGCACATCGTCTGGGAATCGGAGTCCCTGCGGAAGGGTCCCCACGCGTGGCCGCTCGCGCGCGCACCCTTCCTCCGTGGCCTGATCGTGCTCTACGAGACGCTCGTGGTCGGGACGCGCTGGCTCATCCGGAGCGCGAACGTCCAGGCGCGCGCCGATGGCGTTGAGCTCGGCAAGGGCGCCGTGGCGCTGATGCTGATGGTGACCCTCGGGATCGGCGTGGGCGTGTTCTTTCTGCTCCCGTTGTTCATCGCGTCGTTCACCGCCGGAGGCGTGGAGCAGGACTGGATCCAGCACGTCATCGAGGGCGTGGTCCGGGTCGTGATCTTCCTCGGCTACCTCGCGTTGATCTCCCGGATGCCGGACATCCGGCGCGTGTTCGAGTACCACGGCGCGGAGCACATGACGATCCACGCGCTCGAGGCGGGTGACCCGCTCACCACGGACAACGTCCGGAAGTACCCGACCGCCCACCCCCGCTGCGGCACCGAGTTCCTCGTCGTCGTCATCATCCTGTCGATCTTCGCGTTCAGCCTGGTCGGGCGGCAGAGCATCGAGCTCATGGTCCTGAGCCGGATCCTCCTCGTCCCGGTGATCGCGGCAATCGGCTACGAGATCCTGCGGTTCGGGGCAAGGAATCGGACGAACCCGCTCGTGAAGGCGCTCATGGCGCCCGGCATCCTCGTCCAGATGATCACCACGAAACAGCCCTCGGACGACCAGATCGAGGTCGCGATCGTGTCCATGGAACAGGCTCTCGAGGCGGATGGCGAGGAGGTCCCCACGGGCTCGGAGCTGCCGGAACGCCGGCCCCTCGACGCGGATCGAGCGCCCGCGCCCGCCTGAGGCGGCGTCGCCGGAACACGCTGCGATGACTGCGATCACCAGCCTCGAGACCAGGCTCGATGAGGTCGTGCGCCAGTACGACGACCTGCACGACGAGCTGGCCCTGCCCGAGACCTCCCGTGACCTCAACGCGCTCAAGCGGCTGGGTCGTGAGGTGGCGCGGCTGAAGCCGGTGGTCGAGGCATACCAGCGCCTCAACGAGACCCGCTCGGAGCTGGGCGGCGCCCGGGAGCTGCGCGACAGCGAATCCGACGACGAGATGCGCTCGATGGCGCGCGAGGAGATCGCCGAGCTGGAGGCGAGGGAGGAGAAGCTCGTCGAGGAGCTCAAGGTGCTCCTGCTCCCGCGCGACCCGGCGGACGACGGCAACGTGATCCTCGAGATCCGGGCCGGAGCCGGCGGAGAGGAGGCAGCGCTGTTCGCGAACGAGCTCCTCCAGATGTACCTCCGCTACGCGGGCCGCCACGGCTACAGGACAGAGGTGATGAGCCTCCACGACACGGGCATCGGCGGGGTGAAGGAGGCGATCGTCGAGATCGCCGGCGACGGCGCGTACTCGCGCCTCAAGTTCGAGAGCGGGACCCATCGCGTCCAGCGGGTGCCCTCGACGGAATCGACAGGCCGCATCCACACCTCCACCGCGACCGTGGTGGTTATGCCCGAGGTTGAGGAGACCGAGATCGAGATCGACGAGGTGCGCGACGTTCGGATCGACGTCAAGCGCTCGTCGGGACCGGGCGGCCAGTCCGTGAACACGACGGACTCTGCCGTGCGGATCACTCACCTCGAGTCGGGCCTCGTCGTCGAGATCCAGGACGAGAAGAGCCAGCACAAGAACAAGGCCAAGGCGTTCGCCGTGCTGCGCGCGCGCCTCCAGGAGGCACAGCGGCGCCGCCAGCGCGAGGAGGACTCGGCCGCGCGGCGCTCGCTGGTGGGAGCCGGCGACCGAGCGGACAAGATCCGGACCTACAACTTCCCGCAGGACCGGGTCACGGACCATCGCGTCGGGATGGACCTCTCCAACCTCCCGAAGGTGCTCGGCGGGGACCTCGACAAGCTCATCAACGAGCTCCTCACCACCGACCAGGCGGAACGGCTGTCCGCGCTCGTCGAGGCGGGCCCGGGCACCTGATCGTGGGAATCTGATCGTGGGAATCTGATCGTGGGCACCTGATCGTGGGCACCGTGCGGGAGCTGCTGGACCTGGGCATCGCGCGGCTTCGCGCCTCTGGCTCGGAGAGCGCCCGCCTGGATGCCGAGCTGCTCCTCGCCCACGCCCTCGAGACCGATCGAACCACGATCCTCGCCCACCCGGATGCGCCGGTGGGCGACGGAGCGGCCGCGCGCTTCGAGGCCACCCTCGACCGGCGCGCATCGAGCGAGCCCGTCGCCTACATCCGCGGCGTCAAGGAGTTCCACGGACTTGCCTTCGGCGTGGATGCGCGCGCGCTGATCCCGCGGCCGGAAACGGAGCGTCTCGTGGAGCTCGCGGAGCTGGAGGTCGTGCGCCGGCTCGTGGGCGCGCCGCGGCCGCCGGGCTCCCCGCCCCTGCGCGTGCTCGACGTGGGCGTGGGCTCCGGCGTGGTTGCGGTGACGCTCGCCGTGCTGCTCCGCCGGCGGGGCATGGCCGACGAGGCGGAGCTGGTTGCGACCGACGTCTCCGACGAGGCGCTTGAGCTCGCGAAAGAGAACGCCGTCGCGCAGGCCGTCGGCGACCGGATCGATTTCCGCACGGCAGACCTCATCCCGGGCGACGAGACGCGGATGTGGGACCTCGTGCTCGCGAACCTGCCGTACGTGCGCAGCGAGACGCTGCCGGGGTTGCCGAGGGCGACCGCATTCGAGCCCGTGCTGGCGCTCGATGGCGGGCCAGACGGCCTGCGGGTGATTGCGCGCCTCCTGGACCAGCTCCCGGGTGCGCTGGCACGCGACGGCGTGGCCCTGCTCGAGATCGGCGGCGACCAGGGCCAGGCCATGCGCGACCTCGCTGCCGAACGGCTCCCCGACTGGTCATGCGAGCTCGAGAAGGACCTCGGCGGGCTGCCGCGGGTCGCCGTTCTCCAGCGCAGCTCCCACTAGAGCAGCCAGGCCGATGCCCGCCCGGCGCCTGCCCGACGGCACCGACGCGCGCAACGAGGCAGCCCGGGTCCTGCTCGCCGGCGGTGTCATCGCCGTGCCGACGGACACGGTCTACGGAATCGCGGTGGCGTTGGCCACCCCCGGCGGCATCGAGCGCCTGTTCGCCGCCAAGTCGCGGCCCCCGGACAAGGCCATCGCCCTGCTCCTCGCGGACGCGGACCAGGCGCCGGAGATCGGGGTGCTGTCGGGTTCCGCCGCGGCCCTCGCCCGCGAGTTCTGGCCGGGGGGCCTGACCCTCGTCGTGCCCCGGCGGGTGGATCGGCCGCTCCCCGCCGCGCTCACGGGCGGCGCGGACGCTCCCGGCGCCATCGCGACCGTGGGGCTGCGCGTCCCCGACCACCCCGCTCCGCGCGCCCTGGCCGCGGCCGTCGGGCCGCTGCCGACCACGTCCGCCAATCGATCCGGCGAGCCGGAGGCGCGCGACGCGAGCGAGATCCAGGCGACCCTGGGCGATGCCCTCGACCTGATCATCGACGGTGGCCCATCGATCGGTGGGCCGCCATCCACGGTCATCGACGCGACCGGGCCGACGCTGCGGATCCTGCGCGAGGGAGCCGTTCCGGCCGCGGAGATCGCGCGCGCCCTCGCATCGGCAGGCCTGCCGGGCGTGGGAAGATAGCGCCGAGGAAACGCCCGTCGCGGACTGACGACCGCAGGTGCGCGGGCCGGGCCACGGGCATGGAGGTCGATGCATGACGCAGGCGCCGCCGACAGGGCTCGGCTGGGCTCGGCTGGCCGACGTGGACCCCGAGCTGTGGGCGGCGATGCTTTTGGAGCGGGATCGCCAGCGCGACAAGATCGAGCTGATCGCGAGCGAGAACTACACCTTCGCCGCGGTCATGGAAGCCCAGGGCTCGTGGCTCACGAACAAGTACGCCGAGGGCCTGCCCGGCAAGCGCTACTACGGCGGCTGCGAGTTCGTGGACATCGCGGAGACGCTCGCCCAGGAGCGGGCCCTGGCGCTGTTCCCGGGCGCGGAGCACGTCAACGTCCAGCCCCACTCCGGCGCGCAGGCCAACATGGCGGCCTATTTCAGCGTGCTCCAGCCGGGTGACCGGATCCTGGGCATGAACCTGGCTCACGGCGGCCACCTCACCCACGGCTCGCCGGTCAACTTCTCCGGGCGCCTGTACGAGGTCCACGCGTACGGCGTCGATCGCGAGACGGAGCGGATCGACTACGACGCGCTGGCTGCCACGGCGAAGGAGGTTCGCCCCCGGATGGTGGTCGCGGGCGCATCCGCCTACCCGCGCATCCTCGACTTCCCGCGAATGGCCGAGATCGCGCACTCGGTCGGGGCCCTGCTGTTCGTCGACATGGCGCACATCGCCGGCCTGGTGGCCGCGGGCGTCCACCCGAGCCCCTTCCCGCACGCGGACGTCGTGACCACGACCACCCACAAGACGCTGCGCGGCGGGCGCGGCGGCCTGATCTTCAGCCGCACGGACCTCCCGAGCTCCGTGGATGCGGCGGACTTCCCGATGGTCAAGACGACGCTCGCGGCGCAGATCGACAAGGCCGTGTTCCCGGGCGTGCAGGGCGGGCCCCTGATGCACGTGGTCGCGGGCAAGGCCGTAGCCCTGCGCCTTGCGGACGGCGAGGCATTCCGGCGGGACCAGCGACGGACGGTTGAGAACGCGGCCACGCTGGCGGATGCCCTCGCCGGACGCGGGGTGCGGATCGTCTCCGGCGGGACGGACAACCACCTCATGCTCGTGGACGTGACCCCGCTGGGCGTCACCGGCAAGGAGGCCGAGGCGCTGCTCGACGAGGTGGGCATCACGGTCAACAAGAACGCGATCCCGTTCGATCCGCTGCCTCCGAACACGGCCTCCGGGATCCGCCTCGGCACCCCGGCCACGACGACCCGGGGCTTCCGCCCGGAGGAGATGCAGGCGATCGCCCGGATCATCACGGACGCGATCAATCGCCGGGACGAGCCGGCCGTGCACGAGGCGCTGCGCGAGGAGGTCGCCGACATCGTGGCGCGGTTCCCGGTGCCGGGCCTGTTCGCCGAGGCCGCCGGGTGAGCTTCGCCCCCTCTACCTGGCCGGCGCTGCCGCTCATCATCGGCGGGTTCCTGGCAGCGGCCATCGTCGCCTTCCTGGCCACGCCGCCGATCCACCGGGTCGTGCGCGAGCGGCGCATCCTGGACCACCCCAACTCGCGCCGGATCAACGCCCAGCCGCTCCCGCGCGGCGGGGGCGTCGCGGTGGTCATCGCGTTCCTGGTCGTGGGCGGCGGGATCGTGGCCCTTCTCCCGCTCCTCCCGGGCACGCCGGTGTCGCGCACGATCCCGGCACCCCAGCTCATCGGCCTGTTTGCGGGCTCCATCCTGGCCACGATCATCGGCGCGATCGACGACCGGTTCGACCTGCGCGCACGCTGGCAGCTGCTGGGTCAGCTGGTCCTCGGCGGCCTTGCCGTCGCCGCGGGCATCGTCGTGTCGTTCATCAGCGACCCCTTCGGGCCGGGCAACATCCTGTTCGCGCTGCCGATGGGGATCGCGTTCACGGTCGTGTGGATCGTGGGCATGGTCAACAGCCTGAACTTCATCGATGGCCTGGACGGCCTGTCCAGCGGCATCGCGCTGATCGCGGCCGTCACCCTGGGGCTCCTCAGCCTCACCGTGCAGGTGAACCAGCCGCTCGTGGCGATCCTGTGCTTCGTGCTGGCCGGCGGGCTGCTCGGGTTCCTGCGCTGGAACTTCCACCCGGCCGTGATCTTCCAGGGCACGGCGGGGGTCATGTTCCTGGGCTACGTCCTGGGCGTGCTGGCGATCCTCGGCTCGGCCAAGATCATCGTCGCCCTGCTCGTGCTGGCGGTGCCGATCATCGACACCTTCTGGGTGATCGTCCGGCGCCTGTCCGCCGGCCGCTCGCCGTTCACCCCCGATCGGGGGCACATCCACCATCGACTCCTGGATGTGGGCCTTTCGCATCGATCCACTGTCTTGCTCATCTACCTCGTGTGCGCGACGCTTGGCCTCATGTCCCTCTTCGTCTCCAGCGCCACGGGGGTGCTCGCCTTCCTCGCCGTGCTCGTCCTCCTCGGCCTGGTGGCGTTCGTCCTGCGCCGAGACGCGCCCGAGGCGGCGTCATGATGTCCATGGCATGGACTACGAACCCAGCCGCCTGACGCCGCGCCGCCGCCAGCACTGGGGCGTCGAACCCGATCCCGAGCTGGAGGCGCAGCTCGACGACGTGACCGGCGCCTACGAGGTCGTCAATCGCCGGCGAATCCTGTGGCGCGATTCCGCGTTCATCCTCATCGGGGTCGTGATCGCGCTGCTCGTCGCGCAGACCCTGCTGCCACGCAGCGCCGGAACGGTGACGGGCGAGCCGTCCGACTTCTCCACCGGGGTGGCACTCGGCTCGATCGCCCCGCCGAGGACGCTGGCCCCCGGAGAGACCTTCGGACCGATCATCGATCCCAGCCTCGCCATCGACGCCACGCCCACGCCGATTCCGGTGATCACGCTCGGTCCCACTCGCAGGCCCGGCCCGACTGCCACTCCAAGCCCGACGCCCGCTCCGACGCCCACTCCGACACCGAAGCTCACAGCCGCTCCGACCTCCACACCGAAGATCACGCCGACGCCCACCAGGACGCCACGTCCCACTCGGCCACCGACCGCGCCACCGACCGAGCCCCCCATCAGCCCAGCGCCCACGGAGATCCCCACTGAACCGCCGCCGCCGACGCTCCTGCCCTCACTTCCCCTTTAGGCACGGCGAAGACCAGCGCAAAGGCCGCTGGTATACTCCCGTCGCCTTGCGAGGTGGCGCGTGATCGGGCCCGGAAAGACAGGGGCTTATCTCGCCCTCTTCACGGAGATCGGGTTCATCCTCTTCGTGCTGACCCTCGGGGGCGCGCTTGGCGGACACTGGTTGGACCAGCAGCTCGGGTTCAGGTTCCCGATCCTCCTGCTGACCGGCCTGCTGCTCGGCATGGCGGCCGGCGCGATGGCCATCTGGAGGCTCATCAACCGGTTTCTCGCGAAAGACTGACGACCCGAGCCCGGCGGACGCCGGTGCTCCCGATCCGGAGGAAGGGTGTCGACTGACCCACGCCCGGCCAGCGAGGCCGGCGGAGCCAGCCAGGACCGCGTGTCGACCGAGGCGGCGACCGAGGCGGCGACCGCCGAGCCGAACGTTGCCGCCGTTCCGTCCCAGCTCGTCGAGGGCGCGGCCAAGGACGCCGCTCGCCCCGATCCGACGCCGAAGAAGTCCAACCGCCGCCGCAACCTGCTGCTCCTGATCGCGGGCGTCATCGTCTTCGACATCGCCGCCGCATTCATCGTCCCGCCCTTCCCGATCCACGAGCCCGGCAAGCCCATCAGCGGCATCGGCGACCTGATCATGGCCAACCTGGAGTTCCCGGCGCCCCACGTCGTGTGGCCGCCGGCGGACCCGGAGCATCCCCAGGCGATCCCGCTCATCTCCGCGGACGTCAGCATCACCAACACGCTGCTCACGATGTGGATCGTGATGGGCATCCTGCTCGCGGTGTTCATCGCCGCCGGGCTGAGCCTCAAGCAGGTCCCGGGCCGCCTCCAGAACGCGGTCGAGTTCATCTGGGAGTCGCTGGAGAACTGGGCGATCTCACTCGGTGGACCGGACGCACGACGGCACGTCCCGCTGTTTTCCGCGTTCTTCATCTTCATCCTGTTCGCGAACTGGAGCGGCCTGCTGCCGTTCTTCGGCAAGATCGTGGAGCTGCGCGCGCCCACGAGCGACGTCAACGTCACGATCGGGCTCGCGGTGGTCGCCTTCTTCTACTTCCACTACCAGGGCTTCCGCGCCCTGGGCGTGCGCGGCTACCTCGGCAAGTTCTTCGTGTTCACTGGGTTCAAGCAGGGGATCGCGGCCGGCGTGATCGACCTGTTCGTGGGCCTCATCGAGTTCCTGCTGGAGTTCATCAAGCCCATCACGTTGGCGATGCGACTCTTCGGCAACATCTTCGGCGGCGAGGTGGCGCTGGGTGTCATCACCGCGCTCACGATCGCGCTCATCCCCGCCGGGATGCTGCTCCTCGAGGGCCTGCTCAACTTCGTGCAGGCGCTCATCTTCTCGACGCTCATGCTGATGTACACGATCATCGCGGTGGAGAGCCACCACGTTGAGGAGCACGCGGAGCGTGACCACACCGACGTCCCGGAGGGTGGCATCGCGCCGCCGCTCAGCGTGGCCGCCGGAAGCCACTGACCCAGGGACCAATCGACAGGGAAACACCAGGCGACCGCGGGATGGCCTCGCGGCGCGAAATGGAGGGAAGCAACCGTGGAATTCATCGGAGCGGGCCTCGCGGCGCTGGGCGTCATCGGCCCCGGCATCGGCATCGGGATCCTGACCGGCCTCGCCGCGACCGCCATCGGGCGCAACCCCGACGCGACGCCGCAGATCCGCGCGCAGTTCATCCTCGGCGCCGCGTTCGCGGAGGGCCTTGGCGTCCTCGCGATCGTCGTCGCGATCCTGGCCATCGTCTTGCAGCCGGCCGCTTGAGCCGCATTCACGCCAGGGAACGGATCGACAGCCGATGAACCTGTTCGCGTTCGCCGGACCGGCGACCGCCGCTGGCGGGGCCGTGCCCCAGGGGGCGGAAGCCGGGGGCCTGGCGATCAACTTCTTCTGGATCGCCGTCGCCTCGGCCAACTTCATCGTGTTCGCCGTTATCCTGTACCTCGCGTTCGGGAAGCAGGTCAGCGGCCTGCTCGCCGCGCGCCGAGAGCGGATCGAGCAGGGGCTCCGTGACGCCGAGCAGGCGAAGCAGGATCGGGAAAGCGCCGAGCAGGAGCGCGTGGCGACCCTGACCGAGGCGCGACGGGAGTCGAACGAGATCCTGGCGCGCGCCCAGAAGGTCGCCCAGGAGACTCGCGACGCGGACATCGCCGCAACTCGCGAGGAGCTGGAGCGGATGCGCGTCCGCGCCACGGAGGAGATCGTTGTCGAGAAGCAGCGGGCGCTCGCCGAGCTGCGCGGGGAGGTCGCCGATCTTGCCCTGCAGGCTGCCGGCCGCGTCCTCCACGAGAACATGAACGACCAGCGCCAGCGAAAGCTCGTCGACGAGTTCCTCGCCGACCCGGCTCCCGGCGCGAACTGATGGCGAGCCGGGGCAAGACCGCGGGCCGGCGGTACGCGGAGGCCGTGTACCAGCTGGCCACGCGCGACGACGCGCTCGACGCCTACGGCGAAGGCCTGGACGCGGCCGCCCAGGTCGCGTCCGACGCCAGGGTGCTCCGCGTCCTGCGCAACCCGGCGCGCCCGCTCAAAGAGCGCCTCGAGATCGTTGACACGATGCTCGCCAAGCGCGTGCCCGAGCCGGTGCGGAAGCTCGCGGAGCTCCTCGTCCAGCGCGGCAAGATCGACCAGATCGGCGTCGTGGCCGCGGAATACCGCCGACTCCTGAACAAGGAGCGCGGGGTCGTGGAAGCCGTCGCCACCGCGGCCCTGCCGCTCACCGAGGACCAGACCGCGGCCCTCCGAGCGAAGGTCGCCACGATGACCGGCCGGACCGTGGACCTCCGGGTCGCGCTCGACGAAGCGCTGATCGGCGGCTTGACCGTCCGGGTCGGCGACACCCTCTACGACGCCAGCGTCCGGGGCCGCCTCGAGCGACTTCGGCAGCGACTCGTGGCAGGCGCTCGCTAAGCGCCGGCCAGACCAGAGCTTTCAGGAGAACCGATGGCCATCCGCTCCGACGAGATCGTCAACATCATCAAGTCCGCGATCGACACGTTCGATGCCGACGCCGAGACGCGCAACGTCGGCACGGTCGTCGAGGTGGGCGACGGCATCGCCCAGATCTACGGCCTGGAGGGCGCCCTGTCCTCCGAGCTGCTCGAGTTCCCGGGCGGCGTCATGGGCATGGCCCTCAACCTCGAGGAAGAGACCGTCGGCGCGGTCATCCTCGGTGACGCCTCGGCGATCAAGGAGGGCGACACGGTCAAGACGACCGGCCGCGTCGTCGAGGTCCCGGTCGGGCAGGCATTGCTCGGCCGCGTCGTGGACCCGCTGGGCAAGCCACTCGACGACAAGGGCCCCATCGAGTCGACGAAGACCCGCCCGGTGGAGCGCATCGCCCCGGGCGTCATCGTCCGCCAGGGCGTCGACACCCCGGTCCAGACGGGCGTAAAGGCCATCGATGCCCTCATCCCGATCGGGCGTGGCCAGCGCGAGCTGATCATCGGCGACCGCCAGACGGGCAAGACTGCGATCGCCATCGACACGATCATCAACCAGAAGGGCCAGGGCCTGGTCTGCATCTATGTCGCGATCGGCCAGAAGCTGTCGACCGTCGCTCAGACCGTGGCCACGCTCGAGAAGTACGGCGCGATGGACCACACGATCGTGGTCGTCGCCGGCGCCGAGGATCCCGCCCCGCTCCAGTACCTCGCGCCGTACTCCGGCGCTGCCTTTGGCGAGGAGGTCATGGAGGTTGGCGTCGAGATCGACGGCAAGACTGTCAAGGACGCGCTGTGCGTCTACGACGACCTGTCCAAGCACGCGTGGGCGTATCGCGAGATGGCGCTGCTGCTCCGCCGCCCGCCGGGTCGCGAGGCTTACCCCGGCGACGTGTTCTACCTCCACTCCCGGCTCCTGGAGCGCGCCGCGCGCCTCAACGAGGAGAACGGCGGCGGCTCGCTGACCGCGCTGCCGATAATCGAGACCCAGGCCGGCGACGTGTCGGCGTACATTCCGACGAACGTAATCTCCATCACGGACGGCCAGATCTTCCTCGAGACGGACCTGTTCAACGCCGGCCAGCGGCCCGCGCTCAACATCGGCATCTCCGTGTCGCGCGTCGGCTCCGCGGCGCAGACCAAGGCGATGAAGAAGGTCGCCGGCCCCCTGAAGCTCGACCTGGCGCAGTACCGCGCTCTGGCGGCCTTCGCGCAGTTCGCGTCGGACCTGGACAAGGCGACGCGCGATCAGCTGACACGCGGCGAGAAGCTGTCCGAGGTGATCAAGCAGCCGCAGTACCAGCCGCTGCCGGTGGAGAAGCAGGTCGCGATCCTGTACGCGGCCACGACGGGCAAGCTGGACGACGTGCCCACGCCGCGGGTCAAGGACTTCGAGACCGGTTTCTACCGCTTCCTGGAGTCGGAGCGTCCCAAGGTGCTGGAGGAGCTGGCGTCGAAGAACGAGCTCACCGACGATCTCGCCAAAGCCCTGACCGAATCGCTCGACGCGTTCCGCGAGACGTTCCTCGTTGACGATCGGCAAGCGAAGCCGGCCACGCCCGCATCAGGCGCCGCTGCACCCGGCGCCACGGCCTCGAGCACGACGCCCCCCGGCACGGCGACCCCCGGCACGGCGACCCCCGGCGACGCTGCATCGGGCGACGCTGCCTCGGGCAACGCCGCCGCGGGCGATCCTGCAGCCGGGGCATAGCGACTTGATGGACGGTTTCAGTGGCTAGTCCGAGGGACATCCGGCGGCGGATCAACGCAGCCCGGAACATCAAGCAGATCACGCGGGCCATGCAATTCGTGGCCGCCTCGAAGCTTCGGCGCGCGCAGGAATCGACTCTGGCTGCGCGTCCGTACAGCGAGAAGATCGACGAGGTGCTCGCGGACGTGGCGTCGGTCCTGGGCCCCGAAGATCACCCGCTCCTCGCGGAGGACACGGGCGGCGGCAAGCGCCTGCTCGTGCTGATCACCACGGATCGGGGCCTGGCCGGCCCCCTCAACACGAACATCATTCGGTACGTGGCGCGTGAGCTCACGGAGAGCACCGGGGACTTCGCGGTCGTGAGCGTCGGGCGCAAGGGCCGCGACGCGATGCGCCGGGCCAGGGTGCCCATCGAAGCCCACTTCGCGGGCTTCGGCGACAAGCCGAAGTTCGCCGACGTGCTGCCGCTGGCGCGCCTGATCAGCGAGGACTTCCTGGCCGGCAAGTACGGCCGGATCGACCTCGTGTACAGCCGCTTCATCTCCACGCTGTCGCAGAAGCCGGTCCTCTACCAGCTGCTGCCGATCGAGGCGAGCGAGGACACCGAGGGCATCCCGGGCAACCAGTTCATCTTCGAGCCGAACCCGCGTGCGGTCCTGGAGCAGCTGCTGCCGCGCTACGTGGCGACGCGCCTGTTCCACGCCGTGCTGGAGGGCAAGGCGAGCGAGGAATCTAGCCGGATGGTCGCCATGAAGAGCGCGACCGAGAACGCCGAGGAGCTCATCGACGACCTGACCCTTGTGTACAACAAGGTCCGCCAGTCCAACATCACCCGCGAGATGATCGAGATCGCGACCGGCGCGCGAGCGCGCTGAGCCGTACCCAGGAGGACGAGACCAACATGGCGACCGCCGCACCGACCAGGGCCGAGGGACAGGTGATCCAGATCACCGGCCCCGTCGTGGACATCGTATTCCCCGCGGGCGAGCTGCCCGCGATCCTGAACGCGGTGGAGATCGATCGTGGGGACGGGGACCCGCTCGTGTGCGAGGTCGCCCAGCACCTGGGCAACAACTGGGTCCGCAGCGTCGCCATGACGACCACCGACGGCCTGGCTCGTGGCACCAAGGCCACCGACACCGGCGGCCCGATCACCGTGCCCGTCGGCGAGGCGACCCTCGGTCGGGTGTTCGACGTCCTGGGCCGGCCGATCGACCTGAAGGGCCCGGTGGACGCCAAGGTCCACCTCCCGATCCACCGCGATCCGCCCGCATTCGAGGACCAGACCACCGAGATCGAGGTGTTCGAGACCGGGCTCAAGATCATCGACCTGATCTGCCCGTTCAAGAAGGGCGGCAAGGTCGGCATCTTCGGCGGCGCCGGGGTCGGCAAGACGGTCATCATCCAGGAGCTCATCCGGAACGTCGCCCAGGAGCACGCCGGTGTGTCCGTGTTCGCGGGCGTCGGCGAGCGCAGCCGCGAGGGCAACGACCTCATCCACGAGATGACCGAGTCGGGCGTCATCGCCAAGACCGCGTTCGTGTTCGGCCAGATGAACGAGCCGCCGGGCGCGCGCCAGCGGGTCGGGCTGACCGGCCTGACGATGGCCGAGTACTTCCGCGACGAGGAGGGCCGCGACGTCCTCCTGTTCATCGACAACATCTTCCGGTTCACGCAGGCGGGCTCTGAGGTGTCGGCGCTGCTCGGGCGGATGCCGTCCGCGGTCGGCTACCAGCCGAATCTCGCCACCGAGATGGCCGCGCTGCAGGAGCGCATCACGTCCACCAAGAAGGGCTCGATCACGTCCCTCCAGGCGGTGTTCGTGCCGGCCGACGACTACACGGACCCCGCGCCGGCAACTACGTTCGCCCACCTCGACTCCACGATCCGCCTTGAGCGCTCCATCGCCGAGCTGGGCATCTACCCCGCGGTGGACCCGCTGACTTCGACGTCCCGCGTCCTGGACCCGCTCGTCGTCGGGCAGGAGCACTACGACGTTGCACGTGAAACGCAGCGGGTGCTGCAGCGCTACCGCGACCTCCAGGACATCATCGCCATCCTCGGCATTGACGAGCTGTCCGAGGAGGACAAGGCCACCGTGGCCCGGGCCCGGCGCCTCCAGCGCTTCGCCTCGCAGCCGTTCTTCGTCGCGGAGGTGTTCACCGGCCGGCCCGGCGCCTACGTGCCGATCAAGGACACTGTGGCCTCGTTCAAGGACATCCTCGAGGGCAAGACGGACACCCTGCCGGAGCAGGCGTTCTTCCTCGCCGGCACGCTCGACGACGTCCGCGCCAACGCCGAGAAGCTCAGCGCCTGATGCCGCTCGAGCTGGAGATCGTCACGCCGGAGCGCCTCGCGTACAGCGACACGGTCGATTCGGTGGTGCTGCCGGGGGCGGAGGGCGAGATGGGCATCCTGCCCAACCACGCGCCGCTGCTGGCCACCCTGGGCGTGGGTGAGCTCCGGATCCGCAAAGGCGGCGAGGAGGAGTTCTTCGCCATCGCCGGTGGCTTCGTCCAGGTCCGACCGGACAAGGTCGTGGTCATGGCAGAGACCGCGGACATGGCCTCGGAGATCGACCTCGAGAAGGCCCAGGAAGCCCGCCGCGAGGCCGAGAAGGCGCTCGAATCGGGCTTCGAGGAAGGCGCCGACATGGCAATGGCGAGGGCCCAGCTCCAGCAGGCTCTCTTGCGCATCAGATTGGCCGAGCGCCGCCATCGCGAGGGCCCTCGCCGGCGCCCATAGTTCCAATGGGGGGTCGTCGGACCCTGGTCGGAGCGCGAGCATCCAGTCACACATGAGGGTCCCCACCCGTTGATACCGGCCAATGGCTGACGCCAGACCGTTCCACTGGGAATACGAGCCGCCGAAAGTGCCGCGCGAGCGGTTCCTCGTGACGGGCGGGGTGCCGCTGGACGGCACGATCCAGGTGAGCGGCGCCAAGAACTCCGCGCTGAAGATGCTCGCTGCGGCGACCCTCACCGGCGAGCGCTGCCGGTTCAGCAACGTGCCCGAGATCGAGGACGTGCGGGCGATGGCCGACACCCTGTCCGACCTTGGCGTCGTCGTCGACCACCCGGAGCGGAACGTGTACGAGGTCTCAGCCGGCGACGTGGACTGGCTGTTCGTGCCTCTTGAGGCCGCGGCCAAGATGCGCGCCAGCTTCATGCTCCTGGGCCCGCTCCTGGCGCGCTTCGGCGAGGTGGTCATCAGCAACCCCGGCGGCGACCGGATCGGGCGACGGCCGGTGGACCTGCACGTCGACGCGATGCGGGCCATGGGCGCGGACATCGAGTACCGCTACGGCTACTACTACGCCAAGGCGCCCGGCCGACTCCGGGGCACCGAGATCCGATTCCCGAGCGTATCGGTCATGGGTACCGAGAACGCGATGCTCGCCGCGACGCTCGCGGTCGGCCACACGGTCATCCGCCCGGCGGCCCAGGAGCCCGAGATCGACGACCTGATCGCGTTCCTCCAGGAGATGGGCGCGGCCGTGGAGCGCACCTACCCGGACACGATCGAGATCGAGGGCCGCCGCAGGCTGCGCGGCGCAGAGCACAAGGTCATGCCGGACCGGATCGAGGCCGGCACGTTCGCCATCGCGGCCGGCGTGACGGGCGGCCACGTGGTGCTGGAGGGAGCCAACTGCGACACGATGACCGCCCTCGTGGGCATCCTCCGCGCTGCGGGCCTGGACGTGGCCTGCAGCGAGGGCCGGATGGAGGTCGATGCCCGGAAGGTCGGGCCGCGCGGCATGAATCCGGTCGACGTTGAAACCGGTCCGTACCCGGCCCTCGCCACGGACATCCAGCCACCCACGACCGTCCTCCTGACCCAGGCCAAGGGCGACTCCAGGGTGCACGAGGCGATCTTCGAGGACCGGCTGGAGTGGACCGGGGAGCTCGCGAAGATGGGCGCGAAGATCGAGCTCAAGGGCCCACAGCGGGCAATCGTCCATGGTCCCGCGAAGCTGCATTCGGCGGCCGTGGAGATCTCCGACCTGCGCGCCGGCGCCTCGCTGATCCTCGCCGGATTGGCCGCGGATGGCACCTCGTCGATCGGGGGAGCGCACCACGTCCGGCGCGGGTATGAGAATATCGAACGGAAGTTCCTGGATCTTGGCGCCAGGATCGAGCGCGTCCAGGAAGGGGAGCTCGGCACCTCCGCATGAACATCGGCATCGATCTCGGCACAGCCAACGTCCTGGTCCACGTCGAGGGCAAGGGCATCGTGATCCAGGAGCCGTCGGTCGTGGCAGTCGACGATGACGGCCGGATCCGCGCCGTGGGCGAGGACGCCCGCCAGATGATCGGCCGGACGCCCGGCAATATCCACGCCATCCGCCCGATGAAGGACGGCGTCATCGCGGACTACGTCATCACCGAGGCGATGCTCCGGTTCTTCATCAACAAGGCGATGAGCGGCCGCATGCGCGTTCGGCTGAGCGGCCCCGCGGTGATGATCTCCGTCCCTGCCGGCGTGACCTCGGTCGAGAAGCGGGCGGTCAAGGACGCGGCGCTCAAGGCCGGCGCGCGCGAGGCTCACCTGATCGAGGAGCCCCTCGCCGCGGCGATCGGGGCCAACGTGCCCATCTCCGGACCGTCCGGAAACATGGTCATCGACATCGGCGGCGGGACGAGCGAGGTCGCGGTCATCGCCCTGGGCGGGATCGTCGTGTCCACGTCGCTGCGCGTGGGCGGGAACCGCATCGACGAGTCAATCGCCACGTATATCCGCAAGAAGTACAACCTGATGATCGGCGAGCGCACCGCCGAGGAAGTCAAGATCACGATCGGGACGGCGCTCCCGCTGGAGCGCGAGCTGTCGATGGAGGTCCGCGGTCGCGACCTCATCGCCGGCCTGCCGCGCACCATCCCGATCACTTCTTCTGAGGTCATGGAGGCCATCGAGCTGCCGCTCCAGCAGCTCGTCGCCGCCGTCAGGCAGGTGCTGGAGCAGACGCCGCCGGAACTCTCGTCGGACATCATCGACAAGGGCATGGTCATGTCCGGCGGCGGCGCCCTCCTGCGCAACATCGACAAGCTGCTGACCCAGGTCACCGGCGTGCCCTGCCACGTGGCGGAGAACGCCCTGGACTGCGTCGCGCTCGGGACCGGGGAAGCACTCAAGCACTACGACTTCTTCAAGAAGTCGCTCGTCCAGAGCATCTAGGCCCCTCGGCCTGGCTGCGGTGACGCTGGACGCCTCCACGAGCTTCGGGACGGGATCGACCGACGACGACGCCGGTCCAACGGGTCGACGAGCCTTCGTCGACCTCCACTGCCACACCTCGGCGAGCTTCGACTCGCTGGCGAGCGTCTCCTCCGTGGTGCGGACCGCGGCAGACCGCGGACTGACCCACCTCGCGATCACCGACCACGAGCGGATCGATGCCGCGCTGGAGGCCCAGGATCTTGCCGCTGCCGAGGCGCGCGGGCTGCAGGTGCTCGTCGGTCAGGAGATCCGGACCACGACCGGCGACCTGATCGGCGTTTTCCTGAACGAGACGGTTCCGCCCGGCCTGTCCCCGGCTGAGGCGGTCGCCGCCGTTCGCGATCAGGGCGGGCTGGTGGGGATCGCGCACCCGTTTGATCGGTTCCGGGGCTCGATGGGCAAGGCTGATGCCTCGGCGCTGGAGGAGACGGCCCGGTCGGTGGACTGGATCGAGACGTGGAACGCGCGGATCAGGCTCGGCGACGGGAACGCGCGGGCCGCGGAGCTGGCGGGGCGCCTCGGGATCGCCGGCGTGGCCGTGTCCGATGCGCACACTCTCCTGGAGATCGGGATCGCGTCCACGGTGCTCTCCGGTGACCTCTCGACCGCGGCAGGGCTTCGTGCGGCCCTCGCAGGCCCGCACGAGCTCGTGACCGGGCGTGCCTCCGCCTACGTGCGCCTGTTCGGGCCTGCGGCGAAGCTCGTGCAATGGGCGCGTGGCCACGGCCGCGTGCAGCCGCCCGCTGCCGCTTCGTGACGACGCCGCCCCCGCCGCACCCGTCGGGCGAGCCGCCGTCGCCGGCGGAGCCGCCCGAGGAGGGCGAGGTCCGCCCGGATCAGCTTTCGCTCACGAAGCGGCTCCGCCAGCCGCGAACGATCATCTCGCTCGTCCTGCCCATCCTGCTGCTCGCCCTGTTCGTGCGCAGCCTGCCCGGATTCAAGCTGGAGGAGCTACCGGACAAGATCCTCGGCGCGAACCCGCTGCTCCTCCTCGCCGCGTTCGTGATCTTCTACGCGGGTTTCCCGCTGCGCGGGCTGCGCTGGGCGATCCTTGTCCGGCAGACGGGCTTCGCGCTCAAGATCCGGGACGGGACCGAGATCATCTTCCTGTCGTGGCTCGTGAACTGCCTGGTGCCGGCCAAGCTCGGCGACGTGTATCGCGCGTACCTGCTCAAGATCAACAGCCCGGTTTCGCTCTCCCGAACCTTCGGGACGGTGTTCATCGAACGGGTGCTGGACCTGTTCGCGATCGTGACGCTCGGCCTCGCGGCGGGCTTCGTCTCGTTCCGCAGCGGGCTCCCGGCGGACGTGCAGATCGTGTTCGCGATCGGGGTCGCGGTCGTGCTCCTGCTGGCCGGGGGCCTGCTGACGATGCGCAACTTCGGGCGGCGGATCCTGACCTGGCTCCCCACGCCCCACAAGGTCCTGGAGTTCTACAACCGGTTCGAGGAGGGCGTCTTCGCCTCCATCGGCCTGCGCGCCCTGCCGCGACTCGTGGTTCTGACCGGCTTCATCTGGGCCACGGAGGCGATACGGCTGTACCTCGTCGTCGAGGCGCTGGGCCTCCCGAACGTGCACCTCGGGATCAGCGGCGCGTTCTTCGTGGCGCTGGCCGCATCCCTGCTCACCGCCGTGCCGCTGACACCGGCGGGCATCGGCTTCGTGGAGAGCGGCGTGGTCGGCCTGTTGACGATCGTTTACGGGGTGCCCGAGACGGACGCGCTGGCGATCACCCTCGTCGACCGGGCGATCAGCGTGCTGTCGATCATCATCATCGGCTCGATCTTCTACGCCGTGTCGTCCAAGCGGCGCGGGCTCGGGGTCAGCGCCACGCCCGCCTAGCGACCTCGCCTCGCGCGTTGCGGGACCGGTACTCCTCGATTCATCGGCGACGTCAGCGATTCACACCCTGTAGCCACGCACCGCACCGGACCCACCGCGCCGTGTAGGACCTGCGCGTCCATCTGGCGCCGCGCAATGTACGAACGGGGGATATGGGCTGAATCGCCGTTTCTCGATGATCCGGTCATGACCAGTAGCAATGGCCGCGCCTTCAACGAATGGCTTCGCGCCCAGCTGAAGGCAAAGAAGATGTCGCAGCGACAGCTCGCCCAGCAGTCGGGCGTCGATCACTCGACGATCTCCCGGCTGGTGCGCGGCGACCGCATGCCCTCGTTGGGCACGGCTACCAAGCTCGCTCGCGGCCTTCGGGAGCTCGGCGAAAACGACGACGGGCCGCAGTACCTCGGCCTGATTGGCGGCGGCACCCAGAACCCGACCGCGCGCGTCGAGTACGCCCTGCGTGCGGACGAGTCGCTCACCGAGGTCCAGGTGCGCCAGGTCATGGAGTACTACCTCGCCGTTCGCATGCGCCGCATCGGCAGCGCCTTCAACAACGATTCCAACCACCTCCAGCGCGTCGAGAATGGTCGCGCGGATGTCCGCGCGATGTCGCCTTCGATGCATAGCCCGATCGTTCCCCGGCCGGCGCTCGTCGCGAGAAGCAACCGCGTGGCGGTCGAATCCCGGCCGCAGGTGACCCCTCGACTTCGACAGGTGCGCTCCTCCGACGGGTACTGAACCGAATATTTCGCCGATCCGGGAGTGACCTCCACGCTTCCGGTCACATGGGCAAGACGAACGCCGGCGCTCGGGGCGCCGGCGTTCGTCGTATTCCGGCGGCCGCCGGTACCCGCCGGCCCTTGCTGCGCCAACTTCGTTGGCTAAACGCTGCGGGCCATAGGACCCCCGCAGCCGCCACTCTTGTCCTCACTTCGTGTATGGCCGGCGCCGGCTGCCTTGCTGTGCGGACTGACGCAGTCACGGTGTCCGCTAAGCGCTGTGCGTGATCCGACCCCCGCGCCCGCTACCCGACTCCTCACGCTCTTGGGTGGTCCAGCGGGAGGCGAAGGCGCGGAGGGGGCCCCATG
>Ga0183260_10001081_pt1 | contig 23154 bp, 21 predicted proteins | sample AntDrymUQ4972206_2_FD_129768 | JGI IMG/M metagenome (GOLD analysis project Ga0183260, IMG submission 129768) | Polar desert sand microbial communities from Dry Valleys, Antarctica - metaG UQ497 (22.06) (version 2) (version 2) | ecosystem: Environmental > Terrestrial > Soil > Desert | place... | reverse complement strand
GATGAGGTACTCGGCTGGCTGGGGACCCTCGTGCGGCGGCGGGGCCCGACACCAGATCGCCCTCGACGACCGCACCCCCCCCCGAGGCCTACGCTGCCACCCGAGCAGCCTAATCTACCGAAACCCCGTGTCCATCAGTGGCAACTCCAATGCGCGTAAGATGCGTCACACTGAGCGTTCCAGCGGGTATCGAACCGCGGTGCGGGGGAATCTGCGTTGAGGGCGGCGAATCATGTCGGCGGGCGCAAGACGGGGGAACTGTATTGTGGCTAGTGGGGCCGATGAGTCGACAGGACACCGCGATCAGTACCGGCGCACCTTCGACGTGGTCGCAGGTGCGTTTCTTGCCCTGATCACCCTTCCGATCCTCACCGGGGCGCTGCTGGGTAGCGCAATCGCGTTGCGTACATGGCCTTTGTTCTCGCAGACCCGCATTGGCCGCGGTGGCGAGCCGTTCCGGTTCGTGAAGGTCCGCACACTCCCGCGGAGCGTGCCGAACTACATCGACAAGCACCAACTCGACAGCACTGGCATTCCGCGGTTCTGCCGACTGCTGCGGGCGCTGCACCTCGACGAGCTGCCGCAGCTCTATCTGGTGCTGATCGGCCGCATGAGCCTGGTGGGTCCTCGCCCGGAGATGGAGCGCCTGCACGAGCAGATGCCCCTCGCGTTCGCGACCCGGCGTACGTCGATCCGTCCTGGGTGCACGGGACTCTGGCAGGTGAGCGAATCGTGCACCGACCTGATTGGTGCATCTCCGGAATACGACCTCCACTACCTCGCCAATCGCTCGCTGCGCCTTGACCTCTGGCTGCTCTATCGCACCGCGCTCAAGATGAGCAGGCTCGCTGGATGCATCTCGCTCGCGCAGGTGCCGACTTGGACGATTCCGCGCTCGACGATCACCGACGTCCACGCGCTCGACTTCCCCGTGGACACTGCGGCCGACACGACGACCGCTTCCGCCTCAGCGGGTCGTAATCGAACCCGCCTAGTGGGTAGCGACCCAGGCGTAGGTGGGTGAGTTCGGAGAGGCGCCCTTTCGCTCCTGGCTCTACGCCCACGGCGCGTCCATGGCTGTCCGCAGGGTGGCCATCGAGCACGCCGGCGGCTTCGACGAGCGGCTCGGCCCGGGTACGCCGGCCCAAGCGAGGCGGCTGCGCCGGCGGACGGTCGTCAGGGCCAGCAGCGCGCCGACGGCGACCGCGGTCGGGTGCGTGAAGACCCCGAGGACGAGCTCCTCCCGCAGGTCGGGGTACCGACGGCAGAGGAGTACGAGAGGCGCGGCTCGCTCACGTGGGGGGCGCTGCCAACGCCGGCCACCGCCCGTCGGCCCGGATCATTGCGGCGCCAGCGCCTGACATCCGCTCGTCACTGGGGTAGCCACAAGCGCCAACCCTCTCCCTCTCGCGCAGCAGGAAGATCCACGAGACAGGCCATCAGCCGTTCTGCTCGCGGGCTCGCGGGTCCGAAGATGAGCACGGGCTCGCGTGTCGTCAGCGTGGCGAGCTCGTCACATGTTGCCTCCGCATCGATGAGGTCGATGCGGATCTCCAGATCGTCGCTCGCCAACAAGGCGAACGCCGAAGGGAACACAGCCACCGATTCGGTGCTGGAAGGCATCGAGTCGATCGTTGCCACCAACGCCTCGCCGAGGCTATTTGGTTCCGACATGGCTGATCTGCGAGTCCAACCGGACGACGCAACCGTTAAGAGCGCGACGCTCAGCACAGCAGCAGCGACCGTGCCCGCCAGACGCGCCTTGTGGCTCAATCCGGGCATTCCTCTTCGGACGATGACCTTCGAGGCGCAGGCACCGATCGCCACCCCGACCGACGCGAACAGCAGAAGGGACCGCACGGGCACGACGACGGGCACGGGGATGGGCAAAAGCGCCCGTGCAGCGAGCGACACTGGAATCGAGCTTGCGAGCACCATCTGGGCGACGACCGATCCAGTTCGAGACGCAGCAGCGACACCAACTGCCCCGATCGCAATGGCCGGAAGGAGATAGCGCAGCGCGCCAACGGCGAGCCCATCGGTCCTCGTGATCGCCGTATACGGCGCGACGGTCCAGGCAACCAGGCAGAGAGCCGTGATGAGGAAGAGATCTCGCTCGTCTCGACGGAGCTGTCGCACCAACAGGAGGGCACCAACCAGAAGGACAGCAGCGCCGCCCAGCACCTCCAGGTACAGCACCTCTCGACCCCGGAGCATGGTGGCCGGTTGGCTGATGAACCGATCGTCGATCGCTGCGAATTCAGCCGGGATGGGTTCGCTGCCCGGTGTTGCGATGAACGGCCACAAGGGGCCACCGTGCTCGATGATGTTGCGAAGCGGCCACCACGCCCCGATCGCAGCGGCGGTCGCCCCTGCGCCCAACAGGAGCCGACGTTCTGTCCGCAGGATGCGCGGGTTCCGCATTACGACAACGATCAACACCAGGCCGGGGCCGAGCACTGCGGTTGTCTTCGTTCCCATGGCGAGCCCGGCGGCCAGGATCGCGAACGCATAGGCCCGCGCGTTCGATCGCGCCAGGAGCGCGAACGCAACGGCGGAGGCGGTCCACGCTGCCGCCGGGATGTCGGTGTTGGGGCCTCCGTTCGTCACGGCGCAGACCGGCAATACGAGTATCGACGCAGCAGCCAGCGTCGCGACGAAGCGACTTGCCTGGCAGGCACGGGCTGCCACGTACACGCCCAGGCCCAACAGGATCCGGGCGGTGGCGCTGATAAACGACACCCAGCCGAAGGCGTGGCTGGCCCCCAGACCCCATCCCACGAGAACCTCATGGGTAACTGGATACGCCTCGAATGGAAGGTTCTCGCTAACTCGCGCAAGGTCTCCCATCGTTCCCGCCTGCACCCAGGCGACCGGTTGTGCGAGATGGTTGACGATCGAGTCGGCTCCGATCGCCGGATTCACCGTGCTGTAGACGACGCTCCCGAAAACGAGGCCGGCCGTCGCTCCGACCAGCACGACGGTCTTGACGTCGAGCCGTCGCTCCGCAGCGGGCACACGAGCCGCCGTCGACCATCGGGACGTTACGCCCGCCGTGACCACCGCAGCGCCCAGGAACGCAAGGGGGCTCGACGACAAGCCCAGTCCACCGAGCCCCATCGCTTGGAGGAACATCACAGTGGCGACGAGCGTCACGACGCCCAGCGACATTGCCGCGCCCACGAGCCGAGCTCTCCTCGCCAGCTGCACGGCCGCCCAACCGTCGAGTCCCACTGCGAGGACCATCGATCCGGTGAGCACGACACGATCCACGATTGGTCTCCAGGCTCCGACAAAGGCCTCGGTCGCCGAGCCCATGACGAACGTAGCCCGTGTCACTCGCCAGGGTGATGGGACCACCGGTTCGCCAGTGGTGGTCCCATCACTGGCGACGAGGTGGGCCCATGCTCCGGCGAATCTCACCTCACGGTGGTCCTATGCTCCTGGCGAGCGACGGCTCGCGCCGAATAGGTTCCGACCTCCGCGTTGCGGACAACCCGCTCCGCCGGGGCTCAGTCGAATGAGGAGTATCCGCTCATGCCGACCAAGAAGAAGGTCGTTGTTGTCATGCCCGCCCTGAATGCGGCGAAGACCCTCACCGCTACGGTGGACGGCATCCCGGACGGATGCGTCGACGAGATCGTGCTGGTTGACGACCATTCCTCCGACAGCACCGTCGAACTCGCACGAACGCTTCCAGTCCACGTGATCTGGCATCCGCACAACGTCGGGTACGGCGGAAACCAGAAGACCTGTTATCTGCACGCACTTCAAATCGACGCGGACGTCGTCGTCATGCTCCATCCCGACGGGCAGTACCCACCCGAACTCATCCCACAGCTCACGCAGCCCATCATCGACGGTGAGGCCGATTTCGTTCTGGCCTCGCGGTTTCTCACCGGTGGCGGTCCCAAGTCTGGAGGGATGCCTTCTTGGAAAATCGTCGCGAATCGGCTCCTCACATCGATCGAGAACTTCCTCCTCGGCACATCATTCTCGGAGCTGCACACTGGCTATCGGGCGTATAGCAGGGAGCTGCTACTCGAGGTACCTTTCCTACGGAATTCACTGGATTTTGCGTTCGACTCAGAAATGCTGATGCAAGCGCTTAGCTTCGGTTACCGCTTCAAAGAGATTCCCTGCCTCTCCCTCTATCATGACGATGCCAGCTCCGTCTCATTCGGCGTCGGCGTGGTTTACGGACTCAAATCCATTCGCGCGGCCATGCAGTACCGGCTCAGCCGGCTCGGCCTCCTCCGCCCAAGTTGGCTGCGACCATGACCGGCGAACGGGTCTTTACCGACCTCGGCGGGTTCAACCCGACGTTCCAGCGCACTCGAGCCGCGTACGGGTTGGCGGCTGATCTCCTCGATCGTGGGATCACGCTGGATCTCGGGTGCGGAACTGGCCACTCGTTCCACCTGCTCGGTAGGACGATCGGCGTCGACCGCTCCTTCGATGCGTTGCTCGGACAGACCCGGCCGCTCGTGGTCTGCGATATGCGCTGGCTTCCCTTCCGACGAGCCTCCTTCGACGCCGTCGCATCGATCCAGTCCGTCGAACACGTCCCAGACCCGGAGCGCATCCTCACCGACGCCGCGTGGGTGCTGCAACCAGGTAGGGCGAGTGTGTTCGTGACCCCGAACCGTCTTACTTTCGGCCGGCCGGACGAGATCATCGATCCGTACCACTACGTGGAGTGGAGCCCCGACGAGTTCGAGCAGTTCTGCAGGACGGCCTTCGACGACGTGCGCGTGTATGGAGTGTTCGCCTCTGATCGGTACGACCGCATTTGGGAACGCGAACACGCCCGCTTGGACCGGTACCTCAGACTCGACCGCTTTCGACTTCGCCGCCTCGCACCGAGGCGTCTGCGGCAGGTTCTCTACGACCGCCTCCTCCAGCGCAATCGATCGAGAGTAGACGAGGAGGCGGCCACTATCTCCGTCGACGATTTCCGGCTCGGCGAGGACGACCTCGACCGATGCCACGATCTCGTCGCCGTCTGTCGTCGCACGGCGCGCTGACGCCTTACGTGGCCTCACGGGTGCTCCGGACGACGAACAGCCTCGACCAGACTTCGCCCCTGGGAATGGCTCGAGTCATCGATGGTGGCGATGCGGAACTCGTCGAGTACGTGGCGACTGCTGTCGAGCGTCACGCGGCTCGTTCACGCGGGAGGAGCGGCCCACGCCGGCCACCGCCCCTCGGCCCGAGCCATCGCGTCCTGCCCCCGGAGCGCGGCGACGAGGAGGTCGTAGTACGCCGGCCGGCGAGGGTCGAGGAGCACGGCCGAGGCCAGGCGGCGGGTGGCGGCCCGGCGGTGGCCGAGCCGGGACTCGAGCGTGCCCAGGTGGGCGACATGGCGGGCGAGCCGCCGCCGGTCGCGGCGGCACCGCCGGCCGTGGCGCTCCAGGATCGTCGCCATCGCGGCCCGTTGCGCCGACAGTGACCCGAAGACGGAGTCGGCGCTCGCGTGCTTGACGAGCACCGGGCCGCGGACGGCGCCGATCGGGTGGCGGTCGGTCAGCCGGAAGATGAGGTCCCAGTCCTCCAGGCACCGCAGCGACTCGTCGAAGCCGCCCAACCCGAGGAGGACGTCGCGTCGGGCGAGCCACGTCGGCGTGATCACGGGCCAGCCGTCGAGCAGGTCGGCCAGCGGGTCCTCGCCGAGCAACGTCCGCTCCGGGACGATGTCGACCCGGCGGTCGCCGAAGACGGCCGAATAGCCGCCGATGACCAGGGCGACGTCGGGCGACGACCGGACCATCGCCAGCTGGTCCTCGAGCTTCGTCGGGAGCCATTCGTCGTCGCTGTCCTGGAACGCGATCCACCGGGTGGTGACCGCGTGGATCCCGACGTTGCGGGCACCCGCCGGGCCGACGTTGGTCGAGAGCCGCACGTAGCGCACCCGCTCGTCGTCGATCTGGGCGACGGCGGCAGCAGTGCCGTCGGTGGAGGCGTCGTCGACGACGACGACACTGAGATCGACGTGGGTCTGGGCCAGGACGCTGCGGAGGGCGCGCCCGATCGTCCCGGCCCGGTTGTAGGTCGGGAGCACCACCGACACCCGCTCGGCGCTACTCATGCGACGACGGGGTGGTCGGCGAGATACGTACCGAGGCGCGGCCACCGTCGGCCGATGTCGCGCTCGACGGCACCGATGCGGTCGAGCCAGGCGAGCGGGAGGCGCCGCAGCACGACGTTCTTCAGGGTGCGATCGGGGTAGGTCGGCACGCCCCACGGCGTCTGGGCCGCCTGGGCGAGGTAGAGCTCCTGAAGGGGATGCGTGCACATGTAGCGCCACGGCTTGAAGGGCCCGATGTAGTGCACGATCGCGGGGTGGGCCAGTGCCTCGCGCACGATGTCCGGCGGGAACGGGAGCTCCGTCGACCGCAGTTCGAACAGCGTCGTCTGGACGTTCCACCGGGGGTGCAGAGCTGACCAGCGGTCCCGCAGCACGACGTTGAGCGCGTCCTGGTCGGGGTACCAGTTCCCGGGGTGGGCGAGGGCGTAGCGCACGAGCTCGGCGACGACGTCCGCCTCGCGCATGGCGTCAAGGTCCATCAGCAGGACACCGGAGTTGAAGTAGTCGAGCGGGTCGTCGATCCCGAGCTGTTCTCGGGCGTACGGGGGCTGGAACGGGTACAGCGGGTTGGAGACGGCCCCGAGCAGGTTGTCGCCGAGATCGGTCGACCAGAGCGGGCCGAGGTGGTCGGTGACGATGGTGTCGGCGTCGAGGTAGAGCAGGCGTCGGGTCTCGGGCAGGAGATCGGGGAGGAAGATCCGAAGCCACACCGACGACGGGAAGTAGCCCTCCGGTAGTCCGGCGATCCTCGCCCGGTCAACGTGGTGGAACGTCACGTCGACGCAGTGGTCGGCGAGCGTCTCGAGCAGGCGGTCGCGGTCCTCGTCGTCGACCGCGGACGCGTGGAGCACGTGCACCTTCCACGTCGCCGGAGGCCCGTGCTCGACTGCCGAGCGCAGCATCGCCGCGACGTGGCGCAGGTAGCCACGGTCGGCGATGCACGCGATCTCCATCACGCCGATCGGCGATACAGGAAGAAGTGGTAGCGCATCCCCGTCATCTCGCCCATGGTGACATCGGCGAAGATCGGCGCGCGCACCGCGAGCTCGTACCCGTGCTCCTCCATGAGCGGGCCGAACTCGCGGCGAGTCCCGCCGGCCTCGAACGACAGCAACCGGTCGTTGTCGTTCGGGACGACGAGCAGCCATTGGGCGCCCGACCGGCGCACGACGTCCAACCAGGCGGCGATGGCCGATGTGCTCATCTCGGAGAAGCTGTGGATGTTGATTGCCAGGTCGACGTGGCGCTCGCAGAGGCGCGTCGTGAGCTCATCGAGCGGGACGACCTCGGCGCGCTCGTCGACGCCACGGAACCGCAGGTAGTAGTCGCACAGGAACGTCGACTCCGGCACGCCGTCGACGCAGAGGTACGAGCCGATCCCCGGTACGGCCGCGAGCAGGCGGTGGGCCAGGCGCCCGTAACCGGCCCCGATGTCGAGGACCGTCCAGTCGCGGGCGTCGAGCAGTCCAACGTGCTCGTCGAGGAAGTAGATCTCGTTGATCGAGTCGAGCAGGTCCCTGCTCACCATCGGGTGGCCCGGGTAGTCGAACGTCCAGCAGCCGAAGGCGCCATCCTCGGTCAGGCGGTCGAGCAGGCCCGCCCGGTCCCGTGCTTCGACGTCACGGAGGTAGAGGTAGTACGTGCGGCGGGCTTCGTCACCGATGTTTCGGAACTGCCAGACGTAGGAGTTGTCGCCCCGGAAGTACGCCAGCTCGACCTCGTCGTCGAGGTAGCTCGGCTGCCACATCGTGCGGTCGGCCATCGGGAGCTCGCACCGGCGGTAGCGGTCGCGGAGCGCCACCAGCCTCGGGTTGTCGAGCCTGAGCTCAGCGCCGGCGCCCTGGGGCAGGGCGACATCGTCGCTGTGGCTGGGCGCCAGGTACTTCAGGTCGGGTCGGGCGGTGGGCACGAGCTCGTAGCCGGCACGCCGGACGGCGCGCCGGACGAACGTCTTCACCGCCGTCAGGGCCACGTCGACACGCCGAGCCTCGTGCGGACCCGGCCGGCGAGGGCGGCGACGGCGGCGGGGAGGAGCGCCGGCGGGACCCCGAGGATGGCCGGTGGGTACGACACGCAGGCGGCGGCGATCTCGCGGCGCCGGACGTCACCCCGCCCGGCCGGCGGGTAGTCGATCGCCATCAGTCGCCGTCCCGCCGACGCCGCGAGCCGGCGCGTGATGCCGCCCTTCTGCACCGCCGGCGACGTCCGCGTCATGCGTCCCCACTCCTCGAACATCACCCCTAACTGATCGCGCTGCTCCTCGTGCTTGCGCCACGCCGACCAGACCTGCGCGACCCGTAGCCCGGGCGCGAGGGTGAGAAGGCGGAGCCAGAACTCAGTGTCGCAGCAAAAGTATGCGCTGTTCCAGCCGCCGACGCGTCGGGCCAGGTCTGCCCGGAAGAACGTGCTGCTCTGGTGGACGACGGTGCTGCGTGCGAGAACCCGCTTGATCGTGACCGGCAGGCGCTGCGGAAGCAGTCCCGCGACGGTGCCGGCGGCGTCGATCATCTCGGCATCGCCGCACACCAGGCCGAGGCGGGCGTCGCCCTCGAGCACGGCGACCGCCTCGGCGATGGCCCCTGGCCGGTAGAGGTCGTCGGAGCTCTGGATCCCCACGATGGTACCGCGTGCCCGCTCCAGCCCCCGGTTGACGGCGGTCGCCGGGCCGTCGTCGGGCTCGGACCACCAACGCAGCTCAGGTGTGCGCGGCTCGAGCTGGCGGAGGAGCTCGACGGTCCTGTCGGTGGACGCTCCATCGACGACCAGCACCTCGAGCGGGCGATGGTGCTGGACCAGGACCGACTCGATCGTCTCCCCGAGGAAGCTGCCCTGGTTGAAGCTGGGGACGACGATGGAGACGAGGGGACGGTCGGTCATGGGCGGAGCGGGTCGACGCAGGCCATCGGGGTGGCGGCCGCGCCGCTACTGTCCGGGACGTGCTGGATCGGTTCCGTTCCGTGACAATAGTGATACCGACCCACCGCCGACACGCTTCACTGGAGCGGCTGCTGCGCGCCGTGGCGTCCCAGCGGGAACCCGGTCTGGCGTGGGATGTGGTCGTGGTCGACAACGAGGATCCGCCTGGGGCCGAGTCGGTGTTCGAGCGCGCGGCCGCCGAGTTGCGTGTCCCGGTCCGCTACGTCCGTGAGCCGGCGAAGGGGGCGTCGAACACGCGGAACCGGGGCATGGCCGAGGCGACCGGCGACATCATCGCCTTCCTCGACGACGACGTCGTGCCCCGCGACGACTGGTTGCGCGAAGTAGTCGAGCCGATCGCGGCCGGCCGCTTCGACGGCATCGGCGGTCGGGTCCTGCTCGACGATGCGGTGCCCCATCCTTCCTGGCTCCGCGGGTACCAGGCCGCGTATCTGGCGGAATACGACCTCGGCGATGGCGAGCGCGCCTTGGCCGTCGACGACGCCGCGTATCTCCTGACGGCGAACGCCGCCTTCGACGCCAGCGTGTTGCGCGCGACCGGCGGGTTCGACCCCCTGCTCGGGCCCCAGCCCGACCGGCCGACCGTGAACGACGACCTCGACATCTGCCGGCGGTTCCGCTCGGCCGGGGGGGTGATCGGCTACTCGCCGAGCGCGATCGTCGTGCACGAGCTGCCCCCGGAGCGGCTGACGCTCCGGTACATGGTCCGACGTGCGTTCGCCCAGGGCGTCTCCGACTACCTGGTCGACCGCGAGCGCCTGGCGACCCATCGCTTCGGTGGCATCAGGGGGCGAGGCATCGAGGCGGTCCGCGACGTCGGGCGGATCGTGCGTGGGGGCCCATGGCGGTCCTGGGTCGCCATGTCGCTGGTCACGTCGGTATCGCGCAGCGCCGGCTATGGCACCGAGGCCGTGCAGACCAAGCTCCGATCGCGTACCAGGGGGCCGACCTGACTCCGACTCACCCGTGGGTCGACGGCGTGCTGAGCCACCAGCCCTTTCTGATCATCGCCGGTACCTACCGAGCCGGCACCACCGCGCTGTTCTCCCACCTGTCCCGCCACCCGGAGGTGATGCCGGCGCGCTACAAGGAGCTTGCCTTCTTCTTCTCCGACCGATGGAACGAGGACCCGCCCCTGTTCCCGCCCGGACAGGAGGCCGAGACCTATCTAGCGTCGTTCCACTCGAAGCCGGGTGGGCGGGTGCTCATGGAGGCGACGCCGAACTACCTGCACGACCCCGGCTGTGCCGAGCGCATCAGGCACGCCCTGCCCGAGGCCAAGATGGTGGTGCTGCTCCGCGATCCGATCGATCGGCTGCGGTCGTGGTTCCGGCACTCGCAGTACCAGGGCCGACTCCCCGCCGGCCTGCGCTTCGACGATTGGGTCGACGGCTTGTTCGCCGACGAGCGGCCACTCCAGGAGCGTCCATACATGCAGCGGGCCCTGGAGCACGGCCGGTACGCCGCGTACGTCGGCGAGCTCATCGACGTGTTCGGCCCGGACCGGGTGCTAGTCGCCTGGTTCGACGACCTCGGTCGAGCGCCGCGACGGCTGGTCGAGCAGGTGTGCACCTTCGCTGGCATCTCGCCGACGCTCCTCCCCGCCGAGGAGCTCGCGCCCGTGAACGAGGCGATGCGCATGCCACGACCGCGCCTCTACAACCGCTATCTGCGCCTGTGCCGCCGAGCCCTCGACGTGTTCGGGCGGTGGCCGCGCCTGCGCCACCGCGCCCAGGCGATCGTCTACGCGCCGGAACCAGCCATCCGCCGCCGGCTGAGCCTCCCCGCCGACCCCGTCGATGTCAGGGCCGAGACGATGGCCGCGCTCGAGCGGTACTACGAGCAGGACATCGCGCCACTCGAGGCCGTGGTGGGCGCGGAGGTCCCGTGGGCGGCAAGGTGGCGAGGCTGACGAGCAGCTACGCCGAACTGCTCGTCGCGGTCGAGTTGCGATAGAGCTCGTCCGCGAGCGCCGGCAGATGCGCCTGCGACCACCGGTCCGACGGCGTCGTCCCGAGGGGCTGCGCAGTGACTCGAAGTGGTCGCGGCCCCCCGTCACGATGCCCACGACGGGGGGAGCTCGCGCCCCAGCCATGCCGCCAGCTTTCGGTTGTACGGTCGGAAGTGTTCGTGTAGCTCGTGCCGCACGTACCTGGCCATCTCTTCCTTCCGGTGAAGGGCTCCCCACACGTTGCGCACGCCGCGGGCCACAGGAGCACGTTGGTTGTAGGCGGTCCCCACCACGGCGGGCACGACCTCCTCGATGTCGAGGAATCGGCAGACGCGACGCATCGCTTCGTGGGGCTCGAGTACGAGCTCGTCGAAGAGCTCGACGAGCACATGCGATCGCGGGAAGCGATCGGTAATCCGAGTCAGCTGCTCGATGTAGTGCCCGCGCGCTCGGAAGTAGTAGCCGATATCCGAATCGTCTTGGCGCAGGGTCATCTCGATGCCGAGGATCTCCTCGAAGGTGCGTCGCTCACCGTTCTTGGCCACGAGGTGTTGGTAGTGCGACCACGCTCGAGACACGGGCTCGCGAAGCACGGCGATGAGGCGAGCGTTCGGCACGACATCCGCCATGCGCGGGACGCAAAACGCGTGCGCCATGTAGGCCGGAGTGGCTTCGCCGACAAGTGTGTCAGGCGGCAAGGCGTCGAAGTGACCGGCATACCAGCGAACCCCGCGCTTCCACTCGAGGTCGAAGAAGTGCAACTCCTTGCTCTCGGGAACGAAGACGTCGGGATGATCGCCCAGCCACTTCGCCAAGGATGTGGTGCCGGACTTCATCGCACCGACGATCAAGAAGTCGGGTAGCCGTACGACCGGACACATCGAGCGAAACCATACGCGTCTCGACGCTCTCGCTCCCACCTCGGTCTCCCGCATCGCCGGGTTCTCCTCCCAGGCCGCTAGCACGAAACTTCGCTCCCAAGGGAATCGGCATGACTGATCCGGGGTCAGCGCTCCCTGAGCCTGACGTAGGCGCGTGTTCGTACGTGGAAGGGCAACCTCGCCAGCAGCCGAACGGCGAGTTGATCGTCCTCGAGCGGTCGGCCCGCCCACGGCGTGCGAGCGAAGGTCTCCCGGTACGCGGCGCGCCACGGATGGCCGCAGAGCGCGTGCCACGGCTTCACGAACGACGGCCCTTCGAAGTGGACGATGCCAGGATCCCGGGTCGCGGCGCGGACGGCCGCGGAGCCGGCGATGTCCTCGGCCCAACGGCGCCAGTAGATGACGCTGTTCTGCACGTTCCATCTCAACTCGAGCGGGTGCCAGTCTTCGGCGAAGACGACGTTCAAGGCGTCCTGGTCCGGCCACCACAGCTTGGCGGCGTTGTCGGTGGCGAACCGAAGCAGCTGCGTCACCGAATCACGGCGCGCCATCTCGCGCAGATCCAACAGCAGCACTCCGCTGTTGAAGAACCGGCGCGGGTCGAGGCCCAGGCTGCGGACGTGGTCGTGTACAGCGGGGTCGACAACGTTGGGCGCCGCCGCTATCGAAGTGCCGTCGAGCTCGGTCTCCCAGAGACCGTCAATCGCCTGTGCCGCGTAGGTGTCTGCGTCCAGGTACAGCACCCGGTCGCAGTCCGGTAGCAGCTCGGGCAGGAGAAAACGCAGCCAGACGACCGTTCCGAACCGGTCGATCGCGGGTAGGGCTTCGACGCGCTCCCGCGGGACGTGGTGCACGGTCAGCGGCGAACCGCCCACCGCGGCCACCGCGGCGAGCCGCTCGACGTCGTCATCCCTCAGCTCGCAGGCGTGCAGGACATGGAAGCGCAACGCGCCGGCAGCGTGTCGCTCCACCAGCGACAACATCGACGTCGCGGCCCAAGGGGCGTACGCACGATCGATCGCGTAGGCCACGTCGATGGCGCGGCTGCCGACCTCGGCTTGGCCCGAATGCATATGCCCGGCTAGCCACGCTGAAGGTCGCGGACGGCGAACTCCGCGGCCAGATCAACGAACCCGGCGACGGGGGGGCTTGCCTTGACCGAGAACCAAATCGGCTGACTCAGCTGTGCGATCGCAGTGCCGTCCGGAGTCGCCATGCCGATCTCAACTCCGTATCGTCCTCCTGCGAGGCGATCATCCATGGCGACCTCGACGCGAACACGGTCCCCCCGCTTGAAACGGTAGGTTTCATCGAACGGCGTGTGGTCCCAGTACACGGTCGCGCCCAACTCGCTGACGATCTTGACTCCGATCGCAGTCTCGACATCCTCGAGGAACGCGACGTTCATCGCGACACGGAACCGATCACCACCGGTGCCAGCCGAATCAAGCACCTCGAGACCCTCGACGATGGTCGGCAGGTCCTTCCGGTCGACCGGACCCGCCTCCGGCTCTCGGTGCTCGCCCAGCAGCTCATGGAACACGGAGATCGCCTCGTGCGTCTCACCCATGAACGTCATCCGGCCATGGCTGATGACCATCGTGCGGTCGCACATCCGACGGATGGCACCGAGGTTGTGGGTAACCAGGACGAGCGCCGCGCCGCGCTCCTTGATCTCGGTCATTCGGTTCAAACACTTCAACTGGAAGGCCAGATCACCCACGGCAAGGACTTCATCGATCAACAGCACATCCGGATCTGCGAGCGCCGCGACGGCGAACCCGAGACGCAGGAACATGCCCGACGAATAGAACTTCACCGGCGTGTTGATGAAGTCCCCGATCTGGGCGAACGACACGATGTCGTCGAAGCGTTCCACGAGCTCCGCACGATCCAGACCCATGATCGCCCCGTTCAGGAACACATTCTCGCGGCCGGTCAGCTCATCATGGAAGCCAACCCCGACCGAGATCAGCGGCGCGACGCGCCCGCGGATCGCCACGGTTCCCGAAGTCGGAGCCGTCACGCCCGCAAGGAGGCGGAGCAGCGTCGACTTTCCGGCCCCGTTGTGCCCGATCACACCGAGACATTCACCGCGCTCGACGGTGAGGTCGATGTCCCGCAACGCCCAGAGTTCGCTCGTCTTCGTTCGCTTGGCCCAGCTGAGCGCACGTGTGAACAGCAGTGGCATGTCGTCGTGCTTGACGTAGCGCTTCGAAACGCCGCGCAGCTGAATCGGTGGCTGGCGAGTCACAGCAGATCCACGAAGACGCGGTCGCGCCGCCGATGGAGTTCGAGTGCGACAACCGTGAGCACGAGCGTCCAGCCGAGGGACCAGATCACCGCTGTGCCCCACGTCGGGTCCGCGCCGACCGTCGCTGCCCGGAACAGCTCGACGACGCCCGAGAGCGGGTTCGCCTCGATCCACGGCCTCAGCCCACCGATCGCCGTCAACGGGTAGATCACCGGCGTCACGTACAGCCAGGCGACTAGTGCCGCCTGGACGAGATAGCGAACGTCGCGGAAGTACACGTGCATTGCGCTGAGTACCGAGGTCAGCGCACCGACGAGAGCGAGCGCCAGCGCACACGCCGGAACGAGCAGGAGCATCTCGGCACCGGCTTCGCCGTACACGACCACCATGATCGCGAGCACGACCACTGCGGGGATGGTCCCCATGAAGCTGGACGCGACCGCGGCCAGGGGGAGGACGACGCGCGGAAAGTACACACGGGTGGACATCGCACGTTGCCCCACGATCGACGCTGTGCCCTCGTTCAAGGAGCTGGAGAAGAAGGAAAACACCAGGGTTCCGGCGTAGGCGAAGACGACGTACGGACCCGGTGTCTCGAAGCGCACGAACCGCTGCAACACGACCGCGAGGATGACGGCCTGGAGCAGCGGCAGGGCCAAGGCCCACAGCACGCCCAACGTCGCTCGCCGGTACTTTACGGAGAAGTCCTTCCGAGCGAGCATCTTGACGAGGCCTCGTGTCTTCCACACTTCGGCCACGTACGCGCCCCACGTCGGGTATCCGCCGTCGAGAAACAGCAGTTGCTCGTCGTGTGCAGGCTCGTTCGGATCCCCGGGCGGCTCCAGCATCCAGCGTTGCGTCAACCTGTCGCGTGACGCTCGGAGCCGGCGGCAGCCGCCGCTTGGTACCAGCACCGTAGATGTCGACCCACAGCATTTCCCACCGGCGGTAGAATACCAGCCTCCGTGATGAACTCCACCGCAGGACGCAGTCGCCTCGACTGCGACGATCTTGCAGTCGGCCTCTACCGCTGCCGATGAGCGCCACCAACCGACTTCGGGGGCTGTCGCATCGGCTGCGTCAGCGACTCCGTCCAACCGCTCCTCCGAACGCTCGGATGCGCGAGTTCATGGGTGAGGTCCGGTCTGGGAAGTCACAGGGTCAGCCGAGGATCACGTACGTTGACATTGCCGACGCGGAGCCTCCGCGACCGTGTCCTCCTCTGGCCGCGATCAGGGACGCCTACCGCGGGCCCGAATCTGGCCCATCGATCCTGCTGTTCGGAGACTCGACCACGTTGCTGGTATCAAACTCCGATCTAGACCGACGCCCGCTGCTAGAGCTCGTCTCGGAGCAGATCGGGTCGTCCGCGATCCTCGTGATCGCACACATCGCCTACCACGCCGCTGCCCAGGATGCGCTCCTCCGAGCACTCGCCACAATGCCGCGCCGGCCGGACGTTGTTGTGCTACCCGTCAACCTGCGGCAGTTCAGCCCGCAATGGCTCGACAATCCGAACTTCCAATTCGAGGGTCTGATCGAAGCATGTAACTCGTACATCCAGGACCGGACCACGGTTCGACCCGTCCCACCGTTTACGCGTGGGGCATTGACGACTCGAGCCGACGACCCGGCGGCGTGGGAGCAATTCCTGGCCACACCCGTCGATTACAACGGGCGGCCCGAGCGGACAGTCGGTGACTTCGTTGCCGCGATAGAGGACCGACACGACGACGTCGAGGGGCGGCGCGATCGGCTGGCAATGGTGTTTGCGTTCCACTTCCTCTTCAAGCTCGATAAGAGTTCGGTGCGGTGGCGTGCACTAAGTTCCGCGATCCGCACAGCGACGTCGCGCGGGTGCGACGTCGTGGCGCTGCTGACGCCGGTCAACCACGAGGCGGCAGGCGAGCTCCTCGGGCCGGTCGCCGTGAAGGCGATCGACTCGACGGTCTCCGAGATCCTACGATCGTGCAACGACGCGGCGACAGGGCAGCCCGGGCGGCTCCACCTGTTGGACCTGTCGAGGTCGCTGGCGGCCGAGGAGTTCTTCCACCCTGAGGACCCGACCGAGCACTTCAACGAGCGCGGCCGACAAGCGGTTGCGACTGCGATCGCTACCGAGGTCCGCACGGCGCTCGACGGTCAGAGGTCCCGCCGACCCTGACGCACGACTCGGGGCCGCCGCGCAACTCCTCGACGAGACAGGCGTGCTGATACGGTGAGCCGGATCAGGCCGATGACAGCGCTGAAGCAGATCCTGCGACGGGCGGGCACGGGTGCGTCTGATCCTTCGTCGACTCCCGCCATGGACATCGCGAGCGGGCTTGAACCCGGCGACATCGCCTTGATCGCGCGCGTCCGGCCCTTCACACTGACGAGCAACGAGCGGATCATGGCGACGGTCGACGCCGTGGACTACATCGTGCGCCGCAGGATCGAAGGTGCTTTTGCCGAGTGCGGGGTGTGGCGTGGAGGCTCGGTGCTGGCGATGATCGTTCGGCTTCAGCACCACGGGATCGCCGATCGGGACATCTACTTGTACGACACCTTCGAAGGGATGACCAAGCCGAGCGAGTGCGATACGTCGCGATTCGACGAACCGGCGACGGAGACGTGGAAGCGCGCCGCTACCGATGGCACCCAGCCGTGGGCAACATTCTTCGGCGCCTCGGTGTTCAGCTTCGAAGAGGTCCGCGAGTTGCTTCTCGGGACCGGCTACCCGTCCGATCGGATTCACTTCATCGTTGGTCGCGTCGAGGACACGCTGCCGTCGCGGGCCCCTGAGCGATTGGCGCTGCTCCGCCTCGACACCGACTGGTACGAGACCACGAAGCACGAGCTCGTCTCGTTGTACCCGCGCCTTTCCACGGGCGGGGTATTGCTGGTGGACGATTACGGCCACTGGGACGGAGCCCGCCGGGCAGTTGACGAGTTCTTCTCCTCGGTCGAGCAGCCGGTGCTACTTCATCGGACCGACTATTCCGGACGCGCTGCGATCAAGGTCTGATCTGTCCTGATCTGACTGGCCGCTCAGCTCGTGTACCCCAGGGCTCGCAGCTTCTCCCCCAGGACGTTCATCATGAGCTCCTGGCAGGCTGGGTCGAGATTCCTGCGCCACGACCCCGGCTGCGCGGATCGGAAGAACTTGTCCTGGCCCCGCTCCGTCGCGGGGATCTTGGCGAAGTCGAGCCGGTTCGCCACGTCCTGCACCTGCTCACGGCTGGCGTTGATCCCCATCCACGAGGCGATCTCTCCCAGGTGGCCCACCGGGTCCTCGAGCATGTGTTCGTACCGCACGAGCTTCTTTGGGCCGCGGTGCTCGGCGAACGCCTGCTCGACGACCTCGGTCTGCCAGAGCCATTTGTATGCGGCGTTCTGGACGTAGCTTGAGCGAGCGGCGCCCTCGACGCCCACGACACCTGGGAAGACCGTGGTGGCCCACGATCCGGCCGTGTTCGCAGCCACGGCCGAGTCGACGACGTCACGGCCGTCCCGAAGGAGGAACAACAGGTGCGCATCGGGCTGCGCACGCATGATGAGATCGGCCGACTGCGACCCGTTCGGCTCCTTGATCACGATCGCCGCGCGTGTCGGGCGAGTGCTCATTGCCGAGGCGACGTGAGCGAGCACCCGTGCGTTTATCAGACGGCGCAACTCGGGCTGCCATACGTCGGCGAACTGGTCGGCGAAGAACTGATCGGGACGACCCGAATCGACGCGTCGAATTGTGAACGTCGAGACGTCGAGGCTTGAGATGTCGACGCCAGGTTGATCGCAGAGGAACGGCGCCAGGTAGTGCCCAAGCAGGGGTTCGTTCATCGACACGACGTCGTCGAGCTCCGACAGCATCAGGTAGAGCCAGGTGCTCCCACTCCGCGGAGAGCCGAATATCCAGGTCACTCGGCGCTCGAGGCGGCGGAGCCGGCTCGGCAGGCGTGACATGGCCGCGTTCAGCATAGCGGCCCCCGCGGCAACGTCTGGGCCGATGTCGACATGGGGTGTCCGGCAGAAGGGGTGGCGGCCACGGCCCCGATTCCGGGCCGCTCGCGGGGCAGTCGTACACTCACAGAGTGCCACCGGCCGAGGTCAGGTTTCCGTCTCCACGGCACGGCCGCTCGATGAGCGCGGCGCGGCGGTTGGGCGGACGGCTCGTGCGCGGGTCGGTGGGGCGCCTGGGCTACGAATTGGTCCGAGCCCAGCCTCCGTCGTCGTACCTGACCCAGATCGCCGGCGACGCCGCCACCCTGCCGCCTGACGCCGAGGCCGACCTCCGACCCGACCATCCGCGACTCCTTGAGCTGAAGCGGCAGTACGCCGAGCTCGACTGGCCGGTCACCGCGCGCTCCAGATGGCAGGGCGACGTGTTGGGGCCGCAATGGCTCGACCTGCGCTTCTTCCGCGGCGAGAGCCCCTTCATCTGGAACTACCGCGAGACCGAACGCGTCTCTCGCCTCAAGTTCTTCCTGTTCCTCCGCTACGTCCTCGCCTTCGATCATCGGAGCCTGGTGAGACAGCTTGGCGAAGACAATGCATTCGGCGCATGGGTCTTCAGGTTCCCCGGGTATCCGACGTGCAGCCGAGACCTCCTCGACTCGGTGAACGAGCTCTACTTCCTCGACCGCCATCTGGGCGTCTTCGAACGTCCGGCGCTGCGAGTGCTTGACATCGGAGCCGGTTACGGCCGCCTCGCCCACCGCTCGGTGCAGGCGATTCCGAACCTCTCGAGCTATATCTGCGTCGACGCCATCCCGGAGTCGACCTACCTCTGCGAGTACTACACGCGGCATCGCGAGCTCGCAGCGAAGGCCCGCGTGGTCGCCCTGCCTGATGTGCCCGCGCTCAACCCGGGCGAGTTCGATCTCGCCTGCAACGTTCACAGCTTCTCCGAGATGCCGATTGACGCCATCCAGTGGTGGGGCGCACAGCTGTCCCGGCTACAGCCGGCGCATCTGCTCCTGGTGCCGAACGAGGCTTCCGGCTTCCTGTCGACCGAAATCGACGGACGCCGGCTGGACTACCAGCCGGTGATCGAAGGGGCTGGCTACCGCCTCGTGGCGGAGGAGCGGGTGTTCACCGACGATGCGGTCCGCGAGCTGATGATGGTCGACGACCGAATGTGCCTGTTCGAGCGCGCGTAGGGCCCACGAGTAGGTTCGGCGGGGTGCAGGTGCGGTGGCAGCTCGGACGCGTCAAGCGGCGCATCGTTGGACCGCCGCCGGCGGTGAACCTCGACACGTTCCGCTGGGCGGCAGCGCGCACGCAGGCCGAGGCCACCGCGGGGTTGGTGCGGCTGGTGGCGACCTCGTGCGCCCGACCTTCAGACTGGGTGCTGGTCGTCGGGGAGGGCGGCCTGCTCCACCAGGCGCTGGAGCAGGCGCTGGACCGCCACGAGTTGGGGCACCGCTCGGCCACGCTGCGGGCACTCAAAACATGGACCGCCGCCGACGCCGACGGCCTCGTCGCCGTGCTTTCGGGCCATGAGGACGCCGGCGCCACGACGTCGCTGGGCCGCGTCCTGGCCCAACACCCGGTTCTGCGGGACCGCCGCTTCGAGTACGTCAGCGGCCTCGAGCCGGAGCGGGCCCAATTCGACCGCCAGGACGAGTACTCGGACACCTGGTTCGTGTCGCCGGTGCTCCTGGCCAAGCCGTCGCCATACGAGTTGTACGAGGAGTCGCTCGCGAAGTTCGAGCAGAAGTGCGGGCTGCGCGACTTCCTCGACCTCTACCAATGGGTCGCCTCCGTCGTGGAGCGCTCGGTACCCGGCGACATCGCCGAGTTCGGCTCGTACCGCGGCCACAGCGGCTACCTGATCGCCTCCACGCTGCGCGCGCTCGGGTCCGACAAGCGCCTGCACATGTTCGACACGTTCGAGTCCTTCCCGTCCGAAGATGCCGGCGTCGACCACTTCTGGAGCGACACCCACGACGTCGACTACGAGGAGGTGCGGGCGAAGCTGGCGGAGTTCGACAACGTGACGCTCGTGAAGGGCGACCTCACCGAGACGCTCGGCGACTCCGACCTCGAGCCCCTCGCGCTCGCCTACATCGATTGCGACTCCTACCGCGCGGATCCGAACATGGGATCCATCGAGGGGCGTCGCCTCACGAAGCGCACTGGGAACACTGAGCGGCGAACCTAGCCGCCCGGTATACCAGGCGCCCCAGGGCGATTGGGCGCTGAGGCATTGGGTGGCTTGCCGAGCAACCACGTGCACAGCCAAGCCCGGCCGAGCCGGTGTGGAACGATCAGCATCGGTGTGCCGTGGGCGAGCGAGAGATCGATGACATCGTACGATCGTCGAACACAGCGCGGTGGAAGTATGCGATGTGGATCCTCGGGAGCGGATTGTCCGGCGGCTCCTAGCTGGTCCGAACGCAGGTCCACACATCCTGGTGCTGGAACCAACCATGGGCGACATGCCGGGCGAGTTCGAGGCCACCAATCGATCCGATGACGTCCTGCACCCATGCTGGTTGCGACACGCTCGTGCCCCATCGCGCATCCCTCGACCAAGCGTAGGGGGCGTAGCCGAAGCCCGTTCGGTCGAGGTCGCGAAGCAGTGCTTGTGCCTGCTCCCCTATCCCGTAGTCCCCGTCCCACAGCCCGCCGGTCGCGCTGTGCACCGCCAAGACCTCGGCCGGATCTCTGCGGACAAGCCCCGCCGAGCGTTCGCCGTGGGTTGTGAAGATGACCGCTCCCCCTACGGTGACCCGATCTCGGAAGTACGTGAGCACGGACGGCCAAGCTGTCGCCGGAAGATGCGTCAGCAACGAGCCCGACCAGAGGACGTTGTAGCCATCGCCGGCTTCGTCGACCAACCACAGCGGGTCACGGCTTACGACGGGACGAGCTGCGAAGCGCCTAGCGCAGAAGGAAACCGCGTCCGGGAGCACATCCATCGCCGTGATGGCCGCGGCGGGCCACCGTCGACGCAGGTGACGAAGGACCCGTCCGTAACCGGACGGCAGATCGAGCACCCGACGGACTTCGGTCACCTTCGCCGCGCCGAGCCCATCCTCGATGCATCGAAGCGCGTCGGCCCCGACCTCGAAGTACGTGCGGAGCGTGCCGCCGAACTGCATGTTGTCATTAGCGGCGACCGTGACGTCGAGTCGCGGCCAGCGCAGCTTGGCGCGGACACGCAGCAGGTCGTCGCGCGCCCGCGACCGCACCGCCGACCAGACGCCTCTCGATCGGCCGGCCGTGATTTTGCTCATCGCCATGATGCGGAACGGTACGTGCTGACTGATAGCGGACCCCGAACCGGACACGAACTCAGACGCAAACCACAACTCGTCGCGGAGCCCATGACTCGGTCAAGCCGGTTCGGCCAGCACGCCGACGTGCGGCACGCCGATGCTGTGCACGAGCAGGCGGGGCCACTCGCGCACGCCTTGGTGGCGCAGCGTCGACAGCGGCTGGCGCGACGTGCGGGGCTGAAGGTGGGGACGACCTCGCTTGAGGACCCTGAAGCCTGCCGCTTCTATCATCGTGGCCAGCCCTGCGAGGTTGGGCGTGTACCAGAACGGCTGCCCCCAGCTCATAGCAACCTCCGCGACGCCGACACGCGGGTACAGCACGGACTTTCCGAGTGCGAACGTGCCCGTCACCAGCAGCTTCCCGTGGGTGACTCGACGCACCGCCGTTAGCGCGCCGACCGGATCGCGTAGATGCTGGAGAAGGCTGCCCACGTGAACGAAGTCGTACAATCCCATCTGGTCGGAGTCGAGGTCGTAGACCGACTTGTATCGGTGAGTCACCGCAGACCCAAGCTCCGAATGCGCTCGATCGAAGTGACTCTTCCGCTTCTCGAACGCTCCGCCAGCGGTCGGGCTGTGGGTCTCGGGAGGGCCGGGGAAGTCGACATCGTCGACGCTTTCGATGTCGATCGCGACCACCTCGCGCGCCCCGCGCTGCTCCATGGCGAACGCCCAGAAGCCATCGTGGGTGCCGACGTCCAAACACCGCAGGCCGCTCAGGCTCTCTGGTAGGAGTGCCTTGTCGAGCGTCCGGCGGAGGTCGTACTCGCCAGCCATCGTGCCGCTCGGCAGGTCGATCGTGTGATACCACGCGGGCGTACGGCTCCTCACTCTTCAAGTGTTGCACGCGCCGCTTACGCGCGGGGTTCTCGTGCACCACCCTGGTCGGGTTGCACCAGAACGTTGTCGAGATCGCGCCAGCGCATGCTGATCGAATGCGGCCGACCCACCCACCGGGCCGGTGAGGCTGTGCGGTCGTTTTGACGACGCTTTGGCACGCCTTAGGGGCGGGCCGGCCACGCGTTGCTGGTCAGCCACGTCAACGAATTCGGGCGGCGGAGCCTCGTGGAGCGGATCGCGCCGCTTGTCCGGGCCCTCGAGTGGCAGCGCTAGGTTGCGATCATGGGTGTGCGTGAACGGCTGATTCCCATCAAGCGCCGCATTCTGCGCGGGCCCGCACCGCTCAACCTCGACACGTTCCGCTGGGCGGCAGCCCGCACGCAGGTCGAGGCCACCGAGGGGTTGGTGCGGCTGGTGACGACGGCGTGCGCCCGACCTACGGACTGGGTGCTGGTCGTCGGGGAAGGCGGCCTCCTCCACCAGGCGCTGGAGCAGGAGCTCGATCGCCACAACGTCGCGCACCGCTCGGCCACACTGCAGGCGCTCAACTCCTGGACCGCCGCCGACGCCGACGGCCTCGTCGCGATACTTTCGGGCCACGATGACGCTGGCGCCACGACGTCGCTGGGCCGCGTCCTGGCCCGACACCCGGTGCTGTGGGACCGCCGCTTCGAGTACGTCAGCGGCCTCGAGCCCGAGCGGACCCAGTTCGACCGCCAGGACGAGTACGGGGACACCTGGTTCGTGTCGCCGGTGCTCCTGACCGAGCCGTCGCCGTACGCGCTGTACGAGGAGTCGCTCGCGAAGTTCGAGCAGAAGTGCGGGCTGCGCGACTTCCTCGACCTCTACCAGTGGGTCGCCTCCGTCGTGGAGCGCTCGGTACCCGGCGACATCGCCGAGTTCGGCTCGTACCGCGGCCACAGCGGCTACCTGATCGCCTC
>Ga0183260_10001080_pt1 | contig 23156 bp, 24 predicted proteins | sample AntDrymUQ4972206_2_FD_129768 | JGI IMG/M metagenome (GOLD analysis project Ga0183260, IMG submission 129768) | Polar desert sand microbial communities from Dry Valleys, Antarctica - metaG UQ497 (22.06) (version 2) (version 2) | ecosystem: Environmental > Terrestrial > Soil > Desert | place... | reverse complement strand
TTCGCCGCCAACCCCCTTGTACGCGCCGGTGCCGCCGGTCACGGCGTACGCGTTGTCCCGCTCGGCGAACACGGTGCTGGCGATGCGGATCTTCCCCTTGCGGAAGATCTGGATGGTGCCCTCAATCGTGAAGGTCCGCAGGGCAAGTTCACCGCGGACGCTGTCGCGGCCGATGACACGGCCACCGTTACGCCCGCGGACGGTCTCTTCGAAGAGGATGAAGTCGCCGGGTGACTCGCCACCCCGCCCGACATCGACGAAGGCCTCGCGGACCGCGCGGCTCCGCACGATCAACAACTGTCCCCGCGATTCGCCGCCGTGCTCCATCATGGCCATCTGCGTAGCCTCGGCCGCGGAGGCGGCCGGCCGGGACCCGGGCCAACCGTCGAGGGACCTGGCCGGCGCGCCGCTCGCCGTGGCCGCACCAATGCTCAGCCAAGCTGCCACCGCGACCAGCCCTGCCACAGCGCTCAGCGCGTCATCCTGATTCTCATTGCATGGGTCATCAGATTCTTCCTCCCACCGCGACGCCCCGCCGGCGTCGACAGTACGCACGCTAGACCTCTTGCGACGCCGGTCAAGCGGACGAAAAGGACGTCCTCGTCCCGGCGGAGGGTCCTCGATGGCTTCGGCAGCGATGCCGCGTGGTTAGGCCGGCCGCCGTGCCGCTACCGGAGCAGCCGGACGTGGATTGGCAGGTCCAGAGCAGCCCACGCGCGGTCAGCGGTCAGCACCTCGGCGGGGATGCTGCGCAAGGTCAGGGCAAGACAGCAGCGATCGCCGAGGGAGAGCGCGCGCCCGCCTTCCAGTGCGCGCATGGCACCGGCCAGCTCGGCGTCCTCGGCGAGCAACGGCTCCAGCGTGACGCCGGCCGCGATGAGCAGCTGTCGCACCCGGCTGGCGTCGATATTCACATCCACCAGCTTGCCGACAACCTCGGCGAGGTTGACGGTGCCCAGCGACGCGCGGGGCAGAGCCTCAGCCACGTGATTAGCGCCCGGCTCATCGTGGACAAGGGCCAGGACGGCCGAGGCGTCGAGCACGGTCACTCGGCAGCCGCGGCAACGCGTCGCTCTGCCAGCAACTCGTCTACCAGGGACCGTGCCTGCGGAACCGTCTTGCCGAGCCGTCGCAACTCGGATAACGCATCCTGCGGTCGCTCCAGCACGAGCCGACCGCCGGTGAGGTGCAGATGCAGCCGGTCGCCGGGATGCAGGCCGAGTTCCGTGCGAACCGCGGCCGGGATGACCAGGCGACCCTGCTGTCCCAGTACCAAGGTGGCATCCATGGCAATAGTGTGCCACGCTTAGGCGTCAGCTGCCACGCCCGTCGCGGTGCAGCGAGTGGTTCGCGCCTACTTAGAGACTCAGGAGTTCTCGACATCGGTGTGCGCGTCTTCGCTGTGCGAGTGGTCGCTCGTGGGTGGTCCTCTCCGGCGCTGGATGTGTGTGGCCGGGAAGCGGCGAACTCCCGCGAGTGTGTATGGTGTGCGCATGGCGAGGGTGAACATCACGGTCCCCGACGGGTTGCTGGAGCGAGCGAAAGCCGCGGGCCTGAACGTGTCCCGGGTGTCAGCTTCTGCGCTGGCCGACGAGCTCGATCGCCGGTCCAAAGTCGCCGCTTTGGATAGCTACCTTCGGGAGTTGGATGCTGAGCTGGGTCCCATCTCGAGGGATGAGCAGCACTCGGCGCAGCAATGGGCCGATCTCGCGTTGGGCGGCTCGCAGCAGAAGACAACAGGTCGCGCGTCCCGCACCGCATGAACCTCGTTCTCGATGCCGGGGGTCTGAGCGCGTTGACGGGTCAGCGTGCCCGCCTACAGGAACTGCGCCGCAGGGAGATCTGGCCCCCGCAGGTGCCGGCCGTCGTCTTGACCGAAGCCCTGACCGGGGACCATCGACGTGACTTCCGTACCAACCGACTGCTGCGGACCTGCCAGGTTCGTGAAGTCGACGAGATGCAAGCCCGCGAGGCCGGGCGCTTGCGTACCGCGACGGGCCGCGCAGGAACAATCTCGGCAGTCGACGCTGTCGTCGCTGCCCTCGCTGGCACTCGCCCGGACACGGTCGTCCTCACCAGTGACCCGCTCGACCTCGACGCGCTCGCCGAGCACACCGTTTCTCCGATCTCCATCGTCGCCGTGTAGCTACGAAGTGCGCCGATGGGTGCAACTTGCACCCATCGCTGATGGGATCATGGCCATGTCCCGAGTAATCCAGATCCGTGACGTGGCCGACGAAGTTCACACTGCGCTGAGGGACGCAGCCGATGCGCGGGGTCTGTCACTGACCAGGTACATGCTGCAGGAGCTGGAACACCTGGCTAAGCGGGCACAGGCAGTGCATGACAACGCGGCCGTGGCTCGAGAGACGCAAGCAAGGGTACGGGGCCACGTCGACCGAGACACGATCCTTGCCGCGTTGCACGAAGGACGCGGCGATTGAGGGTCGTAGACGCCAGCGTCATCGTCGCGCTGGTCGCCAACGACCTCGATCCTGATCGTCTCGGCGACGAGGAACTCGCAGCTCCCCACCTCATCGACAGCGAGGTGACCAACGCCCTTCGCCACCTCGTCCTTCGCGGTGACCCAACTGATGATCAAGGCAGTGCGGCACTGGAAGGCTTCATGCGCCTCGCTCTGACGAGATACCCGGCCGACTGGCTTTGCAATAGGTTGTGGGAACTCCGTCACAATCTCAGTGCCTACGACGCAACATACGTCGCACTGGCCGAGATGATCGGGGCGAGTGCGCTCCTCACCTCTGACGCTCGCCTCGCGCACGCGCCGGACGTCCTCTGCGCCGTCCGAGTGATCTGGTTCGTCCGGAGCGTCCGCGACGACTGCGGAGTCAGCATCGAGGCCGTGATCTGGCCGCCGAACAGCTGGCACGCTTTCATGGGGTGTTGTCCTCGCGGCTCAGCCGCCGCCGATCCGCCGAAGGACGGTGGGAGGCGTTGCCACGTCCTCGCCCCAGGTGACGAGTTCGCCGAGCCGCTGGCAAGCGTGCTGGGCGGAAGCCTCATCGCGGGCATGTACAAGGGCCAGCACGGTACCGGCGTCGACGATGTCCCCGACCTCGACGCGCAGTTCGATGCCGACCGCCGGGTCGATCTCGTCGGATTGGCGTGACCGTCCCGCACCGAGGCCGGCGGCCAGCTCGCCGATGGGCAGCGCCGGCACCGCGGCGACACTGCCGGCGCGCTCAGTGACGACCTCACGGACGACCGGTGCCGCCGGCAGCACGTCCCTCGGACGCTCGCAGACCGACCCATCGCCACCCTGGGCGACGATCATCCGCGCCAGCGTCTCCAGCACCGCGCCCGACATCCAGGCCTGGCGCAGCTCCTCGCCGACAGCGGCGGCCTCCTCTCCCCCGGCGCCCGGCGCCCGGTCTTCCCCGGCCGCCGTGGCAGGGGCCGCCTGCCCTTTTCCCGCCGCAGCGGGCACGGCCGCGTGCCCTCCCCCTACGGCGCGGGCCTCGACCAGGGCGAGCGACGCCAGCTCCAGCGCCACCTCGGCCAGGCGACCCTGCGGGGCGGCGGCCAGCAACTCGACAGCTTCGGCCACCTCCAGGGCGTTGCCCACCGACCGGCCCAGCGGCTGGTCCATGGCGCTGACGATCGCCGCGCAGCGGCGACCGGCCTCGCGACCGATGGCTACGCACAGCTCGGCGAGCTCTGCGGCCGCCGCAGTCTCCTTCATGAACGCCCCGCCGCCCGCCTTGACGTCAAGCACGATCGTGCCGGCGCCCGCCGCCAGCTTCTTGGACATCACGCTGGAGGCGATCAGCGCGGTCGACGCGACGGTGCCGGTGACGTCGCGCAGCGCGTACAGCGCCTTGTCGGCCGGCACCAACCGCTGGGTTTGCGCGGCCACCACACAGCCGACTTCCTCCGCGATGCGCAGCATCTCGTCGGGATCCAAGCCGGTGCGAAAGCCCGGAATGGACTCCAGCTTGTCCAAGGTCCCGCCGGTGTGGCCGAGGCCGCGACCGGACAGCTTCACCAGCTTGGCGCCGGCCGTGGCCAGCAACGGCGCAACCAGCAGCGTGGTGGCGTCAGAGACCCCGCCCGTGGAGTGCTTATCCACGGTTGGTCCGCTCAGCGACGACAAGTCCAGCTGCTCGCCGCTGGCGACCAACACGTCGGTCAGGGCGCGAGCCTCCGCGGAACTGAAGCCACGCAGCACCCCGGCCATCAGGAACGCCGCCATCTGGCCCTCGGTGACCGTGCCGTCGAGGAAGCCTCCGACCAGCCAACTCAGTTCGGCGGCGTCGACCTGTTCACCGTCGCGCTTGCGCCCGATGACGTCGACGGCGCGCAGCACGGGCGAACAGCCCTAAGCGCGTTGCGCTGCGCAGCGCACGCAACGCACAGACAGCGGTCGGGCCTCCAGCCGGGCCTCGGGGATCTCGGCCCCGCACTCGCTACAGGTGCCGTAGGTGCCCTCGTCCATACGTGCCAGCGCTTCGTCCACCTCGCCGAGACGCTCGCGTGACGTCTCGATGAACGCCAAGGCCTCCCCGCGCTCGGCCGTCGCGGCAGCCGAGTCGGCGAAGTTGCCGTCGACGCCGGCGATGCGCTCGACTCGATGGCTATTGGGGTCGGCGCCGTGTGCTCGCAGGTCATCGAGCACGGCCACACGCTCGGTCTCCAGCTCTTTGCGCAGACGAGCGGTCAGTTCGGGAGTCATGAGGTCCTCGCTTGTGGGCCGTCAAAGGTCGGCTCGGCGCCGGATGGATGGCCGGCGGCGGCAGTCAGCGCGCGGGGATGCGCCCGCTCGTAGACGGAGCGCAGTCGCGCACGGCTGACAAGGGTGTACACCTGCGTCGTGTTCACTGAGGCATGCCCGAGGAGCTCTTGGACCACACGCACGTCCGCGCCGTTGTCGAGCAGGTGCGTCGCGAACGAGTGACGCAGGGTGTGGGGCGACACATTGGCGGCGAGCCCTACCGCCTCGGCGTGCTTCTTGATGATCTTCCATCCGCCCTGGCGGGTCAGGCGCCGACCGCTGCGGTTGACCAGCAGTGCCGGGCAGGTCGGCGCCAGCGCGGGGCGGCCGCGGACCAGCCAGGCGTCCACTGCGGTTGCGGCGACCCGGCCGAGCGGCACAATCCGTTCCTTGTCACCCTTGCCGATGCAGCGCACGGATCGCGAGCGCAGGTCGACGTCGTCAACGTCGAGATCCACCAGCTCCGTGATTCGCAGGCCGGCGGCATACAACACCTCCAGCAGCGCCTTGTCGCGCAGACCGCCGGGTTCCTCGCCGGTCGGCGCCGCCAGCAGCGCCTCGACCTGTGCCAGCGACAGCGCCTTGGGCAGGGGCCGTCCAGGCCGCGGCCCGCTGACCTCGACCGACGGGTCGGCGTTCGCCAGCCCTTCGCGGACCAGGAACTTGTGCAGACCCCGCACCGAGACCAGCGTCCTGGCCACGGTCGACGCCGCGTAGGGCCGGTCCCGGCCGGTCCGACGGTTGCGCACCCAGCCGACAAACCCGGCGAGGTCTTCCGGCGTGGCGCGCAGGGGCTCGTCGATCCCGACCTCGCTTAAGTAGACGCCGTACAGGGCCAGGTCCCGGCGATAGGCAGCCAGGCTGTGTGTGGACAGTCCGCGCTCCACGGCCAAGAAGTCCAGGTAGCGATCGGCGTGGCGGGGCAGCCCGACGGTCAAGTCCTCCCCCTCACCCGAGACTGCTAGCGCAACACGTCGTGCAGCTTGACGAGGTCCATGTCGAGGGCCTCGGCGACACCGGCGTTGGTGACGCTTCCGGCGATGACGTTGACGCCCTCGGCCAGTCCCGGGTCATTGGCCACAGCCTCGGCCACGCCCGCGTCACTGACCCGCACGACGTAGGGCAGCGTGGCGTTGGTCAGGCCGTATGTCGAGGTTCGCGGTACCGCGCCGGGCATGTTGCCGACGCAGTAGTGGACGACATCGTGCTTGACGTAGGTCGGGTCGGTGTGTGTCGTGACGGAGCTGGTCGCGATGCAGCCGCCCTGGTCGATGGAGATATCCACCAGCGCCGCACCGGGCCGCATCGACGCCACCATCTCCTCGGTGACCACATGCGGCGCGCGGGCACCCGGGACCAGGACCGCGCCGATCAACAGGTCGGCCTCGGCGACCTGTTCCTCGAGGGTCAGCCGGTTGGACATGAGGGTGGTGATCCGCCCCTTGTCGATCGAGTCGATGGCCCGCAGTCGGCCGATGTCCAGGTCTAAGACGGTGACGTTGGCCTCCATGCCCGCCGCAATCCGGGCGGCGTTGCTGCCGGCCGTGCCCGCCCCGATGACGACCACATGTGCGGGTAGGACGCCGGAGACACCCCCCATGAGGACGCCCCGCCCACCCGCCGACTTCTGCAGGACGGCGGCTCCCACCTGCGGCGCCATCCTGCCGGCGACCTCGCTCATGGGCGCCAGCAACGGCAGGCCGCCGTCGCGACCGGTCACCGTCTCGTAGGCGATGGCGGTGCAGCCCGACTCCGCCAGTGCCTCGGTCAGCGGGCGCGCGGCGGCCAGGTGCAGGTACGTGAACAGCACCAGGTCGTCACGCAGAAAGCCGAACTCCGAAGCCAGGGGCTCTTTGACCTTGAGCACCATGTCGACGTCGTTCCAGGCCGCGGCGGCGTCCGGAACGATCTTGGCCCCCGCCCTGACGTAGTCGTCGTCGTTGAGCGCCGACCCCTGTCCCGCCCCCGCCTGGACGAGCACGTCATGGCCGCCGACCGCCAGCTCGCGCACGCCGGCCGGCGTGATGGCGACCCGGTACTCGGCCTCCTTGACCTCGGTCGGAACCCCAATCCTCACCGCAACGCCTTTGTTCGGGAGTGTTGCCGCAGTCTAGAGCCGGCGGTCAGCAGGCCGATCAGCGTCTTGGCGTCGCTGAGCTCGCCGGCCTCTGCCAATGCCACCGCCTGCTCCAAGGGCATCCGCACGACGTCCATGTCCGCCTCCTCGGCCTTCGGGGTGAAGTCGGCTGGCACCGTGCCCTCGCGCAGACCGCGGGCGAGAAACACCGTGGTCTGCTCGTCGGTCCACCCCGCCGAGTTGTAGAAGCAGGTCAGCTCCTCGAACTCGTCGGCCTCGAGGCCGACCTCCTCGAGCAGCTCTCGACGTGCGGCCGCCTCGTGCAGCTCGCCCTCGACGTCGAGCTTGCCGGCGGGCAGCTCCAGCAGCCGATCGCCAACGGCGTGGCGGTACTGGCGCACCAGCACCACCTGGCCGTCGTCGTCGACCGCGACGATCGCCACCGCGTCACTGTGCTCGACCACCTCACGTTCGGCGATGTCGCCGTCGGGCGTGCGCAGCCGGTCGACGCGGATCGTGGCCATGACGCCATCGTGGGTGACATTGCTTGACTCCACCTGGTAGCTCATCACCGCCGAGGCTACCCATCGCGGCCCAGTGGGTGCCGCTGCCGACACGTACGTCGGCAGGTGCATCCTGCCGTGGTGACCCGCCGCATCCGCGGACGAGCGGGTGCCGGTGCGGACACGTACGTCCACCACTGCACCCGGCCAAGGGGGCTGTCGGCGACATAGTGTGAGTGCGAGACTTGCGGGCATGGAATCCCTGCCACAGCCCTTCGCGGCGCCATCCGGTTGGCGCCGTCATGGCCGCCGGCTGGCCGTCCTGGTCGTCGGGCTGGTACTGATCGCGACGGGCGTGGCTTTGCTCGTCCTGCCCGGCCCAGGTGTCCTCCTGATCTTCGCCGGCTTGGCGGTGCTGTCCACCGAGTTCGCCGCCGCTCAACGCGCCAAGCGCTGGTTGGGCCGCAAGGCCAAGCGGACCTACGGGCGCATGCGCAGCGGCGCTCACCACGAACAGCCGCCGAGCGAGGGCGGCGATCCGTCCAGCCCGCTGGTGCCGCCGACGTTCTAGAAGGTGTCAGCGCCTGCTGCCGACGAGGTGCCGTTCGGGCGGGCGCTCCCAGCCGTCGTCGGCAGCGGCCGGCGCCGGCCGTCGCTTGGCACGCCACAGGGCGACGCTCAGGCCGGCGCACAGCGCGAGCAACGCAAGACCGGCCGCCGCCGCGTTGGCGCCCAATCGGCGGAGGGCGGCGAGGTCGCGGTCGCGTGCCGTGGCTAGCCGGTCGAGTTCAGCGTCCAAACGCCGCACCTCGTTGTTGGCTTCGTCGATGTCGCCGCGCAAGGCGCTGTCGGTGTTGACGCCGGTGACGGCAGCGTGGTGGATCCGCCGGTCGACGCTGCCACGAAGTTGCGCCAGCAGGCGTTCGGTGCGCTGTGTGTGACGGTCGAAACGTGAGATCAGGCGCGCCTCGCTCGCGTTGGCGGCAACAGTGACATCGGTCGGCCACAGGTCCGGTGCCAGGCGTTCGCAACCGGCTGTGCATAGCACCGCGTGGTAGCGCCCCGGATCCAGGTCGGGGATGGTGACGCGGGCGAACACCCTGACGAGGTTGGCCCACGGTGGCTTGCCCTTGCGCATCACGACCTTGCCGGGCACTCGCACTGCGCCCTCGGCAGGACCAGGCCAGGCCCGCTGTGGATGGTTGGCGAACTGGCCCGGGCCAGGTTGCAGATACACGTGGTACGCCGATGAGGCGGACGCACGACTCGTGTTGGCGACTTTGGGCCACAACAGTCTCACCCGCACGTGGATGCGCTCCCCGGGCGCTAGGTGCTGTCTTCCTTGACCGAATCCCAAGCTGGGGTAGCCACCTGCAGCGGCGGGCGTGGCCGGTAACCCCAGTAGCAGCACCCCCACAAGCACGGCCAGAACTCGCATTCGCATGGTGACCACCGCTCCCTTGTGCATCAGGTCTCTGTACACAAGGAGACGCCGGGGACAAGGCAGTGGTTCAGTGCGGCTCGCGGCCGCTACAGCAACGGCCGAAGGGCGAGAGCTACAGCTCGACGACCAGCTCGGGTTCGGGCAGGCGGCCGGCTTGGGCGAGCATCCGCTCGCGGGCCGCGCCCACGAAGTCGCGGAACAGCGGATGCGGGCGGTTGGGGCGGGAGCGGAACTCCGGGTGCGCCTGCGTGGCGACGAACCACGGATGGTCGGCCAGCTCGATCATCTCGACCAGCCGGTCGTCGGGGGACATCCCGGAAAACACCATCCCCGCCGCCCGCAGCGGCACCCGGTAGCGGTTGTTGACCTCCCAGCGGTGGCGGTGGCGCTCGTAGACCACGGGCTCGCCGTAGGCCGCGCCGCCCCGCGTGTCCGGCGTCACCTTGCAGGGATAGACGCCAAGGCGCATCGTCCCGCCGAGGTCGCTGACGGTTCGTTGGTCGTACATCAGGTCCACGACCGGGTCGGGGGAGTCCGGGGCGAACTCCGAGGAGTGGGCATCGGCTAGCCCCAGCACATGGCGTGCGAACTCGACAACCGCGGTCTGCAAGCCCAGGCAGATGCCGAGGTAAGGCACGTGGCGCTCGCGAGCGTGGCGGGCGGCGTTGATCTTGCCCTCAATCCCGCGAATGCCGAAGCCGCCTGGCACCAGGACGCCGTGGACGTTGGCCAGCCCCCGTGCGGCAGCTCCGGGCGCCTGCAGGTCATCGGCCGACACCCACTGGATGTCCACCTCGACGCCGTGGTGGATGCCCGCGTGTGTCAGGGCCTCGACGACCGACAGGTAGGCGTCGGGCAGCGACACGTACTTGCCGACCAGGGCGATGCGGACCGTGTCGCTGGGCGCCATCGCGCGCTCGACCATCGCCGACCACTCCGCTAGGTCCGGGCGTACGGCCGGGTCCAAACCCAACCTGCGGACGATGAACGAGTCAAGCCCCTCATCCCGCAGCATCAACGGCACCGCGTACAGCAACTGCGCGTCGTGGGCGCTGACAACCCCGTCGAGGTCGACGTCGGACAACAACGCGATCTTGCGCTTGAGCTCGCGGGACAGAGGCCGGTCGCTACGACACACCACGGCGTCGGGCTGGATCCCGATCGAGCGCAGCTCCCTGACCGAGTGCTGCGCGGGCTTGGTCTTCAGCTCGCCGGTCGGGGCGATGAACGGCACCAGCGCGCAGTGCACGTAGCAGATGTTCTCGCGGCCAACGTCGTAGCGCAGCTGGCGGATGGCCTCCAGGAACGGCAGCCCCTCGATGTCACCGACGGTGCCACCGACCTCGGTGATGACGACGTCGGCATCCTCGCTCAACGCCAGGATCCGGCCCTTGATCTCGTTGGTGATGTGCGGGATGACCTGGACCGTCTCACCGGCGTAGTCACCGCGCCGCTCCTTGGTGATCACCGCCGAGTAGATCTGCCCGGTGGACACCGACGACGCGCGGTGCAGGTTCTCGTCGATGAAGCGCTCGTAGTGGCCGAGGTCGAGGTCGGTCTCGCCGCCGTCCTCGGTGACGAAGACCTCGCCGTGCTGGAACGGGTTCATGGTTCCGGGATCCACGTTGACGTAGGGATCCAGCTTCTGCATCGTCACCCGCAGCCCGCGCGCCTTGAGTAGCCGCCCGAGTGACGACGCCGTGATCCCCTTGCCCAGTGACGACGAGACCCCGCCGGTCACGAGAATGTGCTTGGCCACCTCGCGGACCTCCTCCGACCGTCCAGGCACCCTGCGCGAAAACGCTCAGGGGGGAAGTCCGTCGCTCGCCGGGTGGTTCGCGCGGCCTCGGCCAACGCTAGCAGGAGGCCGGTGCGGACTCAATCATCTGGCGCAGGAGACGAAAGGTCTGACCCAGGCGACGGAAGGTCCGCAGGGGGCGTGCCTTGCGGCACGGGAAGGCCGCCGGCGTCCAGGTTGGGCGCGATCACGGCAGCAGCTGGGAGCCTCGGTCACACACCGCCAGCGCCCTGACCTCGGCGGTCTCGGGTTCGGGCTGCGCCGCACCGCGTCGACCTTCCCGGCGGTCGCCGTTAGGCGCAGCCACTGACGAACGCCCAGGACATCCAGGGGGGTCGTACGGCCCCCCTGGATGTCCTGGGCCCGCGATCTGCGAAGACCGACAGGGGTCGGGCCAAGCCCAGCGATGATCCCGGATTCTCAGCCAGCGGCCCACGACGACCGCTCGGCCAAGGCATTGGCCCGCAGTTCGGCGGCGTGCTCGGCGGCCACGACGCTGTCCACGCTGCCCGACAGCATTCGCGACAGCTCGGCGATCCGCTCCGGCTCGGCCAGCCGCCGCACGGTCGCGCGGACGCGCTCGCAAGGTTCGCCGCCGTCGGGTGCGCTACCGCCTCCGCCTACATGAGCGCCCGGCTCCTTGGTCACCACGAAGTGGGCGTCGGCATGCGCGGCGAGCTGGGCGAGGTGGGTGACGCACAGCACCTGGCGGCCACGTGCCAGCTGGGCCAGCTTGCGACCGACGGCCAGTGCGGTGGCGCCGCCGATGCCGGCGTCGACCTCGTCGAACACCAGCACCTGCGTGTCGTCGGCATCGGCCAGCGCCAGGCGTAACGCCAGGGCGACGCGGCTGCGCTCGCCGCCCGATGCCCCCTTGCCGACCGGCAGGGCCGGCTGACCAGCGTCGGCGGTCAGCAAGAACGTCACCCGGTCCGCGCCATGGATCGCCGGCGCTACCTCTTCGAGGACGACGTCCATACGGGTCGCGCCCATAGCCAGGTCTGCCAGGTGCTCCTCGACCGCTCGGGCCAGGCGCTGCCCAGCACTGCGCCTGCCGTCACGCAACCGTTGCGCCGCCGCTTGCAGTTGTGTAGCCAGTGCCGACACCTGCGCCTGCAGCTCGCCAGCGCGAACGTCGCCGCCTTCCAGGGCCGACAACCGTGCGCGGGCTTGGCCGGCGTAGGCGCGCACGCCGGGCACGTCGATCTGACCGCTGGCCCCCTGCCCATACTTGCGCGTCAGCCGCACCAGGGCGGCATGCCGGTCGCGCAGCAGCTCCAGTCGCGCGGGATCCAGCTCCAGGCCCTCTGCGTAGGTGGTCAGGTCGAAACCGATCTCCTGCGCTTCGGCGGCCAGAGCAGCCACCCGATCCAGCAGGATGTCGAGCTCGGCGTCCACCCCTGCCTCGCCGCGCAGGGCAGCCAGCGCGGCGCCCAGCGTGTCGCGGGCACCGTCATCACCCGTCACCGCCGCCGCCGCGGCGCCGGCAGCACCGAGCAGGGATTCAGCGTGCTCCAACCGGCGCAGCTCCGCCTCAAGGGTGCTGTTCTCGTCGTCGGCTACAGCGACCTCGTCGATCTCGCCCAGCTCATAGCGCAGCCGGTCGAGTTCTCGAAGGCGGTCACGTTGCGATCCCTGCAAGGCCTCGAGTTCGTCGCTGGCCTGCCGCCAGCTCTGATAGGCCGCGCGGTAGTCGGTCAGAGCGGCCGCCAGTCCCGGTCCCCCAGCGCGATCCAGCAGCGCCCGCTGGACTGCCGGCGTGACCAGTCGCGCCGACTCCGACTGGCCGTGCAGCTCGATGACCCCGCCCACGCACGTCGCCAGGGCTGACGCGGGAGCCAGCCGCCCGCCCACCCGGGCCCGGCTGCGGCCAGCCTCAGCCACCACCTCCCGGGACACCACCAGCTCGTCGTCGCCGTCGCCCAGCCACTCCTGCGCTCCGGGCGGCGGCGGGACCAGCCGGCCCTCGATGACGGCGGTGGCCGCTCCACCCCGTACCCGGTCGGCGTCGGCGCGCGCGCCAAGCAGCAGCTCGATCGCCGAGACCACCATGGTCTTGCCGGCGCCGGTCTCACCGGTGAGGATGTTCAAGCCTGGTGCAAAGTCCAACGCCACGTCTTCGATGACGCCCACGTTTCGGATGTGTAGCTCGACCAGCATGGCCCCATGATGACCGACTCGTCCGACAGGACCATGCCGGAAGTACGCCACCTTCTGAAGCACCTTTCCAGCTGACGCCAATCGCTGTCGGATTCGGGCCACGTCGTTGTCGCTCAGACCAGCCCGAACTTGTCGCGGACGCGCTGGTAAAAGTCCGACGGCCCCAGCCGCGCCAGGCGCACCGGAGCGCCGCCCCGTGACACGCGCACCGCTCCGCCGTCGGGAACCAGGATCGACTCGCGACCGTCACAGCTGACAACGCAGGCGTTGTTCCCGCCCACGGGGCGCATCACCAGCGTCTCACGGGGGTCGACCACAAGCGTGCGGTCGAACAACGAGTGCGGCGCGACCGGGGTTAGCAGGATCGCGTCCACCAGCGGAGACAGGATCGGACCGCCGGCGCTGAAGGCATAGGCCGTCGAGCCCGTCGGGGTGGCACAGATCAGCCCGTCGGCCGGAACGTTGGCGAACACCGTCTCGTCGACGCGGACCTCTAGGACGATGAGCCGCCGCGGCTCGGTGCGCTCGACCGACGCATCGTTGAGCGCCCAGGTTGTCTCCACGACCAGCCCGCCGGCGTCGAGCACCTCCACCGCCAGGGTCATGCGCTCCTCGACGGTGAAGTCACCGCGCACGAGCTGCCCGACGGCGGCCGGCACCTGTGGTGTCTCCAGCTCCGACAGGAACCCGAGCCGGCCGAGATTCACTCCGAGCAGCGGCACGCCACAGTCGCGAGCCAGGTAGGCAGCCCGCAGGAAGGTCCCGTCCCCCCCGAGCGCGAGGACCACGTCCAGTCCCTTGCCGAATTCGCCGGGGTCGCGCAACTCGACGGCGGCACTGCTCCAGTTGTCGCCCTCCACGCCGACCACGCGCGCGCCGGTCTCCTGCAGCTGCGCCGCCGCCGTCATGGCGGCGTCGCAAGCGTCGCGGCGGCCGCCGTGGACCACCAGGCCGACGGCGGGCGGGCGCTGCAGGTTGCGGTCGCTCACGACCGCTCATGGTAGTGGTCGTTCCCAAACGCAGGACGCGGCGGCCAGTCGCCGGTGGACGTCGGGCGAGCGTTGCACGCCCGGCGTTGCCCGCCGATGATCGCGACCATGCTGCCGCCGGACAATCACATCCATACGGAGTGGTCGTGGGACGCTGCGCACGGCTCGATGGAGGCGTCATGCGCGCGGGCGGTCGAGCTGGGGCTCGGCACCATCGCGTTCACCGAGCACATGGACCTGACCAGATGGGTCATCGCGCCGGAGCACAAGGCGTCGATGAAGCGCAACGCCTTCCGCGTGGGTCCCGAAAACCGGTTCAATCCGCCGCCGCTGGACACCGACGGCTACCAGGCGTGCATCCAGGAGTGCCGAAGGCGCTACCCGGGATTGCGCATCCTGTCTGGCGTCGAGCTCGGCGAGCCGCATTGGTTCGGCGACCAAAGCGCCGCCATGCTCGCTGGCGGGGCATATGAGCGGGTCCTCGGCTCGCTGCACTCCCTGAAGATCGGCGACGAGCCGTGGATTATCGACGACCTGTACTCGCCGTACGCGCCGGTCGACCTCGAACCCGACGGCATCATGCGGGCGTACCTGGCCGAGGCGCTGCGGATGATCGAGTCCTCAGACCTCTTCGCCGTGCTGGCGCACATCGACTACCCGGTGCGCGCCTGGCCAGCCGAGGCCGGGCCCTTTGAACCGACCGACTACGAGGAGGAGTATCGCGGCGTGCTGGACGCCTTGGCTCGGTCAGGGCGTGCGCTGGAGGTCAACACCACCGTGTCGTTGCGGATCGAGATCGTGCGGTGGTGGTACGAGGTCGGCGGCGACGCCGTCTCGTTCGGCAGTGATGCCCACCACCCTTCGCAGCTGGCGCGGCACTTCCTCGAGGTCTCGGCGATGGTGGAGAGTGTGGGGTTCCGGCCCGGCCGCGACGCGCATGACTTCTGGCACCGGCGGCGGTGACACCTCGAAAGTTCCCGCCTACCCGTCCGGTCTTGCATCAGTGCGCCGCACCGCTGCCTCAGCCACTGCCTGTGCGACGACATCGGTCGTCTCTGCTGTTGCTCCCGCCCGCAGGTGCACGAAGAACTCGGCGTTGCCGGCCGGTCCCAGGAGCGGGGACGGGCATGCCCCTTGCAGTCCCAGGTCGACGCCCCGTGCGGCATTGACCATCGCGGTGACCGCGCCGCTCCAGGTCGCGGGGTCGCGCACCACCCCGCCCTTGCCGACGGCTGCCCGCCCCGCCTCGAACTGCGGCTTGACCAGCAACAGGAAGTCGGCGGCCGGATCGGCGGCCGCTCGCAACGCCGGCATGACGAGGCGCAGGGAGATGAACGACAGGTCGGCCACGACCAGCTGCGCCGGCGGCGGGGGCAGGTCGTCGGGGCGCAGGTGACGGACGTTGGTGCGATCGCGAACCACCACGGCGGGGTCACGACGCAGCCGCCAGTCCAGCTGGCCATAGCCGACATCGATCGCGATGACGCGCCGCGCGCCGCGGCGCAGCAGCACGTCGGTGAACCCGCCCGTCGATGCCCCGGCATCGAGGCAGTGGCGTCCCGCCACCACAACGGCCAGCCGATCGAGCGCCCCGAGCAGCTTGTGCGCCCCCCGCGAGGCGTAGCGCTCGCTGGGCTGGCTGACCACGACCGCGGCGTGGGGCGCAACGAGGTGCGCCGGCTTGACGGCGGGCGCGCCGTCCACCGTCACTAGCCCGTCGGCGATCTGTCGCTGTGCTTCGGTCCGCGAGGAGGCCAGACCCCGGCGAACCAGCTCCGCGTCGAGGCGGCGGCGAGCAGCCACTCAGGCGCTGGAAGCAGCCTGCATATGCCCGCCCGCCGGGCGCGCTGGCGCGCGCCCCTCACCCTGCACATCCCCGCCCGCCGGGCGCGCTGGCGCGCGCCCCTCACCCTGCACATCCCCACCCGCCGGGCGCGCTGGCGCACGTCCCTCACCCTGGCGCTCGGCCGCAACACTCAGGGCGAGGGCGTCCAACTCATTGACGAGACCGCGGTGCACCGCGTCGAGGACGGGGGGGTGCTCGTCGACGGGCTGCGCAGCAAGCCCCGTCAGCGCAGCGCTGAGCTCGTCCAGGCGGTCACCGGTCATGTCGGCTCACCTTCAGCCGGCGGGGGTGCCGCCGGTGGGCTAGGAGCCGACGCCGTCGCGTCACCCGGCATGACCGCGTCGTCGGCTGACGGCTGTGCGGCCTTCTTCGCCGTTGCCTTCTTGGTGGCCGAGGTCTTCTTGGTGGCCGACGACTTCTTGGCGGCGGCGGCCGACTTCTTGGCGGCTTTCTTGGCCATGGCCCTCTTGGCCGCAGGCGCCTGCTTCGCGGCGGTCTGCTGGCCGGCACCGACCGTCCGGCCAGCCGCCGTCTTCCTGCCCGCGGCCGACTTCTTGGCAGCGGCGGTCTTCTTGCCGGCCGTCGACTTCTTGGCAGCGGCGGTCATCTTGCCGGCCGTCGCCTTCTTGCCAGCGGCCGCCTTCTTGGCCGGCATGGCCTTGTCGGCGGTCTCGATGGTCTTGGCCGCTGTCACCGGGCCGCGCGCCGCCGTGGCATTGCGCTTGGCGGCCGCGCTCCGACGCGCCCCTCCAGCGGCAGCGCGCTTGGCGGCCGCCCTCCTGCGCCCCCCTCCAGCGGCCATGTCACGGTCCTCGACCTGGGTCGCCAGCCGCTCGACGTCCCGCTGCCGGGCAAGTCCCAGGCGGTTGACCACTTTCTCGGTCTCGGTTCGCACCAGTCCAGCGATCGCGCGGCGATTGTCCTCCGAGCGCTTGAGCAGCTCGTCGACAGTCTTCTCCAATTGGTCAGCGGCCACCTCGCCCTGCTTCACCAAGCCCTTGACCACCTGCTCGGCCCGCCGGCGCGTGACCTGCGTCAATCCCGACGCGGTCTCCAGATACCGCTGTAACGCCCTGTTCACGTCCGACCTCCTGGTCCGCGCAACGCGGTGAGCATAGCCAACCAGTCACCTCGGACTCGGGATGCCGCTCTGGCACACTCGCGGCCGTCGTGCACGCCTGCGCAAGGACCGCGCCCCGCCATGGTCATTCCTGTCCGAGATCACAACCCCACGCGCCGGACGCCGTGGGTGAACCGTCTGGTCATCGCGATCAACATCGTGGTGTTCGTCTTCTTCGAGCCGTGGTGGGGCGGCGCCTGCCAGCAGCAGGAGTTCTTCCTGACCTACGCGGCCATCCCCGCCGAGCTGGGCGATGCAGAGCCGCTGGACGCGCGTGAGGTCGCCGACTCCAGCCCAGCGCGGTGCCGCCTGCGGCCCGTCACGGACAAGCCGGTCTACCTGGCGGTGCTGACCGCCATGTTCCTGCACGCGGGTTGGCTGCACCTGCTGGGCAACATGCTGTACCTGTGGATCTTCGGCAACAATGTCGAAGATCGCTTCGGCCATCTCGGGTACCTGGCCTTCTACCTGGCGTCCGGGATCATCGCGACGGTGATCTTCGCCGTCCCCAACCTCGCCAGTCCGGCCACGCTCGTCGGCGCGTCCGGAGCAATCGCGGGCGTGCTGGGTTCCTATCTGGTGCTGTTCCCGGCCGCCAGGGTGACGGTCCTGGTGCCGTTCCTGTTCTTCCTCCCGCTGGCGCTGCCGGCGGTCATCGTGCTGGGCCTGTGGTTCGTGCTGCAGCTCGGCGAGGTGCGCGTTACGTCCATGACCGGAGGCGGCGTCGCCTACCTGGCGCACGTGGCCGGGTTCCTCGCCGGGATGGTGCTGACCATGGTGGTCGGGCGGCGCGCCAAGCCGGTCAGCCGGCGGCCTGACTACGGTTGAGCCGGCCCAGCACCCTGTCGAGCGCCGCGCGGTAGTCGGCGTTATCGGCCAACGCGCAAGCCAGCTTTAGGTGCTTGGCCGCCTGTGGCAACCGGCTCTCCCGCTCGAAGCACCGGCCAACCCCGAAGTGGGCATAGGCGTCGGAGGGATCGATCCGCAAGGCTTGCTCGAACTCGGCGCGTGCCGCGGCCACGCGGCTGGAGGCGAAGTAGGCACGGCCGAGCGTCTCGTGCAGGGAGGCCTTGGTCGGCTCGTGTGCCACGGCGAGCTCCAGCACCTCGGCGGCGCCGCCGGGATCGCCGCCGTCCAGACGCTGACGGCCCTGTTGATACAGCGAATAGACAAGCTCATGTCCTACCGCTTCGCTACTTGAGGACGGCTCATGTCCTACCGCTTCGCTACTTGAGGACGGCTCATGTCCTACCGCTTCGCTACTTGAGGACGGCTCATGTCCTACCGCTTCGCTACTTGAGGACGGCTCCCCACTGTCGGACACCCGCTCACCTCCTGTCGTCGCTGTGCCCTACCGCTTCACTACTTGAGGGCGCAGGCCGCCACAGTAGGCTTTCTGGCCATCCAGCAACACGGCCGCTGCGCGGCCAGGCCGTCGACCCGCGGCCGCCTCGACGTCGGATCGGAAGCACGCAACCGTGGTAGACGCCGCGCCCTTTCGCGCCTTGCGCTACGAACCGGCCGTTGCCGGCGACCCCGCTACCACCTCCGCCCCCGCCTACGACGAGTTGGAGCGCTTCACCTACGCGCGCCACCTGCAAGCCAGCCCCTACACCGTTTTGGAGCTACTTGCTCCGCGGGCGGAGTCGTTCGCCGCGGCCGGCGCAGCCTACGACCGCTGGCGGCGTACCGGCGTGCTGGTAACCGACGACCGTCCCGGCTACTACCTGTACGAGGAGCATGAGCTGCGCCACGGTGTGCCCGCGTTACAGCGCGGCCTGCTGGCGGCGGTCCGTGTCGCCGATCCGGACGTGCTAGCACACGAGCGCGTCGATCCGGCTCGGGTGGCGCAGCGCGTGCGCCGCCTCGCCGCTGTCCCGGCCGATCTGGCCCCGGTGTTCGCCCTGCACGTCGGGTCGTCGGCGCTGGGCAACCTGCTGTCCAGGCCCGCCGGCTCGCCGCCCGTCATCGCCTGCACCGACGAGGCTGGCGGCGATCACCGGATCTGGGCCCTGCGCGACCCCGACGACGTCGCAGCGATCACGGCCTCCCTGGCCCAGCTGCGCATGGTCATCGCCGACGGCCACCACCGGTGGGCGGCGGCCGCAGCCCGAGGTGGTCGGCCCACCGGCGACCGCACCCTGGTCTACCTGGTGGACGCCTCACTGCACGGACCACAGCTGCTGCCGGTGCATCGTTTGCTGCGACACCTTCCCGCTGACGCCGAGGACCGCCTGGCCGCCGACTTTGCGCTGTTGCCAACCGCGCCTCGCATGCTGGTGGTCGCCTTGGCGCAGCAGGCGGGCCTTGCCTTCGGCTTGCACCTGCCCGGCGGTCGCGCCTTCGTGCTCGTCGCCCGCGACGAGGCGGCGCTGCGGGCACGGCTTCCGGCCGAACGAACGGCGGCGTGGCGGGGCTTGGATACCGCGGTGCTCGCCCATGCCGTGCTGCCGGCGCTGGGCGGAGGCGAGCCGGCATACCGTAGTGATGCCACAGCAGCAGCGCAGGACATGGAGTCGGCCGGCGCGGGGGGACTGTTCCTGGTACGGCCCGTGTCGGCGGAGACCGTCTACGCCTGCGCGGCCGCCGCTGAGCCGATGCCGCCCAAGACCACATGGTTCCGACCCAAGCCAAGGGCCGGGTTGATCATGCGGTCACTAGACTCGCTTTGATGACCACCACGGCTGACGAGCCTCGGCCAACCGCCTCCCCACCCCGTGGCGTGTGGCTGACACCCCCACGGCTGCTCCAGCTGGTCACCATCCTGGTCGCCGCCTACTGCATCCTTGCCATCGTGCGGGCCTTGCGCGGCGTGTTGGTGATGCTGCTGGTGGCACTGTTCCTCTCCTTCGCCGCGGAACCGGCGGTGCAGTTCCTCGCGCGGCGGGGCGTGCGGCGCGGCCTCGCCACCGGGGTGGTGTTCGTCGTCGGCCTGCTGGTGGCTACCGGGATGGTCGTGGCCATGGTCCCGCTGTTCGTCCAGCAGGTCACCGACCTGATCGACAGCGTGCCGAGGTCGATCAACGATCTCAACGAGATCCTCGACGGACTGCCGTTCATCCCGTCGGTCGAGGTGACCCCGGAGCTGGAGGTGGAGTTGCGGGGTCTGGCCCTGGAGTTCGGGGAGCGGGCGCGAACGGTTGCCCTCGGTGCGGCCGGCAACGTCGTGAGTCTGGGCGCCACGGCCTTCGGGGCGCTGTTCCAGCTGCTGGCCGTGGGGCTGGTGACCTTTTATCTCGTGGCCGACGGGCCGCGTCTGCGACGCACGTTGGCGCGGCCGCTGCCGCCGGAACGCCAGCGCGAGATGCTGGCGATCTGGGAGTTGGCGATTGCCAAGACCGGCGGCTACATCTACAGCCGCCTGCTGCTGGCGTTCGCCTGCGGCCTGGCGCATCTGCTACTGCTGCTGCTCCTGGGCGTCCCGTTCGCCTTGCCGCTCGCCTTGTGGGTGGGCGTGACCAGCGCGTTTGTCCCGGTGGTGGGGACCTACCTCGGCGGGGTGCTGCTGGTGCTGGTGGCCCTGGTCAACAACCCAATCAACGCTCTGTGGGTCGTCGCCTTCATCGTGTTGTACCAGCAGCTGGAGAACTATGCGCTGGCGCCCGCCGTCCAATCGCGGACCATGGACGTGCACCCCGCCGTCGCGTTCGTCTCCGTCCTGATCGGTGGCACCCTGCTGGGTGGTGTCGGGGCTCTACTGGCTTTGCCCGCCACCGCGATCATCCAGGCCCTGTTGTCCACCTACGTGCGGCGGCACTCCCTGATTGACGAGCTGCGAGACGTCGCGCTGCCATCCGAGCCCCAGCAGCGGCCGTCGCGGTCCGGCCCACGGACCAAACAGATGCCGGCATGACCGCCACCTGGGAGCAGCTGCCCGACGGGATCCGGGCCATCGACACGATGACTGCGGGCGTGACGAAGGTGACCGCCGGCTACCTACTCGACGCCCCTCGACCGACCTTGGTCGAGTGCGGACCGGCGCTGTCGGTGCAGCACGTCATCGAGGGGCTACGCGGACTCGGCATGGACCCGGGCGATCTGGCCTACCTGGTGTTGTCGCACATCCACCTCGACCACGCCGGCGGCGCAGGTGACGTGGCGCGCGCTTTCCCCAGCGCCACGATCGTCGTCAGTGAGATCGGCGCCCGCCACCTCGTAGACCCGGAGCGGCTCAATCGCAGTTCTCGGCGCGTGTACGGCGACCTGATGGACTCGGTCTACGGCGACTGCACGCCCATCGCGGCGGAGCGCGTGCTGGGTGTCGCCGACGGCGACCAGCTCGACCTTGGTGGGGGTCGCCGCCTGCAGCTGCTGCACACCCCCGGCCACGCCAAGCATCACATCGCCGCCTACGACAGTGACTCGGGCGCGCTGTTCGTGGGGGACTCCGTCGGGGTGAAGCTGCCCGGCATGACAAGGATCCGTCCGGCCACGCCCCCGCCCGACTTCGACCTGGTGCTGGCGCATCGGACGCTGGACCGCTACAAGGCGCTGAACCCCGGCGTGGTGTACCTCGCGCACTACGGTGCCGTGGACCCACCGCTGGCAGCGCTGCATGAGGCCGACGAGCGGCTGAGCCTGTGGGCAGGGACCGCCGAGGCGGCCTATGCCGAGCATCACGAACTCGACCACGTCACCGACACGCTGGCCAGGCGGTTCGCCGACGATGTCGACACCGCCAGCGACGATCCCGACGTGGAGGCACGGGTCGGCTTGCTATCGGGCTACGCATCCAACGCCATGGGGCTGCTGCGCTACTTCGACCTGCGGGCGCAGGGCCGTACCGCCGCGGAGTGACCGCAATCGGTTAGGGATGCGATGGCGCCCAGAACGCCGGCAGCACGCGAGCGTCCACCGCGGCGTCCAACACCGCAATCAGTTAGCGATGCGGTAGCGCCAAGAGCCGCGCTCACGTGGCGGTAGCGCCGGGGCCGCGCTCACGCAGCCAAGCGGTAGGGAGCAGGAGCAGCCCTGCTGCGCGGTCCGAGTTGACCCCTGTCAGCCGCGGTCCAGTGCCGCCAGACGGTCGGCTACGTCCTCGAACCCCTCATCGACCGCCAGGATGGCCTCGAAGAAGTCGCGCGCCCTGTCCTCGTCGCCCATGCGCTCGCAGACGTCGGCGGCGACGTACCACAGCCGCGGGTGCCACGCCTCAATCGAGGTGGGATCCAACGTCGCGCGCCCGAGAGTCTCCAAGGCGCCGTGCATGTCCCCGCGATCGGCTCGGTCACCCGCGAGGACGATCAATCCCTCCACCACCCGGTCTTGGCCGACACCGCCAGCAATCATCTCTTCGACGTACTCGCTGACCTTGTCGGGACGGCCCGCGGCTCGAGCGCAGTCGGCGAGCAGGTGGTTCTGATCCTGGCGGCCCGACAGCCGCCGGTAGGTCAGCAGCTCGGACTGTGCCGCCGCGTACTCCCCCCGCGAGTAGTGCACCACACCGTGCGCCTCGCGGACCACGGCGCTGCGCGGGGCCACCTGCTTAGCCCACGCCAGCAACTCTGCTGCCCGTGCCAGGTCGCCTTCCAACAGCGCGTCGCTGGCCGAACCGTAGGCGCGCATCACATCATCCAGCGCCGCCGGCGGTGACGCCGCCCGCAGGTCTCGATGCACGTCGCGCGGCAGGTGCGGGCGCTCCTCCGGCAGCCGAGGACGTGGCGGTTGGCGAACGCGTTTCGGCCGGAAGGGGCGCTCGGTGTCCCGTTGGCGCCCGCCGCCGCTGGGCCGCCCGCCGCTGACGGGCCCGGCGCCACCCCCGCGCTTTCCGCCACCATCCGGCTTCCCGCCTGGGCGGCCGCCACGCGGCGGCGGCCTGCGGTCGTCTGCTGCGTTCATCGACCTGCTCCTCCAACACGAAAGCCGCCCCCACAGGGCGGCTTTCGTAAGAAAAGGGTCCGCGGCGACCTACTCTCCCACACAGTTGCCCGTGCAGTACCATCGGCGCTGGAGGGCTTAACTTCCGGGTTCGGAATGGGACCGGGTGTACCCCCTCCGCCATGACCGCGGAACAGTTGTTCAATTGTCACACGGAACACGGTCCCCCGACCGTTCCCACGGAACTCCATAGCGAGCGCGAGCATCTCGGCAAGTCCTCGGCCTATTAGTACCGGTCGGCTGAAGACATTGCTGCCTGTACACCTCCGGCCTATCAACCCTGTGGTCTAGCAGGGGGCCTTACTCGGTTATCCGATGGGAGACCTCATCTCGAAGCGAGCTTCGCGCTTAGATGCCTTCAGCGCTTATCCCTTCCGTACGTAGCCAACCGGCCGTGCCCTTGGCAGAACAACCGGCACACTAGAGGTACGTCCACCCCGGTCCTCTCGTACTAGGGGCAGCTCTTCTCAAGTCTCCTGCGCGCGCAGCGGATAGGGACCGAACTGTCTCACGACGTTCTAAACCCAGCTCGCGTGCCGCTTTAATGGGCGAACAGCCCAACCCTTGGGACCTGCTACGGCCCCAGGATGCGACGAGCCGACATCGAGGT
>Ga0183260_10001079_pt1 | contig 23159 bp, 26 predicted proteins | sample AntDrymUQ4972206_2_FD_129768 | JGI IMG/M metagenome (GOLD analysis project Ga0183260, IMG submission 129768) | Polar desert sand microbial communities from Dry Valleys, Antarctica - metaG UQ497 (22.06) (version 2) (version 2) | ecosystem: Environmental > Terrestrial > Soil > Desert | place... | reverse complement strand
TCGCCGTCGGGCGTGGTGACCTTGGTGCCGGCGGTGACGTAGCAGCCGGCCTCGACGATGCAGTCGTCGCCGAGCGAGATGCCGATGCCGGAGTTGGCACCCAGCAGGCACCGGCGACCGATCGTCACGATGTCGGTGCCGCCTCCGGACAGCGTGCCCATGATCGACGCGCCACCGCCCACGTCGCTCCCGTCGCCGACCACGACGCCGGCCGAGATCCGTCCCTCGACCATCGAGGCGCCGAGCGTGCCGGCGTTGTAGTTGACGAACCCCTCGTGCATGACCGTCGTGCCCTCGGCCAGGTGGGCGCCGAGCCGCACCCGGTCGGCGTCGCCGATCCGTACCCCGGTCGGCAGCACGTAGTCGGTCATCCGCGGGAACTTGTCGACGCTGGTCACCTGCACGGTCAGCCCGGCCGCGCGGGCGCGGGCGCGGGTGAGCTCGAAGTCGTCGACCGGGCAGGGCCCGAGCGATGTCCAGACCACGTTGGCGAGCACCGCGAAGAGACCCCCGAGGTTCTGCTCGTTGGGAGACACGAGCCGATGCGAGAGCAGGTGCAGCCGCAGGTATGCGTCCGCGGCACCCTCGGGCGGCACGGACAGGTCGACCTCGGTGCGTACGACCGCGCGGCGCACCCGACGCACGTCGTCGTCGGTCGCGAGGGGGGCCAGCCGCCGCTCGTCGACCTCGGCCGCAGACTCCACCAGGTCGCCAAGCATCGGGCCGGGGTACCAGCAGTCGAGCACGCCGCCCTCACCGGCCAGGGTCGCCAGCCCGACCCCCCACGCGCGGGAAGGGGCACTGACCAGCTGCACCTCGTCGTCGTCCGGGTCGCTCGATGGTTCGTCGGTCGGCCGGTCGGTCGGCTCAGCGGTCTCGTCGCGGTCGCTGTCCATGGGGCGACCGTATCTGCTGCCGCAGCGGTACCAGCCGATGCCGCGGACCGCCCCTAGGCTGCCGCGCATGGCTCTCGCCCGCTACAAGGACCTCTGCATCGACACCGCCGACGCCCGGGTCACCGCACCGTTCTGGTCGGCGGTGGTCGGGTTGTCGGTCTCATACCAGGAGAACGGTGACGCCGTGCTGTCGGGGACCGCACGCGAGCAGACGGTCTGGGTCAACCAGGTCCCGGAGCCGCGCACCCTCAAGCAGCGGGTCCATCTCGATGTCTATGCCGGCTCCGTGGCGGAGGTCGAGGCGCTGGGTGCGCGGCGGTTGTCGGCAGCGGGGGAGTTTGCCTGGACGGTCATGGCCGACCCCGAGGGTGGCGAGCTGTGCGTGTTCGTCCGCGAGCAGGTGCCCGACTACAAGCTGTACGAGGTCGTGGTCGACGCGGCAGACCACGCAGCCACCGGACACTGGTGGGGCGAGGTGCTCGGCGCCCGCGTGGTCGAGGACGAGCGCGGATTCACCTGGCTGGACGAGATCCCCGGCGCGCCGTTCGCCGCTCTCGACTTTGGCACGGTGCCGGAGCCCAAGACGGTGAAGAACAGGATCCACTGGGACGTCACCGCCGAGGCGACCCAGCCGCTTCTCGACGCCGGCGCCACCGTACTGCGCGCACGCGACGGCGCGATCCGGTGGGACGTGCTCGCCGACCCGGAGGGCAACGAGTTCTGCTGCTTCACCCCTTGACGTCGTCGCCCTGCTGGGGGGCCGGGTCCTTGCACATCCCGCCCACACGACCCGACCAGAGCTCTGCCCGAGCGCTCACCAGGTCGGGTCGTTCGAGGGGCCGCGACCGCACGATCCGGCCGCCCTGGCACGATCGACGTCGTGCCGACCCTCGACCTGACCGCCGACGTCGTCGACCTCACCGCTGCACTGGTCGACATCGAGTCGGTCAGTCGCGAGGAGCGGCGCATTGCCGACGCGGTCGAGCGCGCCCTTCGCGATGTCGCGCACGTCGAGGTCGTACGTGACGGGAACACGCTGGTCGCGCGTACCGATCTCGACCGGTCCGAGCGCGTCGTCGTCGCCGGCCACCTCGACACGGTGCCGCTCAACGCCAACCTGCCCTCGCGTCGTGACGACGAGCACCTGCACGGGCTCGGCTCGTGCGACATGAAGGGCGGGGTCGCGGTGGGCCTGAGGTTGGCTGCCACCGTGCCGGTTCCCGACCGCGACGTCACGTACGTGTTCTACGAGTGCGAGGAGGTCGAGGCGGACGCCAACGGCCTCGGCCGGCTCGCGCGCAGCCGACCCGAGCTGCTCGCGGCTGACTTCGCGATCCTGATGGAGCCGAGCAGCGCGGTCGTGGAGGCCGGTTGCCAGGGGAGCATGCGGGTCGACGTCGTCACTCGCGGCGAGCGCGCGCACAGCGCGCGCGCCTGGCTGGGGGTCAACGCCATCCACGCCGCCGCCCCGGTTCTCGACCGGCTGGTGGCGTACGAGCCGCGCCAGCCGGTCGTCGACGGGTTCACCTATCGCGAGGGGCTGAGCGCCATCGCGGTCGAGGGCGGCGTTGCCGGCAACATCGTGCCCGACGCGTGCCGCGTGGGGGTCAACTACCGGTTCGCTCCGGATCGTTCGCTCGACGAGGCGTACCAGCACCTGGTCGAGGTCTTCGCCGGGTTCGAGCTCGAGCTGCGCGACTCGGCGCCCGGGGCGATGCCGGGGCTCGACCGGCCTGCGGCCGCTGCCTTCGTGGCCGCGATAGGTGGTGAGCCGAAGCCAAAGTTTGGCTGGACCGACGTCTCCCAGTTCGCGCGCTTGGGGGTGCCCGCGGTCAACTTCGGGCCGGGCGACCCGTCATTCGCGCACACCCAAGCCGAGCGGGTGTCCCTGGCCGAGCTCCGGCACTGCGAGCAGGCGATGCGCGGCTGGCTGACGGGGATCACCCCCTAACCTCCACGGTGTGAGCGAACCCAGCCCCGACAACCCCATCCATGGCGGCCCCGTGCTGCTGCGCCGGTCGCGTACGACCGGCACCACCGACCAGCGACTGCTCGACTCACGCGGCCCCGCCGACTGGTTGCACACCGACCCGTGGCGGGTGCTGCGCATCCAGTCGGAGTTCGTCGAGGGGTTCGGGATGCTCGCCGAGCTGGGGCCGGCGATCAGCGTCTTTGGCAGCGCGCGGACCCCGCCGAACGACTGGGCGTACGAGACGGGCGAACGGCTCGGCCGGGCGCTCGCCGACGCCGGCTACGCCGTGATCACCGGTGGCGGCCCGGGGGTGATGGAGGCGGCCAACAAGGGCGCGCACGACGCCGGTGGGGTGTCGGTCGGGCTCGGCATCGAGCTGCCATTCGAACAGGCGCTCAACCGCTACGTCGACATCGGGATCGACTTCCGCTACTTCTTCGCCCGCAAGACGATGTTCGTCAAGTACGCGCAGGGATTCTGCGTTCTGCCCGGCGGCTTCGGCACGTTGGACGAGCTGTTCGAGGCGGTCACGCTGGCGCAGACCCGCAAGGTGACCGGGTTCCCCGTCGTGCTGCTCGGGCGGGCGTACTGGCGGGGGCTGCTCGACTGGCTGCACGGCACGGTCGAGGCCGAGGGCAAGGTCCATCCCGGTGACTTCGCGATGCTCTCGCTGACCGACGACGTCGACGAGGCGTTGGACACGGTCCTCGGCGCCGGGCGAGCCCACGACGACACCGGAGGGGTCGCCCAGCATCCCGAGTGACCGCGCCCGTACGCCCGACGTGCCACTCACAGCCGCCCCGAGCGGGGACCCGGTGGCTCGCCTCGGCCGCCGGGACCCGAAGCTTGTCCCGGCCGCCCACCACCCCAGCGTCAGGTGCGCCTCCCCAGCGAAGCAAACCCCGGGGAAGGGCGCTTTTCGCTGGTGCCCCAGCGAAAGGCACCAAAGGGTCACAGGCCGCGGCGGGGGGCGGCCGGCGGGCGGTCGCCGCGGATGGACGCGACCATGTCGACCAGCTCTCGGGTCTCGGTGACCTGGTGGGCGCGGAACAGTCGAGCGCCCTGCCAGGCGGCCACGGCCGTCGCCGCGAGCGTGCCGGTCAACCGTCGGTCGACGGGCAGGTCGAGCGTCTCGCCGACGAAGTCCTTGTTGGACAGCGCCACCAGCACCGGCCACCCCGTGGCGACCAGCTCGTCGAGGCGGCGGGTGAGCTCCAGCGAGTGCGCGGTGGTCTTGCCGAAGTCGTGCGTCGGGTCCAGCACGATCCCGTCGGCGCGCACGCCGAGTCTGAGCGCTCGCTCGGCGAGCGACGTGGTGCCGGTCACGACGTCGGCGACCACGTCGTCGTAGGTGACACCGGCGGGGTCCGTGCGCGGAGCGAGCCCGCCGCTGTGGCTGCACACCAGCCCGACACCGTGCCTGGCCGCCACCTCCGCGACCCGCGGGTCGGCCGCGGCCCACGCGTCGTTGACCAGGTCGGCGCCCTCGGCGCACAGCGCGTCGGCGACGTCGGCTCGCCACGTGTCGACACTGATCACCAGCTCCGGATGGCGATCGCGGACTGTTGCGACGAACCCGGCCGTACGCCGCAGCTCCTCAGCCGGGTCGACGTCCGCGCCCACCCCGGCCTTGACCCCGCCGATGTCGACGACATCGGCACCCTCGGCGACGACGCGGTCGACCCGGTCCAGCGCCTGCGCCGTCCCGTACGTCGCGCCCCGGTCATAGAACGAGTCGGGGGTGCGGTTGAGCACGGCCATCACCACGGGCCGGCCGGGCGCGTACGCCTGGCTGCCCAGCCGCAACGTCGTCGGCGTGGTGGGTGGGCGCACCGGCACAGGATCGCAGCCGCGGCCGCGCCGGGCGCGGGGCCCGGATTGCGGCGACGTGGGACGATCGCAGGGTGACGTGGCTGCTGTGGTCGCTGGTGCTGGTCGTCGTCGGGGGTTGCCTGGTGCTGGCGACCGGACGCGGAGGGTCGATGCGCGAGGCCCATGACGACCGCCCCGACTCGCTCGTTGCGGGCGACCGCCTGCTGAGCGGTGACGACGTCCGCGCGGTCGGTTTCACGACCGCGTTCCGGGGCTACCGGATGGCCGATGTCGACACGCTGCTGGCCAGGCTCGCCGCCGAGCTCGACCAGCGCGACGGCCGTCGGCGTGAGCCGGGCACGAGTCCGGTCCCCGACGTCACCGGTGACCAAGGTGCAGGCTGAGGTTCGCCTCGAAGTCACGGTCGCGGTGCCCCCCGCCAGGCTCTGGGACCTGCTCGTCGACTGGGAGCGACAGGCGCGGTGGGTGCCGTTCACCCGAGTCTGGTACGTCTCCGGTCCCCGCCTCGGCGTGGGCACCCGGATCGCCGCCCGCACCGGCGTCGGCCCGTTCGCGTTCACCGACCTGATGACGGTGACGGCCGTCGACGCCCCGCACCGGTACGAGGTCGTGCACACCGGTGCCGTCGTGCGCGGGGTGGGCGCGTTTGCGGTCGAGGACGACGGTGCGGGGTCGCGCTTCGTCTGGTGGGAGCGGGTCGAGGTGCCCGGCGGGCCACTGGCACCGGTGCTGTGGCTGGTCGGTGGACCGGCGACGCGGGTCGCGTTCGGGTGGGCACTGCGCCGGCTGCGGCGGCTTGCCGAGGCCGGGTGATGCACTCGTGGCACCGGCGATGACGGGACCGGTCACCGGGGATGACGGTCACCCACGCTGCCCGTGGGGCGACGCGCCGCCCGACTACCGCGACTACCACGACACGGAGTGGGGCCGGCCGGTCACCGACACCCGCGGGCTGTTCGAGCGGATCAGCCTGGAGGCGTTCCAGTCCGGTCTGTCGTGGCTGACGATCCTGCGCAAGCGGGAGGGGTTCCGGGCCGGTTTCGCCGGCTTCGACCCCGCCGTCGTCGCGACGTACGGTCCCCGCGAGGTCGAGCGGCTGCTCGCCGACGCGGCCATTGTGCGCAACCGGGCGAAGATCGAGGCCACCATCGCCAATGCCCGCGCGGTGGTCGAGCTCACGCTGCCGTTGCCCGACCTCGTCTGGGGCTTCGCTCCCGTCCCGTCGCCGGTGCCGCAGCGGCTCGCCGACCTGCCTGCCACGACCCCCGAGTCGACGGCGCTGTCCCGCGAGCTGCGTCGGTGCGGGTTCCGGTTCGTCGGGCCGACCACGGCGTACGCACTGATGCAGGCCGCGGGTCTGGTTGACGACCACCTGGCGGATTGCTGGGTGCGTGGGTCACCAGCACCCGGCGGCGACCCCACCCGCTGAGCCTGACGTCTCACCGGACGTATCCGGCGTGTCGCCGCGCGAACGTCAGGCTCAGCGTTCGCGGCGCCCCCCAGGGCTGTCCGGGACTCAGCGACCCCGAAACGTTGGGCGCTGCTTGGCCGCGAACGCCGCCACGGCGTCGCGGTGGTCGCTGGAACCGCCGGTGACTGCCATCCGGGTCGCCTCGAATGCCAGTGAGTCAGCGAGGTCGTGGCTGGCCGAGTGGGCGAGGGCCTGCTTGATCCCCGCGAACGCCAGCGTGGGACCGGCAGCCAGCGCGCGGGCCAGTGACGTCGCCTCGCCGAGCAAGTCGCCATGCGCCACGACCGACGTCGCGAGGCCGATCCGCTGTGCCTGCGCGGCGTCGACCGTCCGCGGGCGCAGCAGCAGGTCGAGCGCGGTCGCCCGGCCGACCAGCCGCGGCAGAGTCCACGAGGCCCCGGTGTCGCAGGACAGGCCGATGCCAGCGAACGCCAGGTTGAACCCGGCGCGTTCCGACAGGACCCGCAGGTCGCAGGCAAGCGCCAGCGATGCCCCGGCGCCGGCGGCCACCCCGTTGACAGCGGCAACCACCGGCTTGGGCATCGTCGCCAGTGCGAGCGCGGTCGGTGCGTAGTGCCGCTCGACGGTGGCCCAGACCTCGTCCAGCGGCCGCTCGCTGAGCGCGGTCGCGTGCTCGGCCAGGTCCTGCCCGACGCAGAACGCGCGGCCGGTCCCTGTCAGCAGCACGGCGCGTACGGCTGGGTCACCCGCGGCGGACTCCACCGCCGTCCGCAACGCGTCCTTGGTCGCGGTGTCGAGCGCGTTGAGCTGTTCGGGTCGGTTCAGCGTGATCGTCGCCAGAGCGTCGCCGACGACGTAGGTCACGTGCTCGTCCTGGGTCATGCTGGGCCTCCTCGTCGGTCCAGGCAGGCGTCCACGAACCGACCGGCCGCCGGTGCCAGCCGCAGCTGCTCGCGGTCGAAGAAGGCGGCTGCCGCGTGGCCTGGCCAGTCCGCGGGAAGCAGCGCGGCAGGCAGCCCGGGATCGCGGAACAAGAACTTGCGCCACTCGTGCACCAGTTGGCTGCGCAGCGCGAAGCGGCTCTCGTCGTCGGCCCCGTCGCCCGCGGCCTGGATCCACTGCTCGGCCTGCTGCTGCCAGCCGTCGTAGGCCGTCGCGAGCCAGTCGAGGTCCCAGACGGTGCGCGCGAGAGCGGCAGGGTCGCCGACCGACGTGGACCGGAACCGGTGCACGCTCACTTTCTCGGCCGCGACGGTGGCTTCGAGCTCGGGGACGGCGCGCGCGGCCACCCAGGTGCCGCCTCCGAGCAGCGCGTAGCCCAGGAAACCGAGCGAGGCGCGCAACCGGTCGCGGGCGGCTCGCGACTGCACCGGGGGCAGCACCACCAGGTCCCAGCACCCGTCCCACGGCGCGTCGGCTGTGCGATAGATCCGCCGGGCCGCGTCGTCGAGGCGGGCCCGAGCTCGGGCCGTGATCGCGTAGCCCGGACCGGTTGCGGTGCGTACGGGGGTGAGCCAGCCTTGCCGCACCATCCGGCTCACCGCGGTGCGCACGGCGGGCGCGGACACGTCGAGGGGACCGAGCAGCCGGACCAGTGCGGCCACCGGTGCCTGCCCCCCGCGCGGCCGTACGTGGTCGCCCAGCAGGTCGAAGAGAGCTGAACGGGCGTGCATCCTGCGAGTCTGCCGGGCGGGACCCGCGCACGCGCCCTGCGGGGTGCGGGATAATGACTGCGGACGTCGCCGCGTGATCGTGCCCTGCCCCGGGGCACGCGTGGCGAACGTGAGAAAAGGGGTACGCGGATGGCGGCCATGAAGCCGAGAACGGGCGACGGTCCCCTCGAGGTGACCAAGGAGGGCCGCGGCATCGTGATGCGGGTCCCGCTCGAAGGTGGGGGTCGCCTGGTGGTCGAGCTCAACGCCCAGGAGGCCGCAGAGCTGGGGGACGCCCTCAAGGCCGTCGTCACCTGAGCCCGGCACCGAGGTCCCGGTGAGCAGTCGCTCCCGGGGCCTCTCGCCTGCCGGGCCGGGCCGTCCTGGGTGTGGGACGCTCGGGGGGGCTCGGTCGGAAGGATGACACCCATGCACGGACTGACGGTGCGCTGGTCGCTGGCCGGTGCCGACGACGCTGTCCTCGACCGGCTGCGCGACTACGTCGCGGCGAGCTCGTACGACCGGTTCGCGGGGCGCGCGGGGCTGCGGTTCAAGACCTGGCGGGCGAGGGACCACGAATGGTTCGAGGGCTGCTACGTCTTCGCCTCCGAGGCTGATCGCGATGCGTTTCAGCAGGGCTTCTCGGCCGGGGCGGCCGACTCTGCGGGCTCGCAGATCGTCGGCTCGGCGCCGGTGCTGATCGAGGCGTGCGAGGTCGTGGCGGTCGCCGAAGGTGGCGAGGGCTTCCTTGCGGCGTCGTCGTATCGACGAGCCGTCGCCAGCCCCTAGCTCCCGGCCCCGCAGGCAGGCAAGGCGGAGGCTCAGGCAAGCTTCTTGGCCACCAGCAGACCATCGCCGACGGGAAGCAGCAGCGGGAGCAGCGACTCGTCGTCGCGCACGGTTCGGCCGAGCTCGCGGATGGTCACCGTCTCCTCGTCGCGTTGGGCGGGGTCGGCCACCCGGTCGTGCCACAGCGCGTTGTCGATCGCCACGATTCCACCGGGCCGCAGCAGCCGCAGCGCCTCCCGCACGTAGTCGGCGTACTCAGTCTTGGCGGCGTCGCACAGCACTAGGTCGTAATGTCCGTCGGTGAGCCGCGGGAGCACGTCGAGCGCAGCACCGGCGATGAGCCGATAGCGCTGCGGGGCGATGCCGGCCTCGCGGAACGTCTCGCGCGCCAGCCGTTGGTGCTCGGCCTCGAGGTCGACGCTGGTCAGCACACCGTCGGGTGTCATGCCGCGCAGCAGCCACAGGCCGGAGACGCCGGTGCCGGTGCCGATCTCGACCACCGCCTGCGCGCCGACCAGGGCGGCCAGGAAGCGCAAGGTGGCGCCGCCGCCTGACCCGATCGGGCTGACCCCGACCTCCTCGGCCCGGCCACGGGCACCGACGAGTGCCTCGTCCTCGCCGACGAACTCCTCCGCGTATGCCCAGCTGGTGGGCGACAAACCGGTGCTGATAGCGATCTCCTCGTCGATCGGGTGGCGGCAGCCTAGTCCGTCCCTGCCGGGACCGACCGCAGCGCGCAGGTGGGCGTCTTCGGCAACCGTCAGTGCCCTCTCAACGTCTTCTCAGGTGAGCGGGAAATCCTGTCCGCACGACGGTTGCGCCGTTGCACCGCGGTTCTCGGCGCGACGGGCCTGTCGACGCGGTGGAGAGGAGCCGGTCATGAGCACCATCGCAGGTGCCCAGCTCGCCGCCGATCCCCCGACCGTCCCGTCGTGGGAGGCCATTGTCCGCGAGAACTCCCCGCGCGTGTATCGGTTGGCCTACCGGCTGACCGGCAACCCCCACGACGCCGAGGACCTCACCCAGGAGGTCTTCGTCCGCGTCTTCCGCTCGCTGCACACCTACACCCCCGACAACTTTGCCGGCTGGCTGCACCGGATCACCACCAACCTCTTCCTCGACAAGGCTCGCCGTCGTGCCCGGCTGCGCTTCGACGCCCTGGGGGACGAAGCGGTCGAACGGCTCGCACGCTCGTCGCCTTCGGTCGACCGCGGGGTCACCGACCAGATGTTCGACGCGGACATCGAGCAGGCTCTGGCCGCCCTGCCCGAGGAGTTCCGCGCAGCGGTCGTGCTGTGCGACGTCGAGGGCCTGTCCTACGACGAGATCGCGCGGGTGCTCGACATCAAGCTCGGCACCGTACGCTCACGGATCCATCGCGGCCGCAAGTTGCTGCGAGCCGCACTGGCCCACCGGGCACCTGCTAGCGGCCGGACTCGCTTCGCTGGGCCACTCGACCCGGCTATCGTCGGATCGTGAGGTGTCCGGACGGCGAGGTGCTCGCAGCCTGGGTCGACGACGAGGTCGCCGGACCTGACGCCGCGGCCGTCGCCCTGCACATCGCACGGTGTGCGCGGTGCCAGCGGGCGGAGATCGCCCAGCGCCAGGTCAAGCGGCGGACCTCGCGGCTGGCCTCGCAGCCGGACGGCCCCGCTCCTGACGCCGCGCTGATGACGATGCTGCTGACGCTGCCGCAGACAGAGCACGACCGGGCCGTGCGGCGCGCGCACAAGACACGGTGTGGCCAGGTTGCGGACGGTCCCTCGCGGCTGCGTCTCGCCGTCGTCGGCGCGGGAGCGCTGGTGTGGCTCGCGGCTGCCGTCACCTGGTCGGCGCCGACCACAACGAGTCCGGCGCCGGCGAGCCCGCCCGCAGGAACACCGTTCAGCACCGCCACCGACACCGGGAGCAGTGCCGACAACCCGGCTGACAGCGGCATCCTGGTCGCCCGGTGGGGCAGCCCGGGCAGCGGCAGGACCGTCCAGCCCGCGGAGCAAGCCGCGCGCTGAGGTGTCGACGACGCGCATCGGCCGGAAGGTGGAGTCAGGCGGCCGGGAGCGGCGTGACGACCGGCTGTGCGTCATGCTGGCCTGTGCAAGCGCGTTGTCCCGTCCCGGCGTTGCCCGGGGCCCATCTCTCCCGGAGCAGGCGTGACCCAGGACGAGCGTCCCGACCCCGATGCCGACGACACGTCGGTGTCGACCTGGGGCACGCCGCCGCGGACCGGCGACGAGACGTCGTTGCTGCGACCACAGCAGCCGCCGGCATATCCCGGCTACGGCGAGCCCGGGTGGTTCGGCCACGAGTCCGGCCCACAACCGACCACGGGGCTCGCAACGGGAGCGCCCGGCCAGACAACCCAGCCGATGGCCCATCCAGCCCCGCAGCCGTTCATGCAGCACCCGGGGGTCGTCCCAGGCGGCTACCCGGGTCAGCAGCAGCCGTACCCGCAGACCCCGTGGGTGGCGATCGGTCTGGTCACCCTCGTCATCGGGTTGCTCGGCGGGATCCTGGGCGCGGTCTCCGTCGTGGCCCTCGATCAGGATGAAGGCAGCCGGTCCGCGACGTCCCAGGTCGAGCCGTTGGGCAAGGACCCCGCCCCCCTCGCCGCGGGCAACGTCAGTGTCACCAGGGTCGCCGACAGCGTGCTGCCGAGCGTCGTGCAGATTCGGGTTCAGGGCGGCGCAGAGGGCGCGACCGGTTCTGGCTTCGTGCTCGACACCGACGGTCGCGTCGTCACCAACGCGCACGTGGTCGAGCCTGCGGTGGAGGAGGGTCAGATCTCCGTGGTCCTGCCCGGAGGCAACGAGCGCGCCGCCGAGCTGGTGGGCAGGTCGGAGGCCTATGACCTTGCGGTGCTGGAGATCGCCCCCGACGGCCTGGAGCCGGCCCGCCTCGGCGCCTCCGACGTGCTCCGCGTCGGGCAGACCGTGGTCGCCTTCGGGTCGCCGTTGGGCCTGACCAGCACGGTGACCTCGGGCATCGTGAGCGCGCTCGACCGCCCGGTGACGACGGGCGGGGGCGACGCCTCGTCGTTCATCAACGCGATCCAGACCGACGCGGCGATCAACCCCGGCAACTCCGGCGGCCCACTGGTCGACCTGCAGGGCCGCGTGGTGGGCGTCAACTCCGCGATCGCCACTGTCGGCAGTGCGCTCGGTGGGCAGGCAGGAAACATCGGCGTCGGATTCGCGATCCCGATCGACCAGGTGCGCCTCACCGCCGAGCAGATCATCCAGACCGGCAAGGCCGTCTATCCAGTCATCGGGGCCACTGTGCAGACGGCCGAGGGTGCGGACGCGGTCGTCCGCGAGGTGAGCGAGAACAGTCCTGCCGAAGAGGCCGGCCTTCGCAGGGGCGACATCGTCCGCAGGATCGACGGTGAGCCGGTGCTCGACGGCATCGAGCTGATCGTCACCATCCGCAGCTATCAGCCTGGCGACACCATCGAGGTCGAGTACGACCGGGACGGCGAGCAGCTTGTCGCCAACGTGGTGCTGGGTGAGCAGGAGGGCTGAGGGCTTCGGTTGCGAGGGCCGCTCGTTCCCGCGCCGCTGCGGCCGAGCTCGGCGGAAGGGCCGTCGGTGCGAGCGGTGTCGCGCGCGTGCCACCGCCAGTTCGCGGGGACGGGGTGGTGGTTCGGCGGGTCAGGTGGCCTCGGTGTCGTAGGGAGGGCGCTCGCCATAGCGCAGCGGGCGCTTGCCGCTCGCCACCTCGGGCTCGTCGGCCTCCATCGCCTCGATCACGTTGCGCCGGACCAGCTCACGCGGATCGAGGTCGCGCAGGCTGAGATCCTTGAAGTCACTGCCCAGCTCGGCACCGAGGTCGTCCTTGGCGTTGTTGACCATCTGCCGCACCGTGCGCAAGAAGCTGCCGGCCTGACGAGCCAGGTCGGGCAGCCGGTCGGGACCGAACACGAACACGGCCACGATGCCGACCACCATCATCTCGGGCCAGCCCATGCCGAGCATGGTTCAGCGCCCGACCGGGCTCAGGCCGAGCTGCAGGCCGCTGAGTCCACGGCTGCGACCCACCAGCGAGCTGGCGACGGCGGTGAGCTCCGTCGCCGCTGGAGTGTCGGGGTCGGACAGCACCAGCGGCGTCCCGTCGTCACCACCGGCACGCAGTCGTTCGTCGAGCGGCACCCGTCCCAGGACCGGTACGTCGTAGCCGAACCGCTGGGTCAGCGTCGCCGCGACGCGGTCGCCCCCCCCGGAGCCGAACACAGTCAGCCGATGTTTCGGACCGCAGTGCGGACACGGCAAGTACGACATGTTCTCGACGACGCCGCCTACCCGTTGGTGCAGCATCGACGCCATCGTCCCTGCGCGTTCGGCGACCTCGGCCGCCGCCTGCTGGGGCGTCGTGACCACGACGACCTCGGCGTTGGCGAGGTGCTGGCCAAGGGAGATGGCGACATCACCGGTCCCGGGAGGCAGGTCCAGCAGCAGCACGTCGAGGTCGCCCCAGAACACGTCGCCCAGCATCTGCACGAGCGCCCGGTCGAGCATGGGACCGCGCCATGCCACCACCTGGTCGCGCCGGGGCTTGAGCATGCCGATGCTGATGACGCGTACGCCGTGCGCGTCGACGGGCATGATCATGTCGTCGACCTGGGTGGGCCGGCGGTCGCCGATGCCCAGCATGTCGGGCACGGAGTGGCCATAGACGTCGGCGTCGACGACACCTACCGCCAGTCCTCGTCGGGCCATCGCGACGGCCAGGTTGACGGTGACCGACGACTTGCCGACCCCGCCCTTGCCCGACGCGATCGCCAGCACGCGGGTCAGCGACCCCGGCCTGGCGAACGGGATGTCACGGGTGCCCGCAGCGCCCTTGAGCTGCTCGCGCAGGCCCTGCCGCTGGTTGTCGGTCATCACGCCGAGCGACACCTCGACCGACGTGACGCCGGCCACGCGACCGACCGCCTCCCGGGTGTCACGGGTGAGGGTCTCCTTGAGCGGGCAGCCGGACACGGTGAGCAGAATCCGTACGGCCACTGCGCCGTCGTCGCCGATCGAGACGTCGCCAACCATGCCGAGCTCGGTGACCGGGCGCTTGATCTCGGGGTCCTGCACCGTCGCCAGCGCGGCCCGCACCCGGTCGAGCGTGGGAGGAGGCGACGGGTCGGACATGCTTCGATGCTACGTGCGCGGTGGCCCGCCGTGCGACGGCGGGCGCTCGTCCCCGACCCCTGCCCGCTCGTCGAGGTCGGCGAGCAGCGAGCGGAGCTCGGAGCGGAGAAAGTCGCGGGTCGCGGTCTCGCCCACCGCCATGCGCAGCCCGGCGACCTCACGGGCAAGGAACTCCATGTCCGCGTGCGCCCGGGCGTTGGCCTCCCGGTCCTGCTCGAGGTTGACCCGGTCGCGGCCCTCTTGGCGGTTCTGCGCGAGGAGGATCAGCGGCGCGGCGTACGACGCCTGCAGCGAGAGCAGCAGGGTGAGGAAGATGAACGGGAACTCGTCCGGTGCACTGTCCGCCGGGCCGGGCCAGAAGATATTGAGCAGCACCCAGACGACGATGAAGACCGTCATGTAGGCGAGGAACCGCGCGGTCCCGATGAATCGGGCGATCCGCTCCGAGACCCGGCCGAACAGCTCCGCGTCGTACGTCGGGCGGCGCATCAGCTGCCGGCGGGCCTCCACCGGGGAGTCGAGCCGGGGTCGGCGGTCGTCACGCGCCACGGCCGACCTCCGCTTGTGCGCCGGTCCGAGGTGCAGCGTCAGGGGCCGCGCCGTGCTCGCGCCAGTCGTCGGGGAGCATGTGGTCGAGCACGTCGTCGACGGACACGACGCCGACCAGGTGCCCACCACCGTCGGTCACCGGGCTGGCGACCAGGTTGTACGCGGCGAGCAGCCGGGCGACCTCTGGCAGCGTCGCGGTCGGGCGCAGCGGCTCGATGTCGTTGTCGGCCATGCCGCTGACCAGCGTGGACGGTGGTTCGCGCAGCAGTCGCTGGACGTGGACGACGCCCAGGAACCTGCCGGTCGGGGTCTCGAGCGGTGGGCGGCACACATAGGCCATCGCGGCCAGTGACGGTGTCAGCTCGGGGTGGCGCAGCCGGGCGAGGGCGTCGGCGCCGGTGGCGTCGGGAGCCAGGATCACCGGCTCGGTGGTCATCATGCCGCCGGCCGTGTGCTCCTCATAGCTGAGCAACCGGCGCACGTCCTCGGCCTCGTCGGGCTCCATCAGCGCCAGCAGGTGCTCCGCGGTCTCGGGCGGCAGCTCGGCGATCAGGTCGGCGGCGTCGTCTGGCGACATCTCCTCGAGTACGTCCGCCGCTCGCTCCGTGTCGAGCCGCCCGAGGATCTCGACCTGATCCTCCTCAGGCAGCTCCTCGAGCACGTCGGCAAGTCGCTCGTCCTCGAGCGCAGCGGCAATCTCGTTACGCCGCTTGGGCGACAGGTCGTGCAGAACGTCAGCAAGGTCGGCAGGGCGCAGGGTGTCGAGGGTGGCGAGCAGGTTGGTGGCCCCCTGACCCTCCTCTTCGCCGATCAGCCCGGCTGCGTCGCCGATGTCGAGGATGTGGTCCTGGCCCTTGCGGCCGAACCGGTTGGACCGCTGGCGCAGGGCAACCTTGACCAGCGCCCAGTCATGATTGCGATCCTGCTCCATCGCGACGTCATAGACGGTGCCGGTCGCCTCGCCGCCAGGCAGCAGCACGCTGCGGTCGAGCAGCTCGCCGAGCACCCTGGTCTCACCCGCTCGTTGCTCGAAACGGCGAAGGTTGAGCAGACCGGTGGTAATGACCTGCCCGGTGTCGATCGAGGTCACGCGGCCGATCGGCAAGAACACCTTGCGCCTGCCGAACACCTCGAGGACCAGACCCAGCACCCGCAGTCGGGCGGTCGTGCCCCGCAGCGACACGACGACGTCGCGGAGCTTGCCAACCTGGTCGCCTTGCGGGTCATAGACGGGGAGCCCGGCCAGCCGGGCGACGTAGACCCGGGTGGGTGTGCCGCTCACGCCACGCAGGGTATCGACGTGTCATCCGCCGAGACGGTTGCCGCTCCGACGTGCGCGACCGAGGAAGACGGTGGACCATAGCCCGCTATGACCGGAATCTCTACGCCCGGCTTCTTGGCCCGCGAGCGCACCATCGCTGCTCCGGGCTTCAACCGGTGGCTGATCCCACCCGCGGCGCTGTGCGTGCACCTGTGCATCGGCCAGGCATACGCGACCAGTGTCTACAAGGTGTCGCTGACCGATCGATTCGACACCGGTGCGACCCAGGTCGGCTTCATCTTCTCGATCGCGATCGTCATGCTCGGCCTGTCGGCTGCCGTGGCTGGCAAGTGGGTGGACCACGGCGGGCCCCGCCGGGCGATGTTCACAGCGGCCTGCTTCTGGGCGGCGGGTTTCCTGGTGGGCGCGCTGGGGATCAGCACCGGGCAGCTGTGGTTGGTCTACCTGGGCTACGGCTTCATCGGCGGCATCGGACTCGGGATCGGCTACATCTCGCCCGTGTCCACGCTGATCAAGTGGTTTCCTGACCGCCCAGGGCTCGCCACCGGACTGGCGATCATGGGCTTCGGTGGCGGCGCGCTGATCGCCAGCCCGCTGTCTGCGGAGCTGCTCGCCCGCTTCGACTCGGGCTTCGACCCAACCAACGTGGAGTCCGTCGCGAGCGGCTCGGCGGTTGCGTCGCTGTTCGTCACCCTCGGCATCATCTACTTCGCCTTCATGATGTTCGGGGCGTTCACCGTTCGGGTCCCGGCCGACGACTGGCTCCCAGCGGGCTTCGATCCCGAAAAGGTGAAGCAGCGGGCACTGATCACGACGGCTGACGTCTCGGCCAACAACGCGGTCAAGACACGCCAGTTCTGGCTGCTGTGGGTGGTGTTGTTCTGCAACGTCACCGCGGGAATCGGCCTGCTCGAGCAGGCCGCGCCCGCCATCCAGGACTTCTTCCGCGACACCGAGGGCGGCACAACCGCGGTGGCTGCCGCGGCTGCCGGTGGGTTCGTCGGGGTGCTGTCGCTGTTCAACATGGCCGGTCGGTTCGTCTGGTCGTCGACCTCCGACGTGATCGGACGTAAGCCGATCTACGTGATCTATCTCGGCGGTGGGATGATCCTGTACTTCCTGGTCGCCACTGTCGGCGACACCTCGACCGCGCTGTTCGTGCTGCTCACCGCGATCATCCTGTCGTTCTATGGCGGCGGGTTCGCCACCGTTCCGGCCTACTTGCGCGACCTTTTCGGCACCTACGAGGTCGGCGCCATCCACGGCCGGCTGCTCACCGCCTGGTCAGCGGCGGGTGTCGTCGGGCCTTACATCGTCAACGGCTTCCTTGACGCCCAGGGCGAGCCTGGGACCCTGACCTCTGCGGCCTACCAGCCGGCGTTCTTCACCATGGTCGGCGTGCTGGCTGTCGGGTTCCTCGCCAACCTGGCGATCCGGCCGGTCGCCGAACGATTCCACGAGCCGTCCGATCCGACCGAGAAGGTGACCGCGTGACCGCGCGACTGGTGCTGGCCTGGGCCCTCGTCGGGATCCCGCTGGCCTACGGACTGTACAAGGCGATCGAGACGGCCGCCAACCTGTTCGCCAGCTGACGACCTGTGGGCACGGCGCCACTGACCTACGACGTCGTCGACGTCTTCTGCGACCGCCCGTTCGCTGGGAACCCGCTGGCGGTGGTGCACGGTGCCGCCGACCTGACCACGGCGCAGCTGCAGGCGCTCGCGCGGGAGTTCAACCTGTCCGAGACGGCCTTCCCCGTCCCGGGGGCGGACCGGGTGTCCTACGACGTGCGAATCTTCACCCCAGGTGACGAGATCCCGTTCGCCGGGCACCCGACGGTGGGCACCGCCTGGTTGCTGCGCTCCCGCGGCCTGCTCGCGGTGGACGAGGTGGTGCAGCACTGCGGCGTCGGGCCGGTTGACGTCCAGGTGAGCGACGGCGGTGCCGAGCTGTCCGCTCGTCCCCGCTGGGTGGGCGAGCCCGTCCTGGCGACGTCGCTCGCCGCCGGCGTGGGCCTGACCGCAGACGACCTCGTGGGCGGTAGCCGCGTCGCGAGCTGCGGGCTTGCCTGGACGTTCCTGCGGGTGCGCGCCGACGCCGTGGCGCGCTGCCGGCCGGGCCGACTGGATGTGCCTGCGGTCGGGGGCGATCCGATGGGTGGGCTGTGCGTCTATGCCGTGCTCGATGGTTCGGCCGGCACTGCCGACAGTGGCGCGCTGACCGTGCACGCTCGGGTCTTCTGCCCCGACCACGGCATTGTCGAGGACCCGGCGACCGGGTCGGCCGCGGCGGCCCTCGGCCCGGTGCTCGCGGCTGAGGGTCTGGCCACCGACGGCACCACTGCGTACGCGATCGCGCAGGGCGCCGAGGTGGGGCGCCCGTCGACACTGCGCTGCCGGGTGCACGTGGCAGGGGGAGCGGCCACGCGCGTGTGGGTGGCAGGCGGTGTCCGTCGGGTGGCTACCGGCACCATCGACGTTCCACCGGTCTGACTGACCCGGGCGACCCGGCGAACCGCAGCCGCAGACCTACGCCGACAATGGCGCGGTGCAGTGGGCCTTGGCGACGCTCGGCGTGCTCGGCGTGTCGGTCTCGGGTCCGTTGATGGCCGCGACGGCTGCCCCGGCACTGGCGATCGCCTTCTGGCGCAACGCCCTGGCGAGCGCGATCCTGCTCCCGACCGCCGTGGCCGGTCGCCGTACGGAGCTGCGCCGGCTCGACTGGACGCAGCTGCGGCTGCTCGGCGTGGCGGCGGCGGCCTTGGCTGCACACTTTGCCGCCTGGGTGGTCTCGCTCAAGCTCACCTCGGTGGCCTCGGCCACCGCGCTGGTGTGCCTGATGGCCGGTTGGGTCGTGCTCATCACTTGGCTACGCGGGGAGCAGGTGGCCGGGGCCGTCGTCGCGGGCCTCGCGGTGGCGTTCGCCGGGGTGCTGGTCATCACGGGTTTCGACGTCACGGTGTCGACCGAGGCGCTGATCGGAGATGCGCTGGCTCTGGTCGGTGGCCTCTTCGCCGCCGTTTACACCCTCGCGGGTCAACAGGCCCGACGGACGCTGTCGACAACGACCTACACCAGCGTCTGCTACGGGTTGTGCGCGGCGCTGCTGCTGGTTGCCTGTCTGGCCGGGCGGCAGGACCTGGCTGGCTACTCGGGGCGAACCTGGCTGGCGCTGGCCGCGGTCACGGTGTGCTCCCAGCTGCTCGGCCACTCGGTGTTCAACCATCTCCTGGCGACGATGAGCCCGACCGTGGTCTCGCTGGTGATCTTGCTCGAGGTCCCCTGCGCGGCGTTCCTGGCGGCCGCGTTCCTCGGGCAGTCACCCCCGCTGGGGGTCTATGTCGGGTTGTCGCTCATCCTCGCCGGGTTGGCGGTGGTGGTCGTCTCCCGCCGCCCGGCGACCAGCCCCCTTGACGTCGGCATCGACTGACAAGCTCCAGATCGGTCGTCATTCGGCTCGCCGCCAGTACGCCGCGAAGTGCAGGACGTCCGAAGGGGGTCGCTGACTAGGGTGCGGCGCATGACGTTGCGCTCGAGACGCTCCTGCCTGGCGGTGCCGGGGTCCAACCCGCGCTTCCTCGAGAAGGCGAAGGGGCTGGACGCCGACCAGGTGTTCCTCGACCTCGAGGACGCGGTCGCACCGCTGTCCAAGCCCGGTGCCCGCCAGAACGTTGTCGCCGCACTGACCGAGGGCGGTTGGGGGGACAAGATCCGTGTCGTACGGATCAACGACTGGACCACGCAGTGGACCTACCGCGACGTGATCGAGGTGGTGGAGGGCGCCGGCCCCGAACTGGACTGCCTGATGCTGCCCAAGGTGCAGACCGCTGACCAGGTTGTCGCGCTCGACCTGCTGCTCACCCAGGTCGAGCTGGCCACCGGGCTGGAGCGGGGACGGATCGGCATCGAGGCACAGATCGAGAACGCCCTCGGCCTGATCAACGTCGACGCGATCGCCACTGCGAGCCCTCGGGTCGAGACGATCATCTTCGGCCCCGCCGACTTCATGGCCAGCATCAACATGAAGTCGCTGGTCGTGGGTGAGCAACCCCCCGGCTACGACGTCGGCGATGCCTACCACTACATCCTGATGCGGATCCTGATGGCTGCGCGGGCGCACGACTTGCAGGCCATCGACGGCCCGTACCTGCAGATCCGGGACGGCGATGGGTTCCGCCGGGTTGCGGGCCGGTCGGCTGCGCTGGGTTTGGACGGCAAGTGGGTGCTGCACCCGGACCAGGTCGCGATCGCCAACGAGGTCTACTCACCGCGCCAGGAGGACTACGAGCACGCCGAGAACATCCTCGACGCCTACGCGCACTTCACGTCCGAGGCGGGCGGCGCCAAGGGTTCGGCCATGCTCGGCGACCAGATGATCGATGAGGCAAGCCGCAAGATGGCGTTGGTGGTGGCTGCCAAGGGCCGCGCGGCGGGGATGGAGCGCGGTGAGCGATGGAGTCCGCCGGGCGACTGACGACGGGGAATGGTGACACCGCCCGCCGGGCAACCACGGAACGTGACCGCCGGCACCGCGCGTCGCGGCCGGCGCTGACCGCTCCAGTGTGAGCAGTCGGAGGCGGTCAGCTGCGACCGCGTGCCGAGTCGCCTGCTGTGAGGTGACTCATGGCGGCCGACGCGCGGGACGGCGGATACTGCCTCCCGGTGCCGGGCTGCGGCGCTACTGCCTCCGAAGGGACCGCAAGCATGGGACGCCTGTGCCGGACCGACGGTCTCACCGACGTCCAGGAAGAGATCGTCGCAACGGTCCGCGCCTTCGTGGACAAGGAGATCCTCCCCCACGCCACGGCACTCGAGCACGCAGACGCCTACCCGACCGACATCGTCGACGGTCTCAAGGAGCTCGGGCTGTTCGGGTTGATGATTCCTGAGGAGCACGGTGGTCTCGGAGAATCGCTGCTGACGTACGCGTTGACGGTCGAGGAGATCGCGCGCGGGTGGATGAGCGTGTCGGGGATCATCAACACCCACTTCATCGTGGCCCACCTGCTGCAGCGGCACGGGACGCCGGAGCAGCAGCTGCGCTATCTGCCGCGGATGGCGACCGGCGACGTGCGCGGGGCGTTCTCGATGTCGGAGCCGGGTTGCGGGTCCGACGTCAGCGCCATCACGACCAAGGCAGCACCGACCCGCGACGGTGACTACATCGTCAACGGGCAGAAGATGTGGATCACGAACGGTGGCACGGCCAATCTCGTCGCTGTGCTGGTCAGGACCGACACAGGCGCCGACAAGGTGCACCGCAACATGTCGGCGATCCTGGTCGACAAGGAGCCCGGCTTCGGCGAGGTCGACAGGGGCCTGACCGTTCCCGGCAAGATGGACAAGATGGGCTACAAGGGGGTCGACTCGACCGAGCTGATCTTCGACGGCTACCGGCTGCCGGCCGAGCAGGTTCTCGGCGGCGAACCCGGCAAGGGCTTCTACCAGATGATGGACGGAGTCGAGGTCGGCCGCGTCAACGTGGCCGCACGAGGGTGCGGCGTGGCGCTGCGGGCGTTCGAGCTCGCCATCGCGTACGCACAACAGCGCGAGACCTTCGGCAAGAAGATCGCCGAGCACCAGGCGGTGCTGTTCCGGCTCGCCGACATGGGGACCAAGGTCGAGGCGGCGCACCAGATGATGGTCCGCGCCGCGCGTACGAAGGACGCTGGCGCCCGCAACGACCTCGAGGCGGGCATGGCGAAGTATCTCGCCAGCGAGTACTGCGCCCAGGTGGTCGAGGCCTCGTTCCGCATCCATGGCGCCTACGGCTACTCCAAGGAGTACGAGATCGAGCGGCTCTACCGTGAGGCCCCGATGCTGCTGATCGGTGAGGGCACCGCCGATATCCAGCAGCTGATCATCGGCCGTCGCCTGCTGGAGGACTACGCCGCACGCTGAGCCGGGCTTGTCGCTGGATCGCTCACGTGGGCTCGTCGGCGGGTCCGGCTGACGGGGCTTTTCGCTGGGTTCCCAGCGAAAAGTGCGCTACCCCGGTGTTGTTTCGCCAGGAGGCGCATCGTTCGCCGGGGCAGTGAGGGCCGGCTCGGTGCGCCGGTGCCACACTGGCCCCGCAGGACACGACAGGGAGGGAGCGCGTCATGCCCAAGATGCAGATGCCGACCCCGCCGACGGGGGTGGCGGTGGGCTCGTACGAGACGTACGAGCAGGCCCAGCGCGCGGTCGACTTCTTGTCCGATGAGCACTTCCCGGTGGAGAACGTCACGATCGTGGGCAACGGCCTGCGGATGGTCGAGCGAGTCACCGGCCGGCTTAGCCAGGGCCGCGCGGCGGCGACCGGGGCCGCCGGTGGCGCGTGGTGGGGACTGTTCATCGGCGCGATGCTGCTGCTGTTCTCCACCGCTGATTCCAACGGGTTCCTGATCCTGCTCCTCACCGTCATCTCCGGCGCCGTCTTCGGCGCCGTCTTCGGGATCATCGGCTACTCCCTGACTGGCGGCCGACGCGACTTCACCTCGCAGAGCTCTGTCGTGGCGACCTCGTACGACGTCTTGTGCAAGTACCAGCACGCCGAGAGCGCCCGGGGTCTCCTCGAGCGGTTGTCCGCCCAGCGGTGACGGGCCGGCACTGACCTGTGGCCGGCCTGGCCGTGGCGCTGCAGGTGCAGGCCGAGGCGTGCGCCCGACTCGGATCGCCCATGTACGCCGAGCTGCTGCAGCGCATGGCCGGCGACCTCGGCACCCCCGGGCCGCTCGAACGCGTGCTGGCAGGGCACGAGGACGACCCGGGTCCGTCGGCGTTGTTCCTGCGGCTGCTCGGCACCGTCCACCGACTCGTGCTGGAACGCCGCGCCGGCGCCCTGGCCGCCTACTATCCGAGCGTTGGCGGGCGCTGGGACTGCGACGCAGCCTGGCCCGCGTTCGTCGACCTGCTCGACGTCGAGCGAGGGGAGGTCCGTCGCGGGCTGGAGCGGCCGCCACAGACCAACGAGGTGGGCAGGTCAGCAGCGTTGGTGGGGGCCTTGTTGCGCCTGCCTGCCGCCGCCTTGCCGGTTCGCCTGATCGAGCTGGGTGCCAGTGGCGGGCTCAACCTGCGTGCCGATCGTTTCCGCTACACCAGTGCTGAGGCCAGCTGGGGGCCTCCGGACAGCCCGGTCGTTCTCGACGACGCCTGGCTCGGAGCACCGACACCGGTCGAGCGCTCGCTCGACGTGGTCGAGCGGATCGGCTGCGACACCGCTCCCGTCGACCCGGCCACCACCGAGGGTCGCACCCTGCTGACCGCCTACGTCTGGCCCGATCAGCAGTCCCGGCTGCACCGGTTGCGTGGCGCCTTCGAGGTGGCGGCGGCGACGCCCGCGCACGTACGCCGCGAACGCGCGCTGGACCTGGTCGCCCGCCTGGAGCCGCAAGACGGCGCCTGCACGGTGCTGTGGCACTCGATCGTGTGGCAGTACCTCGATGCTGCTGAGCAGGCTGCGGTCCGCGGACACGTCGAGCGGCTCGCCGGCGCGGCTAGCGCGGAGGCTCCGTTCGTCCACCTGGCGTTGGAACCGACGCGGCGCACCGCAGGTGGCGAGCACGAGTTCCTCGTGGTCGTCGAGCAGTGGCCGCACGCCCCGGAACCGGCTGTGCTGGGCACGGCCGCGGGACACGGTCC
>Ga0183260_10001078_pt1 | contig 23184 bp, 17 predicted proteins | sample AntDrymUQ4972206_2_FD_129768 | JGI IMG/M metagenome (GOLD analysis project Ga0183260, IMG submission 129768) | Polar desert sand microbial communities from Dry Valleys, Antarctica - metaG UQ497 (22.06) (version 2) (version 2) | ecosystem: Environmental > Terrestrial > Soil > Desert | place... | reverse complement strand
GGTGGTGGTGGTCGGCGGCCGCGTGGTCGTCGTCGTCGGTGCCGTGGTGGTGGTGGTCGGCGGCCGCGTGGTCGTCGTCGTCGGTGCCGTGGTGGTGGTGGTCGTCGGTGCCGTGGTGGTGGTGGTCGTCGGTGCGGTGGTGGTGGTGGTCGGCGGCCGCGTGGTCGTCGTCGTCGGTGCCGTGGTGGTGGTGGTCGGCGCAACCTGTGTGGTCACGCCACAGACCACTTGGCCGAGGATAATGTCACCCCTGACGTTGGGTCCGAGCAGGTACATGTGTACGGCGTTGACGGTGAGCGAGCCGTCGGGGTTGACCGTCTGCTCGTTGAAGACGTAGCGGTACCGGTCACCGGCACCGTTGATGCCCTCGATGGTGAAGCCTTGTGTGGGGTTCGCGGGTACAGCCACGGAAGTGTTGGCGTTCTGATCGGTTACCACCGTGCCGCCCGTGACGGTCGTCGAACCGGTGACGCCGGATTCGTTCGCCGTGCACGTGCTGGACATGCTCGTCGCCTGGAGCGCCTCGCTCGCATTCACGCCGACGTCGGTGATGGTGGCCGTGCTGGTCACCGACCCGGTCGGACCGGTGGTCCCCTGGGTGCTGACGGTGACCGGACCTGTGGAGAGGATGACGGGTCCAGGCCCGCCTGGGGTCTGGACCTGGACGGTGCACGGCGCGGTGGCGGTGAGGGGAGCAGCTGAGCCGCCCGGTGGCAGCGTCACAGAAGCGGTCGGTGCCGTCTCCTGAGGGGGTCCTGCGAACAGACTGAGGGTGCCGGAACAGTTGTAGGCGCTGCCCCGCACCGCCGTCACGGTCAGGTGGTTGGCGTCGGCCGAGCGTTGGGCGACGCCGGTCATCATCAGGCCCGCGGTCAAAAAGAGCAGTGCGACGGCGATGCGACGGCGGATCCCTACCGATGACGGCGCCATTGTGTTCCCCATTCCCGCTTCGTCGAGGTGTGCCCGAGGTTACGCAAACAACTGACGCTCACGCCTTGGCGTTCAAGGTTACCAGCGTGTCGGCGCGTACCGTCACCAGAGGCCCGGCGCAGGTAGTCGGCCGCCCGGTTCACACGCTCGCCAGGGCCGACCGGTCACTGCCTGGGAGCGAAGACGCGGATCTGGCGTCACCGGCCGGCCCCGGGATGAACACGCGGGGGAGGTTTGTTACTATCTGCGTAGGAGAAATTCCACTTCACGCGACGTGACGGAAGTTGGTGCGCTGATGGCTACGACTGAACTCGATCTCGGGCGCTACAAGCTCGGCTGGATCGACCCCACCGAAGAATACGTCTTCAAGCCCAAGAAGGGCCTGAACGAGGCCATCGTCTCGGAGATGTCGTGGATGAAGGGCGAGCCCGACTGGATGCGCCAGATGCGGCTCCGGTCGCTGCGCCTCTTCGAGCGCAAGCCCATGGCGCCGTGGTTCGCCGTCAACATGCCCGATCTCGACTTTCAGGACATCTACTACTACATCAAGCCGATCGACAAGCAGGTCGACGCCTGGGACCAGCTGCCCGACTCGGTGAAGCAGACCTACGAGAAGCTGGGCATCCCCGAGGCCGAGCGCAAGTACCTGGCCGGGGTCACGGCCCAGTACGAGTCCGAGGTCGTGTACCACAAGAACCGTGAGGACCTCGAGGCCCAGGGCGTCCTGTTCACCGACATGGACACGGCCCTGCGCGAGCACCCCGAGCTGGTCAAGGAGTACTTCGGCAGCGTCATCCCACCGGGTGACAACAAGTTTGCGGCCCTCAACACCGCGGTCTGGTCGGGGGGCTCGTTCATCTACGTGCCGCCCGGCGTCGAGGTCGAGATGCCGCTGCAGGCCTACTTCCGGATCAATGCCGAGAACATGGGTCAGTTCGAGCGCACGCTGATCATCGCCGACGAGGGTTCCACCATCCACTACATCGAAGGCTGCTCGGCACCGGTGTACAGCACCGACTCGCTGCACTCGGCCGTCGTCGAGCTGGTGGCCAAGCCCGGCTCCCGGATCACCTACACCACGATCCAGAACTGGTCGAACAACGTCTACAACCTGGTCACCAAGCGGGCCCGGGCCGAGGCCGAGTCCCGGGTCGAGTGGATCGACGGCAACATCGGCAGCCGCCTCACCATGAAGTACCCCTCGGTGTACCTGGTCGGCCCCAAGGCCACGGGCGAGGTGCTGTCGGTGGCCTACGCCGGTGCCGGCATGCACCAGGACGCCGGGGCCAAGATGGTCCACGCCGCTCCCGAGACCACCTCGACCATCGTGTCCAAGTCGATCTGCAAAGACGGCGGCCGCACGTCGTACCGCGGCCTGGTGAAGGTGGAGGACGGCGCCTACGGGGTCAAGAGCCACGTGCGCTGCGACGCTCTCATCCTCGACGACGAGAGCCGCTCCGACACCTACCCCTACATGGAGATCGCCGAGCAGGACGCCCGGATCGGCCATGAGGCCACCGTCTCCAAGGTCGGCGACGACCAGCTCTTCTACCTGATGAGCCGGGGGCTTTCCGAGCAGCAGGCCATGAGCATGATCGTGAACGGGTTCATCGAGCCCATCACCCGCACCCTGCCCATGGAGTACGCCGTCGAGTGGTCGCGCTTGATCGAGCTCAACATGGAGGGCTCTGTCGGCTGAGAAGCCGGGGGGCAGACCGGCCCGACGCTCCTCGCGCCGGGAACTTGCCGCCGCCCTCGGACAGCTGCAGGACCGCATCACCCGGCTCGAGGGTCGGCTCGAAGCTCTCGACCGCGGGGGGGTAGGTCCCCGCTTCGACCGGATCGCGCTGGAACGTCGCTTCCGGGGCAGCCCGGAGGCGTTGAAGAGCCTGCACACGGCGCGGTACCTCGAGGCGCTGTGGCCCAGCCAGCCCGTCCTCGAGCTGGGGTGCGGACGCGGCGAGCTGTTGAGCGTCCTGCAGGAGCTCGGTGCCGAGGCCACGGGGGTCGACAATGACCCGGCAATGGTTGCCGTGGCCCGGGAACGAGGCGTCCGGGTGCTCCACGCCGACGCCGTGGCGCATGTGCGCTCGCTGCCGCCGGGTTCGGTCGGTTCGGTCGTCGCCATCCAGTTCCTCGAGCACCTCGGACCGGCCGCTGTGGCGGAGCTCCTCGAGCTCTCGGTGTCACGGCTACGACCTGGTGGCGTGTTCGTCGCCGAGACGCCCAACCCGGCCTCGCTGATCGTCCTGGGCAACTCCTATCTCCTCGACCCGACCCGAGTGCAGCCTCCCCTGCACCCGGCCCTGTTGACCTTCCTGTTCGAGAGCGCCGGCTTTTCCGACGTGACCCTGGAGTTCCACTCCCCGGCGGAGGAGGACCGGCTGCGCCTGGTCGACGACCCTGAGGCGCCGCCCTGGGCCGACCAGGTGAACCAGGCCCTCGCCCAGCTGAACCGCGTGCTGTTCGGCCCCCAGGACTACTCGGTCGTCGCCACTCGTCCGCCGGACGGCTGAATGGCCTCGTCCCTCGAACCTGCCCGGCCCGAGTCTCGGCAACCTGCTCCCGGAAGGGATCCGCGGCTGCGCCTGGCCATCGTCAGCACGCCACGCTGCGGGAACACCTGGCTCCGCTACCTGGTGAGCTCCGTCTATGACGTGGCCGAGATGGCGGTCCACCAACCCGATGACGTGGACTGGGGATCGGTGCCTTCCGACGTTGTGGTGCAACTGCACTGGCACCGCGTGGGCGCTCTTCGCGCCCGGCTCGCCGATGAGGGCTTCAAAGTGGTGAGCCTGGCCCGCCATCCTCTCGACGTCCTCATCTCGATCCTCCACTTTGCCCCTCGCGCCCGCTCGACCATCGACTGGCTCCGGGGCGAGGCGGGCGACGAGAGCGCCCTCGTCGGTGCTGGCCCGGCCAGCCCCGCGTTCCTGGACTGGGCACTGGGAGCCCGGGCCGAGGCGCTGCTGTCGGTGAGCGCCGAGTGGTGGGAGGATCCCTCGGCCCTCCAGATCCGCTACGAGAACCTGGTCGAGGACCCGGTGGGATCACTGCGGCAGCTGATCGGGCACGCGGGGATGCTTCCCGTCAGGTCGCTGCGCGAGGCGGTGCAGAACCAGCGGTTCGACAACTGGAAGGCGTTCAACCCGGTGCACTTCTGGAAGGGCCAACCCGGGCTCTGGCGACGAGTGCTCCTCGCCGGCGACGCCCGCGCCATCGCCGCCCGCCACGAGCGGATCTTCGCGACGCTCGGCTACACCGTCGATGCCGACGACACGTTGACCGCCGACACCGCCGAGAGGAACTGGGTCGGCCTCGGGTAGTGATGCCGGAGGGGCTGTCAGCTCCCGCTGTCGTAGCCCAGTTCGTCGAGCAGGTCACCGGCCACGGCGCGGAAGCGGACCTGTTCGTCGGGCCGCAGCTCCGAACGCCACCGGCCCACTCGGCCGGCGTTCGGAGGCGTGCCGGTGAGGCGGTGGTTGTGGAGCCGTTCCTCCCGGGTGAAGACGACCTCGGCGGTGTAGGCGTTCACCCGCTTGCGGAGCTCGCCCATCCGGGCAGCGGCGTGCTCGAAGTAGCGTTCCATCTCCGGCCGGTAGCCGAGGTCGACGAACTCGGCGACGCGCCGCAGCTCCGCGGGTGGGTCACCGACGAGGTCCTCGTACCGCAGCTCCATGTAGCGCTGGCACCGCGCTGCGAGCGTGCGGGCGGTGGTGATCCGGTGGACCCAGTCGCGAGCGATGACCTCGATGTCGTCGGACGGCAGGATGCGAAGGCCCCGGACGGACACGGCCACGTCGCGTCCGTCCCGGATGATGTGGACGAAGTGGGCCTCGGGCAGGAGGTTCTCGACCTCGGTGAGCTGGAGGCAGTAGTTGGGGGTCTTGTCACCCCAGCGCCGCTTGCCGTGCTTGGCGGCGTAGAGGCGATAGAAGGCGCGTATCCCTTCCGACACGTCGAACGGCTCGATCTCGGCGAGCGACTGGCGGAGTTGCTCGTGGTCGAGGCCGAAGTCGCCCCACGAGTCGAAGGTGTAGAGGCGACGGAAGAACCTCTCACGCAGGTCGTCGTCGTCCGGGCCGACCTGGCCCATGAGGGGGATGAAGTGGGTCTCGGGGGGAATGCTCAACTCCGGATGGGCGTCGAGCATCAGCCGGAGGAGCGTCGTTCCCGATCTCGCCACCCCGACGATCACCGGCATCGGCGGAGTCTTCAATGACGGGTCAGGAGTTGATCCAGGCGACGAGGTTCTGGAGTACCTGCACGGTGATGCGGACCCCGTGGTTGAGTGTGGTGTGCGGTGCCGTGCAGCAGTGCAGGCCCTGGGTGTGGATGGCCCGGGCGCAGTGCGCGGCGCAGTAGGGGCTCCCGATCGGTCGATAGCGGTACACCGGCCCGCCGCTCATGCCGCCCAGAGTGTCGTCGTCGTAGTAGATCATGAGTGGTCCGTACGCCTGGATCGTTCCCATGCTCTTCCACTGCGTATCCGGCTTGTCGCCGGGATACCCGGCGACGCTCACCGGCAAGCCGTTCAGGTCGGGAGAGGCCGACTGGTAGAAGATCCCGAGCCATCCGACCGTGTTGCCGATCGTGCAATTCAGGTTGATGGCCCCGTAGTCGTACTTCTCGTCCTCGAAGTCGATCCAGCCGCTCACGCTGAAGAGGCTGGCGGCGGTGCAGCCGCCGTACGGTGCGGACGCACCGTTCGCGCCCGGGTAGATCGTGTAGGTGGTCTTGTCGAAGAACCCGCCTGTGCCTCCCGGGGCCAGGCAGTGCCCGGCCGTCGCCACCGTCCTGGGGTTGATCATGAAGCCGGAGCACGAAGCGGACCCGAGGCCCGGTACATCGAAAACGATCAGGACGATCGCCCGGGCCGGGAAGTTCGTCGTCGGACTCACCGGTGTCCGGTTGTCCAAGCCGATGATGCTCTCTCTGCCCGTCCCTTCGAGGGGCGTGGCCGCCTTGGCCTCCGGGCTCAGCAGCGAAGACAGGTTGGTCTCGCCGGCCGACGGGCGGCCGCCGGAGCCCGGGTTCCCGGACCACCCGCCGGAGACCGGGGGAGCGACTTTCCTCGACCCGTCGCTGGAGACCGACGTGGCGCGGGGGTCGGTCCCCGCCTCGGCCGGCGACGCACCGGGCCCCCCAGCCAGCGAAGAAGCGCCGAGAGCGACCACCAGGCCGAGAACGACACGCAACCGCACCTTCGTCACCTGAGTCTCCCTGCGGGCCGGACTCAGCGCGCTGGTCAACGGTACTTGGAGCGGCGATTTCGTCGCGTGATACTCCAGACTTGGAACCGAGGCCCCGGCCACGGCGTCCAAGTGTCCGAAGAGGGAGGCACGACCACGATGAGACGCCTGCTCGTGATCTTGATCGTCGGCGTTGTGATGACGTCGGCGGGCTGCGGCGCCGACCCCGACCCCGTCGCCCGGGCGCCGCGCCCGCCGACCAGTGGCTCGCCCGGCGACCCCGCCGCCAGTAGGGACCGTTCGACGGTGTCCGAAGCCGACCTCTTGGCCAGGCCGGGGGTGTACGGGTGGGTCACCTCGTCGGGCGGCGCCCCGGTGGGCAGGGCGTTCGTGGAACCCACCGCGGTCGAGGGAACCACCGGGCCGGTTCCCGAGCTGGCGGTCTTCACCGACGACGACGGTCGGTACCGCTGGTCGCTGGGCCCTGGCACGTGGGCCATTCGCGTCTCCGCCGAGGGCTATCGCACCACCACCGGCACCGTCCGGGTCGTCGACGGGCCCGCCGTGCTCCTCGACCTCGTCATGGAGCGGGAGTGACGGTCGTGCATGGAGCGAGAGCGACCGGTCGTGGCGGCGGTGGCGACCTGTCAGGGTTCCCGGGGACTCGCGCCCGACGTCGGTCACCCGTCCCGCCGTGCGATCTCGAGAAGGGCATCGGCGACGTGGTCGAAGGTCCACGAGGTCGCGTACGCCTGGGCCCTGAAGCTCATCGCCTGACGGAGCAGGGGGCTCGAGAGGATCGTCATCAGCTCGCCGTTCAGGTCCGCCGCTGACGCGTCGTGGGAGACGAGCTGCACGGTTCCTTCGGGGAGCTCCCGTCCGGCGCTGACGCTCGTGACGATCGGCAGGCCGGCGGCCAGCGCGTCTCCCAGGGCGGCGGAGCCCGACCCCGTGCGGCGACGGTCGAGCTCGACGGCGCAGACGGCACGCCGGGCCCACTCGAGGTAGCGGTCGGGCCCGACGAACCCGTTGACATCGACCCGGTCGGCGATACCGACGGCGCGGGCACGACGGTCGATCTCGTCTCGTAGCTCCGGTTCCACCGGGCCGATGAAGGCCAGCCGCAGGGGGGTGATCTGGTTGGCCATCGAGACGGCGTCGACGACCGTCATCGGACGCTTGTCGGGCGTGACCCGGCCCAGGGCCACCACGAGGGGTGGTTCGCCATCCGACGCCGCCGGGTCGGTTGTGAGCGGATCGATCAGGTCGGGGACCGCGAGGGGTACCACCCAGCTCGGCGGAAGTCTGGTGAAGGGACCGACATCGAGCTCCAGCATCCGGCGGGCCAGGTGGGAGCCGACGACGACCCCTCGGGACTTCCCTACGACCTCGGACGTGAGGAGTATGCCCGCCTGCTCGTAAGCCTCCGGGGAGGACCACCTCTCCCCGACGATGAGCTGGTTGGGTGCCCGTTCGCCGTAGTGGCTGGCGAGCACCGAGGCCATGAACTCCCTACGCCGGTCGGCAGGAAGGCGGTCACTCGCGAAGCTGAGATAGAGCTCGGAGAGCCGTATGTCGTGCAGCCAGGCGATCCCCGGGTACCTGACGGCCAGGGAGTGCGCCTCGTGGTACGCCCGGTCGTTGCCCAGGGTGTAAACGACCGCGTCGTAGCTGGAGGGGCTGAGCACCCTGCCGAACGCGCTGGCCGCAAAGCGCCGGAAGGGTGGTCGACAGGGCCGCTCGTCGTCGTCAGCCTGGCCTCCTATGCAGTCGACCTCACAGTGTTCGGCGAGGGCGCCGGCCAGCCGGGCGTTGTACAGGGCGGTTCCCGACGGCTCCGGGCTCACGGGACCCACGAGCGCCACCCGGATCGTCCTGCGGCGGAGCGGCCGCGACGGTCGATCGAGGCGGCCGTAGGCCTCCAGCACCCGCTCCGCCACCCGCTCCCACGTGTGCCGGCGGCTGGCACCAGCGGCCGCCTCGTGGAGCTGGTCGCGGAAGCCCGTGTCCGTGAGCGACCGCTCCATCAGCGACGCCAGCTCCTGGCCGTCGTCGGGGTCGAAGGTGCCGGCGGCCCAAGACAGGATCTCGGGCATCGAGGAGGTGTTCGAGGTGATGGTGGCGCATCCGCAGCGGGCGGCTTCGAGGGCGGGCAGGCCGAAGCCCTCGTAGCGGGACGGGAAGACGAAGAGGGCCGCCTCCTGGTAGAGAGCCCGCAGCACCGGGTCGAGGACGAAGTCGGTCAGTACCAGCTCGTCGTCGGCCAGGCCCCGGCTGGCGGCCCGGTCCTTCCACAGGCTCCGTTGCTCGGCGGTCACCTTGCACGTGACCACCAGCTGGTGGGCCTTCCTCACGGCGAACGGCAACAGGGAGAAGGCGTCGATCAGCACCTCGGTGTTCTTGCGGTTGTCCAGCCCGAACATCCCCGTCACGGTGAACACGAAGGGCCGGGTGATGTCGGGAAGCTGTTCGGCGAGCACCTGGCCCGGGCGGTCCTCCGGCGTCGGGCGCCGGAAGAACGCCGATGCTCCCGTGCCGACCATGACGACGCGGTCCGGGTCCATCTCGAAGCGTTCGATGGCGTCCCGCCGGGTGCTCTCCGAGATGGCCAGCAGGAGGTCGGACCGCTTCATCATCTCCCGCCGCAACTGGTAGACGCGCTCGTAGCTCGAGCCCCGGGGGAAGACGTCGAAGATCTCGGGGATGAGGTCGTAGAGCGTGCAGACCAGCGGGACGCCATGGCCCAGCACGTAGGGAGGGAACGCGCTCTGCACCGGTCGCGGGCCTTCCAGCGGCGACATCACGTGGTAGGCCACCGGGCCCTCGTCGCGGAGCCGCCGGAACGTTCGAGCCGTGTTCCAGCAGAGTTGAGGCGCCTCGGCCAGCTCGGCGTGAAGTCGCGTGGGGAAGGGGAGGGTCGGGTTGAGGGCCAGGCCGCCGATCGGCGCCCCCGCCGCGAGCAGCGCCCGGCACAGCTCGGTGGTGTAGCGGGGGATCCCCCGTTCGGCGAACTGCGGGCTCTGGATCGTCTGGACGTCGATCAGGAGCTGGTAGTCCGACACCTCGGGCTTACGGCTCGGGCCGGAGGACGACGAGGGCGATCATCGCGGAGTCGTCAACCGGGTAGAGGTTCTGTTCGACGACCGCCCATCCCGGCAGGTGGCCGCCGAGGTGCTCGCCGCCGTCAGTCGGGCGGCCCGATGGCACACTCAGCACGAGGAGGCCGTCGCCCTCGGTCAAGTCGGCCATGCGCTCGGCCACCGCCCGGTCGAGGCCCGACCCCCCGCGGGCCCGCGCGTCGACCGACTCGAGCAGCCCGTCGACCTTGGCCAGCATGGCGTCAACGGTCCGCTGGGTGATGTCGACGAACCGCTCCATCCCCAAGGTCAGCTCCGAGATGGTCTCGACCTCGGTCGCCACCCGGTCGTAGAGCTGGGAGATCTGGCCGTCGAAGTGGTCCCGGAGGCGCTGGAACTGGCGGTCGAAGTAGCCGACGACCGGCGAGGCCGGCCGAGCGAGCAAAGTCTTGGCGCGCTGCCGGACGGCATCACCGAAGGTCTGCACCGGCCTCCTCGTGTGGCGTGGTCTGCCCGGCGGGCTCGGCGGAGTATGCCATCGGCTCCTGCCGCCACGCCAACGCCGGGGCCGCTCGTCGGTCTCAGCCATGTTCGTGACGGCCATCGGTAGACGGCACGCCGGGCCGCGGTGACAGAGCCGGCGGAAGCCCCGGGGGCCGGGACCGGCGGCGAGCCCATCGTCGCGCCGGGCGCTCGATCAGGGTCCACGAGAGCCAGCCCGCCAGCAGTGAGCCCGGCAGGACCACGGCCAGGAGGTACCAGAACCGATCGGGAGCCGGGCGCACGCCGAGGGTCGTCACCGCCAAGCCCAACAGGGCGAGGTGGGAGAGGAGACGCCGTAGCTGACGTCACCCAGCCAGCGGGAGAAGCGGTTGGCCACGGGCCACCGCGCCCACGAGGGGGCCAGGGCGGTGAACAGGAGGAGGGCTCCGGCGACCACCCTCGAAGGAGCCGCACGAGACCCAGGCCGCGGTCATGCCCAGGGCGAAATGAGCGGCGAAGTTGGGTGCCTGGGTCACGAGGATCACCTGCAGCACGTGCTCCTCGGGGTCGCTCCAGGTGTCGACCCCCAGCCACGCGAACGTGCTGGTCGCGCTCAGAGCGACCGCTGCCACCCCAGCGAGAGGGCCACCGCCAGCGCGAGGCCGACGAAGGGTCGTCGCCAGTACCGGCTCGCGACAAGAGGTAGCACCGCGTAGAAGACCGCCTCGATGCTCAACGTCCACACCACGGTGATCACCCCGAATCCCTCGGCGACCGATCCGAGGCCGGGACCGAGCACCATGCCGACGTTGTGTTGCAGGAAGACGAGGTGGAGTAGCAGCGACGCGGGGACCAGGATCCTCTTCTGGCTCGGCTCGTCCCCTCGTCGTGCCCCCCGAGACGGCGTCGGGCCCGCCTCCTGGGTGGAGGGCGGAGCGACGGCTGCTGTCTTGAACGCACGCATGATGGATCACCCGACCGCCCGACGAGGGCAGGCCATGGCCAGCACCGTGAGCCCGAGATCTCGCACAGTCGAGCGGCGCGAACAACGCAGGGCGGTCGCCCCGGGCCTGGTCGGTAAGCTCCCCGCCGTGGTTTGGACCTGGAGCCGGTGAAGCACCACATCCCGGCTCCCGTCATGGGCAGGCTCCGGCGCTGGCGGCACTCCGCGGCCATGCTCCTGAACGGCGAGGAGCTGCAGCGGCTGAGGACCGAGTGGCAGCAGGCCCTCGACAACCGCACCCACGAGCTGCTGGAAAGAGGTGACACCGTTCTGTCGGGATACGACCGCCGGGTGGCCGCGGTGGCCACCCGTCTGCTCGACCTGGAGGAGCGCATCAGCTCGGGGATGGCGGGGGAGCTCGAGGCCGACCGGGTACTGGCCTCCCACCAGGAGCGGCGGCCGTTCACCGTCGCTCCCGGCCTGTACGCCGACTTCTCGACCGCTGCGCTCGGCGACGACGAGTCCGACGGGCGTCTCGCCGGCTACGTGGAGCGCCTGCGGGACCATCACCCGGTGGTCGACCTGGGATGCGGACGCGGCGACCTCCTACGCCTCCTCGGCGAGGCAGGCGTGCCCGCCTCCGGCGTCGACGCCAATCCCGTCCTGGTGGCCCGCGCCCAGGCGGCCGGGCTCGACGCGGTGGCCGACGACGCGTTCGTGCACCTCGCCGGCCGTCCCGACATCTCGGCCGGCGCCGTCGCCCTCCTGGGCGTGGTCGACTACCTGCCGGCAGCCGATGCCGGCCGCCTCCTCGCTGCGGTCCGGCGCGTCGTGCGCCCGGGTGGGATGGTGGTCATCGAGACCCCTGACCCCGACGTGCGCGACGGCATGGCCGCCCTGTGGCGCGATCCGGCACGGGTCCGCCTCTACCACCCCGACGCCCTCGGCCTCCTGTGCCGCGACGCCGGCCTGGAGGTCGTCGAGGTGGCCCGGCCCGCCGCCGAGGGCTCGCCCGCCTACGCCCTGTTCGCCTGCCGGCGGTGAGGCTGCGGCTGGCCGCCTTCACCCCGGGGCCTCCGCAGCGCAGCGGGGGTGCGGCCTACGCCGGCATCCTCCTGCCCGCCCTCGCCCGGCGCGCCGACGTGGTGGCGGTGTCGCCCGTGCCCGTCGAATGGGACGGTCCCACCGTCGCCCCCGAAGACGTTCGGCCGGCGGACCACGACGTGGCGGTCCACTTCCTCGGCAACAATCCCGAGCACCTCTTCGCCTACCGGTCGGCGCTGCGATTTGGCGGCGTGGTGGTGTCCCACGACCTCGGGCTCCGTCACCTCCTCGGTGGCTTCGCTCCTGAGGACGAGGCCGTCGACCTGGCCGAGCAACTGGGCCCCGAGCGGGCCGCGGCCGTGCGGGCCCGCTGGTCGGTGGGCGTGGCCAGCGAACGGGAGGCCTTCCTGCACCTGCTGATCGGCCGTCCCTTCCGGGGGGCGTCGGCCGCCATCGTCCACAGCCGCTTCGCGGCCTTCCAACTGCAGGCCGAGCTTCCGTGGCTGCCCGTGTTCCACGTCCCCAGCCACACGGGGGTCGTCCCCCCGCACCTCGATCCCCCCGCGGCGGTCAGGGCCCGTCTGGGCCTGCCTACCCGGGCTTTCGTCGTCGGCCTGTTCGGCTACCTCGGCGGCCACAAACGCGTCCCGCAGTCCCTCGACGGGATCGCCGCCGCGGTCCCCGAGGCGACCCGCATGGGGGTCGACCTCAGGGTCGTACTCGTCGGTGCCGAGGTCGGAACCGACCTGAGCCGCCTGGTCGAGGAGCGCGGCCTGTCGGAGCGGGCAACGGTTCTGGGGGCGGTCGACGACCGCACCTTCTTCGAGATCATGGCCGCCGTCGACGCGGTGGTGAACCTGCGGTACCCCACGGTGGGGGAGACGTCGGCCACGCTCGTGCAGGCGATGGCCCTGGGCAAGCCGGTGGTGACCACGGACTACGGCCAGTTCGCCGAGGTGAAGGCGGCCCTCCACGTGCGCCCCGACCAGTCCGAGGCGACCGGGGTGGCGGGGGCGCTGGTGCGACTGGCGACCTGCGGGAGCTGCCGGACCCGCGTGGCCGAGCTGGCCAGGGCCGCCGCCGCCCGGGCCGACGTCGACGGCGTGGCCGCGGCCTACGTCGAGATCCTGGAGGGCGTGCATCGCCGGACGGAGGCGCCGGCACCGCGTCGCGCCGGACCGCTGGTCGCCGCCGGGGCCGCGGCCGAGCTGCGGGGACGACCGGTGGGGGCCCTCGACCACCTGCGACTCACCGGCCCGGCGCCGGACCCGGCCGCCGTCCTGGCCGCCGCCAACCGGTCGCTGTCGTCGGCCGGTCGCCTGGAGTGGGCCGTGGGGCCGGGCCCGCCGCCGGAGTCGTGGGCGCCCGGCCTGGAGGAGGCCGGCTTCTGCCTCCGCGCCTCGGGTGAAGTGGTGATCGCCGACAAGTGGGGCCTGCCGGCCCTCGCGGCCGAGTCGCCGGAGAGCCAGTGAGGGGTCTGGCCGGCGGGCGCCCCGCTATCCCCGCGGGGACCCGAGCCGCCGCTTGACGCCTCTCGCCCCGCGGACCACCTGCTTGGCCGTGCCCGACGCCTGAGGGAACCGGTGGGAGAGGTGCGACAGACGCCGGGCCACCCCCAGGCCGACGGGGCCCACGTCGCCGAGCAGCTCGGCGTACGGCGCCCGCTCCTCGTTGAGGACCTCCCTGAGCACCTCATAGCGCGCCCGGAGGTTGGCCAGCCCGCGGTCGAGCCGCTCGTACTCCTCCCTGAGGACAGCCAGCTCCTGGTAGTAGCCGGCACTCTCGGCCGACAGGCTCTCGTTGATCGCCCGCGCCGCGGCCAGCTGTCGCTGCGTCGCCTCCATGCCGAGCCGCAGGTCCTGCAGCGGCTTCAGGTACTCGTAGGGCACGTAGTCGTCGGTGACGTTGACCGGCGTCGCCAGCGCCGGCAGGAGGTCGCGGTCCTCGGCCCGCACGTAATAGCGGTTCAACCCGTCGAAGGCACCGAACAGGTAGTCGGCGGCGAGCAGCACGTGCTCCCACTCGTCGTGGGTGGGAATGGTGGTGGCGGGCTGGGTGGCTTCCACGATGACGACCCGAGGCCGCCAGCGGGCCCAGTCGGCGCCGTCGATCACGGCGCGCTCGTGGCCCTCGACGTCGATGGACAGAAAATCGATACGTCCCTCGACATGCTCCTCGCACACCCGGGCGAGGGTGGTGACCTCGACCGTGCGTTTCACCGAGGGCAACCCGTTCTCGCGGTGCCAGTCGGCCTGGGCCGCGGAGAACGTCGAGGCCGCCGACAGCTCGGGGGGGAACTCGTGCAGCGTGAGCGTGCCCGGTTCGTTGGACAGGCCGACGTTGAGGTTGACGTCGCGCTCGCGGGCGGCCGCCAGCCGCTCGAACGGATGGTGGGCGGGCTCCACGTTGACCCCGTGCCAGCCGGCGTCGTAGAAGTACTTGGTGATCGAGTGGGTGAGCGGGTCGTTGGCGCCCACGTCGACGTAGAACCCCGCCAGCCCCGGGGGGAAGAGGCGGGCCAGCAGCACGTCCTCGTGGTTCTGGGCGTACGAGGTCATCGGCATGAGGTCGCCTCTCGAGGGGTCACGGGGCTTCCGGGGTGACGAGGGAGCCCTGGCGGCGGACGACCCACCAGGAGGACGCAGCGCGCACGTCGGAGACCGGGTCGTGGGTCAGGGCGTCCAACGCCTGGCCGACGGCGGGATTGGACAACAGGGCGGCGTCGGCGTCGGCCAGTGCTGCGGCGATGTAGGCGCGGTGGTCGGGATTGGGGAAGCAGCAGTCGGCCACGATCCTGGCCACCCGCTCGGCGAACGAAAGGAGCGGCTCGACCGGCCGGCTCAGGTGAACCGACGGCTCCTTGACGGCCAGATAGTCGACGATCGTCTGCGGCTGGAACTCGTGCGACCGGGTCGCCACGAGACGGGTGGCCTCGACCGCGTGATTGACGTAGCCGGCGGTCTCGAGCTCGGTGAGAAGGTCCTTCGGGCGCAGGCCCGAGAAGGCGAGGGTGTGCCCGTTGGACTCGAAGAGCACGGCAGGCGCGTCCGGTCTGTGCAGGGTGGCCGACATCCCCCTCAGGGCCCGCAGCTCCGAGCCTTCGACGTCTATCTTGACAAAGGTCGGGGTGCCCCACCCCAGCTCCGACAGCAGATCGTCGACCATCACCGCGGGGACCTCGACCGACCCTTGGTCGTGGGCGGCTCCCACATGGCCCCAGGGGCCGTGAGGCAGGAACGAGACCGATCCGGGAGCATCGCTGACGGCGGCGTGCACGACCCGCAGATGGGCGAAGGCGTTGCGGGCGGCGCTGGCGCGGAGGAGGACGGCGTTCGCCGGCGATGCCTCGACCGCCAGCACCCGGCACCCGGCAGCGGCCGCCGCCAGCGAGAACTGGCCGAGGTGGGCCCCGAGGTCGACGACCAGCTCGCCCGGACGGACCAGCTCCAACATCAGTCCCACGAGCAGCTCGGCGTGCACCCGCCCGCCGGCCAGCGTGGCACCGATCGGGTCGTCGGCCGCCGGGTCGAGCACGATGTCGAATCCCAAACCCCCGGGCAGGGTCACCCGCACCGGCACCCACCTCGCCCGTTCATCCTCAGGGGCGGCGAGAGGTGCCGTCGGCGACGCCCATGCGCCGGCCGACCGCCACACCTGGGAGTGGCGATCGCCGGCCGCGGTGGCGCCGGCCAGTCGGAGGGCGGCGCCGGCCAGGGCCCCGCCCACCGCTGCCCGCGTGGTGTCGAGGTCGGCCAGGACCGCGTCGACCTCCCGGGAACGTGCTCCTCTCACCGCCACTTCTCGCTCGATGGACGGGCGCCGAGCCGGCTGCGGGGGCGGCGCCGCCTCTGGCGGCGGGGCCAGCCCGTCGCCGGCCGCGGCGGCGTCGTCCGGACGCCCGTCGGGTCCTGCCGACAGGAGGGCCAGATTGGCGGCGCTGATGGCCGCCCTGGTGGCTGCGGACGGGGCGGCCCATGCGTTGGGAACCACGGGATAGCGCTCGGTCTTGCGCAGAGCCAGGTGCACCGAGGTGAAGACGTAGTCGCCGTGGCCCAGGACGACGTGGGGGAACGACCAGGCGAGGTGGGCCGATGCCTGGTCGGGGGCCTGCGCCACGCGCGCCTCGTGGTCGGTGATGGTCCAGCTCAGCTCGCGACGGGTGGCCATGGTGGTGTCGGAGACTCCGGTGTCGAGCTCGTCGACCAGCTCCAGGCCGCTGGCCTCCACGATGTACCGCTGGAGGTTCTCGACCGAGAACAGGAGGGTGAGCCCCGGCCAGCCGACACCGCCGGGCGGGCCGGAGATGCGGAACTCCGTCGACAGGCTCAGAACTCCTCCGGGCTTGAGGACGCGTCCCATCTCGGAGGCGACGTTGGCCACGTCGGCCAGCTCACCGACGTGCTCTATGGAGCCTGACGAGAACACCCCGTCGAAGGTGTCGTCGGGATACCGCAGCCACCGGGCGTCCATGTGCTGGACGACGAGCCGGCTGACGTCGAACTCGTAGGGGGCGGCGACCCCCGGCTCGACCAGCATGGCGATCGGCGACGTCGGCTCCCAGTTCCCTGCGCCCAGGTAGCGATCGGTGGCGAACACCTGCCGGGCGTGCGCGGTGAGGTGGAACAGGGTGTCCTCGGTGCCGGCGGCCACGCCGAGGACGACGGCGTCGGGCCCGAGGCCGTCGAACCGGCGGAGGGAGCGCACCGCCATGGCCACCTCCCAGTCCTTGCGGTGCTCGACGCCGACCGGGAAGTGGGGTGCCGTCCCGACCTTGTGCGGGCACGCCTCGCGCATGGCGGCGACCAGCTCCGGCTCGGCGAAGTCCTCCAGAGCGCAGACCTTGTTGTGGTTCACCGCCTCAGCATCTCCACGACGTGCTCCCAGCGGGCCCGGCTGCTGATGATCGGCTCCTCTCCCACTTCGAATGACCGCCCGGTCAGCTCGGCGATCAGCTCACGGTACCGGTCGGCCATGGCACCGATGGTTCCCTCGGCCTCGAAGTACGTCCTGGCCGCGGTGCCCATGGCCGTCCGCAGCCCCGGATCGCCGGCCAGGGTTCGCAGCTCCGACGCGATCGAGCGCCGCTCGTCCTCGCCCGTGGCCACCCGGCGGCAACAGTCGTCGGGCAGGGCGTGGGCCTCCGGCCCTTCGCTCACGAGCACGGGCCTCCCCGCCGCCAGCGCTCTCATGAGGGTCCCGGATGCCTGGCGCAGCAGCGGCGCGCGCAGGTTCACCACCACGTCGCAGGCCCCCAGGTGAGCGTAGAACCTGGGCCACGAGACGTGGCCGGTGAACCGCACCCGCTCCCCCAGCCCCAGCCTCTCGGCCAGGCCGTGGAGGTGGTCGAGATACGCCGGGTCGAGAGCGCGTCCGACCACGACGAGGCGTGCGTCAGCAACGTCGCCAGCCACATCGGCCAGGGCGAGCAGGCAGGACTCCAGGCGCTTGGCCGGGTGCACGATGCCGAAGATCCCGACGACGAACGGGCCCGCGCCGCCGCCGGTCAGTTCGTCGCGGGCGGTCTCGACCTCCTCGGGCGAGCAGACGTCGTGGGGGTCGACGACGCCGGGGGGGATGCACCAGGGTCGGGCCGCCGGGTAGGAGATGGTCAGCGCCCGCCCCAGCGCCTCGGAGTGGACGAGCTGGGCGGTGCTGGCCGTCACCACCCGACCGAGCATCGGGCGGCGGTCCCAGAAATCCTCTTCGGAGGCATCACCCACGTCCACCCGGCCGTGGGCGGCCCACCGACGCTCGGCGGCATCCAACTCGGCGAGGGCCTCGGGGCCTTCCAGGGCGGCGAGCTCCAGCCTGAAGGCGGCGGCCTCGCCGCGCTGGCGCAGGTACGCGTAGCGGGCATAGGACCAAGGCAGGTCGTGGACGACAGCGATGCCGGGCCAGCGTTGGAGCGGCTCGTACATGTACTGGTGCAGGAGCGACGCGCCGAGTTGGTAGACGACGGCATCGAAGGGGCTCTGCTCCTGGCGGCGGGAGAACGCGCTGTGGTGGTGGACCGTGTGGCGCCCCACGACCTCCTCGGCCGGAACCACGTCATCGTCGACGAACACCTCCACGTCGACGTCGGCGGCCAGCTCTCCGAGGAGCTCCGCCGAGTAGTCGGCCACACCGCTCTCCTGGGGCGGCAGGGGTGTCCAGACGGCGACTCGGGGGCGGCCGGGCACGTCCTCGCGGCACCGGGCCGCCTCCCGGTAGGCGTCCAGCGTGCGGGCGGCCAGCTGGCCCGGCTCGAACCGGCTGCTGTGGGCGAGGCCGCGCCGCGCCATGTCCTCGCGGAGGCGGCCGTCCTCCATCAGGCGTTCCATGGCCGAGGCCATCCCCGAATGGTCGTCGGGGTCCACCAGCAGGGCGGCGTCACCGCCGACCTCCGGCAGCGACGAAGCCGTGGTGGTGACGACCGGGGTGCCGCAGCGCATGGCTTCGACGACGGGAAGCCCGAAGCCCTCGTAGCGCGAAGGGTGGACGACGAAGCTGGCCCCGTTGTACAGCGCGCCGAGCTCGCTGTCGGACACGAGCCCGGTGACGACGACGTCGCCGGCCAGGTCGAGCTCGGCGAGGAGGCGTTGGACGTGCTCCACGCCCGCCCGGTGAAGGAGGCAGCACAGGACCAGCGGCACCCGCAGGCGGGCCCGGGCGGGGAGCAGGGCGTAGGACCGCAGTAGGCCCTCGATGTTCTTGGAGTGGTGCGGGAACGAGACGGAGAGGGCGAAGCGGGCGGGAACCGGGATGCGCTGCCGCAGCCCGCCCAGCACGGCGGCCACCTCGCCGTCGCCGAGCGGGCGGAAGCTCGGGTCGGGCACGGGGTAGGCCACGTCGATGCTCGCGAGAGGCAGGCCGAGCAGGTGATGGGCGTCCAGCCGGGTCGCCTCCGAGATGGCGATCCACCGGCGCGCGCCGACGACCATGCTGAGGGCTTGGACGTAGGTGTGGCGGATCGCCGGGTCAGCGAGGTAGGCGTCCGGATAGAGCAGAGGAATGAGGTCGTAGACGGTGGCGACCAATGGGCAGGCGTCGAAGGACGACAGCGCCGGCGCCGCCACCTGGAAGGGGGTCGTCGCGTGGAACACGTCGAAGCCCTGCCGGTAGGACCATGCCTGCAGGATCTCGGCCCGGCGCAGCTCGTCGCCCTGGCCGGAACCGGGCCTTGCGGCCACGTCGACAGGGAGCCGGCACTCCGACACGTTCGGAGCGGTGAGGATCTCCTGGTCGATCAGTGACAAGTCGGTGTCCGGCGGGCAGACGAGCAGGTACTCGGTGTCCGAGTCGACGGCGAGTACGGCCCGGAGCTGCTGCTGGGTGTAGCGCCCCATGCCTCTCCGCATGAGGTAGGGGCCGACGGACAGGATCCGGTAGTCGATGGCAACTCGCATGCGGAGGAGATCGCGGTACCGGCGACCGCCCCGGGCCGGATTTCGTCCGCAGAAGGGGAGGACCGGGCGGCTCGTGGGTGCCAGGGCGCCGCGTCGAGGGGCTACGTTAGGAGAGCCGGTCGGAGACCGCAACCACCCCCGATTGTCCTCGGAGGCCGTCGCGGTCGGCCACGCCGTGTCGCAGCTCGCCGGCTCGACCCTGGACCAAGGAAGGACGACGCCTGCCGTGGACGCCGAGCCACTCGCCGCCGACGCCACGTCGGCACTGGCCGGTCTGCTCACCGAGCCGCTGGTGGTCATCGACGTCGGTTGCCGCTGGGGCTTCGCCGACGTCTGGGACGGCCTCGGCCACCGCCTGCTGGCCATCGGGTTCGACCCCGACGCCGAGGAGTGCAGCCGGGTGGCCAAGCTCTACTCGGGGCGGGGCAACGTCCGGGTGGTGCCCGTCGCCCTCGGGGCCGAACCGGGTGTCGTCGACCTCTACCAGACCGTCGATCCCGGCGGGTGGTCGGTGCTGCCGACGGTGCCCGACGTGATCGAGCGCCACCCGGGGTTGGCCGGCGGCCGGATCGAGGCGACGTCCTCGGTCGAGGTCACGACCCTCGATTCGTGGTGCGCGTCCGAGGGCATCGACGGCGTGGACGTGGTGAAGGCCGATACCCAGGGTTCGGAGCTGGCCGTACTCCAGGGGAGTGCCCGTGCCCTCGAGGGCGCCCGGGCCGTGGAGGTCGAGGTCGAGTTCAACCCCCTCTACGAAGGTGTCCCTCTCTTCGGTGACGTCGACCGTTTCCTGCGGGAGCGGGGCTTCGTCCTGTGGCGTCTGCGCAACCTGGCCCACTACGCCCAACGCGGTGCCCGTCGCGACCGGAGAGCCGAGGAGTCATGGTGGTTCGACGATGACCTGTCCCGGTTCCCATCGGGCAGCGGTCAGCTCTTCTGGGCCAACGCCTTCTACTTGAGGCGGTCCGTGGCATATCCGGCGGCGACCGCCGGCTGGCAGAACCTCGTGCGCGACGCATGCGTGACCAGCGCCCTCGGTTTCGCCGACCTCGTCGGGCTGGCTCTCGACCGGGCTCGGGAGACCGCTCCCCCAGAGGTACAGGAGGTGATCTCGTCGGCGATGTCCGAGGAGCTCGAAACCTCCCGTCGGATCCAGTCGTTGGCCGACTCGAGCTCGTTGCTCGAGGCGACGGTCACCGTCGACGTGGCCTCGCAGGACTTCCACGGCAGCGGCTGGCTTCCGGTCCAGCGTCTCGACGTGGGCCCCGTTCGCTGGACTGGTCCAGCGCGAGAGGCGTCGATCGACCTGCCCTGGCGGTTGCCTGCTCGGTCGCGGGTGGAGCTGCTGGTACTCGGGGCCATGAGCGACCAGATCCTCGAGACGCTGGTGCTGGAGGTCAACCGCCTACCGGTGGAGCTCGCCCGCTCCTACCGGGAGGGAGGGGCCGTCTGTGAGGGGGTCCTCCCCGACGACTACTCGTCGCCCCGTCGCTTCACCCGGTTGGTGCTGCGCACCGTCGAGACGATCCCGTGGAACGACCTCCACCCCGACAGCCCCGAGGACACCGAGCTCGGGGTGGCCGTGTCGTGGGTGCGTCTCACGGCTCCGGCGGCCGGGGTGGGCCCGCGTGCCCAGTCGTAGCTCGACTGTCTCGACCTTCGACTTCCGGCGCCATGGCCAAAGGCCGCGTGGGCCCGCTATGTCGACCGGGCTGAGCTGGCCCAGCGGGGAGCTGCCACCTGTTCTGCCACGGCCTGGGTCGCCGCCGACCTGGAGCGGCCCATGGCCGAGGCTATCGAGGCCCTGGCGGTCCCGAACGCCGTCGTGCTAGAGGTCCACCGGTTGCCGAAGGCTGAACAGCCTCGGCTGGGCCGAGCGGTGATCGTCATCGACGAGTGCCTGGCCGTGCGCGTCATGGGCGGCCCCTGACCCGAGGGCCTCCCCGATGGTGACGACCTGGCCCTTCCCGCCAGCCGCCACTGGCACCGGCTGCAGCGGCGAGATCGCGTCGCCCGTCGTAGCTCCACTGTCGGCCAATTCCCAGGTCGACCCCGGTGCCCCATCGAGACCTCACCGACCCGACTGCATGCCTACGAGCGGCTAGCCCCGCTAGCCCCGCTAGCCCCGCTAGCCCCGCTAGCCCCGCTAGCCCCGCTAGCCCCGCTAGCCCCGCTAGAGCCTTTCGTCCTGGACGTTTGAGGCAAGTTTTGAGCAGAGTTCATGCAGCCAGGCGTTTGCGGACGAGCGTGTCGAGGGAGCGCTCGTAGGTTCGCCATGCGTCGCGGAGCGGTCGAGGTGCGTTCCTCGGGGGCCGAGCGAGTGATTCGAGCTCGGTCAGGGCGGGGACGACGACGCGGGAACAGAGCTTCGTCAAGAACGTCGTCATGCGCCGGCCCAGGGCGGTGACCCGGTAGGTGTTGGTTCCCTCGATTCGCTCGATGAAGCCCTTGAGTCGCAGGCGGCGAAGGTCGTAGCTCGCCTGGCCGCTGCTGTAGTCGGGGTTCCAGTGTGCGGCCATCTGATGACGGAGGCTGCTGTTGGTGAGGCCGCCGATCACGTGGGCGAAGGCGGCGACCGATGCCAGCAGGGCCATAGTCCGGGGGTCGCCGAAGCGCAGCCCCGGAGCCCGCTGGCCGTCATGGGTGGTGGGCAGCACGACGGATTCCAAGGTGGCGGCGTCGGGAAGGCCGGGCTGGCCCTCACCCAGGGCGGCCAGGAACCGGGCGTTGGTGGCGGCGCCAACGCGCCGCAGCGCCCGCCAGTTCTCGGTGTTGAGCGTCTTGTGGACGTCGAAGTCGGTGGCGTTGTTGATCGTGGTCTCCACCCGCAGGGCCTTGCCCTCCTTCAGGTAGGCCTTCGCCTTGGAGGACTTGTAGTGGATCTGCAGCTGCGGGGCGACGTCACGGGTGATCACCTCGGTGGCGAACCGCCCTGGGGTCTTGAACCTCCCCCGGTTGACGACGGTGCGGTTGACGACCAGCGACACCCGCTCGGGCCGTCCCAGGTCGAGGTTGTCACCGATGGCCGCCTCGAACCACGCCCGAGCCCGGCGGGGCTGGTCGAACACCGCGGTGTCCGAGACCTCCAGCTGGGCGACGGAGAACCGCCAGTCGAACGCGGCCCGGCGATCGTCGACGGTGAGGGGGTCGGGCATGATCGCCATCATCCGCCGGAGCAGGTCGCGGACATGGCCCGAGCCCAGGCGGGCGCAGATGCGGTGGGCGGCGGCGGGGTCGGTGACCGAGCGCAGGCCGTTGTCCAGGGCCTCGAACCCCACGCCCGCCTTGGTCAGCTGGCACTTGGCCCACTCGTGGCCGTTGGCGCATGCCCACAGCGGATAGGGGGCATAGGAGCACAGCTTCACGAACGCCGGACCCCACTCGGTGTCGGCGAAGTAGAAGTACCAGTGGTCGGGGACCGACGACATGCGTCGCCAGGTGATGTGGGGGTGGCTCGGGCGGTGGCTGGCGTGGGAATCGTCGACGTAGCCCCGCCACGCCGAGGTCCGCTCCTGAGACTTGCCGACCAGCACGAGGCCGGGTTGCCCGGCGGCGACGGCGGCGTCCTGGAAGGGACGGGCGATGTCCTCTTTGCATTCGCCCCGACCGAAGCGCACGACAGGGACCCCCGAGGTGGCCACGAGGTCTTCGAGGTCGGCGACGAGCCGTTCGCGGTTCTTGTTGAGCGCGGCGGGCGACGGAATGTGAAACCCCCGGTTCAGCAGGAAGCGCACCACCCCGCCCTCGTACTGCAGGCCGGGGATGTAGCCCCGGATGCCGATGCGGTCCACCGAGGTGCACCGGAAGCTGACGTTGTCTGCCAGTAGCCTGGCCACGGTCCCCATGGCGGCCTCCTCCCCGACCGTTGGCGCGGTCGATCTACGTGTTTGTCACGGAGGACGCTATTGGGGACCGTTCCGCGTTGCTCTCCGACGACCAGTGCGCACCGGGCCGGCTTTGCCGGCCCGGCTCCGACTTGTTGCTACCGCTGGAAGCGCCGCTTCACTACGGCGTGGCTCAGTTCCCTCGGGGTCTATCGCCTTCATGGAACAGTGCGGTGGGGTCTTGCGCATGCCTGGCGGTGAACGATGTCGGGAAGCCGTGTGCGGGAGAACTGCATGCACGGTTTG